>BNJV01001071.1_pt1 | contig 77829 bp, 116 predicted proteins | sample 8540591 | NCBI WGS metagenome assembly BNJV01 (sample SAMD00202457, study PRJDB9452) | human saliva metagenome | host: Homo sapiens | reverse complement strand
CTCGCCCTGTTATACATCATAGTGGGTTGAAAGAGCATGAAGAGCCGGCAAATATGCTGGGCATTGTTCTAAGAAAATTATGGCTATGCCATCTTGAAATTATAAGTGCTATCGTAAACGTAAAAATAATATTTACGATTCCTGCAAGTGAAGAATATAGAAAAGAAAGATAGATAAACAACTTAAAAAGCTGTTTCTTGTAGTGGAAATTTGTAATTATATGTTCCATGTATTTGGTGTTGTATAACTATTTTATATCAGAATATTAGGTTGGCAAAAGTATTTATGATAAGATGGGTTGAATTTCAACTCGTCCTGATGTCAAAGCCTTTTCTGATTTTTTTGTTATACTTAGCAGCCTTGTTCTGGTTTGCATTAAGATATTGTTGTTCCTGGCATCTTGCCTGTATTGAACTGATCCCAAAGAAGATCCATTGAAAGCTGAACGCCCCTTGCCTCTAGCTTCTCTCAATCCTATCTTAACTGTCTTCTGTTGCATCACAAAACACCCTTGTACCAGATCCATAGCCACACCAACGAAGATATCAAGTCTTGATCTGGTAGCAGGTGCACACCTCTAATAATGCGTTGGTTCCGTAAAGCCTGCTTTAAGTCTACATCATCGAGCTGACAACGAATAAAGTCAACACTGCCAACTGTGAAGAATCTGTCATCGCTAGGTAAATTTCTGCTCACAAGCAGCCTTAGTAAGTTTGAAAGTCGTATCTCATTTCCTGCGTTTTCTTTAGATCACCGTTTCTTCAGGAATATATATTGGCAAATTGATCATACTCTCAGATTTCCTGCCATCTCTTTATCGGGCGTCTTTACCAAACTTAATATTGCTAAGTTTTGCTGCGATATCACCCTCGACATTTACGATATATCCGAAACGGGAATACCTGGTGCATATCCCGGATATTGTCAACTGTTATCTGAATCTTACTTCGCTTGTAACTGTAACAGCCTTATTGTAGTACCTACTTTGATAATCCTCTTTGTCTACAAGCCTGCATTGAAATCAACACTGTTGTATCCCTTTGCTCTGTCTTGTAAACACTAACTGTTCCTGGTGCTGCAATACCGTTAAATCCTTAGGACTTTTATGAAGAACTGATCGCCAAATGAATCTCCTGACTCATCTTATACTGCTCCATGATTGACCATCCTGCGCCCTTCATTCTTTATTATATATCAATTATAAGATAAGTATATCTAGTAAAACCTTTGTAATAATACAAACAAAGTTTAGGACAGTAATAAGAGCTCTGTGGATTTATAAAACCCATGGAACTCTTTACTTGAATTATCTGTTCATATCATATGAGATGAAATGTATCCACCTTCCCTTTAGAAGGACTTCCTTCATCAAATTCATTTGTAAGAAATGCATATATCAACTTTCCTAAGTTTTATCACTGATTAAATGTCTAACACAGGCTATATTTGCATTATTACCCAATATAGCCTCTCTTAGCAGAATAACAAATATCTGAAATCAATGCAAGTATGCCCTCACTGCCCTGCAGCAATAGACATACTGAGTCCTGTACCACACAATAATATCCTCATCAAATTTTTATTAGCAACCTGTTCTGCTAATTCTATTGCAACATTTGGCATATATTGCATCATCACTTCCAAAATCTGTAACTTCACCCAAATTGCCTTTTTATATAAATTTATTAATCATATTTCTCTTCAACTGCATTTGATCTGAACCTATAGCTATATTTTCTATCATCTATACCTCCAATTCTCTCAACAAATTCCTCTCATACCCTAGTTATCAAATATACTGATGTTGCTCCTGCATCTTGAATCCAACTGCCCCCTCTCTCGCTCAAAGACTTACTTTCCTCCAAATTTAGCTACATATTTTTGTGTTTTACACCTGTCCTTGTAGCTTCCTCAGCAGCTATAAGCATTTAATACAACCCTTTATCGGCATTATTCTTCATTGCTATAACTACAGGATGCAATGTATCTACTATTGTTTTATCGCCAAAACCTGCATGCCCCATATATCAACCACGGAATTTAAACCTTTCCTTCCATAATGAAGCAAAATCAAAGAGTCTTTATGCCTTTGTTCAGTGCACCTAAATATATACCTAAAATCACTGGCACACATCCTGTCTGTTCATTATTTATATACTAATGATCACTGATCAATATTATTTAAAGAACACTGATTTATCCATCAAATGTCTCATATGTTACAATATAATATATATCTGTCCTTCAGCCCATCCTTTCGTGTTCCCAGGTTTCAGCCCCGTCCAGCGGTCTGCATGCCCCGCGAAGAGCTGGTCCGCTGTTCAGGCCAGCGGCCCGCGCTATTTTCATCAAATGGCAACCATATATCAAAATGTATTTTGAAACATCAGACCTCTCTCCACTATTTACTACTAATATATTATAAACATATATTTAATATATTCGCATCAACATCATGAGCCACCATGTTTCATTGTCTCAACCAGTTTCACCAGAATTCCAATAATTACTTTTACGATTTCCACTTAAGAATCTCTTGTATTTGCTTATTCGGTATCCGAGTTTTATATCATATAATTTAATTATATCATCTGCTGGGCCTTGTTTTTGTTCTTGAAAGTACAATGCCTGACCTTAAACTGTCTAGCAGTAATTGATATATTTTCTCTAATTGATAGCATTGGAAGAATTCCGTCTTTTTCTTCTTTTCTTCCAAAATGCAAACAGTCCTGAAACATCCTTCTTCTTCATACGCTAAAGTCTTCCGCCGCCCGGTCTCAATTATTAATAATTTTTACTTTATTTTTGTATATGATATTTTCATTTATTTTAACATTAACAGATTGCTATACCTGCCGCGCCATATGTCCGTATCACCGGAAGTCTGCCCGCCCTCATGGCATATCCGGCAAACCATCTGGCATCACCAGTCGCGACTTCGCCTGGCGTCATCTGCCTCATCGTCAGAGGCCCGCCGGTCTGCCTTTCGTTTATCATAAGAATTGCGTATTTTCCTGTATTCAGGTATTGTTGGTTACGTGCCGAAGGCCAGCGCATCTGTTCGGCATGGCCCGGCACATATTTTATATAAATATTATTATATATTGTATTAGCAAAATTTCTATCTCTAAACAGTTCTGTTTCAATTACACTTAAATCTTGGACATGTCACTTCTTGATAGTATCTTTCGATAAAATATTTTTATCTTTATTGTCCGCTCCGGACATAGCCTCAAAAAATCTATATCTATTATTATGATCTTCTATTATAAAAGCTGTATATCTTCCTTTGCAAAACTATATGTTTCAATATTTTTGCCAAAGAAATTCCCACTCACCTGAATACACTTCATCATTGCCATTATGTAATTTATTATATGTATATCCACTGCTTAGACTACTTATTTTTCATTCATAGTACTTCCGACTATAAAATTATATAATTTATCTATACCGTCAATACTATCTTTTCTCACATATTTTTACTATGCACCCTTTTTAAAAACAAACAAATATACTCAGAACATTTATATGAAGCTATTTAGAATATGTATTCAATATTATTGTCATATCTTCTTTCAAGTTTGATTTAAGCCATTTTGAGAATAGTTCTATATATTCATATTTCATATTTGTAAACTCATCCTCAATTATTATAATTTTCTTATTTAATATAATCGCTCTTATAAATTCTATCTGATACCTTGTCAGGACACCCAACTCCTACTTTTTACTACCTGAAATATCTAGCCCAAAAATCTCCTAAAACTACCTCTATTCTCTTTATCATATTTCTTAAGTTATTTTTACTTAAGAACCATTTTCCCTCTCTCAAATATATATATTCAGCCACGATCCAATCATCTATTATCTTGTTTTGTAATGAGAATATGTATATATACCTTTAATTTTTTGCACTATTCAATAATTTATTATCAACGAAAAACATTCCTTCATATTTCTTCTCGTCAATGTTGCCTTTATAATCTTCAGAAAAATATCTCGCCTGAATAATCTAAACCTGCAAGAGAATATATCATTCCACCAAAAAAAGATATTGAAGCATGCATAGTTTACCCATGCTTTCTTTTTCAAACTCAAATTTTTACCTGAAACAAGATTTTCATCATAACTCATCCTCATAAGCTTTCAGCTGTATCGGTAGCAATATTTCAACATCTGTTCCTTTGTCCAAAACTGCTATACACCGTTAACCCATAATCTTCTCCATAGAGTAAATTAATTCTTTTTATGTATATTTGGTAGAGCTATTCCTGTATTATTAGAATTCGGATTATCTATTAGCTTTCTATAATCCCCTTCAAATATTCTTCTATTTACTCTTTAATTCCTCTACTTTCATCCCTTCCATTGTCCATTATCATTATCATCAAATATTTTTTTCAATTAAGTTCACTTCTATCCTTACAATACCGCCGTTCCATACCCCTTCAAGACCATGATAAATTGCATTTTCTACTATAGGTTGCAGAAATAAGTCTTGGAACATAACAATCATATACATTTACGTCCTCTTCCCCACTTCTATCTCCAAGTGAAATCGTCCTCAAACCTATACTCCTGTATCTTCATATAGTTCTTAACATTTTCCAACTCATCTCTTAACCTGGACATATTTCCATTTTTACTTATACTATATCTAAAAAAGATCCCTAATGTCAGCTATCATATCTGCAACATTATCATCATCATTACATAATGCTTCTCCTCTTATTGAATCTAGAGTATTATATAGAAAATGAGGGTTTATTTGGCTTTGTAAACGCTGTCAATTCAGTTTGTTTATTAAAAAAATTTCAACGATATGATTTTCATTTGTATATTTTTTTCTATATAATTTATCAGTTCATTACAAAAACTCATTTTCCTTCAAATTATCCTCAAATACATCATTCATTGTATTTAACAGTCTTGAATATTCCAAAAAGGTTTTTAATAAATATAAAAACAGCAATCAGTATAAGTTCTTTAGTTATTTTTAAAAAAACACATTTGTACTATAGATGATTTCAACAACTACTAAGAATTATAGCAATACCCACCATACATATAATTTTTAATAAAAATCTCATATGGCTCCTCTAAGAATGTATCTTTCTATACAAAAGCTGGCTTTATTCCACCGTCTTTTCAAATAGTTGACTAAAGTATCTGGTATCTTTATAACCTACCTCACTCCCTATTGCTGCAATAGTATAATTTGTTTCTATTAATAGACTTTTTGCAGCATCTATTCTTACTTTTTATCAGATATGAAGAGAAGTTTAACTCAATTTCCTTTTTTTAAATAAACTACCCAAAGATATATCGGGTTTAGACCTACTATTTCAGCCATATCTTCAATAGTGATTTTTTTCCTGTAATTGTCTTTTAATATATGAAATCATAGTCCTTATAGGTTTTAACACCTGACCTTCCGATTTGCTTTTTATATATTCCAAAGCAATCCAATACGTATTTTAATATAACCTTTTTACAATCGCTTAAATTACAACACGAATTAAGAAGCGATAGTATATCTCTATACTCTTCCTCTATTTTTCATCACTATAATCTTTAAATAACCCATGAAATCCGGTCATATATTTGATAAACCATATCCTCATTTTTGACCATCTGATATCTTTCTAAAGATCATCAGATAATATATACTTTATTTTTTTCTATATCGAATGATTCCATACCTTTCTTTTTAATTCATCATTATATTCATTCATTATATCTACATATTTCATTAGATGAAATTTATCCCTTATTTGATAGTCCTCAAAATATATGACCCTATTAATTCCGATACGCAATCTTTTTCTATAGTATAACGCGCTTCATTAATTGATATTTTTATATCATTTAGCTCACTCTTTTCATTACCTACTCCTATGGTTGCACGGTATCTTTCAAATCCTATTAAATATTCATTTATTTTGCTTAGAGTAGTATTTAGTATACTACCTATAGACTTTGCGTCTTCAATACTATAGTTAAATAAAAAGAATATATTCATAAAATTCCTTTATTACATCCCTATAACTTCTCCCACATTTACCTCTAGGATTTTATTTACTATATCAACCACCTTGGATACCCAGTTATACTATCTCTGTCTTTTTATAAACTTGGTCTATGTTCTCATAATCCAACTTTTATATTTATGGCTCTAAACAGCCTAGAATCTTTATTCAGAAAAATACTGTTTATCATAATCATTATTTTTCTATTATATCTTTTAAAATACTTGATTTAATTATCTTTTACTATTCTCAACTGTTTCTATAAGTCTTTTTTTCTCTTGCTTCTTTGTTTTTCAATTTCGCCAAGTATCTTTATGACATCATCCAGAGCTTCGCTTAAGTCATCTTTATTTATAGGGTTTCAGTACATGAATGATCTATACCGTATTTTTCATTGCTTCTCTGGCATACTCAAACTCACGATATCCGCTTATGATAATATATTGAATTTTATTTGAAGTATCTCTTGTCTCCCTGATAAGATCCAGTCCTGATACTCGGGCATCCTTATATCTGTTATAACTATATCAGGAGTATTATTCTTAATGTAATCTATTGCATCTTCTCCATTGTCTAAAATACTCACACACTCTAAATTTTCTTCTTCCCATGCACATTAATTTATATATTAATTTTACCAATAAAATATTCATCGTCTACAATTAATACTCCATAATGCTAACCACCAAAAATGTATATTAAATCTTTATCTATACTATAAGTATATCATAATCTAATATAAGTATATATTAATATGCATATTATAAAAATATAGGCTATCATCTTTATTATGACAGCCTATATCTCATATAATTAATCTATTTTTAGTTTTCTTATACTTCTATATTTATATAACAATAAAATGTCCATTAGCATATATTACAGCATCTTTTTATTATTATGTTTTTAATATATCTATACTTTTTAAATATAAGTGACGAGAACTGTTCCGCATTCCAAGCACTTCTTCCTACAAATAATCCATCAATATACTCTTGTGTAATTAAAGAATCAGCATTCTGAGGATTAACACTACCACCATACAACACCGGAATTTCAAGTCCACATTCTCCAAAAATATCTATCAGACATTCTTTTATCACTTTATGTTTAGAATTAGCGTATTCCTCTGATGCAGGTTTACCATTTACTCCAATTGCTCAAACAGGTTCATAAGCAATCCAAATTTTTTAACTCTTCTTTTTCTTACACCATGAAGTCCCTTTTATAAGTTGACTACGAAGCACTTCATTGCTTATTCCAAACTCCTTCTCATGCTCTGTTTCTCCGATACATAAAAGCATTGTAAAACCATGCTTTAAACCACAAAGAACCTTTTTATTCTCCTCTTCGTCTGTTTCCCTAAATACATGCCTTCTCTCTGAATGACCTACCATTACAAGCTTTACACTTATCTCATCAAGCATAAGTGGTGAAATTTCACCTGTGTACTGTCCTTCTTCCTCCCATCCCATATTTTGTGCACCTATTCTTATTTTATCCTGTGAAACGGAAATTAGTTGCACTTGATAAAGATGTATATGATGGAATAACAAAAAGTTCACACTCTTCTCTATTTATTAATTCGGTTCTTTTCTCTAATTCCTTCAAATAATCTACAGTCTGTTGTATGTTTTTATACATTTTTAGGTTTGTTCCAAAATATATATCATTAAATCTTACCCTTCCTTTTTATAAGTATTATACTATAATTTTAGTGAAGTTAAAACGAAGACAAATCGAAATATATTGAAAAGAAAAATAATTTCATTGTCAACATTGATTTTGGGATAATTCCATGCTTTTGTAATATCAAAAATATATGAATATAGAATATATATTTTTATTTAATTTATATATCGCTAATTTTTGCAACTGTATCATTTTTGATATGGCTTTTTCATAAAAACACATTATCATAAATAATATAAATCAAAAATAAATAAAAACAAAAGATTTTAAAAATAATAATTTAGGTGAAATACAAGACTTTGGAAGCTGATCCAATTTATGCAAAATGTAGCTATACATGTGTCAGAAGCTGTTGCAAATGGTGATTTTGATAGAGGTGTTTTAATTTGTGGTACCGGAATAGGAGTATCCATATCTGCAAACAAGGTTAAAGGTGCTTATGCAGCACTTCTATCCGATATTTATTCTGCAAAGAGATCAAGGCTTAGTAATAATGCAAATATAGCTTTGTTTTTGGTTCCTTTACTACCGAAAAATAAACTTCGAGAAGAGTTAGTTAAAGCCTTATTAACATACGAGTTTGAAAAATGGATATTCATCTCAATCTAAAGTAGATGCTTTTAGAAAATATGATTATGAACGATAAAAGCTAAGGGATAATGTATCTTATGAGTTACACCATCCTTTTTTATCACTGTCTGTCTACTGCTGCCTTTAATTTATGTTTATCTAAACATCATATACTTTCAATACATTCAACACTCCTATTTATCTGAATGTAGCCTCATCTGCTATCATTAGCCAACAGTATAAGGCGTATCTAGATAAACTTGTTTTTATACCTTGATCAATTTCTTTTCTATTCCTCTAGTTTCAATCTCTTCAGTATTCCACATATATTAAATTTCTAATTGTTTTTCAACAATTGGTGCGAAGCATAAAACCTAAGAAAACCTTAGTTCAATAAGCTTTTATACCCCTTAACTTTTTACCGCACCGCTGTGATGCCCTTTTACCAACTGTTCCTGAAAGAAAATGTAAATTACAATCACCGGAATCATCATAATCATCAGCCCGGCAGTAATCAGGCCATAGTGCTGTACATACAACCCACGAAGATTAAAGCAAGCCAGATTCAATGTACTTGTAGCTTAGGGCTGGATGTAATCACCAGAGCCAGTAAAAGATCATTCCATGAGTTAATAAAGGCAAAAGTTCCACTGGTGGCAAGACCCGGCTTTGAGATAGGCAATATAATTTGGAAAAAGTGCGCAGCCTTGAACTCCCATCAATTTGAGCTGCTTCTCAATTTCCTTGGTAGAGTTTTCATAAAAGCCACAAAATGAGAAATACTGAAAGAAAAGCTCTGCCACAGTGTAGGCCAAAAATAATTCCAAGTCTGGTGTTTACCAGTCCAAGCCTTCTAAGAATCATCAGCATCGGAATAACTACTGCATGGATAGGAATCATAATGCCTAAAGCAAAAAGTTATAAAGATTTTGCCGGTCACACTCTAGCCAAAAATATAGGATGCCATAGCAGCCACTAAAATCAAAAAGAGCTACAGATGTAAAGGAATAAAAATGCTGTTTAAAAACTGGCAGCCACCTGTGCACCTTTCCATGCATCTTTGTAATTGCTCCAAACCCATATCTTAGGCAAACCAAATGAATTACTATATTTCCTTATCCGGTTTTACAGAGCTAAGTGCTACCCAGACAAAAGGTAGAATACAACTAAACCCTGCTAAGAGTTAAACAGATATTTTAATGCCGTAACAAGATGAAAAGAAACTCCTTTTTATACCGTTCACTGTTTTCATAGTATTCTCCTAATATTCAAGACCTTCGCTTTTATTTATCTTATTAAAAACAACTGTAAACAAAGAGAAAATACCAGCATTGTAATAGCAATTGCTGTACCTCCCCCAACTTATTGTCGGTAGGCTCTCTCATACATACGTATAGCAAGATAAGATGATTTTACCCGGGGCCTCCTCCTGTCATAACATAAGCTTGGTCAAATGCCTTAACGCTTCCTGTAAAGCACAAAACTACACACACCCCTATGAGATTTTTTAGCATGGGTATTACAATTTTTAGAAAAATCTGGAAAGAATTGGCTCCATCCATTCTGGCACTTTCCAAAATATCTTCGGGGATGGACTGTATCCCCGCTAAAAAGATAATGATATAGTGTCCGATATACTGCCAAATCATTGGAAACATCACTGCATAAAGCACAGTACCTGAATCAAAGCCAGTTTCTTGTAATACTATGTAGACCCAAGTTCTTTAACATCAGATTAAAAGGTCCGAAATCACCATTTAAAAATATCAAAAACATGGTGCCTATGGCGGTAGGTGAAATCACAGCGTAGGAAATAAATAGAGGCGAAACAATCTGTAAAACACCTAGTACGGCTTAATCAAGTAGGCAAAGATCGTCCTAAAAGGCAATTGCAAAAGCCCAAGGAAAACAAAATGCATTGTACAGTATTCCCCAAAAGCAGATCCAGTAATCTTTTTTTAAAAATCCTTTGAAAATTTCTCAGTCCGATAAACTCCGGCATTCCAGCCCCTGACCACTTGGTCAGGGAATGAGTATATTTCGACATAGCAATGGGTAAAATCACAAAACCCAAGTATAATACCATTGCAGGAGAAATAAAGGCGGCGGATATCAATGTATTTCTTTTGTCTGTATAGCAGCATAATCAGCCCATCTCCCCTTACCTGTCTTCTTTTGCCTCATCTAATGCTTTTTGGCAGCCTTCACTAAATTCTTCCGGTGACATGGAACCTGCAAACTAGCTCATCCAATCTTTTCCATGAAATAGCTAAAAGGCTCTCCATCCGGATACGCCAACCAGTGGCAGGACATCTTTCTTCTTTCCCTTTGCGTTGTCAATCACTGAAAATAAAATAGGCATTTGTACTTTGTTCGGATCAATTGTAATGTCCTTGGCATTTAATGTGCCGGTTTCATAAAATAGTTTCCACCCATTCATTGAGGTAAACATATCTCCCAGCTCAATGAGGGCTTTTCTCTTCGCAGGATCTGCAAAAGATTTAGCATTAAATACCAAACCATAGGTACTGTTGCTGCTGACAAAGCCTGCAGGATCCACTGTACTGCCCGGCATCTTCGGGGCAATTAGATCTGCACTGTTTTTGCCTCGGTTTCCGGGCTTAAGGCTTTAAGCTGCCAAGTCATAGTGTATACGATAGCGGCCTTTCCCTCATCATACAGAGCAAAGCTTGGTCCCCAGTCCCCATTTGCCACCGTATCTGCCGGAAATACATTGTTCTTTTTCATATCTGCAATCAGTTCTGCCACCTTGGAAGTTTTTCATTGTCTACTTTCCAGTCATTGGTCAACTCCGAAAATTTTTCTTCTGCCTGCATATTGGCAGAACAGTTCGCTGAAGAAAAAATGAGGCGGATTTCCGGCCTTGAACCCATAGCCAATGGCACAATGCCGTTTTCATTAAACACCTTGAAACTTCCAGCAGTTCCTCATAGGTAGTGGGATACTCCAAATTGTACTTTTTCAAATAATTCCTTATTACAGAACCAAAATCCTACATAGGACTCAGTCGGAATCCCGTAAATCTTTCCGTTAAAACCTGAATGAATCAAACATTGCATCAGGATAATCGCTTTGGTTTACTCCGACTCTTTAAAGTACTCTCCTACATCTGCCAAAAGTCCTGATTTGATTAAATTACCGCTGTCTGCCATAGAACCCCAGTACATCCAGGCATCCGGCAGATTATCTCCTGCAATATCCACCTTGATTTTGTGAGCATCTCATCACCTGCCACAACCTCTTCCACCAGATTTATACTGTCTTTTTAGGAGACTGAGCAAAATCTGTCACAAACTTTGCTCCCCACCGCGGTATCTCCCTGATGGAGACCAACACATGTGCGAAACGAATAGTTACCGGCTGATCGCTCCCGGCTGCCCCATCGCCACCGGCTCCTGTAACAGAACTTCCATTTGTTTTTAGCACCACAAGCCGTTCCAAGCATTGCAAAGCATAATGTGAGGTTAAAAAGATATTTCTTTTTATCTGTAAAAGCCATAAATTTCCTCCTTTAGGGAATTAGCAAAACACGTAATCCCTCTTGATTTTTGTAACTGCAAATCCTTTTCCCTCCTCTAAGGGAAAAAGTATGTGAAATAACTTCCTGTACATGCACTTGTTTTCTATCTAAAAAGATCAATACACCGCCTCCATGTTTCTCTGTCAAAGGCAATGCTTCCAATAATTTTCTGACTGTGATATACTACACGTCCCAAATCTATCTGAGGGTGCTTTCCAAACACTCCCACTTGTGTGAGCTGTCCAGCAGTCTTTAAAAAGAGCCAATCCTGTATCCAGTCCGGCTTGACTGCCTGTACATTCAATCACAGTATCTACCCACGTCCCTGTGTCAAATTCATAACAAGTTCCTGAAGATTTTCTCTTTGTACATCAAAGTATAGTCACAGCCCAACTCCTTTCGAGTTGCATCCTACTTTCATCCTTTGTAATTCCTGTTAGAACCGTTATAGCTCCGGAAAGCTTTTGCTATCTGCATTGCAAACAGACCTACTAGCTCCCGGGCCTTCGATTAAAACTACATCTCCTGCAAAATTCGATTTATTTACAACGCTGTTTGCTGCAGAGCAGTGGCTCAAAAGAGCCGCCTCCTCAAAGGAAATAGAATCAGGGAATTGGAAATATCCAGTCATCAAAAAGCTTTTACGCTATATTTTTCCAAATCCTCCTTCCATACAGGAGGCCACCCTGTCACCAGGCTTAAAGCCTGTCACCTCTGCTCCTACCTCACGGATTATCCCTGAAAAATTCATGCCCAAAACTTTTCCCACATCCCAAGGATAACTCTCCTCCAGAATGTGCAAGTCTGGCACAAATGGCACAGGCCTTCACCTCAATCTTTACCTCTTTTTCCGCAAACAGGTTCAGGGAATTTCCCTAAGTGACCACCTCTCCGGCTGTCTGTCCATATTTTACAATCGCCTTCCTTACTCCTCCTTTTACTTGCCTTTGGCCTCAAATGAGCCTCAAGCACTATCGCATACTGTTGCTTCCTCTAAAAGTAAATTACAATAGGTGGCTTTAATTTTATTACATTTCCTGCCAATTGATAAAACAATCTTGTTTAATAGCTGCCTGAAAAAGTTCTTTGCATGGTTTTCATTGGAAAGGGCTCCCTTACTCTCAGGGTTCTTTACCATCTCCACACCGATAGCCAGTCGGACCACGAATATCTCCAATTTCCGGGATACCTTTCTCATGCAATTTTCAGTCTGTCTTTTATAGCGGTACCCACCGTCTCCCCTATTTTCTAAAAGATGATCACGCTCAATTATCTCAATAGTTTTAAGGCGGCAGCCATAGGCAATGTGATTGTTTTGGAGGTTTGCATATCCTCCATAAGGTTTTCAAATCCTCGAAGTCTTTTGTGAATCAAAATGCCGGCTGCAGGGGATGCTCCCAAGTCCCTTTGCAAAGGTGATAATATCCGGCTCAACATCATAGTACTGAGCCGCAAAGAAACGATTTGTGCGACAATATGTTTGAAACTCATCAAAAATCAGTAATGTTCCATCTCTCACAGATCTTACGTAGCTTTTTGCAGATATAATTTGCAATTCAATCTGTCCTCCTGCAGTGCTTACCAGCTCTAATCACTCCTGCGGTTGGTCCCAGCACTCCATTGAGAATGGTGTCTCTACCATATTTGCATGTACTCTGCCATTTCTTCTTCGCTACCTGAAAATGGATGAGCGATATGGATAGGGACGAGCGTCACAGAATACAATTATTGAAAAGTACCCTGCAAAAGCAAACAATTCCGATTGGCCTCTCTCCTCATCAAAGTCTGCTGGTAGGAATGTGGCATTGGCGGCAGCAAAGGTGGTACTTGATAGCTACCCTGAAGGCTGACAAATTTCTGGAACCCGGCACATTTTTAAAAAGCTATCTTCATAGCAGATTCAATGCGCACTCCACCTACGGTAAATGACATACGATCCAGATTCTCAGGAGCAATCTGAGCGATTTTATAGACACAAACCCATAACGAAGATCTGTTTGATGCAAAGGAGCTACAATGGTAGAGTCCCTTTGCCTGCTCATAAATTACCCTGCTATTTCCTCATTTCCAAAGCCCAAAATACAAAGCAAAACATTTCGAGGTAAAATCCATGTACCTCCTACCATCCTGATCTTCCAAATAAATTCCCTTAGCTCCCTTTAACGAAATCCCCCTTGCTTTAAGCCGGCATCAAATACTCAACATATTCTTCCCTTTGTGCAGGCGTCAAATTCCATGCTCTTCTAAAGTTTTCATCACACATCCTCCTGTTAATATCAATTTTCTATAAAAACATTACGAACCACATCATTTTTCAAAGTCAATTCCTGTCCTCAAAGCCTCCATGGCCTTTTCATTTTTCTAACACTTATCCTCAAAACTGCTCCCTCAAGCAGCTTATCAAGCACCTATTTTATCCTGATGTTCAATAAAAGCTCTTGCAGCATCCTCCATGGAGTACTCCCATACAAAATCAAATTCTGTTTAAATTTGTCTGAAAGTAAATATTATGGATGGACAAATCCTTTAAAATACTATCTTCCACCTCTTTTCTTTCAAGACTGCATAAAATCGTTGGAATGTGCATAATTTTACAGGCATTCCCCAAAACAGCAAAACATGTAGTTTATATTCATCTTGGGTATTCAAGCGATCATGTCCACGTATAATCCTGATCTTTACAATTTTCATTTTCTGCAATACGGGCAATCATCAGTCCCGTATTATAGGCTGATCCCTTGTTTGCAAAAGAGCATTTCCTCTCCCGGAACATACACCACACCCTCTCGGATTCTTTCCATAATATGTTTTACCCTGTTTCTCTCAGCAGACAGCGCAAAGGTTTTTCCCATTGAATAAGCAGGTCTGGCAATTGTTAGGAGGGTGAGACATGTCAGCAAATCCCTCCTTATCTGTTCACATTCTGTTCTTTGCATACATACAGTTCGGTTCTACCCAAGGATCCGATTCTCGCATCGGAAGATGACTTGAGGATATCCACACATCACCGTACTCACAAAGATATATCTTTGCAAGTGCATCTGCTTTACCTGCCTCCACAGCCGCTTTGGCAGAGTCGCTCAAAAGCAACAAAAACTCAAGCATCAACCTTCAGGATCAAATTCTGTATACCTTCATCAAATCCTCTATATCATTTCGGTCTCCCTAAAAGCAGAAATCTTTCCATCCAATCCTAAAAGATCGGTGGTAGCATGGGTCAATACACCCACAGGTACTTTTCTAAAAATAACGAATGGTGAGATTCGGAGATATTCCCCAGTCCCCTAAAATTAATACATTTTCTATATTCTCCTCTACTTATGCATTTCCTGCACTTTTACAAATCTCCATAATATTTAGAATCTCTTTTTAAAATAGGCACTGGTAGCACCACAGATTTCATGATACACCGGCTGATTGTTTCTGCAAGTTCTTCCAAACTTCTCCACAATCCTAAAGTAATATTGGTATAAAATGAATATTACTGATTCCTGCCTCAATGCTTTTTATACTGTTCTTTTTGTAAGACCTGATCCTCCATGCATAGTAAGGGGACTTCCGTCATCGCTATTTTTCCACCAATGCATAGTTTAGTTTCGCTTCTCCCCTATACCTTCCATGAACATTGCCAAAGGAAATCGCAAAGGGAATCCACCTGACTTTGTTGAATAAACTCAAGCACAATGTCGGGATCCGTTTCCCGACTTTCTTCGCTCTCCAACATCACAAAAGCGGAACCACCCACATAGCCCGCTCAGCCTCCACATCCTGCAACCGAAAAGCATGGGCCATTTTATAATTTCCTTGGTTTTTGTAGATTTTCCTCCACAGGCAAATGGGAGCCGTCAAACATCACAGTTTCATTCCCAAAAGAAATGGCTCTTGCCAATATTTCATACCCTGTTCCATGCTCCAAGTTGAATGGACACGGGCACAGTGGCTCTATCTGCAGCTTCTCGTAACATAGGCACTTGCATGCTCCAGTGGAATCATGCAAATACTCCGGAGCAAATCCCAAAGCTAAGGGTGAGCCACACTCTTTAGCAGCCTCTATGGCAGCCAGGTCATTTCAAAGTTTGCCCCAAGAAAATGTGGTACCGCATATCCTTTTTCCTAGCTTCCTTTGCATTACTGCAAGTGGAACTATCATAGTTTTTCTCCTTTCTCAATCCTTGCCAAAATAGAAAAATCATCCTTAACATCTCGGTAGAGCTTTTTCAAACAATCTGAAGTACTCCATATAAATTTGGTGATTCTTTTCATCGGTTCGAGGGGATCAATGTAACTTGCCTTATCTTTAGCAATCTGATAATCCGGAAATACACCTGCTGCCACCCCCGCAAGAATTGCATCACCATACGGAGCTCCCACTCGGTTTTCCACCATGGCGGTTGGAACTGCAAACACATCGGTGATTATTTTTCTCCATAGTCTGCTGGAGGCTCCTCCCTCATTAAAAACAATGCAATTTCCCATGGTTTTCCCAGATTCCTTCATTAAAAGAAAAAGATGAGTACAAAGCATAGGCCACACACCCTCCATCATAGCCCATATCATATGCCCCTTGGTGTGGTGAAAAAGACATACCGAATACCACCCTCTGGCCTCACTGTTCCATAATGGGGTTCGTTCTCCCATAAGATATGGAAGTATGAGTAACCCCTCACTTCCCGGCGAAATCCTTTCTCCTTCCATATCCATCATTGTGTAAGCACTCATTCCTGTGAGTTTTTCCAATGATTTTTCCGCATCCCCGAAGAAATCTCGCAGATAACGAATGGCTCCTCCACCTGTGGTAGTGGTTGGAATGGTAATATAGGTATTATTGAATTTGCTGTGAAAAGGCACAGGCGAGCATTGTGTCCAGAAAGTTACTGTCCTTGTGAATAACCCCAAAATTACCACAAGTTCCCAAATTCATATTTATATCTCCCTCTCTGAAAAGTCCCGCTCCAATACATCCAGCATTAAAATCGCATTGTCCGGCACTTAAGGTTCCCGGTGATAAACCTGTGTCCTTGGCTGCTGTTTTATTCACCTCTCCCACAATATCCTCACAGCCATAGATCTCAGGGCATCAATCGGATTAATACCCAGATTTCAGCAATGTCCTGTCAAAACTGTTTTTCTAATATTATATCCTCCTAAAAATACTCCACAGGAATGATTTGTTGTATGACTTCCGCACAACTTATAACGGATATATCCGTCAATAGTATTTACTTTTTGAATTCGGGCAGAAATCCTCAGGACGGTTTTTCTTTTCCCACAGAGGTTTTACGATGGAAGGATGATCCTCCAGTCGATTACCCGAAAGAACATATCTGCTCTTTTCCGGGATTTTCCATCAATTCCTCTGCTTCCCTCCATGCCCTTTTATACCCATAAGATTATAAGCTTTTTGAATAGGTACTCCCTTTTTCATCAAGCATCACCAAACAGGGTAGGGCAGAGGAGACAGCAATTGCCGCAATCTCCTTTTTGGAACTACTTTGCCTTTTTGAATACATTCTTTTTAACAGTTCTGAAGCTGCTTCCCAATAAACCAAGGGGTCATGCTCCGACCAGCCGGGATGCTCCACTATTATAGGGATACTCACGATAGGCATAGGAGAGAACCCTTGCCTCCTCACTCAGTGACAAGCCTTGGCACCTCCGGTGCCATAATCAGAATCCCGCCAGATATTTTTGCCATACTTCCTCCTTATATTGCTGTAAGTTTCACCGCCTTCCACTTGGCAGGAACAAACGCTGTTTGTTTTATGAATTTCATACTCCTGTATTTTTACAATTCAGACATCAAACACTTCCACACGATAGTTATAAAAACCGGTTTTGGCATTCCCGGATAAATTCTTTTACGTGGCATATCCGTACCGAAAAAAACAAAAGGTACTCCATATCTTCTTTTGAAATCGAAAAGTAATTTATACCGTCGGTGTTTCTCAATCCGGCTTCATCTCCTGAAAGAGCATCCCAAAGCAATCTCTTTTAAAAATCGAGATTCTCTTTGCACTCTCTCCTGTAATTTCCCCTCATAGGTCCAGAAAATATCACGATTGTTCTTTATTTTAATAGCCTCTCCATGAGTAGCATATCCACCTGCCATAAGGACAGCCAGTGTGAAAAACCACTTCCTCCGGGGGTACTGTTGCCCCACTCATGCTTTACATTCCCCTCATACTGGTATTCATCATTCACCACGGGCTTTTGATAACGCCTTTTCAAATCCATCAAAAGTTGGTAGGTATTCGGATGCTGATAAGATACATGTGTCATCCGCTACGATTGGGATAAATCTCCCCGAAGGATAATTGTGAGATTGAGCGTGGGTGCTGATAAGGATCATTCGCCTTAATGTATTCCCCTATCACATCCCAGTTTCTGCGATTTACTCTGGTGCGTACCATACTTCCCCCGTCGCCGTCTGCTTCCTCAGACACATCATACTCATTTGCCAAGGACCACCACACATTCTAAAGGCACTAAAGCGACGAATCACATACTGCAAATAGAAAAGGGCCTGTTCTTCGTCCATTTGGTCAATACCGAAATGTCCGAAATCATAAAAATGAAACAGAATCACATCCGCTTCTATTCCACGCTTTTTAAGATCTAAAAGCACATTCATAGTTTTTGAAAATAGGTGGAATAAAACGCTCAAAATCAAAAATTTCGGGTTTTCCTTCAAAAGGGTAGCATTCAGGCTCATAAAGAAATGTCCACATCTCCATCCTCTCCCTGATAATATTTCGGAGTTAACAGCATTCGGATTTTGTTGAATTTGTACTTCTCAAAAGATTCCAGGGTTTTTGTCCTTATGTCATAAGGTCTGTAGGTCCAACCGTAAGCTGTAGTTCCCAGTACAAAAATGGGGTACCGTCAGCATATGAGAAATGTAGGATTTTATTCGGATATACCGGCCCATGATTATTTTTCACCTGCCGGCAACAGAAATAAAGTCTTCCTCCATGTTCACTCATATTCGGATCATTGGAAAAATATGAAATGCATATTTGCCTGTTTCCTGTGGCATAAAGCAGAATCTTCCATCTTCCTTCCCCATCATAAAATCCCACACCCTTTCATGTTTCCTTACTTTAAACTCTCCCCAAATAGATACCTGACGGAAAGGATTTTCGTATTTAATGGGAGAATACAATGTGATTTCAAAAATATCCCATTTTTCTACACTTTTCCGGATACTAGTATAACCTGTGTTTTTCTGATATTTCTTTTGCTTTCCACATTTTATTCCTGATGATACACCTCCCATCCATATATTTTCAAATGCCTCTTTTAAAATTCCTGCTGTGTGGGAGCGATTCATAGCCACATGATGTTCAAATCCATTTTGACAAATATATTTCATAAGCTTTTGCATACCCTTTATTTCCACTACTCCCGGACCTCCCGGGTGAAATATCTTCACTACTAAATTCTCCTCTCCTACATAGGATTTAATTCTTCCCTCAAAATCATCTGTACTGATTTTTGCAAGGTGAATGGACCCGGGAACAATAACCCCTTACATGCTCCAAAAGCAGTTTTCCTCACCCAAAAGCCAATGAAAGTATGTCCAGATTACCGATTTCAGGTTCCATACCCAAAAGCTTTTTGGATAGTTAGCACCAGTGAATCATCATGCACCGATCTCTATTGTCTGCAAATCCGTTATTCCAGTCCAGATATCCTGAAGGCACACCTGAAGCCAGATTGAGCCGCCTACATACTAACCGCCCCCATAATATCCATTTCTGCAGGCACTCGGCATTCCCATCTCTCCCATCATGCTCATAGCAAGGCGGGATGCAATTCCATAATCCAAAGAGTCCCAGCACTGAATAGCACTGAGCTTGACAATCATTCTCCCTCCATCCAATCCTGCACTGCCAGCCCGCCCTGTTTTCGTAACTTTTCCTCACTGACTTCAAAGCCATATTTCCATAGCGACGGATACTCTCCACTCACATCCCTAACACAGGAATCCTTCATTTTTCCCGGCTAAAGCCAAAAATAACAGATAAATCTGTGGTTTCCACAGTAATACCCACTTCCTGCAAAAGCTTTTTCCGAATATCTGACTGTACGAAATGCCGACGGTCTGGCTCCGATAGCTCCAACCCTAAGATTTTAATCCCGCACCACTTTGCAGATTCCGGCAAAATTCTCCATCAAGCGTAAATTCCCGACTGTCAATCTACAGGTGTATGGTACTGGTAATGGAATTCGGTTCTGGTAAAGATTATTGCATACAGATAATTTGCCACAAAAAGAATCCCTACAGTGTGAAAAGATCCAACTTATCTTTTTCATCGTCACAGAGCTTGTACCAGTACGGGTATTCCCTAAGCCCTGAGCGAACTATGGCCTCCGTCACCGCCGCCTCATCCCCGAAATTAGGTAAAACAATTATAATACCATCAGTTTCCTCCCGATGTTTTGCAAAAAGTTCTGCACATTTTTGCATCTTTGGTAGGTTTCAACCACACCCAAGGGAGTTTCTGTCGGAGATAAAAATAATGCAGCCAAAGCCCATTTCCTTCATTTTCCAAATGGCATCTCTTCCATGCGAGTTCCTGAGGAAAAATTCCTGCTACCTACAATAATGCCGAATTTAATTCCTGATCTTTCCTTTTTCCATATTTCCTCCTATAAACGAGCACGTCAAAATGAAAAACTAAGGCAAATTTATCTCAGTACTTATGCCTTATTTCTATATTATTTACTTTAATCTCATCTTATTTACAATAGAAATATTCTTTAGATTATTTGTACTATGCTGTTGATCCCATTTTTAATTAAACATCTTTTAAGTTAACGCTTCAATGGCATATGGATTTGTATTACTATTTTGCATAATTTTATAAATAGCGCCAATATTCATATTTTTAAAGAATATTGACGCCTAAACTAATTACTCTTATGTTTCCTTTCTCCCCTCTTTATATTCAAGTGGAGATTTGCCAAAAATATTTTTAAATACCCGATTAAAAATAGCTCACATCTCGAAAACCAAGCATACGAGAGACTTCTACTGCCCTTAATCCCCCTTCACATAGAAGTCTTCCCACTTTCTCCATCCTAAGACCATTGGTATATACCACAAAACTTTTTGACCCATCTCCTTTTAAATAATGCTGAAAAATAAGTAGGGATGCATAAAAACCACCCCCATTTACCTCCTCCAGAGTGATATCCTATAGTAATTCTCTTGGATGTATTCAATTGCCCTTTGAATAGGTTCCTTCTGCTTACTAATATCCTTGGAGTCTCCAAATAACTTTTGAGCTTTTTAACTCTGCATTTATCTCTTTTGATGCAGAGTTCTTTTTGTTTTAGTCTCCAAAACCCTCTGTACCTTTTTAGAGCCTCCTCCAACAAATCCTCCTCCAAAGGTTTTAATAAATACGCAGCAACTCCTCTGTGCAATGCCTCCTGTGCATATGAAAAATAGCTCATAGCCACTGATAATAATGGACTGCATATCCGGCAGACTTTGCAATCCTCCCTATCATCTCCAGCCCTTTTCCATCCCGGGCATACGTATGTCTGCAAAAAGGATCTCCGGCTTTAGTTTTTCTCAAAGAGCAATGCCGCTCATGGCATCATTAGCCTCCCCACAATTTTCTGTACCTTGTGACTTTTTCCACCAAATAGCGAATCAAATAACGTATATCCTCCTCATCATCCACAATAACAGCTTTAAACATCTTCCCACCTTTCTGCAAATATACTGCCGGTCTGCATTTCCTTCCGCCTGTCTTCTTCACTGTACATTACAAATGGAATATCAAAGAAACCCTGGTTCCTGTCCGTATACACTTTCTGATATGCAATCCCCTTTCTCTGCCATAGTAAAGTTTTAGCCTTGAATGCACATTTTTCAGTCCTATGCTATCTCCCATACGCTCACCTGACACTCATGCAACTGTTTTTGTAAACTGCGCAATACCTCCGGTTTCATTCCCATACCATTGTCTTCAACAGCAATTTCTACACCTTCAGGCGATTTGTGACAAAATATGGAAATTTTACCGCCTTCTCTTTTTGATCAATACCATGATAAATAGCATTTTCCACCAGAGGTTGCACTAAAAATCTTAATGATGCAGTTATCCAAACAATTCTTCGTCCACATAAAAAGATACCTGTAATCGGTTTTTATAACGTATTTTTGAATATTAATATAACTTCTTACATGACAAACTCCTCTCTTAAAGTCACCACCTCATCTCGGCTGTTGATGCAATAGCGGAAAATCAAAGCCATAGACTTGGCTATATCGGCAATACTTTCCACACCGTTTCGAAGAGCCAGACTGCGAATAGTTTCCAGCGTATTATAAAGAAAAGTGAGGATTAATCTGGGCCTGTAGTTCCTTAGCCCTGCATTAGCACTTTCATGTTCCTTAATCCTTAAGTCTTCCATTAAGTGCCTGATACGCCGGGACATCTTGTTAAACCCTTTGGATAAAGCCAAAATATCCCTATTCCCATCCTCTTTTTGCTCGAACATGAAAATCTCCTTTCGAAAACTCCTCCATATGGGTCAGGAGCCTTTGCATGGGTCGTGTGATCCTTCTAGCCAACAAATAGGAAAGTATGGATGAAAACAGCAATGTTAAAAGTAATCCCCACAAAGGTTCCCCTGCTATTAAAAACAGACTCCTGAAATGTTTCCTTGGAAACCACAGCCTCAAGCTTCCAGTCATAACTTTCCACTCCATATCGGTACAAAGAAAATTCTTTCAAAAATCCGCCTTGCTCTAGATCCGTTTCACTATCCAGACATTTTACAACTTTTTATATCCTCCTGCGTATAGTTTCCTTCTCCAGACACTTTCCAAAATCTCTCCTTCACTGTTGCGCAAAAGTATCAAATGGTCATCATCAAATGTATGACTACCAAAGAGTCTCCTCCAGTAAACGAACATCCAAATCCACCATAATCACGCCAATTATGGTTTGGCATCATTGGACTTATAACCTTTTTAACCAAGGAAATAACCTCAGGACCCTCACCAAAAACACCTGATAGTCTGCTTATGACGCTGCACTGTAACTGTATTTTCCCGGGATAAAAGTACCTCCTGATACCATGGCTTTTGTACTAGAGTCTCCTTGGATTCCCGGATGTATAGTATCCTCCTCATACACCATGAAAATATTGCTGATAATTGGACTTGTTCTACGTATATTCCTTAATACATTTTCAATATTCTGGGAATACAATTCATTTTTGTCCTCTGCTTCCTGTACCCTTTTGAAACAATTCCTGTTCTATTACCATTCCTGTAAGAATACGTTGAGTCGTTTGAATATTCTCACCATAGCTGTCCAGGGCTTTTTCCGATTTGCTTTAGATTTTTGTTCTTGGTAAAAATCAATTTGTTGACTAATATATTGACCTAAGGTATTAAAGCAATACACCCCAAGAACTAGGCTTGAAAAGTGATAACCAAAAGAAAAAGAACATGTAATCTCAAAATAATGTAGTTTTATTTTTATGCATTTTTATCTACTACTCCTCCTTAGTCAATATTTTATAATTTAAAAATACCATATTTCTTATAAAATTTATACTAAAATCAGAGTTATTCATGTCAAAATATTTAAATAATATAAGAACACATATCCATCGTGGCATCCTTCCTGCTGTCAGTACTTTATACAGAGATATCGTGGTAACGAAAATTCCTGTTCCAATACTTACTGCTATAATAGGTGCTCATGCATTTTTATAATTACTTAAAAGTTCAGGAACCGTTAATACTTATTTTAAGTAAGCCTAGAATTAATTTCTGACTTTATAAATCAATTTATAATATTAAAAATAACAAGAAAACTTCCACTTCATCAGAACGCGAAGCTGAGACAGTATCTACAATTCAATACCTAATTCTATAAAGGATGATGGCTAGCATAACATATTATTAAAATAATGTGGCTGTAACAAAATTTGCTACAACCACGGTTCATCTAAGTAGTTTACTTTTTCCACTATTTAAGCTTTACATTTTTATTCAGCGAATTTCTCCACGCTCAACCTTTCAATATCCACAGCATTCAGATATCTCTGTGTGAGGTCTTGAAAACCTTCTACATCCTTTCATCAGCCATAATTTCGCTTCCGGTGTTTTTGTCAAAAATCTTCTTGACAGGAAATCATCTAGCTGTACTTATCCGCCTGGCTGACATATAATGCCAGCAATGCTATTCCCCATGCACCGCCTTCACTTGCAGTTTCAAGCACTTCTACAGGAGCATTGATTGCTGCAGAAAGATATCTTTGTCCTACTCCTTTGGTTTTAAACAGCCCTCCATGCCCCATCATTTTCTTTATCTTTACATTCTCTTTCTCTGTTAAGATATCAAGCCCCACCTTAACTGCTGTAAGTGAGCTGTATAAATGTGCTCTCATAAAGTTTGCCAGATTAAACTCACTCTTAGGGCTTCGTAAAAATAAAGGTCTTCCTTCATTTAGCTTCGTAATACCCTCTCCCGAAAAATATCCGAATGACATCAGATTACCGCAGTCGGGGCTACCGTTTAATGAATTTGTATAGAGTTTTTCAAACAGTTCTCCATCTGAAATATTTATACCGAAAAGCTTTGAAAATTCTCTAAATAAGCCAACCCAGGCATTCAAATCGCTTGTACCGTTATTTGCGTGTGACATAGCCACCGGATCTCCGCCGGTGTAGTCACCATATCTATTTCCTCATAGTAATCATTAAGTTTCTTATCAAGTACAAGCATTGCAAACATACTTGTACCTGCAGACATATTTCCTGTACCTTTTTAATAGAGTTGGTTGCTACCATTCCGGTACCCGCATCACCCTCAGGTGGGCAAAGTATACTTCCCTCTTCTAAGTCACCCGTCTTTATCTAAAAGACTTGCACCCGACTTTGTCAGTACTCCGGCTCTTTGTCCTGCAACCATTACCTTTGGCAATATCTCTCTTATCTTCCACGGAAATTTGTACTCTGCAATCTTTTCTTCAAATATATTAAGCATTGATGCATCATAATCCATAGCAACAGAATCTATAGGGAATATTCCGGAAGCATCGCCTATACCTATATTCTTTTTCACCTGTAAGCAGGTAATGAATATATGATGACAATGTTGTAACAAAAATCAAGTTTCTCAACATGCTCTTCTTTATCAAAGTATTCTCTGATACAGATGTGCTATTGTCCATCTGAGCGGAATATTGAACTTAAAGCTTTCACTTAAATCCTTTGCAGCTTCTCAAGTATTTGAATTTCTCCAAGTTTGAAAAGAGCAAGCAGATTCATATCCTTATCAAATGCCATATATCCATGCATCATAGCACTGATACCCATGTATTTTATCTGCTTTTAGAGTCACTCCATACTTTTCTTTTTATATCTCACTTTATACTTGCATAACAGCTTGAAAGTCCTGAAAGTATCTCATCAAGAGGATATGTCCAAATACCGTCTAAAAAGCTGTTTTTCCCAGTCATGTATCCCTGTTCCCAGTACTTCTCCGTTTTCATCAGTCAATACAGCTTTTATTCTTGTAGATCCAAATTCAATTCCTAAAGAATATATCTCCGGTCTCTATTATCTTTTTACTTCCATATTCCCCCTAGTTACCATAGTAGGCATTCTTACCATGCTTTTTCTCAAAAATGCTTATCCTGTAAATATTTCGGCGCTTTCACAGCATCAGGGATTTATACTTAGTGCAAATAAATTCATCTTCGCAACTTCTTCCATTACTACTGCATTATGTACCGCCGTATATGCATCCTTACCCCCATGCAAAAGGGACCATGGCTGTGGCATATACATCCGGTATATATACAGGATTGATATTTCTTTCTTTTGAAGGTTTCCACTATCACCTTTACCTGTATTAAGCTCATAATCCTCATCAAGCTCTTCTTTTGTAAGATGCCTTATACATGGAATATCACCATAGAAATAATCACATTGTGTAGTACCCATACAGGCAATATCCACTCCTGCCTGTGCAAATCCAGTTGCATAGGGTGAATGTGTGTACAACTCCACCTATATCTTTAAAAGTTTTGATACAGTATAAGATGTGTCTTTGTATCGGATGAAGGATTATATCTTCCTTCTACACGGTTGCCGTCAAGGTCCATTACCACCATATCCTCAGGTGTAAGTTTGTCATACTCTATTCCGCTGGGCTTTATTACAAAGTATTTTCCCTTTCATCAATACCCGATACATTTCCCCATGTAAATGTCACCAGACCATATTTCGGCAAAAAGCATATTTGCCTCATATACCTCTTTTTCAGTTTTTCTAACATATTCCTCCTGATATAAATAGATTTTTACGAATTACTATATTAAGTATTTTTAGCTTTTAAAATGTTTATTAGCAATATATTAATACTTTAATTTTTTGCTCTTTTCATTTCTTTATTTCTCAATTCTTTATCTATTATATCCAATTTTTAGAAATATAATTCCTACATTTTGCCGATTGATTTATCTTAAGAATTCTGTCATAATACTTACATAAATTCTAATATTTTAGGATTGTTACTGAGACGCAGGCAAGACCGAATTTACCATAGTACTATGGTTTATTTGGTTTTTATTGCTTTATGGTGGTGCGATGATCATTGAAAAAATTATAAATAATAATATTGTCTTAACCCATGACCATAAAAACAAGGAAATTATTGCCATGGGTAAGGGTATAGGCTTCGGCAGAAAAAAGGAGATGCTCTATCGGAATCTGAAATAGAAAAGGTATTTCGTATCAAGGAAAATGAAATGCTTCTTAAGTTTCAGGATATGATTGCGGATATCCCTATTGAAAGGATAACTCTTACAGATGATGTCATTTCATATGCAATCAATGTGGAAAAGCTGAAGCTCAGCCAAAGCATTTATCTTACTCTGGTTGACCATGTGAATTTTGCCATTGAACGATTTAAAGAAGGCATGACTCCAGAGAATGCTCTGATGTGGGAAATCAAAAGATTTTATCCTCAGGAATATGCCCTTGGACTCTATACACTCAGACTCATAGATGATAGAATAGGACTTTCCCTTCCGGATTCGGAGGCAGGCTTTATTGCACTTCATTTTTGTCAAATGCGCAGTACAGCACTCATATGAAGGAGACTTTTAAGTCTTCCACATCTTATGAGGAGATATAATGGACATTGTAAAAGAGTGAATTGAACGTGGAGCTGAATGAAAACTCTATCCACTATGAAAGATTTGTTACTCATGTAAAAGTTTCTTATTCAAAAGACTTTACAGAAATGAGATGCTACATGACGACGATACAATTTTTGAGGATATGATGAAAGAAAAAGTATCCCGAAGAATTCGAATGCGGAAAAAGGATTGCAGAATATATATGAGGTTGAAACCCGTTCAAAAGATAACAAGAATGGAAATGACCTACTTGGCAATTCATATAAAAAGAGTAACTATGGCAGAGGAGTAAAAATATGTTCGGTTTATTTAAGAAGAAGAAAAATACATTTTTCAGTCCCTATGAGCGGAAAAAGTGTTTCTATAAAAGAGGTTCCTGATGAGACATTTTCATCAGAGATGCTTGGAAAAGGGAGTTGCAATCGTTCCAAATGACGGTCTTGTAACCTCTCCTGCTGACGGTAAGGTAACCATGGTTTTTGAGACCTTACACGCTGTCAGTATATTAGCCGATACCGGTGAGGAAATTCTCATCCATATCGGGCTTGATACCGTAAAGATGAACGGTGAAGGATTCTCTTCCTTTGTAAAAGCGGGGGATAGAGTTAAAGCAAAAGATCCGCTTATACAGGCAGATCTTGATAAAATAAAAGTCAGCAGGATTTAAAACCATAACCATGATGCTTGTTTGCAATACTCCGGATTTTAAATCGGTTGAAAGTATCACAGATATAGCTGTGACTAAGGATAGTGAAATATTGGTAGTAATACCAAAATAATATATTTTCTCTTTGACCGGCCGGCAAAGGGATGAACTTAAACATTAAGGAGAAATTTTTATGAAGTATTTACAACGTCTTGGGAAGTCTTTGATGCTTCCTGTAGCCTGCCTTCCTGTGGCGGCGATTTTGATGGGTATCGGTTATTGGATCGATCCTACCGGTTGGGGTGGAAATAACTATAGTAGCAGCTTTCCTTTTAAAGGCAGGCGGTGCTATCATTGACAATATGGCTATCTTGTTTGCCATAGGTGTTGCTGTCGGTATGAGTGATGACGGTGACGGTGCCGCAGCACTTGCAGGTCTTGTTTCATGGCTTGTTGTTACAACTCTTTTATCAAAGGGTTCAGTAGCTATGTTTACAGGTGTTGAGGCTGATGCCGTTCCTGCAGCTTTCGGTAAGACACAGACTCAGTTTATCGGAATTATTTGCGGTCTTATCGGTGCTCTTTGTTATAATAAGTTTAAAACAACAAAGCTTCCTGATGCACTCTCTTTCTTTAGCGGAAAGAGAAGCGTGGCTATCGTTACTGCAGGCTTTTCACTTATCGCAGCTATTGTTTTATTCTTTATCTGGCCTGTTGTTTATGGTGTATTGGTAGCTTCGGTGAGGCGATTCTGAGCACAGGTGCTGTAGGTGCAGGTATCTACGGATTCCTCAACAGACTTTTGATTCCGTTCGGACTTCACCATGCACTTAACTCTGTATTCTGGTTTGATGTTGCAGGTATCAATGATATCGGTAAATTCTGGGGAAGCGCAGAAGGCGGTGTCCTTGGACGAACAGGTATGTATATGTCAGGATTCTTCCCTGTAATGATGTTCGGTCTTCCGGGCGCTGCGCACTTTATGTATCACACAGCTAAGGATGCAAGAAAGAAAAGCCGCTTACGGTCTTTTACTTGCCGCAGCTCTTTCATCATTCTTTACAGGTGTTACAGAGCCGCTTGAGTTTGCATTTATGTTCCTTGCACCTGTACTTTACGTTATCCATGCTGTTTTTAACAGGTATTTCACTTGCTGTAGTTGCACTCCTTCCTATAAGAGCAGGATTTAACTTCAGTGCCGGTCTTGTTGACTGGGTACTCAGCTTTTAAAGCTCCGTTTTGCACAAAAATCCACTTCTTTTGGTTCCGATCGGCGTGGTTTACGGTGCAATATACTATGCAATCTTCCGCTTTGTTATCACAAAGTTTGATTTAAAGACTCGGGTAGAGAGGATGATGAGGAAGAAGAGAAAAAAAGGCTGTTTTAGCTAATGATGACTTTACCTCGGTTGCAGCTATTATCTTAGAAGGTGTAGGCGGTTCTGAAAAACCTTACATCTATTGATAACTGTATCACAAGACTTCGTCTTGAGATCAAGGACTATACAAAGGTTGATGAGAAGAAGATCAAATCTGCAGGTGTTGCAGGTGTTATCAGACCTTCAAAGACTGCCGTACAGGTTATTATCGGTACAAAAGTTCAGTTCGTAGCGGACGAGTTCAAAAACTTGCTAAAAATAAATAATAATTAACACACTTCATAAAAAGGGGGATGTGAAAAAACTCGATTGAGGTTTTTCGCATCTCCACCTCTTATTATGTATAGATAACTGAAATCATAGCAAAAAGCGCACCTCCCCTACCCCATAGAAATTCTTTTTGAATCTATGCGGCAGTTCTGTTTCTTGTCTCTGATATTTATATAAATTATGGCCTATCGCCACGAGTAAAACTTCCAGTTTGACTGAATGAATACCTCTTCGGACAATTCTCTTGTACCAACGATCGTTTTTCATTATTCCGTAAGTGCCTTCTGCTTGTATCGAACGGTTCATTCGTAATAACGCACCATGAATACTTTCAGGTTTTCGATTACTTCCTTATGCATGGCAGTTAGTTTCCTGATTGATCCGAACAGTTCGATTCTTATCTGTCTTCTTACATTTCTTTTGCATATGGACATCCGCTACAGTCTTCACATTCATACAGTTCTTCCTTGCGTCCGTACTGATTTCCCCTAACATCTTTTTCTGTATAAAAAAATGGAATGCTTTTATCGTTGGGACATCTCATGACTCCTTGATCATCAATTCTGAAGTTAACTGCACGAAATGGATCTTCATGATATTTCCGATCTTTAGTTTCCTTTTTAAACATTGGAAATTTCATATACTTTTCAATTCCGTTCTGTTCACAGAAAATATAATTGTTGTATGAGCCATATCCGGCATCTGCCACAGGATATTTGGGATAAAATCCATAAGTTTGTTTGAAGTGCTCCATCAAAGGAACGAAACAATCCATATCCGAACGATAATGGTTCACGTCAACAACTGCAATATATTCATCTGCTACACCAATCTGTACATTATATGCCGGCAGAAGCTGATCATTACCCATGTAATCCTTTTTGATACGCATAAAGGTAGCTGAGTTATCTGTTTTAGAGTAACTGTTTCGGTCAGGACCACAGATTTCAATTTTTGTATGTATTCTTGAAGTTTCTGACAGAAAGTAGTCAAGTGTTCATAATGACGCTGTTCTTTGGATTTTCGCTTCCCGCTTCCGTAAACAAATGTACTTGTATCCAGTTCCCATAAAAGTACTAGCTGCTCAACGATTTCATTCAGATAATCCGGTACATACTCTGTGTTTGTTGTGATCTGCACCCCCACTCCATGCGATTTCTGCATTAATTTCCTCAATCTCCACAGTGATTTTTCGTAGAGCTTGTAACGGAATTTTTCCGTAGCCTTCTTCCATACCCAGGTATACTTGTTTGCGTTTGCTTCAAACTTGGAGCCGTCGATGTAGAGATGTTGCAGATCTACATGCTCCTCGTTAAGAGATAGCATGATTGATGTCGTTAAAAATGTTTTTCAATCTTGTCTTGAGTATTTCATTGATGAAATATCCAAAAGTTCTGTATGACGGAGGTTTGGTGATCCATGAGGATACATGAACCTGATATTAACTTTGCAGTTTGTCTTCCAGTTCTCTCAGAAACCAGTAACCGCATAGTCATAAATCCGAAAAGTACTGTTTTTAACATGTTGACCGGATTATATCTGAGTCGTCCGGTTGTGCTACTCCGGAATATCCGTCAGATACTTGTTTTAAATCGATTCCTCCCATCAATCTGTCAAATGTTAAAACAGGATCCAGCAGATCCAAAGCAATCTGAAAAGAAACAGTGGTAAATATCCTTGTTTTGAATTACAATAAGTATTAGGTAAATTTTCATTGCAAGTTGATTTTTACCACAAAAATAGGACCTTTCGCATGAGCGAATGGTCCTATTTTCTTCAGGACTTATTTCACACTTTTGGTTTTACTCTAAGTTTTATTTTTGCTGATAATGCAGCCATTGTGATGTAGTTATATGGCTGGTTGAAATGTGGAAGGAAGAATATATCAAGCAATTTAAGCTTGTCTATAGTTACCTTCTCCTGTATTGCAAGTGAGAACATATGGATACCCATTGACATATCATATGTAGATGCCATCTGTGCTCCAAGTATCACTCTTGTCTTTGCATCATATACTATCTTTATATTTACCTTAGGATTTGTTGTTTCAATGAATGTTTGCCTTTTTGTAAATCTTCAAATGAAGTTGAAAAGCACATCCATACCAGAGCTGCTTTGCCTTCTGCTCGCTAAGTCCTGTGGATACAAGTTTTTAAATCATAAATTGAAATAGCATTTGAACCCTGAACTCCGATAGTTTCAAGTTTCTTACCGCATGCATTATATGCGGCTATAATTCCAGAACGTACGGCATTTGTTGCAAGTGCGATATATGACTTCTCTCCTGTAGAGTTGAAAAAGTACTGTAGCACAGTCGCCTATTGCATATACATCCTTCTTGCTTGTCTGCTGAGTCTCATCAACTATATATGCACCGTTTGACATTGTTTTCAAGATAATCTTTTCCAAGCTCAGTATTAGGTCTGAATCCTATAGCAAGAATAACCATATCACACTGATATTCATTCTTATCTGTTACTATAGCCTCTACCTTGCCGTTACCCATTAATCTCCTTTACGGTCTCACCGAAAGCAAAGCTTGATACCGTGATCTGAGAGGTTCTTGTCCATAAGTGCACTGAACTCCGGATCATAGTAACTTGAAAGTGAAGTCTTTGCAATATCAACAACTATTACCTTCTTATTATGTCTCTCAAATGCCTCTGCAAGCTCCACTCCGATATATCCCGCACCGACTACCGCAATTGTCTTGATATCAGGATTTTCAAGTTTCTTAATCACTTCTTCGGCATTTTGGAAAAAGCTTTACAAGCTGAACATTCTCCAAATCTCTGCCAGGTATCTGTGGTACGATAGGAAGTGAACCTGTAGCCAGTATCAATTTGTCATAGCTTTCTTCTACCTTCTCACCGTTCTCCAAAGTTGCATATACAAACTTTTTATCAAAGTCTATTCTTTCAACCTTGCTGTTCATATTTACCTTTGCACCCTGTGATTCAAGCTTTTCCTTGTTTGAATAGAAAAGTCCGTCAGGCTTTGATATCTGACCGCCTATCCAAAGTGCCATACCACATCCCAAAAAGCTGATATTTGAGTTCTGATCGAATACTACTACCTCATCTCCCTCATTGAATCCTGTGATTGTATTGATTGCTACAAGTACCTGCATGATTTGCTCCAACAACTACTACCTTGCTCATATTTTTCCTCCAAAATATATTTTAATATTTATTGTCATCTCTTTAACAAATTGTACTATGTTTTTATAACTTTTAACAAGTATTTTTCGAGCTTGTACAGTTAAATTTTTTTAAAATATATTTTTGTATATAATGAATATAAAAAGAGCTGCTGCTCCATAGACGTATTTCTCGTCTATTTTGCAACAGCTTCTTATTTATATAGTTATTTATAAACTTCCCAAAAGCATTGGAAGTCCAAGGCTTATAACAGGTATAAATGTTATCAGTAAAAAGTGTAATTATCATACACAGATAGAACGGCAATGTTGCCTTTACTACCTTTTTCCATAGGCAATTTTGCTGCAGCCGAACCGATAAAAGAGTACTCCTCCAACCGGTGGTGTAAGAAGACCTATACCGCAGTTTAAGATAACCATGATACCGAACTGTATCGGTCCTATTCCTATAGAGTTTGCAATAGGAAGAAGTATCGGTGTGGCAATAAAGTATGATAGGTGCCATATCCATGATACATCCGAGTATAAGCAAAATAAGGTTAAGAAGTAAGGCAAGTATTATAGGATTATTTGTAAATCCTGTGATTGCACTTGCAGCCATATCCGGAACATGAAGTGTTGTAAGGCAATATCCGAAGATACTTGATGTTGAGATAAGGATAAGTACAATTGACAATGTATTTACATTCATCAAGAGTCTTCCATACACCCTTCCAGTCAAGACCTTTATATATGAATACGCTGACAATAAGGCTGTAGATAACCGCAATAGCTGCCGACTCTGTTGCTGTGAACACACCGCCTACTACACCTACAACTACTATAAGCACTGCCGCCAATGCCCAGAATGATACACTAAGCTGCTTTAAAAGCACCTTCATAGAGAACTTCTCACCCTTCGGATAATTCTTTCTCACTGAAATAATATATGAACCGATCATAAGTGATACCGCAAGCAATGCTCCCGGAATATATCCTGCAAGGAATAAGCTTCCTACCGATACACCGCCCGCTGTGGTAGCATATATAACCATGTTATGTGAAGGAGGTACCAAAAGTCCCTCGCATGATGATGTAATTGTAACCGCTGTAGAAAAATCCGCATCATATCCCTGATCCACCATCATAGGTATAAGGATTGAACCGAGTGATGCCGTATCTGCTGCCGCAGAACCTGAAATTCCTCCAAAGAAGTATGAAGCCACGATATTAACCATCGCCATACCTCCACGCATCCAGCCTACACAGGCATTTGCCAGTGCAATAAGTTTCTCCGATATACCGCCGCTTCCCATAAGGCAACCCATTGTTATAAAAGAACGGTACCGCCATAAGTGAGAATGATGAAATACCCTTTAACCATCTGCTGACATATTGTTGAAAGCGGTTGTCCCTGTGCCAAAAAGGCAGAGCAAAGATGAAAGTGCTACCGCATATGCAATCGGGAAACGCAAAAATATCATTACAAAAAAGCTTATAAGTAATATAGCAATTGCTACTCCTGTACTCATGCCTGCACCTCCTTAGGATCTTCTTTTAAGCAAATAGCCTTTATATGATTATAAAGTGCCTCAAGCTCAAATATTAACATTGCAACACCTGCTAAAGGTATCGGGAAGTACTGCCAGAATTTTGAAAGTCGGCATACTTACATAAGTACCCTTTGCACCAATCTTTCATAGCATATTTCCAGCCCACAACTATCATTACCACTGCAAGTATCAAAAACCGCAATATCTGAAAGTACATCCAAAAATCTTACAACTCCCTTTGGCAGATATGGATCAAAAGGCCGTCATCCTGATATGCGCACCTCTTCTTATTGCAAGTGCTGCTGAAAGCACTGCCATATATGCCATAAATGTAAGAACTATCTCCTCACTCCATGCAGGATCCGGTATAAATGATATATATCTTCCGGCAACCGCCATTGTTGTGATGGCAATATCTCCTATCAATAAAAAGTTTACATATAAGCAGAACAAATTTGTATGTAGCATCATATGCCGGCTTTTATTTTATCTACCGCCTTTAAAAAAATCTGACATAATTACCTCTTATTCTATCAACAAACCTCTTGGAGAAGTCTCCAAGAGGCAATAATATTTTATCCAAGTCAACTATCTGCTGATATAATTCTTTTCTGATCAGTTGTGTTCTTTTTCGATAACATTCTTTGTAGCTTCTTTCCAAGGTGTTTTTATCTGTAACTTCAACAACATTTACACCTGATGACTTAAGCTCCTCTAAAACCTTATCCTCCGCCTTTTTGAGCGATTTCTCTGTTTACCTCACCCTACATACTTTCCTGCCTCAACAAGGATATCCTGCTGCTCAGGTGTAAGCTTATTCCAAAGCATCATCTGTGATTACTACCTGGAATGCTCCCAAGTGTATGACCGTCAAGGATGATGTTTGGTGCCACCTCAGGGAAAGCGTTTGACTTATAGTTTGTTATAGGCTGCTCCGCACCGTCTACAACACCTGTCTGGAGTGCTGAATAAAGCTCATTAAATGCAACTACTGTAGGAGATGCACCAAGACCCTCAACCATTCCGTTCATTACAGGGTCATTTGAAACTCTCATCTTCATTCCCTTTAAATCCTCAACAGAATTTACAGGATTCTTTGTAAAGAAATGTCTGAAACCTTCCTCACCATAGTACAAGCTCTTGATACCGAGGTTAAGATCTGATGTTTCCTCTAAGAACTCCTTTGACAGATCACTGTCAACGAACTTCCAGAAATGCTCTCTTGAGTTGAATGTGTATGGTAATGAAAGAAGTGAAGCCTTCTTTGCACCGTAGCTTGTAAGAGCGAAAGCTGAAATTCTTGACATATCTACTGTGCCTGTTCCGCCAAGCATTCCGTCAAGTACATCATTCTCTGAACCGAGTACACCGCTTGCCTGAACATCGATATGAATCTTTCCGCCTGAAAGCTCTTCCACCTTCTCCTTGAATGCCGTACCGCTCTGTCCTACGATTGTATCAAGCGGGTTTACCTCTGCATAAACCAAGGTTACCTCTGCACCCTCACTACCGCTGTCTGCCTTTGCAGCAGTTGTCTCTCCACTGTTTGCAGCAGTTGTTGTTGTCTCCGGACTCTTAAGTCCGCAAGCTGATAACGCTAATGTAGCGATTGCTAATGCAAAAATCTCTTTTTCATTGTTCCTCCAAAAAAATAAATACTTAAGACTAAAAAGTCTTACATCTCTTTTATATATTCTATATTTAAGAAAAAAACTTATGTGAATGGTAATATTTTAATATAATAAGTAAATTTTTAATCTTTAAATTAAATGTTACCTCTGTACTCTGAAGGACTCATTCCTACCGCTCTTTTAAACACCTTTGTAAAAGTAGTTTGAATCCGTATACCCCACACTTGCACCGACTTCTTTTTATATTAAAACTGACATCCTTTAAAAAGTACCTTTGCCTTTTTCTATTCTCAGATTGGTCAGATAATTTATAAATGTATCGTCAAAAAGCTGCTTAAATATCTTTGAAAAAAATAAACATCCGAATAACCAAGTATACCTGCCACATCTCCCGGCACTTATATCTCTTTTATAATTTTTCCTTTATATATTTTTTATAATGCTTTTTTTGTGAATCTTGAAGATTTTCACTTTTACCGTCATCAAAACTTATTTCTTTTTATACTTGATATAGCTTCACTTATAAGTCCTGTAAGTTTTTCCTCCTTCCACGGCTTTAAAAGATAGTCAAATGCTTTTATATGCATCGCTTCTATAGCATATTCAAATCTGTCATATGCTGTTATAAAAAAATAATAATACAATCGTGATTTTTCTCTCTTATAAGCTTTGCCAGCTCTATTCCGTTCATTCCCGGCATTTCAATATCCAAAAAGTGCAATATTTATATCTGTATTTTCAACTATACCTGCCGCCTGCTTTCCGTTACTTGCCATGAAAAATATCAAGCTCATTTAAAAAAACTTTTTAATTGTCTTTTCAAGTACCTTCAGCTCAAGATTTTCATCATCCGCTATCAGTAAATTCACAATCTCTCCTTCCTAAACGGTTTGCGGTATCAGAAAAATATACCACTGTCATCTTTCCTTCTTTTGGAGTATATTCTCAAATCACCTGTTTTATATATGTTCTTTTATACGCTTATAAATATTTCCAAAAACCTATTCCGAGAGTTTTTGCCGTAGAGCCTCTCTCTCATAAAGTCTTTCAGCTGTTTAAGCCTTTTCAGCATTCATTCCGACACCTGTATCCGCAACAATAATGTGAAGCATATTTTCTTTTTCCCATACTCTTATTACTACCTTACCCCCTCTTCCTTTTTGGAAATCCCATGGACTATGGCATTTTTCCACTATAGGCTGAAGTGAAAATGACGGAATATAAACATTTCCGTTGTCAACTTTTGAAACTATATCGTATGAAACACGATCACCGAAACGCATCTTTTGTATATACATATAGTCATTTACGATGCTCAGTTCCCTCTCAAGACTTACCTGCTTTTCATCGGTCTTTAAGCTGTATCTGAATATATTTCCAAGTGCTCTTATCATATCCTCGGTATCCTTGGCATCTTCCAAATTGGCGGATGCGGCTATGATATTTAAGGTATTGAATAGAAAATGAGGATTTATCTGATTTTTAAGAAGGTCAAATCTCGCCTCATTAAGCCTTTTTTTCCATATTCATCTTTTTCCATAGCCTCTTTGTGCAAAAGTTCCGAAAGCTCATATCTTTCCTCTAAGCTTGAAATATATACGGAGGTAGCATGCTTCATCTTGTTAAAGGCGTTTGTCAAATCTCCCATCTCATCCTTATTGCGTATTATTATATCCTTATCTGAAAAATCATTTTTTGCGATATTTTTTGATATCTCCACCATCCTGTTTATCGGTGAGATTATCAGAGCCTGCAGCTTGAATGCCATGTAAATTATCAATACTATGATAGGTATCAGTATTATCCCAAGTACAAGAGGCATTTTTCTTAAAGAATTCAGCCCTCTTTTGATATATTACATTGTTCTCACTGAGAGTGACATCCATAAGTCTTTCCCACATAGCTTATCAGATAATCCTGCATTTCATACACATTATATACTTTTTTTCTATAAAGTCCTTAGCTTCATATTTATCATCCAGAATTTCCTGTCTTTTTGGCAGCATATACCGGATAACTGTTTTTATACTCCATATTTTGGCATATCTTTCATTATCCATATGCATTATATCAAGTTCCAACTTATCAACTATTTCATCCGTTCTTTTTACAACTTGCCAACAATTCATCTATATTGTCCCTGTTTCTTATAAAAAGTACTGAAGTCCGCCTTTTCCTTTGTCATCGCATCCTGCAACTCATAACAAAGCGATATCTCATTTATTATCTCACCGAAACCTGAAGATGTATATTCCACAACAAAAATCAAAACATAAATTTCACTATCAACGCAGAAACTACGGCAATAATGAAAAATACCTATTTTTGCTTTTATCGATTGATTTAAAACTTTTTTCTCATAAATGCCATCCTAAAAATGTATAATAAAAGGATACTACAAAAAAATTTTTTTCTTCCATAGTATCCCTCATTTATATATTATGTATTTCCAGTATATTTGATAATAAAAAATCCCAAAAAAATGTTTTCTTTTTGATATCTTATAAAAATCACTGTAGGAAAGCTTATACCCTCTACCCCATGATGATATATAAAAAGTCTTTCTCCGTTTTCTTTTTACAGTCATAAATCAGCACATAATGTGCATATATCTTTGCTGTATTACCGGTTTGAATATCTGTAACCTCTATACCCTTTTCCTTTTTTTAAAAATCGACAAAAGATCCGGTCCGACACCCAAAAATTACAGGCATACCTTCCTGCAAACTCTTATTAACTTTTTAAGAGTATATTGTATCCCAAATCCCCATCTTGCTTTCATAGAAGTTTATTTATCTCTGAAAATAAGTATTTATACCTCTTTGCAAGAGCAAATCCTGTCAGTCCCTTTTATAATGAGGTGTATCAAGGATATTTAAATACTTCCTGTAGACCATAAAGTACAAAAGGCTGTAAATGTATCTTTACTGACTGTATTTTTGCTCTTATATACAGACTTCCAAAAAGCACATCAAAAATTGCATATGGCAATTATTCGCAACCGTATTCTTCTATATCTTTATAACCAAGGCTTAGAAACCAGCCTTGATTTCCGCCTGTATAAGATTTTTTGTCATCTGTTATAAGAAGATCGTTTTCAAGCGATCTACATGCTGTGGTCGGCAAATGTGGCATCTCCCTCCCAAAGTACTGTCTTTCCTTCTTTAGCACTTTGTTTCACATCTATGATTCTCTGATTTGAACTTCCCCTAAATCTCAATGTAATATCATAGAGTTCCTGTACAAACTCACCGTCCACCATCACATCACAAAGCGATAAGATTTTTGATGTTTCATCAAAATAGGCTCTTCCGCCGGGAACAAGGTCCACATCATAAGTGTATCCCGAGTATATCCAAAGGCTTTTATTAGGATATCTCTTTTTAAACTCCTCTATAAGCGGCAGTATTCCCTTCTGATTTGCCTTTTCCATAGGTTCTCCGCCAAGTATGGTAATACCGGATATATACTCAGGCTCTACAGACCTTAATATATCTCCTATGGTTTCATCTGTAAATTCTTCACCGTATTTAAAATCCCATGCCATCTCATTAAAGCAGCCTTTACACGCATGTGTACAACCTGATACAAATAAAGACGTTCTTACTCCCGGACCGTTTGCTATATCATCATATTTTATATTTGCATAATTCATTATAACATTTCAGCCATTTCCAAAAGGAGCTTCTTTGAATCTTCAAAGCCCAAACATGGATCGGTAATAGATTTTCCATATATATGCTCCTCAATTTTCTGGCTTCCTTCCTCTATATAGCTCTCAATCATTACACCCTTTACAAAAATTTCCTATCTCCTGTGAATATCTCATAGAGTGTAACACCTCTTTTACTATACGAACCTGCTCTTTATATTTCTTATTTGAATTTGAATGATTTGCATCCACAATAACAGCCGGATTTTTAATATCTCTTTCCATATAAAGATCTAAAAGAAGCTTAAGGTCCTCATAATGGTAGTTTGGCAAGCACTGGCCATGCTTATTTACCGCACCTCTGAGTATCGCATGTGATAAAGGATTTCCGTCAGTTTTTATTTCAAAATTTCTGTATATAAATTCATGTGACTGTTGTGCGGCATATATCGCATTCAGCATAACGGACATATCTCCGCTGGTAGGATTTTTCATACCTACAGGTACATCAACTCCGGATGATGTAAGTCTGTGCTGCTGATTTTCCACAGATCTTGCACCGACTGCAATATAGCTCATTAAATCGTCCAAGTATCCGAGGTTATCAGGGTAGAGCATCTCATCTGCTGTAAATAATCCTGTTTCTTCTATAACTCTAAGATGCATCTTTCTGATTGCAATTATTCCATCATGTACATTTGGTTTTTCAGGATTTGGCTGATGTAAAAAGTCCCTTATATCCGTCTCCGTTTGTTCTCGGTTTATTTGTATAAACTCTCGGAATAACTATTATCTTTATCCTTAACTTCCTCCGCCACCTTTACAAGTCTGCTTGCATAGTCAAGTACGGAATCCTCATTGTCTGCAGAACATGGACCTATGACAGCCAAAAACTTTTTACTTTTTTTCCTGTGAAAACGTCTGCTATTTCCTTTATCAAATTCCTTCTTTTTCTTTTTAGCTTTCAAGATCTTTACTTAAAGGATACTTATCTATGATTTCTTCCGGACTTGGAAGATTTCTGATATATTTTATTCCCATAATTGCCTCTTTCATTATATATGTTTTGAACTTCAGCAGCTCCAAACTTTATTATGTATTCCTTACAGTTACATGGTATCTCCATATGACATTTTAACAGTATAAATTAATCGTGAAAAATTATCAAGTCTTTATTACTTTAAAGTTCTAAACTTTTAAATATTTCAAAGTATAAAGCTTGATTCTTTTTCATTACTTTGTTATACTTCTTTTTATGAAATTTTATCAGCCGAAAGCTGCAATAAATAAAGGATGGATATGTATGAATTGTTATGATGAATTAAAGGCAAGAGGACTTATTGCCCAGGTTACAAATGAAGAAGAAATCAGCAAAATGATAAATAACGGAGAAGCCACATTCTACATCGGTTTCGACCCTACTGCAGACAGCTCTACATGTAGGTCATTTTATGGCACTTTGTCTTATGAAGAGACTTCAAATGGCAGGCAATAAACCTATCGCTTTGGTAGGTGGAGGTACCGGTATGATCGGTGATCCTTCAGGAAGAAGTGACCTTAGAAAAGTACTCACTATAGAAGATATCGATCACAACTGTGAATGTTTCAAAAAGCAGATGAGCCGCTTTATTGAATTCGGTGAGGATAAAGCCAGAATGGTAAACAATGCCGACTGGCTCAGAGATCTAAACTATATGGAATTTATCCGTGATATAGGTCCGCATTTTTCAGTAAACAATATGCTTAGGGGCAAAATGTTATGAAAATCGTATGGCAAACGGACTCTCATTCCTTGAGTTTAACTATATGATACTTCAAAGTTTTGACTTCTATAAAGCTTTTTCCTTGACTACGGCTGCAATATGCAGTTCGGTGGTGACGATCAGTGGTCAAATATGCTTGGCGGTACTGAGCTTATCAGAAGAAAAGCTTGGAAAAGATGCACATGCTATGACTATTACCCTTTTACTAAACTCAGAGGGTAAGAAAATGGGCAAAACCGTCGGCGGTGCTGTTTGGCTTGATCCAAATAAAACAACTCCTTTTGAGTTCTACCAGTACTGGAGAAATCTTCCTGATGCTGATGTTCTCACATGCCTTAGGGATGCTTACCTTCCTTCCTCTTGAGCAGATAGAGGAAATGTCCAAATGGGAAGGTGCCAAACTTAATGAAGCTAAGGAAATCCTTGCAATGCATCTTACAGAGCTTGTACATGGCAAGGAAGAGGCCGATAAGGCAAATGCAGCAAAGCAAAGTCTCTATTTGTAGGCGGTGGCGATATGAGCAATGTTCCTACATATGTTTTGCAGGATGAGGATTACAGAGACGGTACTATAGATCTTTCAGGTGTGCTTGTAGTCAGCGGACTTTCAAAGACCAGATCCGAAGCCAGAAGAAATATCGAACAGGGCGGTGTTTCCATAGAAGGTGAAGTTATAAATGATGTAAAGAAAACTTTTACAAAAGAAGATTTTGCAGGCGAAGGACTTCTTGTTAAGAGAGGAAAGAAAAAAACTTCTGCAAGGTTAAATCAGAATAAAAATTTTTAAGGGGCTGTCGGGAAATGATAGTCATAAGAAAAGGTGGTGTGGCTCAAAATGGGTCACACCACCCTAAGTTACATAAAAATATCCTGACAAAGTCACAAAGCCAAAACGCCTTGTATTTGTCAGGATATTTCTATTTTACTCTGCGGGAAGTAAAATTACTTATTTCCCGACAATCCCTTTTGCATTAAAAGCTGCTGCATTTTAGTGCAACAGCCTTTAACTTTATATTTATTTTTATAAATGCAGTACTCTATCCGCAATCTCCTGAGTTCTTCCCTGGTTCCAGAACTGTGTTCCTATATAACCGCATGTTCTTCTTTGCACATTGAGCTTATTCTGATCCGTATTTCCGCATTTCGGGACATTTCCATACAAGCTTACCCGCATCTTTAACGATCTTTATCTCTCCGTCAAATCCACACTCCTGACAGTAGTCTGACTTCGTATTCAGCTCGGCATACATTATATTGTCATAGATAAATCCAAGCAAACTCATTACGGCTTCAAGATTTATCCTGCATATTCGGAACTTCTACATAACTGATGGCACCGCCCGGTGAAAGTTTTTGAATTCATCTCAAACTTAAGCTTTGTAAATGCATCAATATCCTCAGATACATGTACATGATAGCTGTTTTGTAATATAGTTTTTATCTGTGATACCTTTCTATGATACCGAATCTCTTTTGAAGTGCCTTGGCAAACTTTATATGTTGTGGACTCAAGCGGTGTACCGTATGGTGAATAATCAATATTCTCCGCCTGCTTCCATTCATTACATTTATCATTCATCTTCTGCATCACACTGAGTGCAAAAGGTTTTGCCACATCATCTGTATGGCTCTTTCCGGTCATATACTTTACGCACTCATAAAGTCCGGCATATCCAAGACTTATGGTTGAATATCCCCCATACAAAAGCTTATCTATCGGCTCACCCTTCTTTAATCTCGAAAAGAGCTCCATGCTGCCAGAGTATAGGGTGCAACATCTGAAGGTGTTCCTTTAATCTCTCATGTCTTGCTCTGAGTGCACGATGGCAAAGTTCAAGTCTTTCCTCAAAGATATTCCAAAACTTTGTAGTATCTCCGCCTGATGAAAGTGCAACATCTACAAGATTTATAGTTACAACACCTTGATTGAATCTGCCGTAGTATTTAGGCTTACTGTTCTCATCCACATAAGGTGTTAGAAGCTTCTGCATCCCATAGGTGTGTAGCAGTTTCCGCTGCTGTTTTTATCAATCTTATACTCAAACATCTTCTTTTCTGAAACATAATCAGGTACAAGTCTCTTTGCGGTACATTTTGCCGCAAGCTTTGTAAGATGGTAATATCTGGTTCCGGGGCGAATATTGTCCTCTTCCAGAACATAGATAAGCTTTTGGGAATGCAGGGTGTTACCCATACACCATCCTCATTCTTCACACCCTGATATCTCTGTCTTATCATTTCTTCAATAATAAGTGCAAGATCTTCTTTTTCTCTTTTCATTCTTTGCTTCATTTAAAGTACATAAATACTGTAATAAACGAGCCTGACCGTTTGTAGTCATCAAAGTCACTACTTGATACTGTATGGTCTGTACACCCTTTGTAATTTCTCTGCGAAGTCTGTTCTCAATAATCTCTTCTTTTCTTTCAGTAGACACATTTAATCCGTACATCTCGGATTCCACTTCATCACGGATCTTTTTGTCTGCTTATATCCACAAAAGGAGCAAGATGTGTAAGAGAAATACTCTGTCCGCCATACTGGCTTGAAGCAACCTGCGCAATTATTTGTGTAGCGATATTGCAGGCTGTTGAAAAACTATGTGGCTTCTCTATAAATGTGCCTGATATCACGGTTCCGTTTTGAAGCATATCCTCAAGATTTACAAGATCACAGTTGTGCATATGCTGTGCAAAATAATCCGCATCATGGAAGTGAAGAATACCTGTCTTATGAGCTTTCCACTATCTCAGCATCAAAAGTATTCTTTCTGTGAGATCCTTTGAAACCTCTCCGCCATATAATCTCTTTGCACTGAGGCAACAGTAGGATTCTTATTTGAGTTCTCCTGCTTTTACTTCCTCATTGTCACATTCTATAAGCGCCAATATCTTATCATCTGTTGTATTTTGTTTTCTCTTATACTCTGAACATATCTGTATGTAATATATCTTCTGGCTACCTCATAAGCATTCTCTCTCATGATGCCGTCCTCTACCATATCCTGTATTTCTTCCACGCTCATCGCACGGTTCATACTCATGCACTGATTCTCTACAGTATTGGCAATACGGTCAACCTGGGCTTTCTTTAATTTATCATCTTCACCTACGACAGCATTTGCTTTATAGATTGCAGCAATAATCTTTGAAATATCAAAATCAACTTCAGCGCCGCTTCTTTTAATGATCCTCATGTCGGTAACCTCCTCTTTATTATTACATAGTATCTGCTTATTGTCGCAGTTCTTATAAGTACCTTTTTAAGAGTATATAACTCTCTCGAATTCATAGTATACACAATATATTGTGCTTGGTCAACGACTTTATTACCACATGGTGTAAGCGTAGCATGATATGCATATCAGGAAAAATCTACGAAAATTTGCATTTCATCTGTGTTATTGAGTTAAAAGCAATATAAATATTACATAATAATAATATATTTTTAGAAAAGGGATAATTATGTCAGAAAATGTAAAAATGGCCCGGGGCCTGCAGGACTTATTCCTGTAACAAGCGGTAAGGCGGAAGATGCAAATGTGCACAACAGAAACTATTTAAATAATATTCTTGTGGAGATGAGAATCATTGATGCAATACTTCCCGATAAGCATAAAATATTCGGGACTGAATTTGACTCTCCGATAATGATGCCTGCGTTTTTCTCATTTGAATAAGGTCGGCAAGGACGGCAAAAAAGCCTATGCTTGAATATGCAAAGGCTGCAAAAGAGCTTAAATATACTCAATTGGGTAGGTATGGAGCCTGATGATGAATTTCAAAAGAAATAGCGGATACAGGAGCCAAAACTGTCAGAATTATAAAACCTTTTGCCGACCATGATATTATCTTTTGAGCAGATAGAGTTTGCAAAAAATGCGGTGCTGTTGCTGTGGGTGTGGATATTGACCATGTTCCCGGGAACGGACGGGAAAATATGATATAGTTGACGGTATAGCAATGGGGCCCCGTTACTCAAAGCGATTTGGAAGAATATGCAAAATTTGCAAAAATACCTTTTGTGGCTAAAAAGGAGTTTTATCGCTTCAAGATGCCGCAAAGGCAAGAGCAGGCAGGTTGCAGTGCTATAGTAGTATCTCACCACCACGGTCGCATTCCTTTTCGGTATACCTCCTGTTATGATACTTTCCCGATATAAAAAATGAGATAAGCGGTATGGAGATATTTGTAGACTGTTCAATAGATACAGGATATGATGCCCTACAAAGGCTTTGGCACTTGGTGCAGATGCCGTATCTGTCGGCAGGGGATACTTTCTCCACTTTTAAAGGAGGGTGAAAAGGCGTCATTGAAAAATAAACAGAAATGAATGAAGAACTTTCAGAGCTTATGATGTATACAGGTGTGAAAGATACAAACTCATTCTGATCCTTCGGTTTTATATATAAGATAAATATACAGGCTTTATTTTTTTCAATATTTTATATTGTAAAATAAAGGCCTTTTTAAATTTGAAACTCATTTTCATTTTCTCTTGACATATCCCTTTCTCTTTTATATTCTATTATCATGTTTACAGCTTTGCTTAAACAAATAAATTTTACCTTTTCTTGGTGGAAAACATTGTTTAAATATATTTTTAAAAAAGATTATTATCATTAATTCCTATACTTATAGGTATAAGCTTTTATATCCTTTTGCGCTTATATACTTTTACAGGCGGCGATGCGGTGGCGGTAAGATATGAAGCCATAGGTGGAGTACTTTCTCCGGAACTTATAAATCAAAAGAGGAAGAACTTGGTTTAAACCGTCCCTTTATCGTTCAATACTATCAGCTGGCTTTTGGGGTGTGATTCAAGGTGATATGGGTATCAGCTATGTGTCCGGGAAAACCGGTATTTGGCCATATCTTTTCTCTAAACTACCGAATACTCTCTTACTGAGTATCAGCTCTTACTCACTACCCTAATTATCTCCTGCCGCTTGGTATACTTTCAGCGGTAAAGAAAAACTCTGTATTTGACAATATTATAAAAAGGCGCTGTCATTTGTAGGCAATTCTCTGCCCAACTTTTTGTGGCGCTTGTGCTTTCATATATTTTGCATTACAGTTAAAGCTTCTTCCGGTAATCTCACAGGAACAAGCATAAAAAGTCTGATACTTCCCACACTTACTCTTGCACTGGCAATGAGTGCAAAGTATATAAGGCAGATTCGTGCACTTATTATGTCGGAGCTCTCAAAACCTTATGTGACCGGAGCAAGAGCCAGAGGTATAAAAGAAAATACAATCATATTCTTTAATGTACTGAGGGCTTACATCTCTCACTCTCATCACATTGATGTCACTGAGTTTCGGAAGTCTGCTTGGCGGAAGCTCCATTGTTGAGAGTATCTTCATGTGGGACGGAATCGGAAAAGCTGGCTATTGAATCTATAAATTTACGTGACTATCCTGTAATTTTGGCTTATGTACTGTGGATGGCTTTTTATATATGTATTTATAAATTTAATGTCGGATATTTCATATTATTTCTTGGATCCGAGACTTAGAATCGGAGGTGGAAAAATATGCGAACTGAAAAATTAATCTTTCCGTCTTTTTTGGTGATTGCACTGCTTATATTTGCACTCTTTTCTCCAATGCTTACACCTTTTGATATCACAGCACAAAACCTGATGACGGCAAAATCTCCTCCGTCCTTTCCTCATATAATGGGAACTGATATATATGGCAGAGATATGTTTTCAAGAGTGATTGCCGCATCAAGAATCAGTATATTTTCAGCTTTGGCGGTAGTACTTTTGATGGCTGTTATCGGTGTGGTAATCGGAATCTTTTGCGGATATCTCGGAGGAATTGCAGACACTTTACTTATGCGTGTATCGGATATATTTTTGGCGTTTCCGGGACTTGTGCTTGCAATTGCCACTGCAGGACTTTTTAAAAACGGTGTATTCGGAGCGATAATAGCGCTTGCCTCCGTGGGATGGCCAAGATATGCAAGACTCTCAAGAGGTCTTGTACTGTCCGTATAAAACCTCTACATATATAAATGCCGCATAAAATAAGTGGTAGCGATACAATACAGATAGTAGTTTACAGAGATACTTCCAAATATTATAGGGACCGATAGTAGTGACGGCAAGCCTTGATATAGGTACAAGCCTTGTGGAAATGTCCGCCCTGTCATTTTTGGGACTTGGTGCCACCCCTCCCACTCCTGAATGGGGAAGCATGATAGTGAAAGCAGGAGTTTGCTTCAGCTAACTCCATGGATCACACTTTCACCGGGAATTGCCATCTTTATCACAGTCTCTATATTCAATATATTCGGTGAATCACTTAGAGATTACTTCAACGTATAAATTAATATACTTTTTGAAATTATTAAACAGCAAATAAACGGTTAAACAGATGTTTATCCGTAAATATATAAAGGAGTTTTTACATACATGAAAAACAAATAAAATTACTTTCTGTTGCCTTCAGTGCCGCTCTGCTTCTGGGTGCGTGCACCTCTTCTTCAAAAACTTTGTCTGAGAGCTCGGCAGGTTCGAAACCTCGTCAGTTTCATCCGATACTTCCGATACTGCAAAGACTCTTGTATACGGCACCGGCAGTTACGGTGTGGGTATGTCCGATGCAGGGTCTTAATCCACATGAGGATTACTCGGGATGGAGCTGTGTACGATATGGTGTCGGAGAGCATTGTTCAGATTAAATGAAGATATAGAGCTTGTACCATGGCTTGCCGAATCTTACAAGTTCTTAGATGATAATACTCTTGAAGTTGTGATTAGGACGGAATCAAATTTTTCATCAGGCAGAAAGCTTGATGCAGCCGCCGCAAAAAGAATGTTTTGAAGATTTGATAGCGGTACATGACAGAGCACCTAAGGATATGAAGATACAGGAAATAAAGGCTGACGGTCAAACACTCACATTTGTAACTACCGAACCGAATCCGGCTCTTTTAAACTTCCTTGCGGAACCTTATACCGCAATTATAGATATGCAGGCAGGTGTGGATGCAAGTAAGAATGTTTCAGGTACAGGTCCTTACAAAGCAACCGCAGTGTCTGACAGTGAAATAAGCCTTGTATCAAGAGATGACTACTGGGGCGGTGAAGTATCAAGAAAAACATCACCGTAAAGTCTATCACAGACGGTGACACATTGACTATGGGACTTCAGTCGGGAGAACTTGATGCAACCTCCGGACTTCCTTATGCAAGCTACCCGCTTTTTGAAAATGACAATTATAATATAAACTCTGTGGCTACAAGCAGAGCATTCTTCCTGCAGTTAAACTTTGACAATGAACTTCTCACAGATAAAAACATCAGATCCACATAGCTATGGCTATTGATAAAGAAGGCTTTGTAAATGTTTTGCTTGGCGGTCATGGAAAAAGTTGCAAACGGACCGTTCCCTATGAAGGATAGCGAAAACCCGACATACAGTTTTTCTCCTGAAAAGTCAAAGGAGTTACTTGCAAACGCAGGATGGAGTGACAGTGATAATGACGGATATGTAGATAAGGACGGTAAAAATTTAGAACTTAACTACATCACATATCCGGGAAGAACCGAGCTTCCTATACTTGCACAAAAGTATACAGGCAAACTTAAAGGATATCGGTATCAAGCTTAATATAAACAGTACGGAGAATTATCTTGAGGTGATGAAGGACAGCACTACATGGGATATCTTCGGCAGTGCAATGGTTACAAATCCTACCGGAAACAAGGGATATTTCTTTGATATGACTTCTCTTACCGAGTCACCAAAGAACAGAGGACATTACTCAAATGCCGAACTTGACGAACTTGCAAAAACTCTTTCCACTACATTTGAAAAGTGAAAAACGTGAAGAGATTGCAAAAAGATGAGCGATATTTTAGTGGATGATTGCGGTTTTATATTTCGTTTCACACTTACAGATGAGTCTTGTAAGCAAGAAAAAAATATAAAAGGTCTTACTCCTATGCCAAGTGACTATTATGAATTCAGTAAGGATCTGGTAATCGAATAATGAAAGAACTTTTGAAATTTGAGAAATATAAATATTTCATATGAAAAAAAGACAAGTTTTATATGATCTGTCATTTTCTCTAACTCAGGTGAAATTCTGGGTGTAGTCGGAAACAGCGGTTGTGGAAAAATCCACATTGCTAAAAGAGTATCTTGGGGCTTTCAGGCCCCAAAAGTACTCGGCAATATTTTTGAAAACGAAAGATCTGTTATCACTAATGCTTCTGAAATGAGGAGAATTCGCGGCAATCGTATCAGTATGGTTTTTCAGGAATCCGGTATTCATACCAATCCCTTTAAAAACTATAGGTGACACTGTTTTTGAAAGTATGAAAGCACATAAACAGATTTCAAAAGAAGAAGCTCTTGATATTGCAACAGGCATCTTTGAAAACCTCTCATTACCTGACCCGAAAAAGGATTCTAAGAGCATACCCATTTGAGCTTTCAGGCGGTATGAATCAAAGAGTCGGGTATAGCGCTTGCCATGCTGAACAGACCTTCTTTAATTTTAGCCGATGAGCCTACCAGTGCACTTGATCCCTATAGTTGCTGTGCAAATAGTGAATGAGCTGAAATCACTGCGTGAAAAGTACAATACAGCTGTTATACTTGTAACCCATAATATAAAAATAGCAAAAAAGTATCACAGACAGGATATTGGTATTAAATAACGGTAAAACGGTTGATTACGGAAAAACATGTGACGTACTCTCCTCTCCTAAAAATGATTTCACAAAGGAGCTGATACTTTCAGCTTTCGGTTAGGGTATCTCTTTTATTTCGGAGTATATATGAATGATATTTTTAATTATAAACAAACTTACAAAAACAATTTGACGGCGAGATCAAAAGCCAAGTATTGAAAAATATCGATCTTACATTAAAAATCGGGACGATGCCTCGGCGTTGTAGGTGAAAGCGGTTCAGGAAAAAGCACACTTGCAAGAGCAATAACAGGTTTGATACCGGTAACATCCGGAGAAGTGATATTTGACGGCAAATGTATCAGTAAATTTTCAGCCTCACAGTACAGGAGAATATACAAAGATTTACAAATGATTTTTCAGCTTCCGAGGGAGAGCTTTAATCCTGTCAGAAGCCTTGGTGAGAGTATAGTTTTAAACCTGAAAAACTTCGGTTTTAGAGGTAATTATAAAAACAAAGCGATATCTCTTTTAAACCGCTGCGGTCTTGATTCTTCTTTCTATAGTAAATATCCCGGTGAAGTCAGCGGAGGTGAATGTCAAAGGGCTGCTATTGCCAGAGCCATCGCCTGCTCACCAAAACTTCTTATCTGTGATGAAGCCACCTCGGCACTTGATATGATAGTTCAAAGAAAAATAATATCACTGCTGGGTGAACTGAAGGATGAATATGGGAATGGCGATACTTTTTATCTGCCATGATATATCTTTAGTTCATTATATGTGTGATGATGTAGCCGTAATGAAGGACGGTCATATAGTGGAAAAAGATGTTACAAAGCAGAATAATCCACCGCCCGCAAAAATGAATATACCAAGGCACTTATAGAAGCATCCGATGTATACTGATTTATCGGATGCTGTTTTTATTAAACGTATGTAAAATCACCTTAATAAAAGTATAATAATATCGCTTAAAATATCCGGTATGAAACAGCTTGAATCCAAATAGAGTTTATGCTATAAATTACAAAGATTATTGAAAAAGATTGCAAGTATCATATGAATTTTTATACTCTGGATTATATTATAGAACACCAGTCTACCGATATGATTATCAGATCCGCCTTTATCATTCTTCTCTTAGCTATCGTTATAATTACAGGCTTTCGCTTTATGAAGGATAGAATGAAAACAAAGGCTTAGAGACATTTCCATAGGTATTGCCGTTTTTACATTTATACTTTTGGGAATTCATGTGGAAGAATTATACTAAAACCACAAAAGACTTTTCCCAGTCACATGTTCTGGTAAAAATTTATAGAGAGTGTAGCTACGGATGCACATGTATCACCTGAAGAAATACTGGTAAATTCACCACTTTAAAAGACAGTATTATAGTCCGCTACAATGAAGAGGATTATACGGTACATCTGAACAATGACAATAATTCCTACACTTTTGCAGCGTACACATGTAATAGATCATAATGTATATATAAACGGTGAGAGGTAATTTATGAATATATATTTATTAGTCGGTATCAAATTTATTCTCGGTATCATGGTAATGATTTTACAGATACATATACTTGGAAAAGTATGAGTTCTCTATAAATACTCCGCTAAACCAGATACAAAAACTATGTACTCGGTGGAATTATCAGGTGTGATTTATAATAATTCCATTTCCATCATAACATTCCTTATCTTTATATTGATCTGGTCTTTGGTTGTTATTATCGTAAAAGCTACTGATCAATATAAAAGGCCGTAAAAGTCATTGGTAGTGGGAAATCCCGTTATCCTTATAAAAAAACGGTAAGGTCAATGTTGCCAACTGTGCCAAGGTGGGAATATCTGCCGACCAACTTATGCTGCATATACGGATGGAAGGACTCTTTTTCAACAAAAGAGGTAAAATCCGCAATTATGGAAACAAACGGTAAGCTTACCATAATTGATATGCAATCCGCCACACCTAAGTTCCCTATTATTTCAAACGGTAAAATAAACCGGGATATACTTGAGGTTATCGGACATGACGAAAAATGGTTACTTTCATCAATCAATGAACAGGGCATTGAAAACATACAGGATATTTTCCTAGGTGAGTATGTAAACGGTGAATTAAATCTTACCACTTATCCGAAGATTGTATAAACTGTTATATAAAAACGCATATCGGTACTGAAACAGCACAGATGCTTGTAGTTTTACTTCCTCCTTCACAAAAACTAAATACTGAATTTAAAAAGGACCCTCCGAAACTGGGAGGGTTCTTATTTTCTATCTGCCTGAAAACAATGCTTTCAGATATCTTATACCGGTTTCCGTTTTGAAAACCTTTCTCATCATCTCTTCTATTGCTTCTTTTTCAGCTTCATCTCATCTGCATTTACCAAAAAGTCGGCTTCCAGTAGAATTTGTAAATCAATACCGTCAATATCCGTATATGTATGATGATGTGCTATCATAAAGTCTATCCTGTCCAGCATAGATTTTTGATATATCTGTATCTTCAAAAATTTTTCTAATCATCGGTGAGAGACACCTCTTCCTGCTTTTTACCGTCCGCTTCACCATACTTTTCTCTGAGCGAAGGGCAGGAAATATCATGCTATAGCAGCTATTTCAAGTGTTTTTGAGTATTATCATCCAGATTCTCTCCCTTTCCTATATTTCTTGCATATCCCCATACCTTTAAAAATGATTGATATCCCTAAAGCTGCCCTTGCTTTCTTTTATCATCTTCTCCATTACTTCACTGACAGTCATATAACACCTCTTACAAAAATATTTGCTTAATATTATATATTAATTTTTACACTTATAAATAAAAACAGGCTTTTATCCAAAACCCGCTTTAATCCTATTCACTTTTCCGCCTTCTATTACAAGAGTATCTGCATATTCACTGCCATAAGTATCTGTAAGTGTCTCTTCATAATCCTTGTGGAAGAGTTCTCTTTTCCAAGACTTTCAATCTCTGTATTGATCCATTCAAGTAATGTGGTATTTCCCTTTGTTACAGCCGGTGCGATGGTATCTTTTGCACCAAGATTGTCAATACCTACAGTATATCCCGGATTGCTCTTTGCAAATGCGATAACCTCAGTATTGTCATTTACCCATGCCTTGCCTGAACCGTTTAAAAGCGCATTTTTGGCATTTGCATATGTATCATACTTTTGAAGCTTGATATCAGGATAATTCTTAATCATATAAGTCTCGGCTGTTGTTCCTGAAATAACTATCATCTCATCCTCAGCCTTCCAATTGTCAAGGCTTGTTACAGGCTCTTTATCGGATGATATAACTCCAAGTCCTACATTCATATATGGAAGTGCAAAATCTACCGCCTCCGCTCTTTCAGGTGTGACTGTAAAGTTTGCAAGTATAATATCCACCTTACCTGTTTCAAGATATTCCACTCTGTTTGCGGCCTCTGTACTTACATAATTGATTTTAACACCAAGATCCTCTGCAAGTCTGTTTCCGAAGTAAATATCATATCCTGATACTCACCGTTCTCATCGACATATCCGAAAGGATGCTTATCTGAGAAAAACACCTATATTTATAGTTCCGCACTCTTTATCTCATCTAAAGTCCTGAATTTATTCTTAGCAGCACTCTTTGAAGATGAACCATGCACACTGAGTGCCAAAGCTCCTGCAGCCAAAAATACCTAATAATCCTATTAATTTACCTTTTTCATTTTATATTCCTCCTATATGAAAATCTATATATTATATTCTTCCTTATCATCCTTAATGGATTCAAATTCGAAAATATTCAAAAATTGTCTTGCTCTTTCAGTCTTCGGTGAGTGAAAAAGCTCTTAGAGTCTACCCGTTTCCACTATATTTCCTTTGTCAAGAAATATACCTCTGTCGGCAACCGCCTCCGCAAATTGCATCTCATGAGTTACAATAATCATCGTTGAACCCTGTTTAGCCAAATCAAGCATTACATCAAGCACTTCTCTTACCATCTCAGGGATCAAGAGCAGCTGTAACCTCATCAAATAATAAAATCTCAGGATGCATTGCCAACGCTCTTACTATTGCCACTCTTTGCTTTTGTCCGCCTGAAAGCTCTCTCGGATAGGCATTTGATTTGTGTGCAAGACCTACTCTTTTAAGAAGCTCCATCGCTTCCTTCTTTGCACTCTCTTTATCTACTCCGGCTACCTTTGTAGGTGCCAGAATGATATTTTCAAGTATTGTCATATGTGGAAAAAGTTCATAGCTTTGAAAAACCATACCTATTTTTTGTCTGAGTTTTGTCAAATCATTTTGCTTATAGTCAATGACTTTTCCGTCAAGACTTATACTTCCGCCCTGTATTTCTTCAGACCAGTTTTATACATCAGTAATGTGGACTTACCGCAACCGCTTGGCCCTATAAGTACTATTACCTCTCCCTTGTTCAGTTCAAGAGCTCACACCGTCAAGTGCAGCATTTTTCCGTCATAATTTTACAACATTGTTTATTTCCAATAATGCCGGCATATTCTCTCCTTCCTTCACACTAATTTCTTTTTCCAGATATCTTGCAAGCATACTTATCGGGTGCAAGCGATAAATACATCATAAACACCACCAGATATACTCGAAAGCCGCATTCGGACTCCCGAATTTCTGTTTGCCTCCGTTATCTGCTGTGCCACCTTTATTACCTCAACAACTCCATCCATAAGTACAAGTGATGTAGTCTTTATCATTCTGGTAATCAGGGTTAATTGAAAGCGGAATAAGTCGCTTTTAGTGTCTGAGGTATAATGATGTAGATAAAGTCTGTTTCTTATGAGTCCGCAGTGCCTCACTGCTCTCATACTGATGCTTGGGAATGCTTGTAATAGCTCCTTACCAGATCTCCCATCTCAGCAGTTCCCCAAAAGGCTGAATACTATGATTGCTGAAAGTTCGGCGGAGATATCTATTCAAGTGCTCTTGTACTTCCAAAAATACTATAAAACAAAAGTACAAGCTGCGGCATTATTCTTATAATTTCAAGATATATCCTAAGCACCGCTTTTAATATCGGATTTTTAAAAGTCATCAAAATACCGACCAGGATACAGGGGGATACTGATAAGCACCAGATATCAAGCTGATTCTAAGTGCTATACCAAGTCCGCCAAGAAACCTTGCGGCATTCTTTCCTTTAAATATCACATCAAGACCCAAATCCGGCATATCGTGCCCTCCCTTTCTACACTAGGAACCGGAGTATTGATACCGGTAATAATATAATTAAATAGAAAAATACCAGCAGTACAAGGCTCTCAACAGTTTTATAATACAAACCTATCAAATCTTTTGCGGTAAACATAAGATCCATTAAGCTGATAGCCGAGAACACAGATGTTTCTTTCAAAAGAAATATTATATTGGCTACAAATGCGGGTGTGCTATTCAGAAACAGCCTGCGGAAGTAAATATAAAGAGTGTCTGATTGTGGCTGAGTCCAAGACTTAATGCACTCTCTTCCTGTATCTTATCTATAGTTTTTCATTCGCTGCAGAGCCCTCACACATATAGCTGCTTCCCAGAAATGCAAGTCCGGACACTCCGCATACAAGGCGTCTATCCAGCTTAGACTTCGGTAAACCGTAGTATATAAAAACAACCGTATGATGAGCGGCGTATTTTCTGCTCATTTTCAATATAATACACTTACAAGTTGACTAAGTATCGGTATCTTTGTGTAAAACAAATGTACATAGAGGCTCTCAATTATTACAAAGTATGATTCTCCCGATACCTATTTTCAATGTCAGTATGGCTGCATGTACGTATAAAGGGAAAACACCTGTTTTTATAAATTCAAAATCCATAATGTTACTCTCCAAAGATACTCTTTGTATCTCTGCATTTATTTTATGGAGATCATAATATCACTTTCTCAAACCCTTTTGTCTATGAGGTTTATAGTATTTATTTTACATCTGCATAATGCCAAAAATCTTTACAAATATCGTACCAGTCTTTAGCACACCTATACCTCAAAAGCAAAGTACACTGCTTTTAAAAGTATAGGTTTAATTTAGATACTTATAAAAGTATTTACCTTCCTTTGCACAGGAGTTTTGAACCCAATGATAGTGTACTGCGTCATCGCCATAGCACCCTACACCTATTAAAGCTGAAATCGTCACTTGGTATATTCTCTATGACCCTGTGGGTTCGTCCATGAGTCTGCCATCTCTTCAGGGCTGCTTTGTCCCCATTTTAACATATTTCTCCCCAGGTCATAAGTCCTGACAGGCACAGCACGATGCAGTAACGAACCGTCAGGTAGCATATGTGAGAACATTATGTCACAGTCCTTGCTCTTTACATGTCACGCACTGTTCATAAAGATGCACTGTCGGCTTCGAGAGTGGGGAAAGGTCCGTATTTTGCTCCTCTCCTCAAGTTTACCAAGCTCAATGGCGCTCTCTCGCGCACAAGCGGCTGTAGAAGTCTGATTTGAAACCGATCCGATGTTATATTTGCACTGTTGTTTTGCTCAAGCTGTTTGTTCGGTCATTCTTCATGACCTGGCTGATATGCTCTCGCTTGCATCAACAAAGTATCCGCTCGGTGGTATATGATGTTTGACATCCATTCTGCGTCGTTGAAAGGATTCATATAGTACCATGTATTATTTGACGATTGACCCAGCCTATTTCTTTCATATCACGTTGTTTGTATCCAGTATAATACCAAGTCTTTCCGTCTTTTGTAACCAGCCTTGTTTGCAGTATAGCCCGATCCGTTTCGCAGAGAATTACCCGGACACATTGTTTTATACCTAAGCCATGGTGACGCTTACATATGACCGGTCCGAAAACCGATACCACCATATCCGTTGGTTATCTCTTTTCCAACCTCCGGTTGCTCCAAATGTAGGCACGCCATCAATAATGCCACTTGCATGGCAATCCGGACTCTTTTTCACACGTGCTCCTTTCCGGCAATATACTGCATACCTGGTTTACCCTAAAGTAGCAGTAAAAATAAAATAACAGTTCGTACAGCCACGATTTTCTCTTGCAGCTTCCACACATCTTATAAATTATATAAAACTTCCTTTACATTGTCAAAATGGCAAGAATTCACCCTCTTTTTGCTATCTCTTTATCTTTGGGACACTTGCTTAATATCCTTAAAATCCGATACTTTCCTCTACCTGCATTTTTATATTTCGCACATCATCTTCCGATATAATAAGAAATACATATCCACAAAATAACTGTTGCTTTTCAGTATTTATCCTCTTATAGGTATACAGCTTTTCATAGTCTCTGTCATAAAGATTTATACCTGTTTCTTTCCAAAATTTCTCTACGTACGGCATCCTGTGAATTCTCTCCGGTCTTTACCTCTACTCGGTATCTCCCAGAGTCCTCAGCATATCTCTTATTTGCGTGTGAGCTGCTTTGGTAATCAGCACTATCCTCGGTAAACAGTATTCCTATTACAGAAACGAAATGAAACTGTTTCTGAGGTTTAGAGAAAGAGTATGCCCTGTCTGCACAGTCTCACCTGTGGTAGGCATCTTGTTTTCATCATATATGTCCCAGTTCTTTCTGCTCCACCTGCCTCTCCTACCGTTGCTATGCATTGTCAGCTCTTTCAAGGTCTCATGCAGCATCTCCCATTTCACTTAAGATTTTCCATTCCAGCATGGCTACGAAGCTGTGAAATCATCTCTTCATCATTTATATTCAAACAGCCTCTCATTTTATACCTACCGGTATGTCCAAGTCTTACTTTCTCTAGCTCTTCTCCGCTTTTTGTCAATGTAACTATAGAGTGTTCTCATCTATCTTTGGAAAGCGCTCTCTTGTAACATACCCGCAGTTCAAGCTTCTTTAATACGAGGTGTAAGTGTACCTGGAGTCCGGGAAGAGTCTATCTCCCAACTCTTTTACATTCAATTCTCTATATCCTCCCACATTACCATCAGTACGATACCACTGCGTATATGTGCAGCAACGTTTATCAAGATACACTTTATGTCTTCTTACCTTCTTCTTTGAGCAGGCAGCACAGTGGAGAGCAAAGTCGATTTTCCAGTTTATGAGTCGTACTTACATCTGCACCATTTTGCATATTCCCTCCTCGCTTAAAGATGCTTCAAGGAGCCTTTTATTTTCATAAAACGCAACTCCCTGTGCTCTATATTAGATTAATGCTTTTTACAGCTCCTTCTACTACTTCAGCACCTTTCCTGTAGGCTCAAAGTCTTCATCGCAACATTTCCATTCTTAATCGATAAGTTTTGTGAGTTCACTTGATATCAGGCTTGTTTGCATAGTCCGGACCCATGCTCAACAAGCATCTTTGTAAGAAGCTTTGACATGTCATTGTTCAGCACCCAGTCTGCAGGCACCTTTCTCGCTCTTGAGATACTTAAATACCTCACAAGCTCCGTCACCGCTTTACTTCTATTTTTGGAGCAATCAACGGAAAGTTACACCGAAATCTTGAGCTGCTGCAGAAACTTAGCGTACTCCTCATCGCTCACTTCCCGGTGCCTGATGTCCGACTGATCACATGGGAAATCAGAGTATCACGGAAGTCCTTATCCTGATAGTCTTGCATAGAGCTGTAACTGCTCATCTGCGGTGTAAATCCACACTCTGTTGCAGGAGTTTTATTATAAGTACTACCTTGATTTACACCGTCCACCAAGGCTTTACGACTTCCTCGCTCCTTGTTGTTCTTTACTTTAAAATCATGCTATATTCATGTCACATCTCTCTCCTAACTATATATCAAGTGTTTCCACATATTTTTGCCGCTGCAGTTGCATACTGCACCGTCTCCCGCCGCGCAGTTACAAGCTGGCGCGCTCGCTGTTCTGCGTCTCTGCGCCGCAACACCAGCCTTCGCGTCGCGCTCTTACAGTCTTCCACCCGATACGGTATAACTACCGCCTCGTCAAGCTCTACTACATCTGCAAAAGGCCGCATTATCAGGTACCCTGACCTATTGCCACAAAGAGTCCGTCCACTGCAATCTCTCTTTTTCACCGGTATTTTTATCCTCCTGACAACTACATGTAACCGCAAAGGACTCCTTCCTTTATCTCGCAATATTTGAGTTTAAAACAAACTCTACACATTGTCTTTCTTCTTAAAGCCTGCAACGCGAGCTTACTCCTCTAGCTCTGAACCTCGTCTCTGCGAGTGTTATCACATATGCTACTTTTGCAGCATTGGCCAGGAATGTAGCATCCTCTATGTGCAGCCCTCCACGCCACGTTCGGTAGCAAACCACTCTGTCTCTGTAAAACATTCCGTCACAGGTTGCACAGTATGACATGTCGAGACCAACCAATCTCATTGGAAGACGAGAGGTGCACTGTTCTTTGCGCTCGGTAAGCGGGGTGACACTGACTTTGCATCATAGTTTTCCTGCACCGGTCTTTACCTTTCTTTATATTACCTGCAAGGCTGAAAGCCAGCCACCTGCCTTTCATATTTTCACTTCGCAGCTGTGATCTTTGCCTTCGATTGAGATAAATTCGTGGCACAAATTCAAATCGCAGTTTTCTTGATATGAGGACAATTTTCTATCTCAGGAGTATTATATTATCTGTCCTCCATAAAGATGCGCTTCCTCAAGCACAAGTACCGATTTTCCCGCTCATACTCAAGCCATATTGCAGCCTGACAATCCGGCTGTTCCGGCGCTCACTACTACTATATCGTATATGCCTCAATCACTTGCTTTCTAATGTAAAATGTATCTGAATATGGCGGGTACCGCTCCAAATCAAGCCTACTAATGTGCCAGCAGCCTCACTTCATCCTTTGTTATACGACCTACCGACTTCCCAATTACAACTTCACCGTTTTGAATGCAAAGGTGCCAAGTAGTTATCACACAACCATGGAACTGTTTGCAAATCAGAGTTTCTCGTCACAGCAGTGATCGTAGCATACCGAGAAACACGTCCGGCCTCCTCAAAATACGCTTCATCAACTATAGGCGAGCATGCTCACACGGACCTCGCACCATGGTGCCTGATATCTACCAATACGGGTTCTTTTGCATTTCCAAAACTTCCATCTCAAAATTTTCCACTTCTAGTGTCTTTACTGCCATAACTCTCTCTCCTCCAAATCTTTTCGTAAATAGCTTATGATTATATTTTACACAATCTTTATTTTATTGTCGTAGCGTATATCTTCTTTTCCTTCATGTCTCAAAAATATTCCGCTTTGTCAGCTTAACCACCACATTTGAGGAGAGGAATGGTGCTATAAGGTTAGAATGACCGCCATAAGTCCGTTAAAAGTCTCCGATATATCCTATAAGCCTGAGGTCCATCACTGTCGCGCTACTATTGCCGATCAAAAGAATATACCAGCCATAAAAGGCTTTATAACCTTTTCACTGAGTAAGAACTCTATGCATCTTGCACCGTGCGAGTCATCCTATAATTGTTGAGCAAATGAGCACTACATAGCTATTGCTGCTTGTAATATTGACACTCCCGTTACCGTATGTCCTTTATAAATCACTGCTATGGTAGAAGTTCGGCACCCGAAGTGAACCGAAAGGAATACTCACTCCCGGCAAAGTATTACCCAAAAGCCTGTGGGCCTTGCCTATATAGCATCCATGGTATCGGCGACACTTCACAATATTCTGAAAATCCCTGTTTTACAGGCTTTCCGTATCACTGCCGATGCAAGTGTGCACAGGGCCTGCTCCAAGTCCCGCCTCATTTGAGAACCGCTACCTCTGGACATCCCACTTTCATGCTCAAGAGACTGCGATAATACCTCCGGTGACCGCTCTCGGATTGAACTGCCAGCGCCGTAATACTTCCAAAAGACCTCAGGTACTGCTGTTTATGTTTAGAAAAACAACTCGGGTGTGCCAATATTACATATATATAAGCGCCATGAAAGGTACCAAGCTTTTCAGTCACGCGATCCTAGAGTTCTTTTGATACCGCCAGGGTGACCAAACCAATCCTAGTAGGGTTACCGACGATTCCTGGTGACTCAAGTTTATCATCTCATGTCCACCCGGTTTTACTATTCCGTATCCTTCGAGTACTACATTTATGGCTGCAATAATCGTATTTGCCGAGTGGTATTTCCTGTTCCGAATACCGTAGCGTAAATACCGAATGTCGCAAATAGGTACGCCACAGCCATCTTTTTGAAAAGGCCTACGTTTTGAATATAATACATCGGTCTCCTACAAGATCTCCGTGCTTAGTTTGTTTTTCTGAAACTGTGCAGGGAGTAATCCTCTGCAAATTTTGTACATTTCATACTCGTAGCCGCGGATATCCCACATCCAGAATACACTTCCCGGGCCACTGAGCTGACACTCGCGTTCCTGCAACACCACAGCGTTGATATTTCCTGTTCCCACTGTGCCGCAAGCGTGCCGTAGTAGCAGCTGGAAAGGAGAAGAGTGCAAATCTGTCTGGTTATCCATCCTCTTTCTTAAAATTCTACCGGACAGTGATTCTCTACATTATATATCTGAATTTTCTCATCTTGTCATAAATCCGCATCCTGACACTCGATATATGCGCACCCATAAGAGCAATCATGGCATTACACATGAACCTGCTTTGGGCGTCAGTGTCTAGCTTAGTATCGGTTTCTCAGTCATATTTCCTCCTCAATATATTATTTAATTGATGATACTTCATTACTGTAACAGCCTTTATCAAATCCTTTATTACTTCTCGCTGTTAAGTCCCGCAACAGAAGGGACAAAAAGCAACGGAACCAGATCGATCCTTCTGTCGCACATTTCTCTCAGTTCCCGGAGGGACATACACAGTGAGAACTGCACCTTATACTTTCATCCTCAAAAGGTACTATAGGCCTTCTTTTGAGTACACCACCTATAAAGCTTTTTATATTTCTTTTCTTTAAGCTCACGCATACATTAACGCGCTGCAAGCGGGCAAACACTTGTTCATATATATCGCTCACACAGTACCTGGTAGGGCTCCCGAGCTTATTTCCCGCACCCATACTGCTTATTATCTTTCCTGACTACTTTCATTTGCCTGCATTACAAGGTTTATTTTTGCAGTCACGGTATCACACAGCATCTATTACATAGTCATACTGTGCGAAATTCAAAGTCCTCGGCATTCTCAGGCAGGTAAAAACACTGATGTGTAGTTACTTTTGGACATTTCAGGATTTATACTTAGTATCCTCTCTTTTTGCAACAACATCAACTGTATTTTCCAATACTCTCTTTACATTCCACCAATTATCTGTCTTCGTTTATATGTTGTCAGGCATGCCTTGTCGTCATCTATCAAATCAATAGCTCCTACGCCCGACCTGGCAAGTGCCTCGACACTGCATCCCGCCCACAATTCGCCTACTCCAAATATCGCCACTTGAATAGTTTTTCCATAGCTACTGGCAAATAAAAGCTGAGTTCTGCAAACCGATCCATATATTATTAGATCGACTATCCTCTCTCGCTATACTATCCAGCAAGTTTATGTTTTAAAGTAATAAGCGTCCGTGAAATATAATAGCCGACATCTCTCTGTCGGCCTCGTATTTTGGGAGGAGAGCCGGAATGCTTGTCGGCTTCGAGTATTATGATCTGTATAGACTCGCTATCTCAGATCTATGTTTTCGTGTGTAATATAGAGCTCAAAAAGTGGCTAAAGTTTGTTTTGATGTAAAAGGTGAATTAGATATGAGACAATATATGAACGCTGCAGACTACGTGTTCTTACAGCAGCCGCCGTGTATATCCGACCTTTCCTTGGAAATGCGACTGCTCTTTTTATTTTAGAGAAATTTATTTCCGCATGCAGGTAAATAAGCACCCCTTATATACGTCTTCAATGACTTTCTTCCACATCATCACTCTGATATGCCTTTACACTTTTGTGATTCATTGTCCCTTGTCCTCAGTTCGCAACAGCAATAACATTTACATACGGATTGATCTGTGTCCTCCTTGTACACCTTCTCAAGGAAGATGAGCTCGTTCTCGGGGATTTAAACCGTTGTCTGGCAGCATGTCCAAGCGTTGATTACCGCGCACAGCCACATCAGGTAAAAGACTGTGTATTTTGCAGCCTCTACTTCACTAAACTTGATATTCTTTTTGGATTCTCTCTGTAATGTCGCCAGGTGTAGGTGTTCTTATGCCGCGTCGGATTTACTGATAACTCCCTGCGCTCTCAAAGTACCTTTAAAAGCTCTACCGCGCCGTTTGTAGCATCGCTGATCGCAATTGTGTCGCTAGTCGCAACTCAGACGGTATTCTGCAGATCTTCTTGAATACATCTAAGAGGTGCAACTTGATTGTATCACCGACGCCTCAAATCTTATATCCGTTATCCTTACATCATTTGCAAGATACGACTCTCAGTGTGGAAAAGCGTTTAAACTCAGTCTCTCCGTCATTTAAAGCTCTGTTTCAGACGTGAATAGTCTGCAAAGCTTTACAAAGCTCTACAGTGATGCCTTCTTTTGCCATAGCATCTATTACAGGGAGTCCCACTGCCTCGTTGCTCTCTCACCTACAACACCGATTTTGATTGTTGCATCGTCTCTTCTGTCTGAAGCGCTCTCTCCCGCTTTAGTGCTTTTCTTCCGCCGCACGACTTGCATCCGCCTGTACCTGCGCAACACTCTCTGCTCGCCTTCAGGCTTTGGAACCGCATGCAGTAGATCCCAAAAGTTAAAAATAAGCGCCTACTACCGGCCAATAATTTGACTTAATTTTCTCATAATTAACCTCATATGATTATATATATATATATCACTAGCGTCGAATAGAGTCAAATCGCTGCATAAAATCCTGTTAATGTGTGTTTTTCTTTATTGCTCATATTGTTTCCAATGCCACTGTATCGACTTTACCATTGCAAGTATAACGATTACCGTTACATAGGATTTACGTCCGTCTGATTTCTCTTTGATGTCCGTATTCACCTTAATGCATCTCAGACCGCCACCGCCTATAGTCTCCGCCATCGCTGTAAGTCCCAAAAGTGATGATATCGTGTAATCTGTACACACCTCTCTGATGAATTCCTGGTCATACTTTCCTCTGCTAGTACACTCTGAAAATAATCTCTGCCAGGTGAGTGAGCCCATGCTCTGTGACAGCCTCTCAGACCAAATTGTCCACTTCATGCAATGCACTTTCGTCAATCTGTCTTAAAGAAAGGTACCGTGCCGAATACTAACGGAAGTATCGCACTTTTGATTTCCTATTGCACGGTTCGCCATTTCATCTGGCAAAAGGCATAAGAGCCGCAAAAGAGTACACAAAAGGTATGGATCCTGAATACATTGATAGACTTCATCTAAAATATTATAGATACCCATTCTGAGTATCCCCTCTCGAGCGCTGTCACAACTATCATAACTCGAATATAAGCATCAGAAGAAAAGTGAAAGTGCACCTGATAAGCTACCATCATATTCAAAGTTTAGTAAAGTGGCTGTCGATGTCTCGTTCGGTTTAGCCGATATGTTTGGTAAGAAGAATGTAGCAAAAATTCTTTTCATCCTTTATCACCTCCCACCCTACTTCCATATCGTACAAATGCTTGACGCGGCATCTATATCAGCCTGACTCGCATGACCCTCGCCACGGTTCACGCCGATAGGTGCTCTCACTATCTCCACATCCGCTTATATTGTATATAGATTTATATATTAAACTCGAAACTTCGAAAGTCAGAGCCTCGAAGTGACGCTCTTATAGCTGATGTCTAAGTATGACTTTCTCCCGGACTCAACTTAACCACATCAGAACCCGAGTCTGCATAAGCTCTATCTTTCGAAGATTTGACGGGTAGTTCGCGTCAAAGTCACTTTTGAAAATCTGACGTTTAGGGTTTGCAAAATGATGAGAAATTACATCTCCTTCTTCCACCAGTTTCACTACCGTTTTCCAGTACCGCCACTCTGTCACAGATCCGCTTTGTACGACAGCTATCCTCATGTGTAGTGGCACACAGATTCCAGGCTTTTTATTAAGTACTTTTGCAAAAGTTCCAGCAGCAGCCGTGGTCTGAGGATGGTGCCCGACTGGTCGTGCCTCATCACATCGCGAGAACTTTTAACCGGGTCCGTTTGTAAGAGCCCTGGCTTCATCGCTTCACTCTGCTTTTGTGCCTCCTGAGAGCTGGCTCGGATAAGATCTCTCTTTATCCGCTATATCTACGAAGTGCCAAGAGTTCTCTGACCCTTGACCTTGATGCCTTGTACGGTCCGCTTCCAAAAGTGAATGATACCATTATCATCAGCGTCGTCCTGTGACATCAAATTAGTATAGCGCTGGAAAATCGAACTCCGATCTTGCTTTTCGTAAATCCCAGCTGAGTGCGCTGTCAGATCCTTTTGTTCATAAATGCTCTACCTCAGTTCGTCTTTCCAAAGATTTATACATCTAGCAAGTGTGGATTTTTCCCGCGCCGGAAAATCCCATGATCTCAGAAATATTCTCACTTTCTCTCACCAAAGATACACATCTTTCACCGCATGAACCGTGTGTAGCCATGCACTGAACGTCTTGTAGCTATTTTCAGTTCAACTCATTGTAGTCCTATTTGACCCTCTTTCCTATCATAATATAGAATTATAAAGCACCCGCAAAGATTTTGCAAGTGCTATAAAAATAAAGTATATTATCTTTTCCTCTATCTCACTACGGGGCTGAATAAAAAGAAGCATCGGATTATAACTTCAAAGTCTTCCATGCCAACCATGTCAAAGTGCTAGCACTTCAGCTTTTGAAAAATATGAATATATATTGAAGTTTGCACATAGGTCCCACCTTTGCAGGTCCTGGTCCATATTGTTGAATGTAGCGCTATCTAGTTGTACATGGGGTGGTTCCAGAGTCAAAATTATTGAGTGAGAGTACAAACATTGATATTACATATATCATAGGGATGTATGTGAGCATAGCTACCTCTGCGCTGGGTACTCGGCTCTGTAGCTTACACGCAACCATGTTTTATAGTTTTTACACCCTTGGATGAATATAAGTAACAATCTCCTGGAAATACCGATTTTAACATAACTATAATTCTGAAACCTCATTCCACCACCTGTACTTTCCTGCACAGGCACCGCACATCATAAGGGAAAAATTAGTACATTTCTTGAAAGCTGCGGCCACAGAATCAAAATCTGTGGTTGAATATCCCTGTGGTGGTATTAATCGATCACCTGGAATGCCGCATGGTTTAATGCTATTAATATAATCAAAAATATCCTCTGATATTTATTGTTATTATAATGATTGCGGCAAAGATGATTCGAAAATACCATCTCACCCTCTTCTATCTTAAAAGGCATCTTTTTGTGCTTTCAAGCAGTAGAAAAGTAAAGCGTTAAAGTTAACACCGAAAAGTATCATAAAGCGGTCACTACCTGATCGCAGTATGGAATAACTTCAAGGCTGTCCGCCTTTATTCCGAAAACCTCCCGTGCTGCCGTACCGAAGGTGAGACAGAGGGCATCAAATACAGGCATCTTTACAAACAGTAAAATAACAAACTCTATAAACTGTCAGTTTACCAGATATATAAGAGTAGAGAATCTTTGCCGTATCTCTAGGTCTCGAACCAGTTTCCGGACCACAGGTCCCGGCTCTCCGCTTCATAAGATGCATATTGTAGCCTGCCTGCCATAGGAAGGATGGCAAGCAGAAAGTGCAATAGCTCCCATACCGCCTACCCAGTGTGTAAAGCTTCTCCAGATAAGCGATGTATGGCTTGAGGCTCCTCCACATCCTCCAGTATACTTGCTCCTGTAGTGGTAGTCCTGATACTGTCTCAAATAAAGCATCTACCATACGGTCGTCTCACCGGTGGTGTACAAATGCAGATCGCTCCCACTCACACTGGAGTACTGCATCCAGTGATAGGGCACCATTACAAACCTTTCTCTTGCAAAAGAAACATTTTCAAATTTTTCTTACTGGAAATCAGGTATCCTATAATGGCGGTTACACAGCACCTACAGCCAGAGTACGCCATGCTCGTGTTCACGTATGCTAAGTGATGTCACCGCCGGTATCAAAAAGAAACAGGCAGACTCAGCATCATCACCTTTTCCCACAATATATAATATAATTGAATAGTTCATTAATACTTCTAATATATCCTCTTAAATTTTGCATACCTGTAATTCTTGTTATAATAATAACGAATCATTTTATGTGAATGTGGACTTACCGTTGGGTATCATCACTGCCTCCGTCTCTGATAATACCGGCAACAAGCACACCATCACTTTATCGCAATGCCTCCAAGGTTGCACCCGTCATACCCGAATCCTCCTTTCTTTATAAAACTCAAAGCCTCTACCTTGCCATGACATTATCCCATACAGTGCCCTCCACATTATTGTTTCCTACAGCTGGTCTGTAATCCTCTTTACGTATCTTACAATATATTCCGCTCGAGATATGCTTCGGATAGATCATACTGCCCAGATCGAAATCTCTCTATAATATCATCAAACGCAATGCGGTTTATCTTTGTTGCACTCTTTTGCATTTGGACACACTCTTTTGCATAAAGTGCAGCGAATGCATTTCTCCTCATCAATTCCGGTGATACGAAACAAAGCGCGATGAACATTTTCACTGCCCTCTTCCTCCAGTAGTCATCCTGATCCCGCCGCATCGCGCGCCATGATGACCGCTGCATCTGGAAGCATTGCGGAAAGCTCCTCGCATCTTTCGCGATTTTTCTGTATCTTTACCTTTTATCTCCAAGCAGGTAAGAGCTGCTAGCCAGGTAGTGGGCGATTCGACACTCCCTCCACTCGACTATCCTTGGTATCTCTTACACTGCTACTGCTCTTGCATCCAGACTTTCTTAAAGAAGTCCTTTGCATTTCTCTGTGGAGGCCACACATACCCACAATCACCTCGCTTTGTAATTACAAAGCTTCAAATTAGGTACTCATGACCTCCTCACTCCTTTCCACTGCCGCACATATGAGTACATCCGACTTTATATTTCTGCCGACATCAATAAGGCTCCTTTCCGCAGCAAAGTATATTGCCCTCGGAAAGTCTTTATATTCCAATAGCTCCACTCTGCCTCTTCCGAAAGGTATCTATCTCTATAGCTGAGAATCTTTAAAAGGATCTTGCCATTTCTGTAGAAACGCCGCCTACCCGGATTGATGGTCATAAGTAGCAAGTCCAAGCTCTCATAAAAGCATATCCTGACTGTGCTGAGTTTCTACCTCGCTTCATGGTGTGTGTCAGCTCCGGCCTCCTCACCATGCTAGCATGGGAGGTTTAGCTCATCCGATTCGGTAACTGCAATCAAAAGATCGCATCTCTCTACTCCGGCTTTAACTTCCAATAGACTATGTAAGCTCCGTTTCCCTGTAACACCCAGTCAAATCAGAGTCTGCCGCCAGAGCCTTTCACACACGGCTTCTATCTGCATCAACCATTGCTATATCATGTCCTTCAGCACCTGAAGGAGTCTGCGGCAATCGTCGAACCAACCTCACACAGCCTACAATTATTACTGCATTTGCATCTCCATTATTAAATATCATTGAATTTATGTTGGCTCGTGACATCTGCCTCATTAGAAAACAGTACAAACTTATATTTGCCATCTCAAACAAATTTCACTTTTACTCTGCATGTCTATTTTGCTATACTGTAGAGCATATTTGGTATGGCTAAATAGTGGTGACAGTACACATCAAAGATGTTGATGCTTTCTTTTCAAGGTAATCGATGAATGCTAGAGGAACAGTTTAGCTTGGTTTCTCGAAGGTGACAGCGCATCACAAGAGTAGCTCACACATGTACCTGTCAATGGCAAACATCTTTTCAAAACGGCTATATCAAGGAACTCGACCTTGTAGCACACGATGATAAAGAAGACGTAGAAAGACTGATTAGCTCAGTGTATCGATATAGTGAATAGAAATATATATTTACAGGTCCGGCAGCATTTACTGCCGGACATCTTTTAATATCTGCGGGCATTCCAGCTCGTATGATTTTCCACTATTCGATACTTTCGACTTTGCTGGTGTCATTACTAAAGCGCTTTGGTATGCTCCGTTATCATCCACCCAGTAATAGAGCACGCTTATATTGACGAAGCGAAGATTTTATAGAAGCAGCTTACAAAGATGAGTCCTTGCCGAAGCAGTGATCCTTGCCTCTAGTAGTCTTCCACTCCGCTCTTTGCATATGTGTAGTCCTTATCCAGCATACCACCATCTTCAGTAACGAAGTACATTATTGTATCCTTTATCCAGCCCCTCATACATGGTTTCCGCTTATATAGGCCACTTCGGATACAGGAAACCATGGATTGTATCTGCTGGCTAATTCTGCCCACAGCCTTTAGCTTCCGCTTCCCGACGCTTAAGTTTTTAACGCTGCACTGAGGTATTTCGAGCGGTTCTGATCAACACTCCACTGCACTGCAATAGTCACGTTGCAGTAATCGGGTATCTCAGTTTGCAGCGGTTTATATGACTGACTGGGTCCACTGCCGCGGGCTTATTTCCTGATTAACAGTTATTACCGTCCGGCTTTAGACTGCCTTTACTATCATCATCAGGTCTTGCAAAACCCACTGGCGACATAGCCTCTCCGTCAAAGTTTCGTCATTTTCATTGCATACCGCCGTTTACCCATATATCCGCGCGTCGGTATTTGGCATTACTGGTTTCATATGCTGCCGTCCTTGTTTGCGACACCACAGATTCCTGCATGATTTACTCTCTTCTTGCTCTGACGCGCTGCAGTAACAGAAATAAGAATGATATCACCCTCTTTGTCCCTGTCAAAAGAGCATATATCTTTTGTAATGAGATCTGTATACAGTCTCTGTGGAGGCAGTCTTCATTCCGTCACAGACATGTTCCGCGCTGGCCATCCTGAAGATATCCCAAAGAAAGATGCTACACCATGGATAAGACGGGCACTGCTGTATCATATACCTCCCGCCCGTAGTAATTTCAGCATTATACGATACATTATTGCTCTCACGATGGATCTTCAGTCACACCGCTATCTATCTAGTGCTCTCTCAACCTCACAGCACCTCACTATAGCACACATGTTACTATTTTGATCTGATCTCGCCATCCGTTATCTCTATCCTGGCATCTTTTAGAGACCTCACCGCCCTCTGAAAAGTGCATTCTTACTTAAGCTGCAAGCTCCAGCCTTTTATTCGCTCGGAGCTTAACGCCTCGTCAAAGACCTGAGCTGCCGCCTCTGCTCTCAATTATATTATAAGAGTATATCAGCATCCGCGTAAGCAGCCGTCTGTAGGCCTTTCTTTCTCCGACTCAAAGTCAAGCTGCGTCTCCTCTTACTCCTGATAACTTCCTATAGCTCCAGTCTGTCGCGATCTGATGTCCTCAAAACTCTCATTTACAGCATATCATGTCGTTGTACTGATATCATCCACCGCCACAAATATGTTTCGATCTTTTGATCTCAAAGACAGTACCTGACGACCTCGTCGTCCTTTTTATACGGACTGTTTCGAGTGACAGATAGCGAGTAGACCTTTTACTGGCTGCAAGCCTCTGACATCTTTATCCACATAAAGATATACAAGTACCTCATCACCCCTCATTTTACCTTGTCACTGGTCTCCTAAAAGGGCAGAAAGCCATCTCTCTCAAGTCTCGATATCAAGGAAACGCACCTGTTCCTGTGGTGGACTTTGCAAAGTAGTCTCCGACCTCCCTGTCAAAAGCTAGACTGCCTTTGTAGAGTCGCAATGAGCCTGTCCTTGCGTCACGATATACAAACACCTCAACTCCACTTCCTGCTTCACAATCCTTTCCGGCACTTTCCTTCGCATAGGCAGATAGTGCGTCTTCACCGCTTCCCGTCTGTAAGATATACACCGGAGTCTTTCTTTCTGTCAACTTTCCAGGCTCTGTATTTTTCCCAGTTCCATAAATCTTAATACTCATCTGACGACGCATAGGTATCGCCTCAGTATCTGCCAGATTTACAATATATGAAATCTTTCACCCTTTGTGATTCTAGCAAATCACATCATCCAATACGGCCGCTCTCTCGTATTGTATCATATAGCTTTAAAATCTTCTTTCAATAATATTTTTGCCTTTACTTACATATAAATTGCATTATTCATATGATGGTGTATCTCAAATCATTCTTGCTGACCACAATCTCTCACTGCGAGTTCGTACTCTCGTCGGGAATCTCAAACTTTCTGACAATCTTTAGCCATATCGAGATCGTTTGTTCATTTACCTGCTGAAATACTCCAGCTTCATCTGTGGGTTTTGGTGGGTCTTTTATTAAACGCACTCATAATGAAAGTCCAGATAGAATCCGCCTTTACCAAAACGCACCGTGCATCTTTTAAATAGAAATTTCTATAGCCGTAAAAGCTTTTATAAAAGTCGTAGGCAAGTGCCTACCTCCACATTTCTGCAGCCAGTCCCGGCAATCTGCTGATATCTATCTGCCAGGAATTTCACCCACCAGCCTCCTGCCCTTTCAAGTATTTCTATTTCCAAGCCCCCAGGTCCTCAGATTGAAATGTTGAACAGTCCTGAGATTCAAAAGCCCACCAAAGACAGCTCTCCATTCTCCCCAACTCACTGTATCTGATTCTTTCATTAAATGAATACATTTTGACTACCTTACCTCACTGTCTCTTATTTTAAAAGAGATTTGAAATACTCAAAATTTCCTCACCCTACTACAGCATCATCTCTTCTTTGTTTGTAAGACATTTCTCTCAGGATGAAACTGTGTAGCTATAATCGGTAATTCTTCATGTATAACGGCTTCATACTCCATACTCCGACGTAAAACCTCCTTTCAGTCCTTTCTCCTGAGTATGTCCTTGGTGATGTGCGGAGTTTATATTGAAAAGTTTTACCGTAAAATTTTTCAAACAAATCTTCTCACACTTTTTACACTGTGTACGCTGTCATTATCATTTATCTTTGTATGAATATCTCTTGTTGCAAGATCCTGATGTAAGACTTCCCCAAAGTATATATTTATAAGCTGCATACCTCTGCAAATACCTAAGATGCATTTTTGCCTTTTACAAAAGCATCTAAAAATATCTCTTTGTGCTTTTATCAAGCTCTCCGTCAGGCTCATCCGAACCGTTACATTTCTTCACCATAGTAAACAGGATCTATATCTCCGCCACCGGAAAGAAGCAGACCGTCACATGTTTATGGCTTCATCCACATCAAGTTGTCATGACTTCTATATCATTTTCTTTTAATGCCTCGATATAATTTGTCAAGCTTTTCAGTCCCCTGAAATCTACTTCTTCATAAAAATCCTCGTCTATATATGCTAGCTCCCACAAACATCATTTGTTTGAATGGGAGTTGTAAAAAGCTAGGGCTACTAGGATTCGAACCTGAAAATGCTGGAGTCAGAGTCCAGTGCCTTACCATTTGGCGATAACCCAAAACTGACCTTTAATAGATACTCTATTAGGTCAGTTTTGTCAATAGTAGTGAAACATTTGATCATGTGAAAACTTATTGCTTGCCATGCGGCAATTGTCATCTTAGTTTTACGCAGCCAAACTGTATCTGCCAGACTCTCTCTCTTCCAAACCGTTGTGGTTGTGAAGCATACTTCATTTATATTTATATTTCCTGCGTTTACCACATCTATACAAAAGTGAAAGCTCTTTTTCCTGTAAAAAGGATTCTTATTGTCTTTATTTTCAGGCTTTATATGATTCACTCAGATTTTCAGTCAAACTATATTTATAGATGGGCTTTCCGATATATCCTCTCATAATCAATATAAGTATCGCCTGCTGTAGTACTCCGTTATTCTCGTAAACGTATCAGCGTATTCTCAAAAGCATAGGCGTGCATAAGAGTTTCACCCGATGACCGACTTTTGCGATTTCAAAAGCTCAGCAAATGAGACTCTTTGCTCGCTGCTGTTCCTACTTTGTTTATAAGCGGAACATTATGCCGACAGACTTCTGTTATTAAATATCTTTATAATCTTTGTATCATCCTTAAAGTAATCCTTAGTATAATCTCGCCACGCCAGGATCCGTGAGGAATACTCCTGCGACAGCTTTAGTAAACGCTTTCGAAATGTCATTATGGTTGTGAGGCTCATTATTATTGCCCGCGCTGAATTGCCAGTCCGGTATCACCACTCTTCCATGACGGCCCACTAGTGCCACCTTTTATAAAATATAAATTCGTAGCTCTTTCTTCTACAGAACTCTTGATCAGATTCATCCATCTTCTAAAATTCTACCACCCATAAATCGTCCTCTAGATCGGCCATAAATCGAGTAACACTGATCCGTAGTCAAATTTCATAGCGAAATTCCATAGGCGAAATTTCAGATTCATCAAATTTAATACTCTTTAAAAAGCAGCTAAGCGGTCTGAATCTGTCCTTGGCCAAGCTTCGTCCGAAAAGCTTATAGGTGTTCCTCACCCGGGTAAAGCAGTAGTTTACTGAAACAATACAATCTTTTCAAGCTCTATCGGTATTAAAGTAAATCCTTTTGCTCTCCATCGCTGGTATTCATGACTGGTTCTGCAAACTGAAAATACTCCATACCATGATGTAAAAATAGCTCAGCCCTTCAAGACATACACACCGTCATCACTGAAAGCCTCCGACATCTGTCCAGACAAACTTCCACTCTGTCAAGTATTTTATCTCTATTGCCCTTTATCGAGTCTCTGCAGACACATCTGCCGCTTCATACTTGATGCACATACCGATATCCAGTTGTTGTCAGTTTTCCATCTGTGATATCCGAATCACTCTTCCGAATAAGGCTTTATTGATCCTCCTCCATACATTTTCTTTATACGTCCATACATTCCTCAGATATACCACCCAGATACAATGGTATATATAAGCATGAGTAGGGCCTGTGCAGTTTCAGCTGAAAATGATCGGTAGTATACTTCCAATCGTCTTACTCATATCAATATGTGCAGGGCAAAGCCTATGTATCTTCTTGTATATTGTGTATATACCTTTCCAAGCTTTTTTATATATATCTTTTCCTGCGCCATAATGTAACAAAGAAGAATATACTAAAAATTTTTCTCTCTCTCTCAAACATATTTAGAAAGTCTGTTTCCTGTCTGTTCACATACAGTAAAAACTTCTCTTCACTGAGTAGTAACCTTACAGTAATTCCTACTATAGTTTTCTATATCTCTTAAATTCTTCCAGGTGTATTCTTATTGTTTCAAAACATTTACAATTTATTCTTTCACCACCCATCATAATACCTTTGGTAAAGTACATTTTGTAAGAAAGGATAGCAATAGGTACTGCCATAAAGTTGGTAAACGATAACGGTCGCATATCTTATATCGTTGCTCCCACCACCCAAATCTCCTAAGATACTCCCCTGTGTCATAACCGAAGTATTTGAGTAGAATTTCTGGCATAACCTGAAGCGGATACATGGATCCGTCTGTAAGTATCGTGGAAGCCCAAAACATCCGTTCCAAACAATCTACACCATAGTATAAAGTACAACTGTATACAGGCTTTGAAAGCGGCAATATTGAAAACAGAATTTTATATGTCCCGCTCCGTCTATTCTTGCAGCCTCACCTTTGAGTGACTTCTGTATACTTTCAAATGATGTCTTTAAAATAATCATATTGTAGGTACTTATCATAAAGGGAAGAATAAGTTTCAACAATGACTGTTCATCAAATGATCCTAGATTCTGATAAAAAGGTATTCCGGCCGCTTATAAACATAGTCAGGGTTATCATAAACATCAAAGGCTTCTAAACAGTACCTCTCTCTTGAAAAGAAGTATGCTCCTATTGATGTCATATTATTTGCAATATCAAACTTATAATAAGAATTTTATAGTAGTATTCAAATAACCTGATAAAATCATTTTATTTTTAACACTTTGCAATATATGCCGCCATATTCGGCTTTAGTATCGGGAGCAAAAAGTAAACTGTTGTGTTGCATTATCAGATTTGCTTGATAGGAGTAGTTTATCAGAACATACCAGTGATATATACATAATAAAGTGTATATGTTATATATTAAATGATTAAATATACTGAATGAATTAGAATTTTCTTTTTCATTATCTCTCCTTACCACAGACTTGTTTCATTGACTTTTTTACTCAGTTTATTTGCCATGAAAATAATATAAAATTTATACCTGAGCTGAACAGACCTATTGCTGTTGAATAACTCCAGTTTCTCTCATTATACCCACTTGTAAATATAAGGAGGGCAATAACATCCGCTGTTTCATAAGTTGCCCTATTATATAAAAGTATTGTCTTTTACAGTTGATCCAGATTTGACTCAAGCCTCTAATATACATAATTATTATAGTTGTGCTATTCGGCAAGTAACATGTAAAAGTTTATCCCCATCTGTTTGCACCGTCTATAGATGCCGCCTCATACAGTTGCTCATCATCACTCCGACAATGCCACATATATTATTGAACCCCTGGTAGCCTATTTCCTGCCATATCCGAAGTGATATATATTGTCCTGTAAAGTGCAGGATTTTGGATAAGCGATGTTCTTTGTACCGCCGAAACTCTGATTATATCATTTATAAGTCCGGTGCTTTGTGTAAACTTTTTATAATTCCGGTTACCACTACCAATGAAATAAAATGTGTCAAAATATGTTGCAGTCTGAACAGTCTTCTAAACTTTTGTTTCCTGTGTTCGTTTAAAAGCAGCGCAAGTATTATAGGTGAAAACTGAAGACACCTAGTAAGACTAATAAAACTGTATTTCTCAGTATTCTTATAAAATACGGACTGTTAAAAACCTTATGAACTGCGCAAACCTACCCATTCACTTCCCTATTCCAAGTCTCGATCAGAGTCTTAAATGCAATAACAGCACCATACATTGGTTTATAGTGAAATATAATATAAAATATTAAAACCGGTAGAACTAAAAATATACAAACTTTTTATTCGTTTTAAATCTTTTTTTATTTTGTGAAAATATCGTATTTTCATATTATCACTTGGCAAGCCGATGCAAAAAGTATCGGCCTGTTAAATATCATATTTTACTATCTTGCATTATATTCAATGCTACATTCTCCATTTCAATACCTTGTCAATTCATTGACTTGATTGTACCACAATTGTCTCCATTCAGATATAAGTCCATAGTTCCAAGAATAAACTAATGTACATTCATCTCTATATGTATTTACTTCAGTCATTATTCTTGCTATCTCTCACTCTCTTCCGCACAGAGCAATAGGCGGTATTGTATACTTCTTCATATTTGTATCCGACCAAGCTTAGTGCCTCTTTTGTTCATCCAGTGAGAAACACTGTAAAATGTATTCTTCATCCTGAACAAAAAGGTCCGTTATAGTTTGGTTCTTACATGTCCTGCCATAGAATGAGTTATAGACATATTCGGGTTATTAAGTAAGAGGTCTGTATATGTATACTTGTCAGTCTTTCATCTCATAGCCACCTCTTTACTGAAATTAAAAAGTATATGTCCGCTTCACTGTATCCGTAATCCAAGAGTCTTGCTGTTACTTCCACATATCCTTACAATTTGTTGTAATTGCTGCACATCCAAGTCCGCCCGATAGAAATTATCTCTTTGTCCCATTTCTTGTGGTTTCTGTCCTGTTTCAAGTGTGGGATATGGTGCTCCGACAAGTCTGAAATCAGATTTGTCTCTTCACCCAGTCCAGTTTCCTATACCGCTTCCGCCCCAGGCAATGATGCGCCTGTTGCCCGCTTGTTATCTTGTTAATTGATCGTTTTAGGTGTTGCAAGATCCGGATCCAAAAAGTCCTGCCTTCATCCACTCACCTATCTTTCAGAAGATAATTTTATATGAATCTTCTATAGCACCGCAATCCATCGTCCTTTAAATAGAATGTCTTTCTTGTATCAGCACAGGCAAAAGGATTGTTGTTGGTGTTATCCGGCACTGAATACCAGTAGGCAAATGCCCGTAGCACCCTTTTTCTCTTTGAAAGCTGTGTTACCGTTTCATTCATCCACGGTCTTGGTACTTCAAGACTGTTCATCAAGCCAGTCACCCTAAGCATAGGTCCCATACTTGTAAGCAGAAGGTCTCTCCTCTTATAAACGGGAAGCAGTAATAATCACCATTGTCTGTTCTATCATTTTGTTCATTATCCGGATGATCCTTTAAATATGCCTTTTATATTCGGGGCAATACTTGTCAAATACATCATTCAAAGGAATTATTACACCGTCATCAATAGCCTTTTGCGGTCCGCCTTCATATCCGAAATCCACTCCCCATTCTACGATATCGGGTAGTTCCTCATCCAGTAACATAAGATTAACTGTTCTTTTCCCGACCGAGGCAGGATGTTTGTATCACAGCAATTCCGGATTGTTCGTGGAGATTTTATAAAATCGGTCTCCAAGATTGCATTAAGAAATATTTGATAATAAGTGGAATCCAATAAGTCACGTCTTATCTGTTTCATAGATAAGAGAACCTTTGTTCTCTGCTACCGCCTCACCGGTATCACCTACGTCTTTTCCTCCCACTTTCAGGAACAACCTGTCAAACCCATGCCGACCAAACCATGTACCAATAACAAATCCGCCTTAAATTTCTTAAGCTCTTCTCATTATTCTCCTAATTTTGTTACGATATTTAATTATTTATCTCTATTTTATATGAAAAAACATTATGCTTTTCAACCTGTTTTTTATAAATATATATTTAAATTTAATTATTGTATAATTTTTATCAATGTTATTCTGACGAAAGTCACAAAAGTTTCAACTTTTGGTGACTTCTCTTTATTCCCATCTTTCAAAACAAATCTTCAAACTTCAGGGCATCATCTTTATAACTCATTTCTGCCGTCTCCGTAATCATAGCAAAAAGTCGTCCATAGGTTTCTCTTCCAAACCTATTTTACAAGTTTATCTAAAACGATACCGCCCCTGTGGAACTTCTTTTTTTTCAAAATCGCACAGCTCATCAAGAGTTTTTATATCGACAAAATCATTTATACCCTGTTTAAAGGTTAGACTTATACTCATTGTCGTCTTTATCAAAACCTTATATGCCTATATTTTGATTGTAGTTATTATTTTCCTCAG
>BNJV01002772.1_pt1 | contig 77856 bp, 104 predicted proteins | sample 8540591 | NCBI WGS metagenome assembly BNJV01 (sample SAMD00202457, study PRJDB9452) | human saliva metagenome | host: Homo sapiens | reverse complement strand
ATATCCGTAAAGAAAATCTCTTTGCGCCTTACTAAGAGGGGCAAAGCGCTGTAGCCATCAGCTCACTGGGATTATGTAAAAGACTTATAGCCTCTCCCACTCGGGGAGTTTGACAGTTAAATAGTTCCAAAAACCTCCTCAGGCCTTGAAAAGCCTGTATTTTTGTCAAATTTTTCAAAAAAATAGTACTAGCTATATTCGGCTATATGTGGTATAATGGGCGCATGGAGGGACTGCGTCATGAAAGTATCTGTATCAAAATCTAAGAATCAGACCATCTATTACCTGAGTAAATCCGTTTGGGTAGATGGTAAATCCACTACTAAGACGATAGAGAAGATTGGTTCGGAAGAGGAACTTCTGAAGGTTTGCGGAGATCTTACTCCGCTGGAGTGGGCAAAGCAGTACGCTGCCAAACGCTCCGCAGAAGAAAAAAGGCTTCAAAAAGACATTATGCTTAAGTATTCCTCTTCGACCTTGATTAAGAAAAGAAGCTTGCCGTAGCGTAAACGTAGGCTACCTCTTTCTGAAGGATATCTACTATGATTTAAAAAAATCCATGACATCTGTGCTCAGATTGCCGAAAAAGTACAAGTTTGAGTTTGACCTGAATCAAATCCTGTCTATGCTACTTTTCTCTAGAATTATTTATCCCGAGGTCCAAGAGGTCTTCTCTTGAACTTTCAAAAAAAGTTTCTTGAAAAGCCTGACTGCAAGCTCCATCACGTTTACCGTGCACTGGAAATCCTTGCGAAAGAGAATGATTTTTTCCAATCTCAACTTTACAAGAATTCCGAAATGGTACTGAATCGGCAGAAAAGAGTTCTTTACTATGACTGCACTAACTATTACTTCGAGATTGAGGAAGCGGATGATTTCAGAAAAATATGGCCATTCCAAAGAAAACCGTCCGAACCCTGATTGTACAGATGGGGCTATTTATGGATGCTGATGGTATTCCACTCACCTTCTCCCTCTTTAATGGAAACGAGAATGAACAACCTTCCATGAAACCATTGGAGAAAAAGATTCTTTCTGACTTTGGGATGACGAAGTTTATTGTTTGTACAGATGCAGGACTATCATCAACTTCGAACCGTGTCTTCAACAACACTCCGAACCGGAAATTTGTTACCACGCAGCCAATCAAAAAGCTGAAAGGATATCTCAAGGATTACTGTCTCGATGAAGACGGTTGGCACCTTATCGGAGATAAAAAAGAGTACAAGCTCAGTGAATTAGATGAGGTCGAGAATTACGAGAAGACTTTCTATAAAGACCGATGGATTAATGAAGACGGTCTGGAGCAACATCTCGTTGTAACCTTCTCCTTCCAATATCGGGACTATATGAGAAAGATACGGAACCGTCAGCTTGAACGTGCTGAAAAGCTCGTCGAAAATCCTTCTTCTCTGAATAAAAAGCGACCTAACGATCCCAAGCGTTTTATTCATCAGAATTACTGTACTTCTGACGGTGAACTTGCAGACAAGATGATTCCTTCGATAGATGAAGATGTTGCCACAGAGGAGAAACGTTATGACGGTTTCTATGCCGTATGCACAAACCTGGAGGATGATGTAGCAACGATTATGAGTATCAATCAAAAGAGATGGCAGATTGAAGAATGCTTCCGGATTATGAAGAGTGAATTTCAAGCCAGACCGGTATATCTCAGCAGAAAAGATCGAATCACGGCACATTTCATTACCTGCTTCACCGCACTGATTCTTTATCGCATTCTGGAAAAGAAGTTAGGCGAGAGCTATACCACTGAAAACATCATAAGAACACTGAAGGAAATGAACATGCTGATAGCTCCCGGTGAAGGATATATCCCTGAGTATACACGAACTAACCTTACAGACAAACTCCACGACACATTTGGTTTTAGAACGGATTACGAGATTGTATCTCAAAGAGATATAAAAAGATTTTAACAGCAACGAGAAAGTAGAAATATTGCTAGTATTCAAAAAGAAAATAAGAGCCCATAAATGGCGTAATTACGCCGTTTATGGGCTCTTGACTCTTTCTCAACTGTCAAACTCGGGATTTTCGCTTAAAGCTTTAACTCTCCTATACATTATCACCTTTTTTTCGCGAAAATATAAGCAGGCTCTATTCCTTTGCATGAAGGGCTTAAATCGGCACAAGCTTTTAGAAGGCCTCTTCTAAATAATATTCCGCCTCTCTTCCTCTTCCCAACTCCAAAAAATATCCGTAAAGAAAATCTCTTTGCGCTGTGCTAAGGGGACAAAAGAGCTGTAGCCATCAGTTTTTTTCTTACTGGGATTGCAAAAGCACATAGCCTCTTCCGCTTAAAAATCTCCGGCATTGAATAGGCTTTGTTTTGAAAATTCCTCATAAAGCCCTAATTTCATTAAAATTCTTTCCGCTTCCATACAATGCTTTCCCCAGTCTGTAGGGAAAAAATCCCCCATGGGAGAAAGCCAGCTCCAGTAACTCTTTTATCCATATCGTCCTCCATCCTTAAGAACATAAGTCAAGAATTATACCCTATAGCTGTTTCTATATAGAAAAACTGTGAAAAAGAAAGTCTCTATTCTGCCCTTTCTTCTTCACAGTCCGGTCTATATTTTATCTTTTATGTCCACACTCCGGACAGAATTTACCTACATTGCCGGTATGTCCGCACTCCGGACAATCCCATTTATCCGCTCTAGCCTCTCCACATTCAGAGCAGAACTTCCCGGTATTATGGGTATGTCCGCATTTTGCGCAGGTCCAATCCTCCGCTGTGCCTGCTTCTGCAGCCGGTACGGCACCATTTGCAGTTTCTTGCATAGGAACACTTACCTGTCCAAAGATGCTTCCCTGAGCTCCTGCATTTGCCTGATTAGCGGTATTTTGTCCAGCCTGTGGATTCCCCTGATTTGCCCCCATGGAGAAAAAGCTCGGAAGCATTGAAACCGCCGGTCTGGTTTGCCATATTCATTCCGCAAAAGCCATCATAGGCCCTGTCGCGCTATTACCTGCAGCCAGCTTCATAGCATCTCCCTGAGCCTTGGAAAGATAAGCCGCCGCCATTCTGGGATCCCGGAAAAACAGCATCTCTCTGCATTTCCTTAATCATCTTCTCATCTTCTTCCGGTGCCTTGATGGAGCTGATACCAAAGCTGGTAATCTTAATACCATAATGTCCTCCCAGGTACTGGAAAGAATATCATTTAAGGCATGAGCAATATCATCCGTATGGCTGAGAATGCTGTGGTAGCGGATTCCCTGTTCGGAAATGCGGGAGAAGGCCGGCTGTAAATTGGTTAAAAAGCTCAGACTTTAACTGAGACTCCACCTCTTCCTTCTTATAATCCCCCTCTACATTGCCCGCAAGATTCCTATAGAAAGAGTACAGGGTCCGTAATCTTATAAAGCATATTCTCCATGACAGCGAAGGGAAATCTCTATGTCCAGATTAATGTTGGGATCCACCGCTCTAAAAGGAATGGGGTTTACGGTACCGTATTTATTGCCCTACAATATCCTTGAGATTAATGAAATAAATGCGTCGATCCTTTGCCGTATCTCCGCCGAAGCTTAAACGCTTCATAAAGGTCTTAAAGCTTTACTACGCTTTCGCCCAGTGGGCCGTAGAAAATACTGGGTTCCGTGGAGGAATCGAAAACAAACTCTCCTGCCTCTGCAGACAGCTCCACGATGGCACCCTGCTCCACAATCAGCATACACTGTCCTTCGTTTACGGCAATGGTAGCACCGTTGGAAATAATATTGTCTGAAGCTCGAGTATTGGAACTGTTTTGTCCAATTCTCTTCTGCCCCTTGGTCATGAGGGTATCATTATCTAAGGAAGAACAATAGAAATACTCTCTCCACTCGATCTGCTAAAACGGAAATTCCCGCTTCTTTACCTGCTTTTATCAATCCCATAGACTCACTCCTTTATGGTAAGCAAATTCATTTTTGTCCCCCTAAGACTACCATATTTTCCTCTAAAGGGAAAGAAAATCCCTTTCCAATCTTGACAAAGTTTTAGCGTAACAGGTAAAATGCAGGAGTAAATAAATTGCTTGAAAAAGCATTCAGGAGAAAGAGGGATAGAAATGAAGCACATTATTACCTTAAGCACCAGAGATTTAGAGAAGAGCGTTGAGCACGGCGGATGCGGAGAGTGTCAAACATCTTGTCAATCTGCTTTGTAAGACCAGCTGCGGTATCGCAAATCAAAACTGCGAGAACGAAACAACTAAGGATTTCTCAAAAGAAGGAGCTGTGTGCAGACACAGTTCTTTTTCGCTATAGATTTTTAACCATTGGTATTTAGAAGGAAGGGTAAATGATTCACCAGTATTTGATGAACGGACGACACATTGTTTTGGATGTATACAGCGGAAGCATCCATGTTACAGTATCCCATGGCTTATGCTGCCATCGGCTATTTGGAAAAAGGTCTTTCCAGAGAGGAAAGTGCTCCAAAAAGCTTAAAGTGGAATTTCCGGAGAATACAGAGCAGGACTTTTCAGGACTGCTTTTTCGGATATAGACGAATTGATTGAGAGCAAAAAGCTTTTTACCAAGGACAACTATGCCCTTTAGCGGGAAAGTTAAAGTCCCACAGTGGAAATGTGATTAAGGCTCTTTGCCTATTGGTAGCCCACAGCTGTAACTTAGCTTGCTCCTACTGCTTTGCCTCCCAAGGGCATTATCACGGAGAGTCAGGGCTTATGAGCTTTGAAACCGGAAAAAGAGCCCTGGATTTCCTCATTGAAAATTCCGGCACCCGCCGAAATTTAGAGGTGGACTCTTTGGTGGAGAGCCTTTGGTGAACTTCCAGGTTTGTAAGGACCTGGTGGCCTATGCCCGCTCCATCGAGAAAGAAAAGGGAAAGAATTTCCGTTTCACCCTAACCACCAACGGTGTAGGACTCACGGAAGAAATCATGGATTGGGCAAATGAAGAATGTCATAATGTGGTTTTAAGTCTGGATGGACGAAAGGGAAGTCAATGACCGTTTTCGTGTAGACCGAAAGGGAAAGGGAAGCTACGATCAAATTGTCCCCAAGTTCCAGCGTTTTGTGGAAAAACGTGGGGACAAGGAGTACTATATGAGAGGAACCTTCTCCCATTTTTAATACGGATTTTACGGAAGATATTGCTCACATGGCTGATGAGCTGGGCTTTTAAAGAGCTGTCCATGGAGCCGGTGGTTTTAAAGCCGGGAGAGCCTCCGCCCCTAACTGAGGAAGATTTGCCCATCCTCTATGAGCAGTATGAAAAGCTGGCTTTTTAGACCTGCTTCGCAGAAAAAAAGCGGGGGATCCCGTAACCTTCTACCATTATATGGTGATCTGGACAGAGGCCCCTGTATTTATAAGAGAATCTCCGGCTGCGGTTCCGGAACCGAGTATATGGCGGTTTCCGCCCAGGGGAGCTTTACCCTGTCACCAGTTCGTATCCGACAAGGAATATAAGCTGGGAGATATTTGGAACGGTATCACCAAGGAAGAAGCCAGAAGAATTCCGAAATACCAATGTCTATACCGAGAGGACTGCGGAAAATGTTGGGCTAAGCTTTACTGTGCCGGAGGCTGTGCGGCAAATGCTCACCACTCAACCGGAGACATTGCCGGCACCTATGAGTATGGCTGTAAGCTCTTCCGGAAGAGAATGGAATGCGCCATTATGATGAAGGTGGAGGAGTCCTTGATGGAGCAGGGCTAAGAAATCCCATTGCGCAAAGTATTTAAGGATACATTGTGTTGAATTATAAATTTTACGCTTTTTATAGGCAGAATAGGTCTGAAATTGGGGCACGCTCTCGCTAAGCTCGCCCAACGGGAATGAATACTAAGCGAAAAACTGCGCTTCTCTTGTTTTTCGCAAGTACCCGCGGGCTCAGATTACCCCTTTTTCAGACCTTTTCTGCATAAAAAGCTGTATACGTATTATTACAAATTTAATTTCACCCTAAATGAATATGCAAAAATAACATGAAACAATACTATTTCTTATATATTGCTCAAAACGTACTTTCTCCACCATTACTGCTACACCGTCTTCATCATTGCTAAGCGTTACTTCGTCGGCAATTTCCAAGACATGCTTTTGGGAATTGGCCATGGCGATGCCTTTTTCCGGCATACTGAAGCATAGTCAGGTCATTTCCTCCATCCCCAAAGGCCATAAGCTCTTCTCTCTTCCAGCCCTTTTTCTCCAAAAGTCTTTTTAAGGATTCTCCTTGTCTACGCCTACGGGGCAGATTTCAGGAAAAAGGGTTCGGAAAAGAAGATGCTTAATTCTTCCCCGTATTCCTTTTTCCAGTCTCTCTTTAAGGAAGGAGCTCCTCATGCTCTCCTAAAGCCAAAAGCTTACAAACCTCCTCCGATAAAGCAGTAGGAAAATCCTCTACCTTTCGAAAGGGCATCTTGTTAATGGTGCTTTCTCTATCCATATAGGGAAATTCCGGCCGTTCTGTCACAATCTCCTTCCCCTGATAGGATAGGAGGCCTAAATCCGCCTCTCTTACCGCTTGAGCGATAGGTTCATAATACTTCCGGGGAATTGTCTTCTCAAACAAAACCTCCTTGATCTTACAATCCATACAGAGACTTCCGTTATAGGAAAGAACATAGCCCCCAGTCTTTCCAGCTCTAAAGCTTCCCAAACCTCGGACATACCATAGGTCGGTCTTCGGAAGCCAGGATAATGCTGACGCCTTTCTTGATAGCCTCCTGCAAAGCTTTTTTTGTTTCTTTCGCTGACTTTCTTTTTCCGAATTGGTCAATGTTCCGTCCAAATCCAATGCTATCGCTTTAAACATTTTAGTCCTTCCTCTATCCTCTATTATTATTTGTTTTCCTTTTGACAGTATTATTTTTCTTATTACCTTTTATCTTATATCGGCAAAGCCGTGCTCTCTCTTATATCTCATTCTTCCCGGAAAGTAAAGAAAACTTAAATTTATTATTTTTATATTCTTCTCCCGAACTTTTATCTTGCATTTTTCCTCTCCACTTTGCTAGTATTACAGAACAAAATTTCATAGCTTATTCAGAGTCGGTGGAGCTACATAGGAGCTAAGAAGCCGCAGCAACCCCCGGAAACGGAAGGTGCTAACCTGAGCGAACCATTTGTTTTCGGGATCGATAAGAAGATTATCGACCATTGGCGAGCCCAATGGTTTTTATGTCTTTTCGGAGCCTCCCACTCTGTATGCAAAATAGAAAGGATTATTTTATGTTATTTTCATCAGAACAGGTTTCCAACGGACATCCGGATAAAATTTGCGATCAGATTAGTGATGCCATCGTTACAGACATTTTAAAGCACGATCCCAAGGGAAGAATCGCTGCAGAATGTTGCATTAAAGACTATGATATTGTGATTTTGGGAGAAATCACAGCAGCCATACCTCTGACTACGATACTCTTTGCCGAAACGTGTTGAAGAATATCGGTTTGGAGGACTTGGATCGCTATAAGATTCAGGGAGTTGATTTCCGTACAGTCTCCCGATATTGCTATGGGTGTAGACCATGACGGCGCCGGAGATCAGGGGAATGATGTTCGGTTATGCTACCAATGAGACCAAGGAAATGCTTCCTATCCCCTATGTTTTATCCACCAGAGCATTGCAGAAGCTCCGTGCTTTTAACCTGGAAAATTCCTTTTCTATCTTAAAGCCGGATGCCAAGGCTCAGGTAAGCTATGATTATAAGGAAAATCGTATTGATACCTTCCTGATTTCTTCCCAGCATAGTGAATCCGTTTCCCTGTCTCAGGTTCGAGAGATTATTCAGAAAATCATGGTGGAAACTGCCGAGGAAATGAATTTAAATACCGACTTCCGCATCTTGGTAAACCCCACCGGACGTTTTGTTCTCGGCTCCTCCTTTGCGGATTCCGGTCTTACAGGACGTAAGATTATTGCCGATACCTACGGCGGAGCCGCTCACCACGGCGGCGGAGCATTTTCCGGAAAGGACCCTTCCAAGGTAGACCGTTCTGCTGCCTATATGGCCAGAAAGATTGCGAAGGATTTGGTTTCTGCCGGAAAGACCGACAGATGTGAGGTACAGTTGGCCTATGCCATCGGTGTGGCAGAGCCTGTATCCGTTTATCTGGACTGCTTCGGTACCGAGCATGAAAATGTTGGGGACCTTTGGCGTTCCGTAATCGAAAAATACGACCTTACCCCAAAGGGCATTATCTCCAACTTAAATCTTTTTAAACACAGACTATAACCTGGTTTCTTCTTACGGACACTTCGGTAAGGAAAAACCTGCCATGGGAAATCTAAGCAAATGTCAAAGGATTTACAGTTCATAGAAAATAAAAACAAGAGCGGAAAGTCCTTTTTAGGCGCCCTCTTTCAGAAGAAACAAAAGCTTGCAACGGAAAAAGGCAGTCCCAAAAGACTGCTTTTCTCATCATTTTTCCACTGATTCTTTTTCGGTATCGGCTTACAATGCCTTCTGTTTCTTTTTCCCCTGTCTTGCTCTACAGCTATAAAAAGTCCGAAGCTCTTGCTTCCCACTTCTCCTTTGCTATCCCTTTGCTTCTTTTTCACAGTCCTTCCCTTACTTTATGGAGGGCTGGGACTTTTAGCTTCCTACGCCAAAAAACTGGCAATTTTTGAGCTGTTTCGTAAGGGGACTATAGTGATATTTCTTCTTTCACTACTCTCTTCCCTTCCCTCTTTCTTCACCCCTCTACTGTTCAAGGACTCTCCGCTATTCTATCCAAGGCAGAGGTTCAAGAGGCGGGATTTTCTGCATTCCCTTACAGCGAAAAATCTTCCGGACAGTTCCCGGGAGGCTATAGAAAAAGCCCTTAGTATTTTCCCGGAGACCTCCCTATATGAAATGAGCTTTTTCATTACGGAGAGGGAAAATACAGAACAATTCCAATACCAGTTTTTCTTTACTATTGAGCCAACGGAAAATAGCATAAAACTTCTTGGAAAACACTCTATCCTTTCCAACAAAAGGTGGAAGAAGAAAACATATTCTACGAAACGGAAAACTTTCCGAAGAAATGTATTTCGATAATAGTGTCGATAAGAAGAGCGGAAAGGCGGAATTCAGCTTTAGCAATCTTCCTTTTTAAAACAGATTTATAATAATCAAAAACGTTTTCCGTATTAATATTGGCCTGAAAGTGAGCACGCTCTCGCTAGCTTCGCCACGTGGGGATACTAAGCGAAAAACTGCGTTTCTCTTGTTTTTCGCAAGCACCCACGGGCTCAGACTACCCCTTTTCAGGCCTATACTGCCGGAAAACTATTTATTATTCTGATTGCTCATAAATCTTACAAAAGGAAGATTCTATACGCGTATTCTGCTTTCTGCCGCTCGGCATCCCCCTCATTATCCATAGCAAAGAAATGAAGATGAAGAATTACCTTCGCTGTCTTTCCTTTAATGATTAAATTCGGGAAACTTAGTTCTACGGTAGCATTTTTTCTCTTCTTCTCCTTCTCCGTTTTCAGAATTTCCTTCTTCGGAGACTTTTTCTCTGTCTTTATCGGGAATATAGCGTAATTCCACTTTTTACAGGCTTTTTCATTTTTCATTCTCCGCTTCTCCGATTAACAAAGCAGGATTTTTCTCGATTTCTTCAAAATAATCAATATTTACATCCCCGTCCTTTTCAAGAACTTCTCCGGAAAAGAATTGCTTCTTTTTCCAGATTGATGGTATCTTCCAGAATATACTCCCCATCATACAGAAGTTCTACGGAAGCAGGAATTTTTCCCTCATCCATAACCTCTTTTTAATTGAATATCCTTATATCTCCAAGCATCATAGTTTTTCGGAAGCTGTTTATCATCTAATTGGAAATCCCAAACAGAGCGATTTGCATCATATACACCTTCGTCAGAACTTTTCCTCCCCGAAGCAACTCTGCCTTTGTGATGGCTTTTCCCGTTTCTACAGCTCGGAAAAACAAAATGATCCTTGTCCGTAGGCAGGGTTTTTCACCTCTCCATCTTCATAGGTCAGACGAATCTCATCCGCATAAGCCCACCCTATATTCCTTTTGCACCTGAATAAAGCTTGGGAGCTTAATCAAAGAGTCTTCGTTTTGGAAATATACCGGAAAAGTTGTTTCCAATCTCCGGCAAGGGACTTCCCTGTTCTTTATCCACGGTTATGTCATACTTTTGCAAAGTCTGCATAGGGAAGATCCTGTCTGCTTCCGTCTGCTAAAATGCAGGTCAAGAATGGTATCGGAAATATCCAAGTTCTCTCCTACCGCTCTGGCATTTGGTTTTCTGCTAAAAATCAAAATAGGCGATTTTTGCTCTTTTTCCGTCTTTTTTTCAGCTTTCTGGAACGAGCAAGGGCATTGTCCACTGCACTGACCTCGCCCAATGTGGACTGGGTTGCAGAAGCTACCGCATCATAGGCTTCGCCCTTTTTCTCCTTCAGGTTTTTCTCAGACTCTTTTACATCCTCTAAGCCTTTCAGGTAATCAAAAATCTTAAAGGTCTTGTCCTGATAGCTGTCATCTTCCGTGTATTTCACATTGCTTACTTCGGCAATCTTTTCCATCCTAATGCTGACTTTTTACAATGTCGGGGACCGGTTTTGCTCATAATATCTTGACCAAGTTCCCGTACCGTAGAAAAACACCGTTTGCAAGCAAAGATTCTGGCTTCTTATCCGAATTTTCTTTTCCTGTTTCACTTTAGGATTTTCCGCTTTTAGGATTCTCGGGGCAGTTCAGTCTTGGGAATTTTTCTTATCTTGCTCACTTCACTCCGCCAGAGGAAGCTCCTGTATTTCCACTTGCTCCCGGTATTGCTTCCATTCCTGTTTTATATTAGCGCTTTGTACGTTTACTTCCCGTGCTCCACTGCTTCTTCCGGAGTGACTGTGTGTAGAACTTGTTCTTTCCGGACGAGCTTCCAGTATTTTCAATCGTTCTGGAAACACCCTTTACATCGGATTTTTTTGTGATAAAGCCTTTTCCTTCAACGAACTGCGCTACACCGTTCACAGTCCATTGTCCCTCTGCATTTACGGTATAACCATCTTTTGCTAATGCCATTTTGCAGGAGAATTCCTTTTCTTCTCACCTTCTTCTTCAAAATAATAGCAATATCCGTCAATCCATTGCCAGGGATCGAAGCTCCTGCCCCTCTGTAGGGGACTTCCTCCCGATTATCATAAAAAGCGATAGGCACCCTTACTGTCTTGATGCTAGCCCTCTGGCCATAGTACCCTCTACAGCCTCATTTTTATTTTTGAAAATAATAGTTAACACCCTTAATTTCTTGACTTCCCAGAAGCATCTCTCCGTGTCCTTAGAAAGATAATACCAATTTCCCTTATCCAAAAAGCCAATCCTTTACAGGCTTGCCCTCTTTCTCATAGAACCATTTTCCGTTTACGGCTTTCCATTCACCGGAATTTCCTACCTCTGCAGCAAAAGCTTTTTCTCTGCCGGCATATTCTAAAAATGATAAGAAATCATTTGAATAGAAAAAGTTAGTCGAACTTGCCTGTTTCAATTATTATTATTTAAATCAGTTAGCCATATCTACCCAAGCAGTATAATGCTGTTTTTAAGAATAATAAATAAAAATCTTCGTTATGAATTACATTAATAGATTTTTATATTTCATTTTCCCTGAATAGCTTGAAAGGAAGCCTTGCTCTTTAAAGAAGTAGTGCATTAGAGAAATCCTCTGAAAAATCTCTTTAGATTTTGATATGGAATTTTTCATTGTTATTCTTTCTTCATTTTTGTTATGATGATATAAGTTAGATTCTTCTAACTCAAACAATTGGAAGAGCTTATCAACTCTACTCTTATGGATAAGCAGATAGAAAAGTCCCCTTAAGGAGGAAGCTATGAGAGAAAATTTTTCAAAAATATTGATGGAAAGAAATTGGAAATCGTACACGAAATAAAGTCCGCCTATGATGAAGGAAAGTTTAGTTTGAAGAGGCCAGAAAAGGCTAAAGGATAGGGTACAACATTTGGCTCCTTATGAAATTGCCATTATCGAGCAGGAAATGGTGGAGGAGACTGAGGATGAATGTGTAAAGGAAGATATTCAGGCCATGCTGGGGTCTTCCAGGATGTTTTAGTCACAGGATCAAGAGCTTCTGAAAATCATCCCATCTCCTGCTATCGTAGGAAAATGCCAAAAATGAAGGAATTGTTGCTTTCCGTTGAGGATTTGGTACAGTATCCTGTCATTAAAAATCAATGGCTGGAACTCTATGAAGAATTACTAAAATTCAAGATTCATCTTTTCCAGAAAACAAAACCAACTATATCCGGTTTTAGAGAAGAAAGGCTTTACCCTGCCCCTACCACTACCATGTGGACGCTGGATGACTTTATCCGGGATGAGATTACAGAGTGCTACAATCTTCTTTTTAGAGGATAAGGAAGAGGCATTTATCGGAAAACAGGCAGAGCTTGTGGCGGATGTGCGGGATTTGATGGACAAGGAGGAAAAAATATCCTCACCCCACTTCCTTGGAGATGATAAGGACGAAGAGTTTCGCTATATGGCTGGAGGGAGACCGGGAAATCGGCTTTGCTTATATTACTGTTGAGCCGGAAAAATCTCCAAAGCAAAAACATCTCCCATACCGCTTCTCAGAGTACCTCTCCTCTCCGGTCTTTTCCTCTGCTCCCGGCTTTTGTGGAAGAGCTTGCCGGTCTTATAGGAAAGTATGGCTTTTTAACAATAAGAAAGAAAAAGTTGAATGTTACTACCGGGCAGCTTACTCTGGAGCAGATTAATCTGATTTTACCAGCATATGCCGGTGGATCTTTCCCTATGTGGACGAGAAATGAACTGGTGTGCTTCTACACCGACACCAAGCACAGAGTCTTTCCCAGAAGTAAAAATGTCATCGGAAGAGATGTGAAAACTGTCATCCAAAGGCTTCTGTACATATCGTTGAAGAAATCATCAAAGTTCCGTTCCGGAGAGCAGGACAAGGCGGAGTTTTTGGATTAACAAACCGGATCTATTTATTTTACATTATTTACTATGCGGTTCGAGATGAAAACGGAAAGTTCAGGGTGTGTTGGAAATGATGCAGGACTGCACCCATATCCGTTCCCTGCAGGGCTCTCAAACTCTTCTGACCTGGGAGCAGCAGGAAAAGGAAGAAAGCAAGGAGACTTCTGAAAGACGAAGACAAGAGGGAAGGCTCAGAGACTTCTGAAGATGTAGGCAAAAAGAAAGAAGGGACTTTTGGAAGCAGAAGGCAATAGCGAAAAACACAGGGACTTTAGAAGTTGAAGGTAATATAGAAAATACAGGAACTTTGAAAGCCGGCAAGCTTAACAGGAAATCACTGAAGACACCCTACTAAAGGATATTTTTGAAGTGATCCCAATGTAAAGACTCTCCTTTTTCCGATTGGTTGCGACTGCTTTGTAGGCCTTAAATACCCCTCTTGCTCCGCATTATGATGCCTAAAGTTACAGGTGAAGATTATGAGTGAACGGGCAGAGGTAGATTTGATACCCTGCTTCGAGAGCTTCGGGAGTATTTTTAAACTATGAGCTTTCAAGGTTTACTCTTAGGCTTGGTTTGCTTTCTCTGTATAGGCATTTCATCCCATTGTGGTTTATGCGGAGTATTACTTCAGCAAGAAAAATAGCCTGGCTATTCTTCCTCATAGGTTTATCCGCTTGTATAGCCAGCCTTTTTCTTTCCTCTCTATTCCTCTCAGGAAGCCTGGCTATCTTCGGCATCTCCTGCTTTTTGGAGCATCCATGAATTATACGAGCAGGAAAAAGAGTGAAAAAGGCTGGTTCCTGAAAATCTCAAAAGAGAAAAATTTTAGATTATAAAGAGACTCTTAATCGTTTTATAATAGCTTTTATGCAGTATAGGTCTAAAACGGGCACGCTCACTAACTCGTTATGCTGAGCAGTGGTTTAGGTTAACCACTGCTCACTTTGCTTTCGCAAAGCAACGTCCTTCGGAAGTTGGCTTTGTCCAGGCTAGGCTTTTCTGAAGAAAAAGTCTAGCCTTAGGGTTCTAAGCTTTTAAAAGACAAAAAGCCAAGAACCCACGGGCTCAGATTACCTCTTTTTCAGACCTATACTGCATAACAGGCCAGCCAACATCCCCGATTATTAAAGCTTCTTTATAATCCTTCAACGAGATATTGCACACTACGTGCGATACTCGTTAAGATTTTAGCGAGTACCGTACGTTATACGTACGGTACTCCTTTTTAATTCTGGTACTTTTCTTAATCCTGGTAGTTTACAATCTTGGCAAACTCCTCTTTATGGGATGCGCCGCCGATTAATCCGCCATCAATGTTTGGCTTAGACAGAAGCTCCTTGTAGTTTCCGGCATTCATGGGATCCGCCATACTGAATACGAATTTTCTCCAACCGCCTGGGAATAGATTTCGCAAATTACCTACGGATGTATGCACAAACCTCTTCCGCCTGCTCTGCCGTTGCAGTCTCTTCCGGTTCCGATGGCCCAGATTGGCTCATAAGCGATAACGCACTTTCCGGCATCCCTCAGCGGAAATTCCTGAAAGCCGCCTTAATCTGCATGGAAATCCACCTCAAAGTAAATGCCCATCTCTCTCGCTCTAAGCTTTCTCCACAGCAAATGATAGGGGTAGTCCCCTTCCAAAAGCCTTCTTAGCCTTCTTGTTGATATCCCTCATCTGTCTCATGGAAATATCCCTCACGCTCGGAGTGTCCCATGATAACGTACTTTTCACCCTGCATCTACCAAACATATTGGCGGAAATTTCTCCGGTGTAGGCACCGGACCTTCAAAATACAGGTTCTCAGCGCCTACGGAAATCTTTGGAGCCCTGAAGCTTTCCACTACAGGTACAATGTCGATAGCTCGGTACACAGAAAACCACGTCCACCGCATCCGTATTCACCTAAGGGAAGCAGTTTATCGCATAAAGCTCTTGGCCTCTGTTACGGTCATATTCATCTTCCAGTTTCCTGCACTAATTTTCTTTCTCATCTTCTCACCTATTTCCTACAAATTTAATAGCCTATTATTACTTATTGTTTTGTAGCTGCAACGCCGGGAAGCTCTTTTCCTCTAAGAACTCTAAGGAAGCTCCGCCACCGGTGGAAATATGAGTCATCTTGTCTCCGAAGCCCAGGATATTTACCGCCGCAGCACTGTCTCCTCCACCGATAATGGTAGTTGCTTCGTCTCTGCCAAAGCCTTTGCTACAGCAATGGTTCCCTTAGCCAATAGCAGGGTTCTCAAATACACCCATTGGTCCGTTCCATACCACAGTCTTTGCAGACTTTCACCGCATTGGCAAAAGCTCTGCAGACTTCGGTCCGATATCCAAGCCCAGCATATCTGCAGGAATCTCGGAAATATCCACAGTCTTTACTGCTAGTTGGCATCATCAATAGGATCCGGGAAAGATGCCGCACATACCGCATCTACCGGAAGCAGAATCTCACAGCCTAATTTCTTGCCCTTTTCAAGCATTTCTTTACAGTAGGAAAGCTTCGTCATCCACTAAGGACTTTCCGATTTCATAGCCCATAGCCTTTTTACGAAGGTAAATGCCATACCTCCACCAATAATCAGAGTATTGCACTTCTAAAAGGTTGGAGATTACATTTAACTTATCGGACACCTTGGCACCGCCAAGAATGGCAAACGAAGGACGAACAGGATTTTTCTACAGCCTGTCCCAGGAACTGAATTTCCTTCTGCATTAAGTAACCTACTACAGCAGGTCCGAAATAAACTGTAACTCCCACATTGGAGCAGTGTGCTCTGTGTGCGGTTCCGAAGGCATCATTTACGAAAACATCCGCTAAAGAAGCCAATTCCTTGGAGAAAGCCTCTCCGTTCTTGGTCTCTCTGCACGATAACGGGTATTCTCCAGAAGAACTACATCTCCGTCCTTCATCTTTTCTACAGCAGCTCTAGCATTTTCTCCTACTACCGTATCATCCTTGGCAAAAACAACTGGCTGTCCCAAAAGCTCGGAAAGACGCTTTTGCCACAGGAGCTAAAGAAAGCTCAGGCTTAGGCTCTCCTTTGGCTTTCCAAGGTGAGAACATAAATTACCTTTCCGCCATCTGCAATCAGCTTTTTAATGGTAGGAAGCGCTGCAACAAGACGGTTCTCATCGGTAATCTTTCCCTCTTTTAAAGGTACGTTAAAAATCACAACGGCATAAAACTCTCTTGCCTTTTACGGAAATGTCATCTACGGTTTTCTTATTTAACTCTGCCATACTTCTCTCCTTCTTCATTTCGGAAAAAGCCACCTGATCCCTCTCCGGCGGCTTTTCCGCAAAAACTATGCCTATAAAATTACTTTACAAACTTCTCGAAGTACTTTAATGGTACGAACCATCTGAGAAGTATAGGAGTTCTCGTTGTCATACCAAGATACAACCTGAACCTCATAAAGGTCATCGCCAACCTTGGATACCATAGTCTGAGTAGCATCGAAAAGAGATCCATAGGTCATTCCGATGATATCGCTGGAAACCAACTCTTCCTCTGTGTAGCCAAAGGTCTCATGCGATCGGAAGCCTTCTTCATAGCAGCATTGATAGCCTTTGCGTAACTTCCTGAGAAGACTTAACAACTGCGAAAAGGAGGGTTGTGGAACCTGTTGGAACAGGAACTCTCTGTGCAGAACCGATTAACTTACCGTTTAACTCAGGGATAACCAAACCGATAGCCTTAGCAGCACCGGTAGAGTTTGGAACGATGTTGATAGCTCCTGCGCGAGCTCTTCTTAAATCTCCCTTTCTGTGGTCCGTCACGATCATCTGGTCTCCGTGTAAGCATGGATAGTTGCCATGATACCGGACTGAATTGGAGCGAAATCATTTAAAGCCTTAGCCATCGGTGCAAGACAGTTGTAGGTGCAGGATGCTGCGAAATGATGTTGTCCTCAGCCTTAATGGTCTCATGGTTAACATTGTATACGATAGTAGGAAGATCATTTCCTGCAGGTGCAGAAATAACTACCTTCTTAGCACCGGCCTGGATATGAGCATTTGCCTTATCCTTGGAGGTGTAGAAACCGGTACACTCAAGAACTACGTCTACGGAAAGCTGTCCTCAAGGTAACTTGGAAGCGTCAGCCTCCTTATAAATCTTAATCTTCTTTCCCTTAACTTCGATATAGTCTTCTCCGGCAACTACTGTATCTTCATACTTATATCTTCCCTGAGAAGAATCATACTTTAAAAAGGTGCGCAAGCATCTTAGGATCGGTTAAATCGTTGATGGCAACAATCTCTGTTCCTTCACGATCAAACATCTGACGAAATGCCAAACGTCCGATACGTCCAAATCCGTTAATCGCTACTTTTACTGCCATATCCTTTTTCTCCTACATAATAAATCATTTTAATTTCTTAAACAGCACGTTCATTCTATTGCAGGCAATGTGTTTTTGCAAGTACAAAATGACGAAAAACGCAAGTTTTCACCAAAAGTTTACAGATTTCTAAAAAGAAAAATTAAATCATTATTAAAAATAATTATTTTTAAATCTAAATCTGCTTTCTTGAAGTTCTTACTATCCTCCTTATTCCGAAACCATTGACAAAAAAGAGCGGTAAAAATCAAAATATATAGGTTTTTGGCAATATAGGTCTCAAATATGGGGTAGTTCGAGCCCGTCGGTACTTACTGAAAGCGAGTGAAGTGAAGCTTGAAGTTAGTACCGATACGTGGCGAAGCTTAGCGAAAGCGTGCCTCGATTTTTGACCCATATTGTATAGTAAACCATTTTAATTTCTACTGCCTTTTTTTAAATCATCGTTTTCACATAGCCTGCCACATTATCCGCATGGTCGGAAATTCTTTCCAAGTCGGAAATGACATCCAAGAAAATTACACCGGCCTGAGGCACACAGTCCCCGGAGCTTAATCTTAGAATATGGGTCTCTCATATCCTCTTCCATCTCATCCACCTGATCCTCCAGATGAGCTGTCCTACCACAGCATCCAAGTCATTGTTCTCAAAGGCATCAATACTGGCTTCAAAGGACTCCATAACCTTATTGGAAATCTTCTTTAAATCATCCTGACCGATTTCCGAGAAAGAGATATCGTGATCCTGAGCATACTGAGCCTGCTCCGCAATATTTTCCGCATGATCCGCAGCTCTTTCAACATCGGTAATAGTATTAAACATATTGGTCACTTCCAGCTTCTGATTCTCATTTAAAGAAAAGATTTCCGATGTGAATCAGATAATCCGTCAGAAGCTTCTGCATATTATCAATGATTTTTCTCTGGCATAAACCTCTTGAATTTCTTCCACCTTTTCTTCCAATAAGATGCCCATGGCATGGGAGATGTTTACCGCCGTAATTCTGGCCATATTGACAACCTCTGCCTTAGTAGCGGAAATGGCAATAGCGGGAGATTCCAAAAATACGCTTGTCCAAGTGCTGAATCAGATTCTTCTCCACCTCCGTGTAGTGGTTCGGATTCTCCTCATCCTCCTTATCCTGCTTACTCTCTAACCAAAGTTCCGGAAAGATTCACCAGTAGATCTCCAAAGGGGAATAAAACAACGGTACAGGATACGTTAAATATGGTATGGAAGAGGGAAATTTCTACAGGGCTTAGTTGTCCTTGGAAAAACTCTTCATTGGAAGACTTAAAAGAAAATAATAGCTCCGAACAAAAATCGCACCGGTCACATTAAAGAGAAGGTGAATTACCGCCGTCTCTTCGCGGTTCTGGAGGCTCCGGTAGAGGAAAGCATAGCGGTTACACAGGTACTCGATGTTTTGTCCCAGAGTGATGTAGAAGCCCGCGGCTCTCGGTACCGCACCGGATAAGGCCAAAGTCTGAAGGATGGATACGGAAGCTGGGAGAGGACTGAATAATTCCCGTTACCACCGCACCGGTTAAAATGCCAAGAATAGGATTTCCTCCCATTACCTGAAAGGCCTTCGCAAAAAAATAGGAGAATCTGCATAGGGAGACACGGAATCACTCATGAATTCCAAGCCGATAAAGATAAATCCTACACCGATACAGAAATTGGCTACAAGATCATCTTTACCTTTTTTTCCCGAAAAGAAGGCGGAAGGCACCCACTCCCACTAAGAGTGGTGCGAAAAATTCCGGCTTCAGAAAAGCCAAAGAAGAGCTGGACACCTGAGTTAAGGAAACCATCCAAGCGGTAATGGTGGTTCCGATATTGGCACCCATGATAATGCCGACAGACTGACTAAGATTCAAGATTCCGGCATTTACAAAACCTACCACCATAACAGTGGTTGCAGAGGAGGATTGCACAAGAGCTGTTATGGCTGCTCCTAAAACAACGGCCATCACACGATTTCCCGTTACCAAATTCAGGAACTTGACATACGGGAGCTGGCGGCTTTTTGCATACCGTCACTCATCACCGTCATACCGTATAGAAACATTCCCAAACCACCAATTAAGCCAAAAAGGCTTCCGATGAATTCCATGATTCTCTTTTCTCCCCTTTTCTTTAGACCCGCAAAGAGACTGTTTCTTCTGCTCTTCTTATAGTCTATAACCCACCTGACTTCCCTCCTGAGAAATCCTGTACGTAAAAAGCCAGTGTAAAAACACTTGGCTTAGTATACAAATACTTTCTTAAAAACAAGGAATTTCTCTTGAGTCAGGAGAGGGGCAGAGAAAACCCGCACTACAAAAAAGCCTTGTTCCCAGCTTCCTACAATGTTTTTTTCAATGCCATATTCGTTCCTATCTCATTTCCTTTATAAATTATCGGCCTATTTTCAAAATCATATAAGAAGGACTGTAAAAATCACAGCCCCTTCTTGGATCTTATTCCTCTGATTCCCCAAAGTTATCTGTATAAGGAAGACCTGCATCCTGTACATCCTGCTTTTTCTTCTCCAATGGGATAAGCCAGGAAGGAGTTCTTGTCCCACTGCACTACGCCGATGGAAGTCACTAATCCGCAAATAAAAGTGAACAACAGCTGTAAACCGAGATTCTTAAAATAATCTGCTTGCAAATTGGCAGTTTCCACAATAGCCACTACATTTTTAAACGTAAAAGACAGGCTGAGCTTTGTTCCTCCATGCCGAACATATCCGGTGTAAAATATCGCTGAATCATTAATGCCCAATCCAGGCGGTTAATTAATACATAGCTGCCAGCATAATAATGGCGGAGATGATAATACCGATCTTTTGAATTCGACCGGCAAAAACTTTATATCCTCCCATAACCAAACCGCCCATGACTACACCGCCAAACCAGCTTACATAGCCCAACTGCGAAATACAGAGAACCACTGCCCCTGCTACCACCGCGCCTAAAAGAGCACCTACTGTTCCCAATAAGATACTGCTCGATCCTCTAAGGGCAATCTTATCCTGCTTTTTCCTGAATTCTCTTTCAATCTCCGCATATTCCGATTTTGTAATAATCTTTACTCCCTGAGCAAAATAGGTGGATACTCCCTGAGTAACGCCGCTGATTTTCCGAACAATTCTGAAATCCCTATCCTGCAGGAATCTGGCCAAAGCCGGTAAAATCTCTTGGAATCTTTTCACTGTACTGTCCTTGGTAAAGGCTCCGCCAAGGGTGAAAACCACACGATAATTTTTCTTGTTCACTCCTATAGTCTTTAAATATTTATTATACTCTTTTATGCCTTCAAAGTCCGCCTTGTGGGCTTCTCCCTTGGTAACGGAAATATTCAGATAATACAGGAACCTTTATCCGCATTTGTAATCAGCATATCATAACCGCCGACCTCTCCCACTGCAGCATTACCGTTCTTATCATAATAAAACCCTAAGCCCTCTGCCAAAGCCTTCACTAAAAACCATCTTTTTCATTTCCTCCGATATTTTTGGCTCTTAATTTCTTAAGAATACTCCGTAAATTTTATGAACCTTTATCATTATACAGATAATTCTTTAAAAATCCAGTGATTTTTTTAGCGGACAGTAAGCTTTCCCTATGCTATGGTTGAAATACGGATTAAGAATAAAGACATTAGAATAAGGACTGAGATGAGGCATACTCGGATACCTCACTTCAGTCCTTTTTCTAAAAGTTCATCTATTGTTTTTATTTACAATTCACGGAAATGTATTTTAAGAGGAAAAGCCATAGTAAATATTGACACCCTTTACCAATCCATCTGCTAGATTGTTTTAGGTCTTTTCACCATGGTCGGAGACCTTATCTCCCAACTCAATATCTACGGAAGGAATGGTGGAATAGGAGGTTTGGGTTAAATCCATATCCATTCTTCCCTTTCCGAAAATCTTCACTCCCTGTCCCTTTAATCCACTAATCAGGCTGTCTCCCAGCTTTTCGTGGTTCTGCCAGTTACTTGCCACCGGCTCCATTCTCTTTAATCCATCCGGAACGGACATAAAGAAGGCTCCCTTTGTCCTTGGTAGTTGCATCCCAATGCAGAGCAATGTGGGCATCCGCCTTGTTGTTGGCTAAAACGGTACGGGCAATATTGTCCAGCTGAACATCCTCTTCACTGCGAATCATCAGCACATCATATCCCTCTGCCAGAAGCTTTTTCCCTAAAATATGAGCCATCTGCAATGTTACGGTAGCTTCTCTGGTGCCGTCCTGGAAGGTCATACCGGAGGACACTGCCGAAGCCGTAGTCACGCCTGCCGCATTGGTTCCGCCGGTTAACTTTCTGGTACCGTCCGGATGGCAAAGGGTTCTCTGCTTCTCCCCCCCCTTGGTTCCGTGACCTGCATTTACCGCAATAGTAATATGCTTCGGCTCCTTTACATCACTGGTATATAAAACGGCCTTTCCTGTATTGATTTTAGAATTTCCCGCATACTTCCAGTTTAAATTTAAAAACCGATTTCCGTAGCGGCAAAAGCTTTGCATCCCCATCACAAGGGATAAGGCCATAGCTAAAACTACTCCTCTTGCTTTCATGTTACTCCCTCTTTTCCTTTTTTTATTCTCCTAGTATATCGACCGTTTAAGCATAACGAAGTAGGCTTTTTCTAAACAAGCCCCTTTTCCTTTACAGTGCCATTACGGATTTCTTACAGCACCAAATGGGACACGGCAAACCATAAAAAGAATCACGCCAAAAAAAGAATTCTATAGTAAGCAAAGGGAGGAAATTATGATCATGCGAATATAGCGTAGCAAAAAAACGAATACAGTATAGGCTGACAAAATAGGACAAAAGCATGGATAAAAGTAACATAAACCATTGTCCTGCACCGAAATTTCCCGCGTGCTTAATCAGTTTTAAAAGACTGGCTCCTGCCATCACCGGCACACTTAAGAAGAAGGAGAATTCCGTGGCTGCCAATCTTCCTACTGATAGAAGCATTGCGCCCAAAATAGTAGCTCCTGAACGGGATGTTCCCGGAATCAAGGCCAAGCACTGGAAAAGTCCAATCAGAAGCGCATTTTTCCAAGAAATATCCTCTACCGTTAAAGTATGGAACTGATGTTCCTCATTTCTTCTTTCCAGTAAAATGAAGAAGACACCGTAAAGAATCAACATCAGCGCCACCACAAAGGCATTGTAAAGATGAGCATCCAAAAAATCATCCAGCAGAAGACCTAAAACCGCCGCAGGAAGGCAGGCCACTAAAATCTTTCCAATCAAAATACATTTTCCCTGCTCCAAATAGTAGCCTCTCCCCTGAGATCTTCTTGCCACGGGCCAGATACGGAAGAAAAATTCTTTGATTACCGCTCCAACCGCCCCCAGCTGAATCAAAACTTCAAAGGTGGAGAAAAACTCCTTGCTTTGCTGCAAGGGAATAATACTTTGCAGTAAAATCATATGTCCTGTGGAGGAAATGGGAAGCCACTCGGTAAAGCCCTCCACCAAAGAGAAAACAATGACTTTCAATAACTCAACAATGTTCATGGAATATTCTAACCTTTCTATTCTTATGCTTTCAAAGCCCAATCAATTTCCTCCTGCCCTTCCTTTCGAAGGTAGGCATTGCACTGAGAAAAAGGTTTTTGGATCCGAAAAATCCTCTGTAAGAGCTTAAGGGGCTTGGATGGGGGCTTTTAAGATCAATCGTCTTTTTGATGAATCATCTTTTGCCTTACTCTGGGCGGAAGAGCCCCCAAAGGATATAAACCACAGGCTCTTCCTTTTCTTCTATAGCCCGAATAGTGGCATCCGTAAACTCCTCCCAGCCGATACCCCTATGGGAATTGGCCTCATGGGCTCTAACCGTAAGCACCGTGTTCAAAAAGAAGCACCCCTTTGTTTTGCCCAGGCATCCAGCTCTCCGCTCTCCGGAATTTCACATCCTATATCATCCTGTAATTCTTTAAAAATATTCTGTAAGGAAGGAGGAAAGGGAATCCTTTTCCTACGGAAAAGGATAAGCCCTGGGCCTGCCCAAAGTTATGGTAGGGGTCCTGTCCCAAAATGACGACCTTTAACTTTTCATAGGGACAAAGGCTATAGGCTCCGGAAAAAGCTTTTTCCTTGGGAGGAAAAAAATGGTATGATGCTTATACTCTTCTCTCACGGTTTCATAGAGTTTTTATAATAGGGTTTTTGAAATTCTCCTGTAGCTTGCTTAGCCACTGCCCTTCAATCATAATGTTCCTCTTCCCTTTTTGTTGGTAACTTGTTTGTAAAGATCATAGAGGAAAGATCCTGTCTTTTCCCTCATGGGGATATTCGTCTTCCCCGATATCTAAAAAATATATTTATCGAAAGCATTAATAATTTTTGTTCCTGAAGAATGCATGCTTTCCTGCTTATAGGCCGCTCCATAGCTTTTTATGAATATGCCCGTGAATCATGTACTTGGGTTTGTATTTTTGCAACTGATCCTCAAAGGCCTGAAAGCCCTGATGGGGCAAGTCTTCCATATCCCCGTAGCCCTTTACCGGTGCATGGGTCAGTAAAATATCAAAACCGTTCTTTAGGACAATGTCTTTTCTTACTTTCTGAATCCGCTTCTGCATCTCCTGCTCCGTATACATATGATCTCCGGGTTTATATCGGAGAGAACCTCCCAGTCCCAGTATACGAAGACCTTTAAAATCATAGACCTTATCTTCAATGCACTCACAGCCCAAAGGCGGTCTTTTTCTCGTAGCCCTGGTCGTGATTTCCGTGCACATAAAGAAGAGGTGCCTTTCCCATGGTAACCAAAAATTGCAGGTAATCGGAATGTAAATCTCCTGCGGAAAGAATCAAATCAATATCCTTTAACTTTCCCTTGTCAAAATGGTCCCATAGACCTTTATTTTCCTCATCTGCTATACATAATATTCTCACAGTAAAAAATCCTCCCTGACAGGATAGCCTCTTGGGATTCTTTGGTAAAGCAATCTAAGGGGGGAAATTTCTCCCACCACATTGTCATTTAGCCAACGCATATCTACAATTTCTTCCAAATCCAAACTTTCGTCTCCTTCCTTCTAAGCTTTTCGCTTTGGCTGTGAATTTCTCCGGAAAAGGGCGCAAGACTTCCTTCTACGATTTCTTTTCTTAGGATAGAAACCAATTTTTTAGAAGCATAGCTTAAATCCCGGGAAAGGATAATATCAATAACCCCTTCCTTCAGCCCGAAGTAATAGTTCAAGGCATTGTGAGCCTTGGCTAGACTGTTGGCATGGTAGGAGCCCTCTAAAATCGACTGCAAAATCAAAGCATAATACTTTCCCCAGTCATAAACCGGAGCCGCCACATTAAAGACCTTCTCTCCTCTTCTCTGATATACAGTCCGAACTCTCTGCTGACTTCCGTGGGTTTTGCAAATTCCGGTCCGGAAATCGTTTTGATTCCTGCTTCCGAAACTCTTCCTTCCAGTTTCCGTCCTGCAAGCCGCTCCAGGAAAGATGTACTTTGCTCCAGGGATTGATAAACTGGGCGCCGATAGCGAAGGCATTGATATTGGCAATGGTTCCGTACAGAGGAACTGCTCTACATAGCCTAAATCATTTCCATCAGTAATGGATGCCGCCAAAGCTCCCATCAAAAACTTGGCTTCATACATTCTTCCATAATAAGTACGAATGGAATTGTAAGAGGTATTTACCGAACAATTCAGGATAGAGGTCTCCGGATGCTCCAGAGCCATCTTGATACTGACCTGAGCCATCAAACTGGCTGTAGTGAAAATGAGCTCCGCTCCCCAATGAATAGCCTCTTCTATACTGTCCTGAATACGCTCCTCCGTATTACAGGACTCGAAAAATCTTCGTTTCCACCAAGCCCCGGAACTTCTCCATAATGTAATTTCGTCCCAACTCATGGGCGTAGGCCCAGGTGGAATCCTGTACCGTACGTTCATACAGAAAAGCAATCTTTAGAGGATGCTTTCCGTTATAGAGCTTTCCGCTCTGGAAAAGGTCCATAAAGCCGCTGACTTTTTTCACTTCTTCAGGATTCTGTACCAGCACCACGTCTCCGGCAGATTTTCTGTATTCATTCCAGAGACGTTCTATATTTTCTTTAATTTCCTCCGTGCTGTTATGCAAAATGGATTCCATCCCGAAGACGGTAAGATAAACATAGAAAGCATCTCCGATGGTATTTCCCAGCTTTCCTCCGCCCATTTGCATATAAAGCTCCGCAAAACGGGAATAGGCCGCCCGAAGGTCTCGGCAAAGCTCCTCTTCCCAAAGCTCTCCGGGTTTTTCCCCATTACCTGACAAAGACGGTCATAGGCACCCAGCTCGGAAAAACGAATTCTATAGATTCCGGTACATTTATAAAAATCCACAAATTCATAATACAGCTTATTTTCCCGTTCCTCCGTACGCTTAGGTAAGATACGTATTACTGTAGCGGGAATGGAAACCGCATCATTAAAGCGGCTGACGGAAACTCTCTTGTTTCCCTCCTGCACATAGAATTTATACATATATTCATAAACCAAGATAGGCTCACGAACGCCCTCTTCCTTGACGGAATCATAAAGAGCCGACCATTTAAAGGCAAATTCCGTTTTTGCCCCTAAAATCGGCATGAAATTCTTGGCAAAGGCCTGCTGTCTTCCGGTGGTTTTGGTTCCTACAATATCTTCCAAGGGTATTTCCAAGACACCAAGACGGTTCTCTCCCTGAATATCTTCATCCTTTAATTTATCATCCAAAGCTTCCAAATAAGGATACTGCCCCGTCAAAAGGGCATTTCTATAGGCTCTGTCTCCTAATTTTTTGGCTTCTAAATAATCCTCTATCATTCCTACTCCTCTCTAAGAAACAATAAAACCGATTCCTGACGAGTAAATTTCTTGCCATATTTTTAGCATAAGTTCCTTTGTTTTGCGGCAATATACAAGCGTAAATTTTTATTAACCTTAGTTCCGTACCAAACCATATTTCTTTATAAAAACCTTAGTTCTGTATAAAAGCTTAGCTCTGTAAAAGCCTCTATGTAATATAGGTCTGAAAACGGGGTATTTTCGAAAATCCCCATCTTCAGACCTATTCTTTAGAAGCATTATTCTTATTTTTATTTTTACCGCAAGACCTGTCCTAAAGCGCTTATCAAAAATTCTATAGAGAATTCCCTGGCAAAAAGCCCTATCGCACTCCTGCAATTCTATATTACTGCGGTCCCTGGGTATTGCCTTCCTGAATGGTTCCCTGTCCCTGAGCACTGCCAGGGAGTAGTGGAAGAAGAATTGCTTCCACCGGGGCCGTTACTGCTTGGGCCGTCTCCGTTTGCAGGACTGCTTTGGCTATTGCTGTCTCCTCCCGAGTATTGCTGCCGGTTCCGCTGGGTCCTACATTGTTATTGTTGTTATTGTTGTTATTGTTGCTATTGTTGTTGGCATTGGCATTGGCTTCGGTAGCCGTTACATTGGAAGTATCGGAGGTACATACACCGTGCTCATTGAAGCTGAAGTCTCTTCCCTCCAGATTAACGGTGGTATTGCTGAGCATCTTTCCGTCCTGTAAGTAATAGTAATGGCTCTTCTCCTTTAACCATCCCTTCACCATCTTACCGTTATCCTGGAAATAGTACCAAGCGTCCTCAATCTTGGTCCAAGCTCTTGCCATCTTACCGTTGGCTGGATCCAAATAATACTTATTGCCATCGGTGTCCGTCTTCCAACCTGTTTCCATATTGCCGTTGCTTTGCGGAAAGATAGTAGTAAGTTCCGTTTAATTGTAACCATCCGGTCTGCATAGCACCGTCATTTCCGAAATAATACCACTTATCGGAAATCTTCTGCCACTGTCCCATAACCAAAGAGCCGTCTTCCGGGCGGAAATAATACCATTTATCGAAATCTTTCTCCAGCCCCTTGGCCATAACACCGGAGGCCTTCAGATAGTACCAAACATCCTTCCCTGTCCTTTCTAGCAGCTTCAACCAGCCGGTCTGCATGGTACCGTCTGTCTTTAAGTAATACCACTGCTTATCAATCTCTCTCCAACCGGTTACCATAAGGCCCGATGGACGAAAGTAGTGCCAGGAGTTAATCTTCTTCCAGCCGGTTACCATATGGTATCGGCTCCAATGTAATAATATCCGGAAGATGTATGAATCCACTTTCCGCTAACCTTCTGATTGGTCTTAGGGTCCACAAAGTAATACTTTCCGTCCTGCTGTCCCCATCCCGCCGCAAAGGCTGTCAGCGAAAGCTGGCTACACAGAGCCCAAGTGCCAAAAGCTTTTATGCCGAATTTCTTTCCCAGTTTCATAATCTTCCTCCCTTTAAAACGGATTCTATATAGTCTATGAAAAAGGCAGCTCTCCCTATAGAAAAACTGCCTATTTTCGTCTTTTTCTAAACTATAGCATAGCAAGCTTCCAAATTTCTATACTAAGCTCTTACTTTTCCTTGACAATTATAAGAATTTTTCCGTTTTTAAGGATGTTTCTTAGCCTTTTAATCCTAATTCTTTGTTCAGCCAGTTCAATCCTGCTCTGGTTACATAGTTGTATGGCTGGTTGAAGTGTGGCATAAAGAAGAGGTCTACCAATGGAAGCTCAGCCATAGTCAAGCCCTTCTGAATAGCCAAAGAGAAGAAATGAATGATGGCGGTTGCATCGTAGCTGGAGCCCTAACTGGCAACCCACAATCTTCTTATCTTCCTTCTTGTAAACAATACGAATCTTTACCTCGGATTTTCCACTTCCATGAAAGCAGGGAACTGGGTATCCTCGTAATCCTCGTAGGATACGTCCATGCCTTCTCTCCGCTGCCGTTAAGGAAAGGCCGGTACAAGCCAGCTTGTAGCCGTAGATTCCTAAAGCACTGGAGCCCTGACTCTAAGCTTTCTACAGGAGTTCCGCAGATATTATGGCCCGCTACAACGCCGGAGCGTACCGCATTGGTTGCCAAAGCGATATAATTTTCTCTGCCTCTTGCATTGTCATAAAGGCTAGCACAGTCTCCGATGGCATAAACGGAAGGATCGCTGGTCTGCTGCTTTCTGTTTACCAGATAAGCGCCGTTTTGATACAGCTTTAAGTGGTCCGCTCCCAGACTTGCATTGGGTGCTGAAGCCCACAGCACAGATTACCATATCCGCATCATATACACCCTTATCGGTCTTAACACCGGATACCTTGCCTTCTCCTAAGAACTCTTCTACCTTTTTCACCTAAAGCAAGCTTTAATGCCGTGCTCTTCCATTCTGTTCTTTAACTCATCAGAGAAGGGAGCATCAAAATATCCTGCAAGAATACGATCCACCATATCGATCGAGGTTACTTCCAAACCAAGACGCTGGAAGGCTTCCGCCAGCTCCACTCCGATATAGCCTCCTCCAAGGACACATACCTTCTTGAACTCGCCCTTGTTCTTCAGCTTTTCGATAACCTCTGCAGCGTTCTGGTAAAGCTTTTACCATCTGCACATTCTCTAAATCAAAGCCCTTTACCGGGATTCTGTTGGGGATGGATCCTGTAGCAAAAACCAGATTGTCGTAGCGATCTTCAATCACCCTGTCCGTCTTTAAGCTGTACCTTAACGGTCTTCTTGTCATAATCCACGGAAAGCACCTGAGACTCCATGTTTACCTTTGCTCCCTTTGTCAGAAAGTCCTGAGGCTTTTGCATAGAACAGGCCGTCTCCGGAATGAATCTGCTCTCCCGATCCAGAGTGCCATTCCACATCCTAAAAAAAGGAAATGTTGCTGTTTTGATCATAAATGGTAAGCTCCTGATTGGGATAGGACAGAATGGTATTTGCGCAGGCTGTTCCTGCGTGGTTAGCTCCTACTAGTATTGTTTTTTTGCCATGGGATTCCTCCTTGAATTTTGATATTTTTAGCAATAGAGTTATTTTATACTATTTTGTGGAGAATAAAAAGTGAAAAATAGTATAAAGAATTGTTCTTATTTCTTATCGACGATTTGGATAGGGCGTAATAAGCCATAGCTATAAGTCATAAGGGAACTGTAAAAATTAAAATAATAAATAGATTTTCGGCAATATAGGGTCTAAATGAGGGGGTAGTCTGAGCCCGTCGGTACTTGCGAAAAACAAGAGAATCGAAGTTTTTCGCTTAGTATCCGCTACGTGGCGAAGCTGAGAGCGTGCCCCAGATTTAGACCTATATTGCTTAGAAAAACTATTTTGATTTTTACAGTCCCTGAACAGGCTATAAGCCTACGCATTCCGTAGGAATGCTAAAGCAATCGATACAGATTTTTGTCCATAAGCTAGCTTATGAGCAAAAATCTGCATCGGTTGCTTTTATAAAAAGTGGCTTCGCCACTTTTAGGCTTATGGCTGTATACACCCCAGCACTCATGACTTTCAGCCAAGTTTTTGCAAATAGCATATAGCCTAGTTTTTAGCAAATAGCATATAGCCAAGTTTAGGGATCATCGCTTTCAAAGTCTTTCAAATCCAAAAACGATTCCGGTTCTAAATTCCCAAAAATTTTCTTGGCATCCTTGAAGTATCTAAGCATTTTCAGACTGTATTCTCCAAATTCCTGTCCTTTTCTCATCTTATAAGCACACCACAAACTCCATAGCAGTCCTGATAATCCCATATAGGCAATTAATAGTTTCTCCAAATCTGCTTCTGTTCTTCTGCTAAGGATCAGCGGTTTTTCTTTTCCTTCCGCCTTAGCAACCTGCAGATAATCCTTCAAAAATTGCTTTGCTTCTTCAAAATCCATATAGGAGTAGATTGCTCCCATGGCGATATCCAGCAAGGGGTCTGCCATACCTGCATACTCCCAATCAATCATCTTCACCCCTTCCTTAGTGAAGATAAAATTATCCTGCACCGCATCGATATGGCAAAGGCAAAGGGGTGGATTCGTTCCTTCCGTATACTGAAGCATCCGTTTCATCCCTCTTTGATTTTTCCATAGTCCTGGTATGGAATTTCTCCGCCTCCTTCCAGGCAGATATCTTCGAATATTGTATCTTTTCCCCCAGGGAAAAGGCGTGATTCACTTTCTTTTTCCTTCATGCAGCTTTAATAAAAAGCTTCATACAGGCTCTTCTTTTCCTCTTGTTTGGAAAAGTCTGCATTTCTGGCTTCCTCATAGTAGCGGGAAATCTTATAGCCGTTTTCCGGATTAAAGTACAGAAGCTCCTCTGTAATCTCCAGATCCTTTACAATGCTGTAAATTTCTCTTCTTCTCTTCTGTTAATCAGCTTGCCGGTTCCCACTCCGGGGATTCGGCAAATGAAATCCTTTCCGGCATAGTCTTTATTTTCACTTTCCTCATGGATACTGAAAAAGGGAAGGATTTATTGGTCATTCCCGCCTTTAAACAACGAAGCTTCACAATATCCCGCTCCGGAATCCGAAAAACCGAAGAAATCAGCTCCATGGCTTCCGAGCCGGAATGGTCATTATACTTTTTCATCAAAAAGACGCAGCTCTTCTAAATTTTCAAATTCATAAATCTGTCCGTCCTTTTGCTCATTTCGATAGATTGGGGGCAAATGCTTTTAACTCTAAACGGAGCACATCCTCCCAGTAAAAATCTTCCGTCCCCGGCCTATGGTAGTATTCCTCTATAAAGGGGCGAAGTGCAGAGAAAAATTCCTTCTTCAGGAACACCGGACCGTACATACAGTAGGCATCTTCTCCGCCTACCTCCACTCTTTTTAATCTGTCCGTCCTTTCCACAGTCTAAAACCCACTCCTTGGTTTCTCCTGCCATGTAGCTGGCAGCATACCAGGATAGGGGCTCAATGCTGTGATACATATTTTTCCCGCATCCAGTTGTCGGAAGAAAGAATATAAAAGTTTTTCCCTCCACCGCCTTTCGGGCATGATACAGGGTGCCGATGGTATTCTTCGTAGAATACTCCGGATTATAAAAAGCTTCACGCCATAAGCATCCACAAGGTGAGTCAAACTCTCCTTCAAATATCCTACCACGATGGTGATATCCTTAACTCCCCACCTCATGGAGCTGCTTAATCTGCCGCTCAATCATTCTTTCCCAAAAACCTCCAGCAATCCCTTGGGACATTCATAGGTTAGGGGAACGAAGCGGGAGCCGAAGCCTGCAGCCAAAAATCAGGGCCGCATCCACCTTGTGTTCCTGTAAAAAGGCCTTTCCTTTTTCCGTCAGGTTCCGCTTCCTCCTTTACCTTCCTGCTTTTCCAGATAACCCTCTTCTTCCCAATGCTTAATACACTGATTCACCTTTCCCAGGGACATTCCTGTTTCTTCAGCCCATTGTCTTTGGCTGTACTCCGGATGCTCCATCATATTTCTCAATAAAATAGTACAGGAATTCATTTTTTCTCTCTTCTATGCTAGGCAGCAACGTTCATTATAATTATATACGTCACATTATGAACATTATAATAGAAAAAGAAAAATATCTCCTGTACTACTTTTACGATTTTTTGAATTTATTTTTATTCATAAGGGGATGCAAAATGATTTTTCACATCCCCTTATGCTATTTTTATCAGGGGCTCCACTTTCACCGTCTGTTCCTTTAAATTTCGAAACTTCATAAAAGGTCTCCATAGCTTGGGAATGGCCATAGGCTCTTGTCCATGATGGTCTCCAGTAAATCTGCCGGCTCTCGCAGCTCCGCCATATCCTTGGTAATTACCTTATGGAAGAAAAAGGCTTTTTCCTTCTCCTCAGAAACCTCCGCAGCCTCTTCCAAATGCTGCAGAAGCTTTTCTCTTGCCTTTTCCATATCCTCCAAATACTGAGAGGCCCGGTTTAACAGCTTTTCCTGGGCATAGGGTGCTGGCCTTTGGAGAAGCGGCTTTAACGGCATTTAAAGATTCTGCCAAATTTTGTACGAAGCGAATCGCTGCCGGAATAATCTGCTTTCCGAAATATTCACCATGGCTCTTCCCTCAATGGAAATCACCTTACTGTAATGTTCGTACTCCACCAGCTCCCCGGCTTCTAAGCTCTGTCTCCGTATAGATGCCGAAGGAGGAGAATAAATCGATGGACTTCTTCGTGGTCAAGGCAGAGATGGCATCCACCATAGACGGATGATTGGGAAGACCTCGTCTCTTCGCCTCCTCTACCCATTCCTTTCCGTAGCCGTTCCCATTGAAAATAATCCGCTCATGCTCTCTTAAGAGCTTCTTCAGATAATCATGTACCGCCGTTTCAAAGTCTTCCTGTTGTTCCAGAAAATCCGCTGCCAGCTTAAACTGCTCCGCCGTAATGGTGTTCAGGATAATGTTAGCACCGGCATCAGAATCGGAGGAGCCCACCATACGAAACTCAAACTTGTTTCCGGTAAAGGCAAAGGAGAGGTTCTGTTTCTGTCCGTATCATCTCTTGCCACATCCGGAAGGAACGTACACCGGTATTGATATATGCCTCCCTTTGTGGATTTCGTAGCATAGCCTGTTCCGATGAGCTGGGCTACCACCTCCTCCAACTGGCTACCCAAAAAGCAGGAAATAATGGCGGGAGGTGCCTCATCCGCCCCAAGTCTATGGTCATTTCCCACATTGGCCGCAGACATCCTCAGTAAATCCGCATGGTTATCCACAGCAGCTAAAACACAGGCCAAAACCAGAAGAAACTGCACATTTTCATGGGGAGTTTCTCCCGGATTCATCAGATTAATGCCGTCATCGGTGGACAAGGACCAGTTGTTATGCTTCCGGAACCGTTAATGCCTTCGAAGGGCTTTTTCATGAAGAAGGCACTCCAAACCATGACGGAAGCTACCTTCTTTAGATTTTCCATTACCAGCTGATTGTGATCCACCGCTAAATTGGCTTCCTCAAACATGGGCGCCATCTCATGCTGGGCAGGAGCCACCTCATTGTGCTCGGTCTTTACAGGAACCCCTAAAGCCCAAAGCTCCTGATCCATATCCCCCATAAAGGCGGCAATTCTCTTCCGGATAACCCCATAGTAGTGGTCATCCAGCTCCTGTCCCTTTGCCGGCATTCTGCCGAAAAGGGTTCTTCCGGTGTAAACCAGATGCTTTTTCTTCTAAGGTATTTTTCCCGGTCTACCAGGAAATACTCCTGCTCAGCGCCAACAGTCGCCTTAACGGAGCGGCTGCTCTGATTTCCGAAAAGACGGAGGAGTCGTAAAGCCTCCCGATTAATCGCCTCCATGGAACGGAGAAGGGGAGTCTTTTTATCCAGTGCTTCTCCGGTATAGAGCAAAAGGCTGTAGGAATGCAGAGGGTTGTTGTCTCTCCGTCCTTTCTCAGGAAAAGCGGGACTGGTACAATCCCAAACCGTGTAGCCTCTGGCTTCGAAGGTAGCTCTTAAACCGCCGGAGGGAAAGGAAGAGGCATCCGCCTCGGAACGCACCAGCTCTTTTCCGGAAAATTCCAGCATTACCTTTCCCTCTCCCACAGGGCTTAAAAAGGCCTCATGCTTTTCCGCAGTAATACCGGATAAGGGCTGGAACCAGTGGGTATAGTGGGTAGCACCCTGTTCAATAGCCCATTCCTTCATTCCCTGAGCCACTGCGTCTGCCAAGTCAGGGCTTAAAGCATAGCCCTCCTGCATACTTTTCTTCAGCTTCTGGTATACATTTTTCGGTAAACGCTCCCGCATTACACCGTCATGAAATACATTTTTGGAAAAATTCTCTATCCCGTTTCCAGCCCTCATATTGCTCCTTTACTGATTGCTTTACCAAACGATTCCTCATTTTAAGTGCAAAAGGGCAGAGACCATGCTCTGCCCTTCTTCCTCTTATGCTTTATTGGCACAACCGAATAATTCAATCTTTGCCTTACATTCTTCAATGATTGCATCTGCACCCGGCTTTAAGAGCTTTCTCGGGTCAAATCCCTTACTCTTCTGATCGGAACCTGCTTCAATATATTTTCTGGTAGCTGCAGCAAATACAAGCTGAAGCTCTGTATTTACATTAATCTTTGCAACACCGAGAGAAATTGCTTTCTGAATCATCTCCTTAGGAATTCCGGAACCGCCATGAAGTACCAATGGCATCTTCTCTCCGATCGCTCCTTGATTGCAGCAAAGAGTATCGAAGGAAAGTCCTTCCAATCAGGGGGATAAACACCGTGATATTTCCGATTCCTGCAGCCAGGAAGTCGATGCCTAAATCTGCAATCTTCTTACATTCAGCAGGATCCGCACACTCTCCCATACCTACAACACCGTCTTCTTCTCCACCTATGGAACCTACCTCGGCCTCAATGGAAAGACCTGCCTTATGGGCAGCCGCTACCAATTCCTTGGTCTTTTCAACATTTTCCTCAATATTGAAATGAGAACCGTCGAACATGATGGAAGTAAATCCTGCCTTGATGCAGGAATAGCATCCGTCATAGGAGCCGTGATCCAAAATGCAGAGCTACCGGAACGGTAATGCCAAAGGTCTTGTCCATAGCCTTAACCATTGCGGCTACTGTTTCAAAAACCGGTCATGTACTTTCCTGCACCCTCGGAAACACAAGGATTACTGGAGACTTGGTCTCTTCGCAAGCCAGAAGAATGGACTTTGTCCACTCCAGGTTATTGATATTAAACTGAGGAACGGCGTAATGGGAAGCCAGCGCTTTATCCAACATTTCCTTTGCATTAACTAACATATTAATCCTCCTTTTTAGAAAAAGAATATTCATTATCATAAATCTCACCCTAAACTACGGGGAGAGTGTAACACATTTTTAAAGCCTAGGAAAGCAAGAAATGAGAAACCGTTGCCTCCATATCCTCTACAGAACATACGGTACTGTGGCGAATTTCTCCTCCTCCACTTCCTTTACCGGGGCAGGATAGGCTCCTTCCAGAGCTTTTTCCAAAGCTTCGATTCCTTCAAATACATCCTTTGGCACAGGCTCCTTTAAAAGCCTTTAAAACAGTCTGGGGAAAATTTATAGGGACTTGCGGTGGAAACAACAAGGCATTTGTCCCGTCTTCCCTGCTCGTAGGCATAGCGATCAGCCACCACCTTAGCCACTGCGGTATGGGGATCCAGAACATAGCCCGTTTCCTTATAGGTCTGGAAAATGCTTTGACTGCCCTCCGCTTCCTTTCCATAGCCACTGTAAAAAGTCCTTAAGCTCCTTCTCCATAGCCTCTGAGATCCGGTATTTTTCCTTTTTCCTTCAGTTCTTCCATCAGCTTCTTGCATTCCTCAGCATTTTCTCCGGCAAAATACAGAGTCTTTCCAGGTTGGAGAAATCAAAATATCCATAGACGGGGAGGTGGTTACATGGAAGGGACGGTTCTTATCGTAAATTCCGGTGCGGAAAAAAGTCGGTTAACACCTTATTGTCATTGGAAGCACAGAGAAGCTTGCCTAAAGGAAGTCCCATACGCTTTGCACAATAAAGCCGCCAAAAATATTTCCGAAATTTCCGGTAGGTACGGAAACGTTCAAGCTCTCTCCGGCCTTCAGCTCTCCGCTTTTTAGCAAACGACAGTAGGCATATACATAGTAAACAATCTGGGGAACCAGACGACCGATATTAATGGAGTTAGCGGAAGAAAGTCTATAGCCCTTATCCAGCAGCTTCTCCTGATAGGCTTTATCGGAGAAAAATCTTCTTTACCCACTCTGGGCATCATCAAAGTTTCCAAGAATAGCCGCCACATGGGTGTTCTGTCCCTTCTGGGCACGCATCTGCCGCTCCTGGAAGGGAGAAACTCCGTCCTTCGGATAGAAGACAATAATCTCACAGCCCTCCACATCGCAAAAGCCTTCCATGGCAGCCTTTCCGGTATCTCCGGAGGTGGCGGTAAGAATCACAATCTTCTCCTGAATCTGATTCTTTTTACAGCTTACCTTCATCAGGTAAGGAAGAATGGACAGTGCCATATCCTTGAAGGCCAGGGTTCTTCCGTGGAAGAGCTCCAGATAGTAGCTGTCTCCCTTTTTACTACAGGGGCAATTTCCTTTGTAGAAAACTTATCATCATAGGCAGAATTAATGCAGTAACGTAATTCCTCCTCCGTAAAATCCGTAAGATAAAGCTTCATGATTTCATAAGCTGGATCCCGATAGGGATAACTCAGCATAGTCTTCTAAAGACTTCTGAAGCTTCGGCATTTCCTTCGGTACAAAAAGTCCCCCGTCCTTTGCCAGTCCCTGCACAATGGCTAAAGAAGGACTTACATTTTCTTCTCCTCCGCGTGTGGATTGATAAACCATATTTTCTCCTTTACTACTCATTCTGCAATAAGCTTTTCCAATCTTTGTCTTCATCAGATCAAAGGCAACATCATTCATTCCGGAATTCATCACGATATCCGCCTTGGCTCTGGTAGGCTCCACATAAAAGATAATGCATAGGCTTTACCGTGTTTAAATACTGTTCGGAAATATCCTCTACCTGACGACCTCTTTCCTTCACATCTCGAATAATTCGCCTATAATTCTTTCGTCCGCATCCGCTTCCACATAAATCTTTATATCAAAAGGGAGCGTAACTCCGGGATTCTCCAGCACCAAGATACCCTCCACCAGGATAATTCTCTTCGGTTCTACCACAAAGCACTGATCGGTTCTGTTATGGGTGCTGAAATCATAGGTGGGAGAGGAAATGCTTTCTCCCTTCTTAAAGCCTTCAAATGCTTAATCAAAAGATCCGTTTCAAAGGCATCCGGATGGTCATAATTGGCCTTTTGCCGTATAGCGAAGGGCACTCCGTCATTGGACTTATAATACTTGTCGTGGTAGAGAACTGCCACTTCATCCGGAAAGCATTCTTTGATTCTCTTGGTAAAGGTGGATTTTTCCTGAACCGGAACCTCCCTGCAATACCGATCATTACCGTTGAAAACATAGTTTCCTCTTCCTTTTAAACTTCCTACAGAATATCCTAGTTCAATTTGTTTGTAAACCTCTTAGATATTTTTCCCTATCCCTAAAAAGCTCAAGCTGAAAAGGATAAAAACAGAAATGCCAGTATCAAAACTGTAGAAAAAAATATCCCTGGTTTTACACCAGTAAAGTTCGTAGAAAAACAAACAAAAAGCTGATAAATTCCAGTACATAGCTCAGTGCCGTAGAATAAGCCGTATTCTTTCCCAGGCAACTGCAAAGATACCGAGAGCCGTGCAATACAGGGCGGAAAAATATAAAAAGAAAAATACAAAAGCACTAAACTGCCGGAAATTCCTCCATAAATATATAAAGTCGCCAAAAAGGGGACGGTAGAGGACAGCAGGGTAAGGTGGGTGGACATATAGGCTATGAGTTTTCCTGTAGTATGGTCTTTCCGTACAATCCGTACACAAAAAGCAGAGCCAAGTTATTTTGTCTCTTTCCTGGGTAATGTTGGAGGCACTTAGGGCAGGAGCCAAAAGCAGGAGAAAAACAAAAAGGCTGCTCCCTACATAATAATAAAAAGCGGTTAAACATGGCGTAACGAATTTCTCCCGTCTGCTGTGCATTTAGGGAAATATAATAGAGATTTCCGAATAAAAGCACAAAGAGCAAAAGATTGGTAAAGAAGATCAGCATAGGAAGAAACAAACTTCGGTTTCCCAGCAAACTGTCCTTACTCCATATCGGATTCTCTTTCATAGGACAAAAGACTCTTTCTCTTGAGATTTTTGAAACAAAAACGCCCTCGATACTTCCTCTGTTCTCTATAGAAGGAATAAAAGCTTTTATGCCGCTTTCCACTATATTTTGTAAAAAGCTCGGCCTCTTCCTCCTGTGTGCCCGAAAAAGCCTACACGGATTTCATTTTCCCGAAGGCTTATAGACTTGACCTTGGGCTCATTTTTCAAAGCCTGCATAAGCCCTGTGCTCTTCCCCTGCACTTGTATAATAATGGGATTTTGCATGCTGAGCTCCCGGGTAATCTGTGACACGGATCCGCTCCGAATCATTTTCCCCTGATGCAAAAATCCCAGATGGGTGCAAAAGTCCGACACCTCTCCCAAGGAGGAGCCTGTCATGAAAATGCTTTTTCCCTGACTTTGGTAATCCAAAAGCATGGTTTTGATTTCTTCCAGTGTTCTTGGGGTCCAGTCCTGCCAAAGCCTCATCAATAATCAGAATCTTGGGATCGTGCAGGATGGCTCGAACGAAGGAAAGCTTCTGTAAAGCAGCCTTGGGTAAAAGCTCCATGGCACTGTCCTCCCAGGCCAGAAGACCGGACATTTCCAGAAGCAGTCGAATTCTTCCTCGAATGCGGCTTTCCTCCATAGAGTAACAGGAGGCAAAAAACGCAAGGTATTCTCCCACCCGCATTTGGGGATAAACTCCCGGAATATTGGGCACATAGCCCAGCCTTCGCTTAAGTCTCCGCAGTCCTGAGCCTGCCTCCATATCATCAATAAAAAAATATGACCGCTATCCAAGGGGTAAAGTCCCATAAGCAGATTCACAAGAGTGGATTTCCCGGTGTCCGGAAGTCCCAGCAGACCGAAAATCTGATCGTCGGAAACCTCTAAGGAGAAGTCTTCAATCACCTTGATGCCGCTATAGCTTTTTACATTTTGGAATTGAATCATGCTTCCTCCTTTGCCACAACATAAATCTGAGGCAGGTACTGCCTGATTTGAGGAGAAACATTGCTTTCCTTCGGTACAAAGCGGATATTCAGCTCCTTTTTCTCGCTTAAATAGGGAGTAAGCTTCGCCTTCCAGGGTTCCGTCCTTGGAGGGAAGCAGGTCATAGCCTCCTGTCTGATAATTGTATAGAGCCATATTTCCTGAAAAATTCTGCAAGAGCTTTCCATCCTCCAGCTCTATCTTTTCAAAGCGGATACCTTCAATATTCTGCTCCTCTCCCAGGGGTAATGAATTTCAGGGAATCATAGGATTCATGGTATTGGTCTGTAAATCGTATTCTCCGCTGGACACCACAGGGGTCTCTGGAAAGGGCACAATACTCTATGCTGTCTCCTTCCTTCCGATCCAAAGCCACAGACTGGGTAAGAATATGTACACCGTATTTTTCGATATTTTTTTCTGCCGTAAAGCCCAACTGCTCCTCCCGGATAAAGCCGAAGAATCGGGCATCGGAAAAAAATAGCCGTGGAACCTTTCACTTAAAATATACCGAAGAAAGTTCTTTCCGTTTCCGCTACTGATTAGATTACTGCTGTACTCATAATCTCCCACAGGTATGGCTATGCTCTCCAGGGTAGACAGGTCTATTTCCGCCCCGCTCTCCCATTTTCCGCACTTCACCATCCTGCCGAAAAATATAGAAAAAGCTGTCATAGAAGGTGTATTCCGTGGTATTTTTCAGTTTTCCGCTAATCTTCCCCTGATAATAATGAATTGTGCCCTGAATATCTCCCTGGCATTGGCGGATTTTTATTGATATTAAAAATAATGAGGAGCAAAGGCATCACTCTTGATGATATGAATCAAAGACTCCTCTCTGTCTCTACGAATATCCATCCGATGCAAATCTTCCTTTTGCAAAAGTTCGGTAAGATCTCCGGTAAAATCCATTCCCTTTACAATGGGATTCACGGTATATTCGGGCTTTACGGAAAAGACTGATATTGTTTTCATTGGGAGAACGCAAATTTATGTAGTTCTGTTCCTCCACCGTATTTTCCGTAATTTGCGAAAGCTTCAGGTAAGACAGAAAGCTTCCGTTAAAAACGGGTTCCCCATCCCCAGGGACCAGACAATTACCCCCAAAAGAGGGAAAACAGCAGAATACTCAAACGATAGTATTTTAAATTGCCCTGAGAACGCATCAAAAGATAAAGCCCCGGTCCCAGAAAAAATCAGGCTGGGAAAGAGAATGGCAAAATATAAGGCCAGGAGGGGAGCTTACTTAAATCGGAAAAGATTCATCAGCTCCTCTAAATCCCAGTACTGCTTTTAAGCTTTTCTCCGATGCGGATATGGACAGGTTATCCAAAACGATTTTGCCCATAGAGGGTTAGGAGCAGTCTGCCACGTAAGAGCTGTCTTCCGTGGCATAACGCTCCACTTCGGATAAGTCATAGCCCAAAACAGCCAGTAAGCTGTTCCTTGGGAAGCACGGAAAGGTAGGGCTGATTTTCCGAAAACAATCCCTCTCTTCCTCCCCTGAATTGTACGGGAGAGCTTAAAACCGACACGGTACTCTCTTGGGCCAAATCTCCCTCCGTGCCAAGATGCAGGGGTCTTTCCCGAAAATCCAATTCCTTTTCCAGTAAGGCGGAATAATTGTCCCCCAGAGTTTCTCTTCCTCTTGTCCCGGAAAGAGAAAAACAAGACCACTCCCCTGTTCAATATAGGAATTGATGAAATTTTCCTGTTCCTTGACAGGGCGGAAAAGGAAATGTCCCGAATAATCAATAAATCCAAAAGAGAAAGCACCGACTCTTCCTTGGGAAAGGACTCCGGTTGAAATGCGAAAGTTCTGCTTTCCAGAAGTCCGTTATTGATTCTGGCATTGTGCAGATAACCGATTCCCTCCCTTTTCGGAAAGAATCTCCCACAAAAGCTCCGCATCGGTTCCGGAAATATCCAGTCCCACTCTTTTGACTGTTGATTTGCTCTCCCGCTTATTCTCAATACTGATAAGCATCTGATTCACACCGGTGGAAGACTCAGGTTCTTTACAAGCTCCTTTTTATTGTTGCCTTCCACCACAATTGGGTAGGAATATTCCACGATACTCTGGTTGATTCCGCAAATAAAACCTTTAAATTACCGGAAAAACCTGTTCCTCCGTATTCTCCACTGTAAGAAAAAGGGCAGACTTCTCCCGGACTTCGCCGTATTTTGTATTCCGTACTGGTAGCTTAAATTCAGATTTTCCGCTCTTCCTCTTTTTCCCATGAGGAAAAAGGAAGAAGAGAAATACAAAAAAATCAACGCCTTCTTTCCCATTTCTCCTACTTTCTATCCTTCTTTCGATTCTTCTTATCTGACCTTCTCTCTGGCTTTTCTCTACTCTTCTTTCAGACCTTCCCTCATTTTTTTCTTCTCCGCTCTCAGTTCCTCTACTGTTTCGTTCTTCCCGGGCAGGTCTCCGCAAAGCTCTTTCCTTCCTCCGTATATTTCAGGGAAGAGTCACGTTAAATCAGGGTTCCTCCCATATCCGACTGCACCGTAATATTTCCATGATGCATGTCCACGATATTCTTTTACAATGGCAAGTCCCAAGCCGGTTCCTCCTGTGCTTAGGGAACAGGAATGCTCCACCCGGTAGAATTTTATCTAAAAATCAACGGCAGTTCCTTTTTCCGGAATCACATAGCCGAAGTTTAAGACCTGCACCATCACCTCTTCCTTTTTCCTTACGAAGACGAATCAGAACTCGCTTTCCTTCAGCTCCGTATTTGATAGCATTGCTGATTAAGTTATCAAAAAGTCTCGGCCAAAAGGTCCCCATCTCCTTCGATAAAAAGCGATTTCACATTGGCGGAAAAAGTCATAGGAGAGATTATTTTTTTCTCAAAGTTCGGATAGCTTTTCCTCCACCAGCTGGGACAAAAGTTGAACCAAATCCAGGGTGCTGATATTCATGTTCAGCTTACCGTAGGATAATTTTGTAAAGCCAAAAAGCTCTTCGATTAGTTTTTGTAAACGGAGAGCTTTTGTTATATACGATTTCAATATAATGTTTTTCATTTCCTCCGGAACCATCTGGCTGTTTCGAAGCAAGTCCAGATAGCCCAAAATAGAGGTGAGGGGGTTCTTAAATCATAGGGCAATATTGGTAATCAGGTCTGTTTTAGACTGTTCGTTTTCCTCTCCCGTTCAATATGGGAGGACAGCTCCTCTTCCATAAGGCGGATGCTTTCCGCAATATGCGCCAGCTCTCCTTCTCCGGAAATGGCAATATCCGTATGAAAAATCCCCTGGCGGAAATCTGCTTTTACCCCCTGAGCCAGAGTCTCAATATCTCTTGCCGTCTTTCTTTGCAGAAAGAGGAAAAATGATGGTAAAAATCAAAAATCCCCACCAGCACAAAAAGTAAAAATACTGACGGTGCTGACAAAGGCAAAAGCGTTGTACAAGGGGATTGTCATTTCCGATTTGCACTAGGTAATTGGTGTAGGAGCCGATATTTAAAAACCAAAAAACATTCGATAACCGCTGTAAAAGGGCGGAAATTCCCACATGAACCAACAGTTGCATGAAATAGCCCCGACCGAAATGGTGGGGTAAACTCGTCTTCTTCAACGCCAAGACCCCTACTTTTCAATCTCTATAGCCAACGCCCCAAACGGTGGTGATAATCTTGTCCTCTCTCTGATCCTCTTTCATCTTTCCTCTCAGACGACGGATGTGTACCATAACCGTATTATTGGCCTCATACACCTTTTTCATTCCAAACCTTTTTCAAAAATCTCATCGGTGGAGAAAAACTTTTCCGGGATGAGATGCCAAAAGGAAGAGAATATCGAACTCGATGGGGGGTAAGCTTTTAATGTCCTCATCGTCAATCAATACCTTATGATTGTCCTTATTAATCAGCATATTCCGAATATGAATCTCATTATTCACATAATTGGGACCCGCATTGGGATTTTAACTGGGTATAGCGTCTTAACTGAGACTTCACCCTGGCAGTAAGCTCTAAAGGATTAAAGGGCTTAGTCACATAGTCATCCGCCCCGCCGGTTAAGCCTCACAATCTTGTCCAGATCCTCGGACTTTGCAGACAGCATAATCACGGGAATATTGGAGCTTTCCCGAATCTTACGGCACATCTCCAGTCCGTTCATTCCCGGCATCATTACATCCAAAAAGCACCAGATGAATCTCTTCCTGAGACAAAATCTGTAAGCCTTCCTCCGCATTATATGCCTTAAATACTTTATATCCGTCAGACACCAAGTAAATTTCCACTAACTCGGCAATCTCTTTCTCATCGTCTACTACCAATATATTAATTTGCTGCATACTACCTCCTTAGCACAATATGTCATAGTGTACTGGATATTTGCGAAAAAGAAAAGATTATCTACTTTCTAAGTTCTTTGCATTTTCGTTCCGAAAAACTTAATTTTTATCTTTTGAACTCTTTAGAAGGATAATTTCTAAAACTCTAAAATCAACGCCCTCTTCCTGTAAACAGCTCAAGGCATTCAACACTTCCTTTTGCTCTAAATTTCCAAGAAAAATCCACATAGAAGCGGTAAGAAAAACTCTCCGTCCCCCACCGGTCTGGACTGAATCATGGTGAGAGTCAATCCGTTAAACAAAAAGTTCCTAAGATATGGTACAGACTTCCACTGCATGGGGCAGAGAAAAGGAAATACTGAGCTTTCCGGCATTCTTAGAGAACACGCTTCTTTTTCCTAAAATGAAGAAGCGGGTAGTGTTCTCCTTTTTACTGAGATTTTCCTCTAAAAATCGAAAGACCGTACTCTAAGGCTGCTTCCCAGCTGCACAAAACCCCTGGCGCCCTCTTCCTTCGTCTCCATAAGATTCTTAGCGGCAATCGCTGTATTTAAACTGGGAATTCCCTGTATCTTTGGATACTTCTGAAAAAGTCTGCACACTGGGACAGGGCCTGGGGATGGGAATGAACTCTTTGATGTCGGAGAAAGATTCTCCCGGAAGGGTAGCCAGGCAATGGAAACCGGAAATTCGATTTCCTGCACACATAAAAGCTTAGGATGCTTAGCCAGAGGTCGAAATTGTCCTGTACCATGCCGTAGGTGGAGTTTTCCATGGGCAAAATGGCATAATCCGCCCTTCCTTCTTCCAAAGCGGAAAGCACCTCCTGAAAATGTGTGCAGGCTATCATATTTTCCTTTTTGGATTCTTCCCGCAAGATAGGAGTAGGCTCCTCCGCGCCCTGATACACCAGGCTTTTTCCCGGAAAAAGGAAGACAATCCAGCTTTTTGAAAACCGGCGGAAAATCCCTTCCCCAGTTCCAAAAAGCATACCGATTTGCTTTCTTCTGGACATACTATCATTTCCTGAAAAAGCTCGGTAATGGATTCCTGTAGCTTCAGGGTCCTCCACGTAGCTTCTTGCCACCTGAAGCTTTTCTTTTTCCCTCTTGCTGTCCAGAACGGCCTTTCCGGTATCCAGCTTGAATCTGGCCACATCCTCCACAAGACCCATTCGTTTTTCGAAAAAGATGAACAATCTCCCGATCCAATATATCCAATTCTTTCGAGATCTCCAAAGCATCCATACACCCTTCCTCCTCTTTATTCCATAGCTTTCGCCTTGTGATATTCGGAACTTTTCTGCTATTCCGATTATACTGTTCTGTCTTTACTGTTCCGTCTTTACTGTTCAATCTTTACCGTTCCGGCTATACCGTTCCGGAAAGCTCCTCAGCCTCCTTCTCTTTCAGCTCCGCAAGCATCTCCTGATCCGTTCCTTGGTATACTCGCAATATTCTTTTCTGTCCTCCTCGAAAGCTCTGATAAATCTATAGGCTTTCCGAATTGCACATAGACCTTGGCGCTGTGCAGTCTGGGAAAATCCTCTTCCATAATCCTTCTGGTATTAATCATGGCCACGGAACAATCTTGCAGCCGCTCTTTTTCCGCAATCTTAAAGGAGCCTGCCTTAAACTCTCCCAGCTCCAGCTCTGAATCTCCCTTTTGGTTCTGGTTTCCTTCAGGTAGATCCACTAGAAATGCCTGCCTTCACCTGTTTTATAGCCTCAATAATCACTTGAAGATTTTGCTTTAAATTTTCCCTATCCAAAAAGACAATGCAGCTCTCTCATCCATAATTCAATGTTAGATTTTTGCAATTTCCTTCTTGGAAATAAAGCCGGTGGGACAGGGCAAATGCTGTAAAGCCACCACAATATCAAAGTAAGAACGATGATTTCCGATAAACAGTACCGCCTCCTTCTCCGGAATCCGATCTAAGCCATCCACGGAAAGCTCCACCTTACAGATTTTTAAAAATCTGCCGTAATTTCCCTCCCACAATAGAGAGGACTAAAGCATCCCGCTTTTTCACCCTTTTCCATCTTTCGGATAGAAAAAGACGCAGGCTGCCAAAGCTTAGGAAAACAGCCAAAACCAATACTACCAAAATCATTGAAAGCATAAACTCTCCTTTTTCTAAAAAGACTTTGTGCATTTGTCCCCTTTACAGGAACAGACCGTAAAAATAAGTATTGTTACAAGTTTTACAGCACATCGGAAAAATGAGGCCGTAAAGAACGGAAAAATCTTAGAAAAATAAAAACAAAACCGTGGTCACTCCCCAGAAATACAGGGCTTAAGCCCGGTCTTTCAAAGAACCAGTGGCCGGTAAGCATGGAATCCCTGTAGCCTGCCACAATATAGTACATGGGGTTTATCTTTAAAAATCCACTTAACAATGGGAGCCTTCCCGGTAAAGAGGGTTTTCATCGTACATAATCAGGTCATCCAGATTCCGAACTGCAAGACAATTCCCACAATCTGCTGCATGTCCTAAAGAAGACGGAAACCGCAGATGTAAAAAGGATAAAAGCCAAGGCGTAAAAAGCCGTGGCAAAGGAATAAAAAGAATACCTGAGGCCAGGTAATCAAAATAGAGCTCTCATGCTAAACAGGGCAAACAAAAACATGACCAGAAGGAAGAAAAAGATGCACCAAAGAGCAACTGATTAACTTAATAATCGGCAAGAGCTCAATGGGGAAAAACCACCTTTTTACCAGATACTGATATTCCTGTAAGATTCCCGTATTCATATTCATCACTTCCGAAAAAGAAGAACCAGGGCACCATTCGGGAATCAACCAGGTGGTATAGGAAACATTTGGCACCGGAGGGACTGGATTTAAAGCCATAGGGACCAAAGATAAAAAGCATAAATCGCAATGGTTACCAAGGGCTGAATCAACATCCAAACTGCCCCGAAATAAGAGCCTACAAAACGCTTCCGAAAGTCCGCAAAAGGCCAGGCTCACAATCATTTTTTCTTTTTCTTTACAAATCCTGATAAGGGTTAAAAATCATGCATGCTATTCCCTTTCCGTTTATCTCGAATACTCCAAAGGAAGGATGAAATGCTTCTTCCAGGATACTCGGTATCCATCAAAGTTCGAGTTTATGTAAAAACAAACTGATATAAGTGTATAAAAAGAAATGAAAGATTGCAAGAATCTGGAAGAAAAAGGACGAAAAGAAACGATCCCTCTCTCCCTGCTTTTCCCACTTTTTGCTTGGCATAAAGCAAAAGGATAAACAGAGGGCAGTACCGGCAAAAAGTATCTTCCCTGTACCCCTAAGACATAGTCCGTACGCTTTTGGTGTATAAGCAAAAAGCATGGAAGACAAAAATCAAAAACGATTAATCCCAAAGGAATCAGGAAAAAGAATTATTCTTTGTAAAAATATGAAGTTTTCTTCCCCGCATTTCCTCCCTCTCACCGAAAAATTCCTGCCAGGAAGGAGCAAATGCTGAAAAGCACCACCAAGGGAAGGAAGGACAGATGCTGTCAAACTGTCCCAAAGGACGGCCAATCAATGTATACCAGTACCCTTTCCCTTGATAAAAAGGTATTTCTCAGAATCTTTAAATCACATCCGGCTGAGCCAGAATCTCTCTTCGGTTATAGGTTTCCATGCCTCCCGTCCTGTCCTACAATATTGGAAAGATTCACCGTATCCTCCTGAGGACGGACATAACGGCTAAAGGCATCCAGATTCACCTAACAACAAGGGTAAGACGATAGATAAACCGATGGCAAAAATACCGATAAAAATACAGCCATGGGGAGGAAAAGGTTTAAAAGGAAACCATAACGCAAAGCAAAAACAGAAGGGAATACACCATCTTACAGGGGAAAAGTGCTAGTGAGCAATCAGACAAATCCATAGGATTTCCTTAAGTCCCAGTTTTTCCTCATGAAACTGGTATTGGAATACCAGGGATAAAAGAAGAAAGCAGGCCAGGATATAGGCATCATAGGGACAGGGAAGAAATCAACTCCAGGATCATGGGGAAAAGACTTATGGAAAAAGGATTCCTTACCCATGGGGATTTTTCTATGGCCAGACTCCCTAAAATACTGAAAAAGAGAAGGTTGAAAAATCGTCCGAAATACAAAAGGGTAAAACAGGAGCCGTATAGGATTCTTGCAAAGGAAAAATCCCAGTGCCGGAGTAGGCTGAGGGAGTGGTCTTTACCGGTTTTTGCAGAGTAAAGCTGTAGCCCTTTTCTATGGCAAAAGGAGGCCTGCTGCCGCTCTTTCTATTCAGTGATCTATCAATATGCATGCCGAAAACCGTAGCCTCCTCCGGCTTCCTGTCTCCGGTCCAGCTCATCAATCTCCTCATCCTCTCCGGATTCGAAGATTTCCATCTTTATCATACAGCTTTCCCTGTCCCAGCATTTCCGAAGACAGGGGCATAGGCACTGACATATCTGCAGAACCTCATCCGGGGCGGATAAGGGCATTAAGACAAAGGAATCAGGGAACCCAGAATCATCATGCTCAGAAAAATAAATCTCAAGTAAGCTTCAGTTTTTCTACGAAAAAGAAAGAAGAAAAGCCTGCTGCAAAGGCAAGGGAAATCAAACTATGAAAATAGTCTCCGCAAAAATGCGGGTGCTCCTTCCACAAGCTTGTAGATTACTCATTTACTATCCTCCTGCCCCTACTTCCAAATGCTTTTCCTTTCTCTTCTTTTCTCTCCTCCAATGCCATATCCTGCACGATTCGATTCACCTTTTTCCTCCAGCTTTCCCAATTCCACATGGGTATGGAAAAAGCCGTAAAAGCAGAATAAAAATCACCAGCAAAAAGAGAAAGTTCGGTGTGGAGTAAATCCCTCAGGCTTCTGGCCATAAAATCCGGTACAAAGGGAAAAATGGCAAAACAAGCAAGAGAATAGAAAAAGAGTAGCCAAAAAGATACTCTCTTCAATCCGCATCTTCGCCTTTTTTGATGGAACGGTGTAAAAACAGACTGGTTCCCAGGCAGACCAATATGATAATCACTCTAAATAAAGGACTCATAGATTACTGTTTTTCCTTTCTTTGGAAAACTTCTTTCGGAAATACTGGGATTCACGGTAGAGCGAAAACACCCAGCTTTTTCGGAAGCTATGATAGCCTTTCCAGTTGATAGCCAAGGAAACGAAAGGCTGTTTTTATAAAGGAAGGGGAGTGATCAAAAGCCTTCTTCTCATGCCAAAGCTTTCTATGCTTCTCTTCAGGTACTTCATTCTTCCTTTTCCGCAGGAATTTTTGAGAATATCCCCTATAGTCTCTGTGGGACACCCCAGGTCAAAGTTTCTATGGAACTGATCCATGGCGGAAAAATGATGGGAATGCCAAACCTCCGCCCTTGGGCAGTAGGCTGTTTTTCCTCCTGCTTCCTGCATCCTTGCGGCATAAATCATATCCTCGTTAAAAATGCTGGGTTCGGAAAAAGCCACCTAGACTTTGAAACAAATCCTTTTTATACATACAACAGACATTGGACTGGAAAAAGCATTTGATGCCATGCTTCGGCACTGCTCTATCCCGCAAATCCTTTGCTCTGTCCCGTAGTTAAAGCTCCGGAAAGCACCTCGTCAAAGGAGCTTTCCTCGTCGGTAAGCTGTCTTGCGTAAACTGCCCGATTTTCTCCTCCCAAGAAAAAGGCTTCCAGCAATTCCTTGGTGCAAGAGCTATCTTTTGGAACCGCATCCTCCGTCATACATAGAGGCGCATCCGAAAAAGATACTCCCCAGGTTTCTGGCGTAAGCATGGTCAAATTCTTCTTTCTTGATATGTTTTGAAAAGTTGCAGCTCCGGATTCCTTCCCTCCAATAAGGACTTGGGAAAAAGAGCTTCTTCCGTATTAATCAAAATGATTTTTCGTGGAGGAACTTCCCTGCTTTTCAGGGCATCCAACAATCTTTTTGCATTTCTCATCCGGCTTATAAGTGGGGATGATGACGTCATGTTTTTGCTTCTGACTTTGGGCATTTTTCCTGCATTTCCTACCTCCTTTTTGGCATTTTTAACATGGGCTCTTTAGAAAAGAAAGGCTATAGTTTTGGCTTCTGCTTCTACTCTGCTATAGCTCTTCGCCTCATGAGGAAGAAACCGAGAATGAACTGCCCTTAAATTCTCCCTTTCCGTGTCCTGTGTAACAAAGAAGAAAAAGGAACAAAAAGACCATCATGGAGAGAGAAAATGCAGACTTCCGTAAAAATCCTCCCTGGCCACCACCGGATTTACCGTAAAAAGGAAAAGCAGACTGGCAATGCCATAGCCGATAAACATCCCATTTTTGCTTTCGCTTTAATATCAAAAGATAGTACTCGTGTTAGCCAGAGCATAGAAAGCTCCGCCCAAAATCAAAATGCAGAATGTCCATCTCTCCCGTAAATTTTCCGGAGAAGTCTGCTGCCAAGAATCCACTCCAAAATACTGAGTGCCAGACTGGAAAAATCAGAGCCAAGAAAAAGTACCATGACAGCAGGCTACCTTTTTAAACAAGGCGTTTTCCTGCTTTCGAAGGCCTTTTCCTTTCCTTGCTGAAAAAGCACTGCCAGATGGGGAAGGGCAGGACGGATAATAAAGTTGGCCAAAAGATAAATGAAGCTTTCTGGGCATAAAGAGGAGATTAAAATACCGGAACGGGAAGACGTAGACCTGATCCACCGCATATTTACTGAAGAAAACACATAAAAATCTAAAATACGGATAGAGAGGGTGAAAACCCTTCAAAAAGCTTTGCTAAATCCGACCTGCTATAGGCACTCTCCTCCCCAGAGGCAATGTAGCTTTTAAGGGGAGGAAGGAGAATAAAAGAAGGAGACAAGCTGTGCCAGATTCATGGCAATAGCTCCTAAGAAAAGATTTTTAGTGATGCCGAGAAAATCAACAAAGCCAAAACAGGAAAAACCGTGCGAAGAAACATGGACTGTCCGGCCTTATACAGCACTCCCCTTCTTTGCAGCTCCGACTCATACACATCACAAAAGAGGCATCTCCTATTTTTAAAAGAGACAGAGGAAAAATAAAAATCAACGTCTTCTCTCCGGTATAAGAGCTGGTGCAATACTGAAAAAAGAAGAAAAGCAAGAGCAAAAATCAGAGCCAAGCCACCGGTAAGATCTACGAAACTGCCTATACTGCCGAAAAAGAAAACTCTCCCTTCATATCCGTAATATGAAAGAGTCGAAGCTCCAAAGTAAGCCACAATGAAAAACTGTTGTCCCAAAGTAGAGTAACCGGAAAGCAGAAGATTCCTCCCTGCTCCTCTCCCCTAAACGAAGGACAAAGAAAGCCAGCACCATGGAGGCTAAGGCATAGCACACACTGCCTATGCCGTTCCAGCACATCATTTTTCATGAAGGAAGGTTTCTTCCCTCCCTGTTTTTCCAACTGCCTCTATACTCATTACGCTCTTCTACACTATCTCTATTCTTTTAAAGTACCGCTATAAACCCTCTTCGCTTTCCACGAAAAATTCCCTGGTTTACAACTTAACTCTTCTCCACTTTATTTCTATCTCTTCATATTTTTGTATTTCCGAAAAAGAATAGACAAAAGTATCTGGTCATATATTTTTGCCGCATTCCAGGGTTTTAAATGGACTCTCCTCCGTCTTTCCGAGATCTTTACCGGCACCTCGAAACCGTCATTCCCGCCAAAAGTAATGGGCCAGAGTATCCGGCTCCGAGAGAAATTTCCGTTCTCTGGAAAAGCGAAGAATGGCTTCCTGCCCGTAAATCCAGAAGTCCACAGGTGGGGTCCGTCAGTTTTGTTCCGGTTCTTAAAAAGAATAGCCAGGCTGATTAAGGCAGAACTGAAGTCTCGTAAAAGAGCCTCTTTTTCTTTTTCAAAAACGGGAACCGCAAACAATGTCCACGCCATTTTCCGCTTCTTCCAGCAAAGCCTCCACATCCTCCGCCCGGTGTTGTCCGTCATCAAACTGCAAGGCAAAGGCAAATCCCTCGATCTGCATAACGCATACCGGTTTGAAAACAGGCCGTTGAGCGAGATTTTCCGGAAGGGGCAAGGTAGGAATAGCCCTTTTTGGCAAAGCTCCACAGTTCCGTCTGTGGAACCGTCGGAAACAATAATATATTCCGCTTTAGGGTCTACGGACAAAATGTCTTCCACCACCGCGTCCAGACTCTTCGCCTCATTGTAAGCGGGAATAATCCAGAGTAATTTCTTTTCTTCCAACATATCCTCCTTAGAAGAATTTTTAACTTTTTATCTGCCTTAGCTAGGAAAGATAAAATCATCATAATACTTTCCGTAAAAACCATAACGAATACCGGCTTCCGGCTTTTGAGAAACAACATCTGCCATCGCCTTTGTTTCTGACAGCCTTCCTGCAGCCTTATCTCCTTCGGCATCCGCTTCCGATATCTCAGAAAGATAGAATGCCACCGCCTCTTCCACAAAGGGCGCTCCCGCCAGCACGGAAAAATCCTATTCCGCCGGAAGGTCGGGGATTGATTTCCAGAAAATAAAAGCAGTCCTCCTGCTCCTGGTAAATCCACTCAAAATTCACAAGACCATAAAAGATTTAAAGCTTCTCAATCCGCTTGCACTGCCTTTTCAATGCCCTTTCTCCGGCAAAATTTCACACTGACTCGGCTCCATTCTTCGTCCGAAGATTTTCTTTCCGTACCAGTGCTCTATCCACTCCCCCATGACCTCGAAAGTAATCTACGGTATAGACCTTCCTTCGATTTTTCTTTGGAAAATGTAGCTCTTCTCCTCTTCTCGCCACATCTTATTGCAGAAAAAATCCCAACTGATCCTCATCTTCTATCTCCACACAAGCCCTCTGAGGAACGGCTGTTTCTTTTTCTTGGCAATCATGGGAAAAAGATAGATTCTCAAAATCCAAATCATCATACTCTTCTCCGGGAATCACGGAAAATCCCTTTTCCAGCTTGTCGGAAAGAAATTTACTTAAAAAGGTATTTGTCCCGAATCAGACTTAGATCCCCTTTGGAATACAAAGGCTAATTCCCTCCTTTTGAAAGCGTTCCTTATGCTTTTTCATAAAATCCACTTCCAAATCAATTAGCGGAAAAATAGCGGAAAGCTTCCACTCCTTACATAAGGAAAGAATTTATCCAAATATACCTCTTCCTCCTGTACTAAGGGAATTTGCAAAGTCCTTCACCCTTTTCGCCATGGGAATCCACTCTCCGGGATAACAGTCCGCACTATATACGGTATAGCCCTTCTTTTCCAGTCCTGCTATAACTGTCTTGGTGGAAAAAGGAGCCCAAGGCTGTACACAGAATATTTTTCATGAGCACTCCTTTGTAAAAATAACGGAAATTCTTTCAATATCGGAAAAATACAAATCAGGATAGATGGGCAAAGTCAGTATTTCCTCCGCAATTCTTTGCTATCGGCGTGCTCATCCCCCGAAAAACTTTCCTTTATAGCAATCATAGTCGGAAATCAAAGGATAAAAAGTATTTCCTGGGATGAATGCCTTCTTTTTCCAGAAGGGAGAAAAATCCGATTTCTTCGTCCCTCTTCCAAAATCCGTATCAGGAAGGTAGGCTTAGTTTTTCCCTCTACCCCCTCCTGCTCCTTAGGGAAAATAAGACCGGGACGTCCTTTAACAGGCTTTTCGTAATACTACGATAGCGCTTTTCTCTTTTCCTTAATATATTCTGCTATATGCGTAAATTGCAAAGTCCCATGGATGCGGAGAATTCATTCATTTTCCCGTTACAACCACCAACTCCACGCTTTCCTGCCCCATAATACCGAAATTTTTCAAGGCATAAAAGCTTATGCAAAAGCTCCGGATTTTTCTCCCCAATGCAAAACCGCACCGCCCTCTATACTGTGAAAAACTTTTGGTAGCATGAAAGGAAAAACATGGAGCATAGCCAAAGCTTCCCACTCCTCTTCCATGGTAACGTTCCCCAAAGGCGTGGGCAGCATCATAAAGCACCGGAATGCCGTATTCCTTGGAAATCTTATCCAACTCCTCCACATTGCAAATATGGCCATAAACATGTACCGGAAGAATCGCCACCGTATCCTTGCTAATCAGGGAGCGAAGCTTCTTTACATCGATGGTATAAAAATCCTCTTCAATATCGCAGAACACCGGAGTACAGCCATTTCTGACGATGGCATGGGTGGTGCTGGCAAAGGAAAAGGGGTGGTGATAATTTCTCCCTTCTTTCCCAGGCTTTCAATCAAAAGCTCTAAAGCGACATGACCATCTGACAAAAAGCTCCGTATTTTTCCACGGAAAGAAAGTCGGAAAGCTCTTTTTTAAATTGTTCATGAAATTCTCCCATATTGGTTAAAAGACGAGTTTCCCATAACTTTTCCAAATAGGAAGAAATTCCTCCAAAGGAGGAAGGCTTGATTTTTGTAACGTAGAGCTCTTCTTTCTTTTTCATTACTTCCTCCTTAAATTCTGTCGAGATTTTTACAATTCTATAGTAATCCCATGAAAATGTAAATGCTCCTAGTTCTTTTTGCGTTTTTGTGTTATAGGTTCATAGGTATATTAGAATTTAAGGAGGTTGACTATGAATCAAGCGAAAAATCTGCTGCCATTCTTACACTAATGAGTATTTCCGCAACACAGCCCTTTCTTGCTTTGGCAAATCCTGTAGAGGGCACGGAAAATACCGCCATTATATACAGAGGAAAATGCCCTCAATTTCTCAGGGTCCTGTAGAAGGAAGTAATAGTACCGACCTAAGCCCCGGAAATACAGATTCCGGAAGTAGCAATGCCGGAGAGAATACAAACGGTACTTCCCAGAATAACGGCGGAGAGAATAATGCCACCGTGCAGGAATCCGCACCATTGGAAAAACAGAGCTTACCGTAGATGCCATTCGTCCCTTTATGACCACCGATCATGCCAGCGATATGGCCGCTGACCCTGTTTTTAAAATCTGGTTCCCTTGGCTACCTACTATGTTTATAATTCCGCGGGAGATCGTATTGACTACGGCTACAGCCAGGACAACCAGTCCTTTACCTTCAGCCCCATCGGCTTCAAAGAATTATGCTGGAGCACCAGAACGTAGGAAGATGGTATTATCGTACCTATTCTCCCTCAAGCTCCTGGAGTCCCTGGGCAGCTTCCCGAGAAACCACCCCGGATAAGGGAACTGTTACCGCTATCATGCTGAGAGTTAAGGGTTATACCCATACCATGGAGAAATCTACTACCGTGCGGTATTAAGTGACGGTACCGTAACGGATTGGGCGAAAAGCGGAGAAAGCCTGTGAAGCTTTTCCGGAGACAAGTACATTGTGGGCTTAAAGATTGCCCTATGGAAAAACGGTGTAGAATTTAGCGGAAAGCGCGGGAAGGCGTTAGACAGTGCATATCAGGAGGACTCTATTTTGAAAATGGAGAACCTAGTACCAAACCGCTCGACAACAGCCCCTATACTGGCTATGCCTTTTGACCCGGATTCCAACCAGTACTACTTTGAAAACGGTGTTGCCCAGAGAGGCTGGAAGGTCGTAAACGGCTATCGCATTTACCTAAACGAACAGGGTATTGCCTTAGAGGACTTAGAGCCGATTATGGGTAAGCAGGCTGCCTACAGCATCCGTATTAATAAAGAAACCAGAACCTCTAGTGATGAGCCCAAAGACGAGGAAGGAAAATTCACTATTCCTTTATAAAACCATGATGTGTAGTGTGGGACCGGATACCCTCTTGGTACTTTCAAGATTTACCAGAAATATCGTTGGCACTTCATGCACAAGGATTACTGACACCCAGTTCCTCTCCTGTTTCTATAAGGGATTTTTGATTCATTCCTTATTGTATGAGAAGGCGACCCACAGCTTTGATGCCATCAACTACAACTTTATCGATCAGGCTATTTCCGGCGGATGTATCCGTTTAAGAGCTATAGATTCCCAGTGGGTCTACGAAAAACTGTAAGAACGGAACCCCGTAAACGTGTATTCCGACGCTTGGGGACAAGGGTCCCATCGAAAAAGGATGCCATCATGCAGGCTATTCCCAGAGAGTAGAACTACGATCCTACGGATCCTGTTGTTGCCAGGCAAGCAAGTGCAGAGGATGCCAAGAGTGTAGCCGACTCCAAGAAGGAAGTAGCTAAGGAAGCGGAAGAAAATATCATTGAACCCAATGCCTAAGGGACAAACAAATGAAAACAACCATCGTTATACTGAACTATAATGGAGCTCATTTTTAGAAAAAGTGCATGCCTGCTTTTGCTTTCGCAAAAGTAGGCAGGACTTTTTCTATTCTTTTGTGGACAATGCTTCTAAGGACGACAGTGAAAAACAAATCCGCTATTGGATGGAGTAGGATCCGGAATGGATTTTCCTGATTCAAAAATACGGAAAACACAGGCTTTGCCACTGCAGTGAACCAGGGAATACTCTGGGCCAAGGAGCAGGGAGCAAGCTATGCCCTGCTTTTAAACAACGATACGGAGGTGGCTCCGGATTTTGTGGAGCAGCTTCTGCTTTTTCATGGAAGAAAAGAAAAAGGAGAAAAGGTATTTTGCCCTTTCCTCTAAAATGGTAAAGATGCATGACATTTCAGCCTGATGGATGATGTGGGGACGAACTGTGTCTCTTAGGGTTTTCCTTCCAAAGAGGTTTAGAGGATGAAGCCTCCCGGTGGACTAAGGCCGAAAGAGGTATTTTCCGCCTGCGGAGGAGCTTCCTACAGTATTCCTCTTTGAAAGAAACTGGACTTTTTGACGAAAAAGCACTTTTGCCTATCTGGAGGATGTGACTCTATCCTCGAGCCCAGTGGAAGGGATATTCCGTTTACTACTGCCCCACTGCCTCTGTAAACATGTGGGTTCCGGAACCAGTGGAGGAAAATACAGCGATTTTAAGGTAGAGCTTTCTGCCAGAAACTCTCATTTTCCTGCTTTATAAAAACTTTCCTCTCGGCTGAAAAGTTTGAATTTCCTGCCCTTCTTACTGGGAATTTTGATTAAGGCTCTCTACTTTCAAAAGAAGGGCTACTGGAAAGGCCTATCGAAAGGGGTATCTTTAAAGGCTTAAAGGAAAGAAAAGAAATGAAGAAGGTGGATTTCCGAGGGGTGCCGCTGGGAAGGATGCTGAGGGATTGAGGGAAGGCTTTTTAAAAATTGCTTTGTATATCTTTCGAGAGAAGAGGAGAAGCAAAAGGGCTACGCTCCTTTTTCTTTTTAAAGGGTTTAATTCAACAGTGTTTTGATATCTGTTCAGCAGCAAAGAAAATAGAATATAGCAGATTGCTCTCAGAGGGATGAGGACTATGAGTTGCCATAGTTCTGTCATTCCTCTTTTTCTAAGAATTCTTGAGTCAGATAGACAATTCCCCATAAGGAGAGATGCTGTAAAGGATGGCAGGCAGTCATTTATCTGAGAAAAGAAGCTATTGTATTAGCTTTTCATTGGGTTTCAATGTTTAAATACAGGCAGAGAACTTCTCCTACATTTTTCCCAAAGAGCATGACGAAGATCCCAAAGGGAAGGTGAGGAGGAGAATGCCTATGCCCAAAATCTTCTTGATAATTTCCAGCTTCAAAAATAAATCCGAGCGTCCCTGGCTGTTCATGAGCTGAGATTGCACATGTGAAGGCAGGAATAGATAGTCACGGAAAGAAAGCGAAGATATGGAAGCATGCCTATCCATTTCTTTTTGTGAGCAGTAAGATAATAAAGGGCTTTGCCACTGCCATCAGGCCAAAGAGTATGGGAAACAAGAGGACGGAAAAACGAATGGTTTTTCTTGGCCATTTCCTGTAAACTTTCCTTTCCTCCCGCAACTTGGAAAAAGCGGGAAACATTACTCCCGGAAAACTCATGGTGGAAAGGGTAGAGGACAAAGCTGAAACATTTCTCTCGATTGTAAAGAGCCAGCTCCTCTACCTTGTAGCGTTTTCCAATGACTAGGCCATAGGATATTTTTGCCAACTGATCCAAGAGTCCGGAAAAAGGATTTTCCAGTCAAAAATGAAAAAAGACTTGATAAGGAGGAAAAGCTCGGAACAAAAAGCTTCGGTCTCCAAGGAAGGCATAAAAATAGAATCAGCATGGTAAAAAGTAGTAGAAATCTGCTGATAAGCTCACAGCAAAGGAGCCATAGCCCTGATAAGCTAAAAAAATACCGCCAACACTCCGGAAAAGAGGGAGGAAAAAGCTGGCTAAAAATAGAGGAATTGTAAAGCCCTACCGGCATAAGCCATTTGGATGGAAATGACTGCACCGGGAAAAAGCAAAATACTCATTTGCCGTAAAAGAGACTCTAAAATCGGGAGATGATAAAACTCCGCCACAAAGGGACTGATGCCATAGAACAAAAGATAGATTCCTCCGGATAAGGCCAAGGTCAGATAAAACACCGAGGAATAATCTTCTCTTTGATTTCTTTTTCTGCATCAGCGCCTGAGAAAAACTGGATTGAATAAAGGTATGGCAATGGTAATAAAGATACTGATAACACTTACCGCCCCTACTTCTTCCGTATCCAAAATCCGAAGGAGAAACAGGGAGAAAATCAGTTGTATGCCCTGGTAAGAAATCTGCTCCAAGAAACGCCAAAAAGGCCGGAAAGGATCTTTCCCTTCCACCCTCTTTGTTTTGCGTCACTTCTCCCATGGCATTCTCCTTTAATTCCTTATTTTACTTACTGATACGCTTAGTATTTTTACTTAGCAGCTTTCTCTATATTACCACTTCCGATCCCATGCTGAAACGACTACTTCTTTCAATACTTCCACTCTATACCGAATAGACTCTCCTTTTTATCGCTTCCACGCTATTCCGAACAGACTCTCCTTTTTATCGCTTCCACGCTATTCCGAACAGATTCTCCTTTTTATCGCTTCGCTCCATACCGAAGCTTTTCTGTAGAAAATGATAAAGCTTAGGACAAAACTGTTCCAAATCGAAGCAGAACTCTCTCCGGAAAAGGCATTTCTTGTAAATAGGCTCTATATTCCTTCTGATAAATTTCAGAAAAATCCCTTTAGATTCAGTGCTATAGAAAAGCTGGAGTCTATTGATGAGCTTCTCCACCTCCGACCTGTATTTCCCCTTGACTCTTCTAAAAACAGCTTATAGCAATGCTTCATTTCCGAAAGGTATTTTTCCTGCTGCTGCCGTCCTTTTTCCCTTTCCGTCCAGGAGCTTTGCAAATGAAAGCGATAGGCGGTGTATTCCTCCGGCAAGTATACCGCCTTCCGGCCAAGGTCGCCATCAGCTCTATAGGTCTATCTCCCACCGGACAGGCATAGTAAAAGTCCAGAAGCTTTTCAATTAAGCTTCTTCTAAAAACATAGAGGAAAAAGGCAATCCCCTTAGGATGAGTTGATTAGCTCTTTTCCTTCCAATATTTTCCTCCTCCGAATAGGGACGAAGTAAGTCTTTTTGGGCCTTCCCTGCCGTCGGGGAGCAAAACCTTTGCCGGATGAAAGCAAAGAACAGCCTCTTCTTCTCTTTGCAGCTTCATCTGCTTTTTCCAGTTTATCTTCCGAAGGTAAAAATCATCCCCGTCAATCACGTGGTACAATTCCCCTTGGCTCTGGGAAAGTTAAAAGATTCGGTAATATTTCTTTTCCCTGAGAATACTGATTTTCCGTCTGTAGGATTGAAAAAAGCGATCTCCGGATATTTCTCCCTGATAAGAACGGATAATCTCCTGACTTCCGTCTGTGGAGGCATCATCATGGAGAAGGATTTCCAAAGAAAAATTCCCTTTTTGGGAAAGAATACTGTCTAAACACTTTTCCGATATAATCCTTATGCCGGTAGGTCACAATACATACGGAAATTAATGGTTTTCTTCCATTACGCCTCCTTTCTCTTCCATAATCTATGAGTTTTCATACACTTTTATTAACATGATTGCTACATAAAGAGCTATTGTTTAATATGACTCTCAAGCTCTTGGCTCATAAGATTCTAAACATTTAACTGTCCAAAAACAGCATTGCTCCGATGCCCCGATACAGAGGATAGGGGTAAATGCCGAAGAGGGCCATGGTTGTTATTCTCCCTAAGCGGCTCTTCCCTTCCAAGGATAAAAAGGCTTTCCAAGACCTTCTTTCTTCTCTTCCGAATCTTTTCTCCGAAATAAACGCTTCAATTCCTCCCTGGGCAAACAATGCCCTGTAAGAAGTATGAATGCTATCTTCTTCCTTATCCTTTTCTTTGGAAGCGGCCAGCCTGTCTCCACATTCCTGCAATATACTGGCTTTTTTCGCCCCTAAGACATTTTCTCCATGCTGCCGGTAAGCATAAGTGGCATAGGGCAAATATTGAATTTCCCCAAAGCAGTTTGCCAACAAAGCCAGCCAATGGTCATGCATCTCACCTGCTCAGGAATTTCCTTGCAATATTGCAGCAAAGCCTTTGTTAATTCCCACAGAGGCTCCTGTCACATGGTTTTGCAAAAGCAGGCGAGAAAAAAACGGTAGGATGCTCCGGTAATTTCTGATATCTTCTATAGGGACTTTGGCCAGGAGCTTCCCCTCCATATTCACCAAGAACAATCGGTATGGCAGAGAATCGGAAGGCTTTCCCCAAACTTTCTTTCTTCCTCCTATGACGGAAATCGTCTTTGGAAAGCTTGTCCGGAAAACCAGTCATCATCTTGATCTGCAAAGGAAAAATATACTCTAAGTTATCGATCTCCACTTCTCCCCTTGGCCAAGGCGGAAAGAGATAGAGAAAAATGCTTTGCCGGACTTCCGGTTTTCATAGGTCTCTGGGAAAGCCCATCATTCTCCTTCCATACTTTTCCTGCATGCTTTGAAGAATTGCTTTTTGTACTATCGGTGGAACCGTCATCAGAATAAAGGAGGCAAAAATCCTCCCTATCCTGCTCCATAATGGATCTAATCTGCTTTTTCCAGATATTTCTCCCCATTATAAGTACATAAAATCACACAATGCATTTCAGCAATTCTCTCTTTAGTCTTCTATTACTTTTGTTGCTGCCAGCATAAGAATTGGCTCTATTACTTTTGTTGCTGCTATAAATCATCTTCTTATTACTTGCTACCATGAAATATAAGCCTCTACCATTCTTGATTCCGACTTATTTCGATAAGAAAAGAGAATACAATAAGGTTTCTCCCAAAATAACCCTGCTCTGCATAGCCTTTTAAGAGCATTTGCAGTGGCATGGAGGTATTTTTCAGGCATACAATGCTACTCGGACTGCTGCCGAAGCTTTGTCTTTTGCACCAAGTTTCAAGGATTTTTGGTGCTTACCGCTATCTCGTGAAGGTAAGAACAAATCGTACAAAGATAGGTTGTAGCCTGCCCTTCTCAGCTTTTGTCCAAGTACCTTTTCCTCCTCATAAAGGAAGAAGTCCTCGTCATAGCCCAGGTCTTTTAGGAATGCCTCTTTAGAAATACAAAGGGAGGAGCCATGCAGCATCCACCTCTCACATAGGGCTTTTTGTTCCAAAATAGGCTTTAGGATAAAAGAGCAGGGAAGAAAAATCCTCTTGCTAAAGGCTCCCATGCTCAGAAGGTTTTTACAAAAGCTTAGTAAAGGGCTGACTGTAGCCTGTTTTCCGTAAGGTCCTTCATTCTGCAGGAGACCAATCCCCACCTGCTTCTCCTTTTGCAAAATACAGACAGAACATTTCCAAAGTAAGCTTCCTGAAAACAGGTGTCGGATTCGGCCAGCAGTAGTCCATCCCTTCCGAAAAAGGCGGTCTGAAATACCCAGATTGTTTCCTCGCCCCATAGCTGTACTTTTCCTTGGCAAAATCGCAGTTTACACTTTATGGTCTTGAGCTTCCTAAAGTCGCACTGCTACTATCCGTGGGGCATTATCCACGATATAAATTACTTGTTAACACGGAAAAATCCTTCAGCTCTTTATATAGACGAAGGTATTTTTCCAATCATTATAATTTAAAAATCACTATAGCACAGGACATTAGTTTTCCTTCCCTCATAGAACGATAATAAAAGCTCTCCCACCTTCTCCCGAAGCTTAGGAATACAAAAGTCAGGAGATTTAGGACATGGTAGCAAAAATAAATAGCCCTGCTTCCCTTTTCCTTTTCCAACGAGAGGGGACTTTCTTCCGCATAATAGTCAAGGGCTCTGCGATAATAATTGTGAGTGCCTTCTCTCCAAGGTCTTTCATCTCCGGCAAAATGGACAATCACCGGATGGGCCTTTGCACTGAGAATAGCTCTTTTTGGCTTTCAGCTCCTGATACCAGGAAAAACGACACAAGGCACTATACATTGTAAGCATGGTTGGAAAAGAAATTAAAACGCTGGGGCAGGCGCGAATCCGTACCTTACACACCATATTCAAAATGTCCTGGTCATTAAAGGAAGCCGCCCTTCCTTCATTTGATAATCAGTGAAGACATTTTTCTTCATTCCTTCCTCCCGAAGCAATGAAAGATTCATAAACATCACCCCCGCATTATAGTAGGGACTTTTCCTCCAGCTAAGGATAAAAATTCATATGCTTTTTACTACATACTGGGCTCCGGAGCCATGCCCAAAAGCTTATCTCAAGCTTTAAATGATAAAGGCAAAATGGATTAGAGCACCACTGTATCGCATCAAGTACAAAGCCTTGGTAATGGTTTCCGGAAGTGTGGAAGGATAAAGAGTCGAAGCTAGGGGTAGCTTTGGAAAATTTTCTCGAGTAAAAGGCGGAAGCTTTTCCTTCCATTCGATAATTTCTCTTCCAAATCATAAAAAGCTAATTTTCTGTCCCTTCCGTCCTCTACATATTGCCGAAGTTTTTCCTTACTTTCCTCTTCTATTCCCAAAGGATAAGATATGAAAATGAAGAGCTTCTCCTCCGCATGCAAAGAAGAGAGGAAAGTGACACCCGCAAGAATCGGCATAAAAGGCCTCATTGACTCCGTAAACGATGTGCATACTTTTCTCCCTTCTGTATTCTACTTAGTTTCGCTTTAAGCTGTATTCTGCTTAGTCTTGCTTTAAGAGCTTCTTTCTTCCGCTACTCTACGCTTTCCTTCCGCCTCGGCCTCTTCCGGGAAAACGGACGGTTCATCGCACTGAAAATCGCTCTAACGGAGGAACGGGTAATGTTGAGAGACTCCACACCGAAGCCGGATTTTCCCGCTATTTCTCCTCCACAAAGTTGAATATAGGATACCGCCTTTGCAGAGGAACCTGCACTAAGAGCATGCTCTGTATAATCCACAACCTTTAAAGCCAGCTTGAAATTCCTTGTTCAAGGCACTGATTACCGCCTCGATAGGACCGGATCCTTGACTGGAAACCTCCGCAATACACCGCGATTTTCAAAGGTCAGGTTAATAAAAGCTGATGTAGGAATCTCCCTCTCCTTCCACATCGGTGGTACGAAGATTCTTGAAGAATAACGGGGCCTTGGCTTCCACATATTCCTCCGGAATACCTCTAATATTCTCTTCGGATTTACCTCGCCCTCCTGCTCGGAAATCTTCTGAATATAATCCGCAAATTCTCTCTGCATTGCCTTGGGCAGCTTATAGCCGTAATCAAAGTCCAGAATAAAGCAACTCCGCCCTTACCGGACTGGGAATTGATTCAACCACAGGCTCATACTGTCTTCCGATATCTGCAGGGGTCAATGGGAAGATGAGGCACCTCCAGAAGGGTTCTTTCGTTCCCGCATGGCCAATACTCCCTTATTGATGGCATCCTGATGGGAGCCGGAAAAGGCAGTAAATACCGCTTTCCCGCATAGGGATGACGATCCGGCACACTCATCTTGGTACAATGCTCATAGACCTCCTGAATTTCCCGAACATTTTCCAGATTCAACTTGGGTCGATGCCGTGGGAGAAAAGGTTATAAGCCAGGGTTAAAATATCCAACATTTCCGGTTCTTTCTCCATTTCCGAATAGGGTTCCCTCGACTCTGTGCTCCGGCAAGAGGCCAGCTCTGCGGAGGCAATGCCTCTCCTCTATCATTATGGGGATGCACGGAAAGAATCACATGCTCTCTTTCCTTCATGTTTTTGGACATAAACTCAATCTGATCCGCATAGACATTGGGGCTATGCATCTCTACGGTATTAGGCAGGGTTAATGATAATCTCCCGACCTGCTTTAGTTCCCCAGGCGAAATCACCGCATTACAGATTTCCAAAGCATAATCCATCTCCGTTCCGGTAAAAGCTTTCCGGAGAATACTCCAGACGAAGCTCTCCGGAAAAATCCTTCTCGTGACGCTTTCACCATCTACACCGGAAAGGGCAATGGCGGTAATCTCCTCTCTGGACTTTCCGAAAACCACATCCCTTTGCAATACGGAAGTGGAATTATAAATATGGACAATGGCCTTCTTTACTCCTTGAAGAGCCTGGAAGCTTCTTTCCAAAAGCTCTTCTCTACACTGTACCAAAACCTGAACCGTAACATCCTCCGGAATCAGATTCTTCTCCACCAAAGTCCGTAAATAATCAAATTCTATCTGGGAGGCGGCAGGAAAGCCTACTTCAATCTCCTTAAAACCAAGCTTGCAAAGAAAGCTGGAAAAAAATTCCACCTTTTCTTCTACGGTCATGGGATCCATAAGGGCCTGGTTTCCATCCCATAAATCCACAGAACACCAAATCGAGTGCTTTAGTGATTTCCTGAGTCCATCAAGTTCTTTCCGGATAACGGAAAATCGGAAATTTTCTGTAACGTTTACCTGATCCATTCTTACCTCCTATTGTATTTTTCCACTACTACTCTTTCACTTCTTATTTTGAGTCTACCCTGTACTGCCAAACAAGCTTTTCCAAGCTCTGCAGGGCTTCCTTTTTACTCTATCAATAAACTTGGAAAGGATCTAGTCCTTCCTTTTTCATAACTATCTATAACTTCCTCTACATATTCTCTACAAAGCTCTTCCTTGGAGGCCTCCACCATAACACAGAATCAGAGGCTCTGTTCCGGAAGCACGAAGGAGAATTCTTCCATCCTCTCGAGGCTTTCCTCCACCTTCTTTCACTGCCTCCTGTACGGTTTCATTCTGCTCCACCAAAAAGCTTATCTTTCACTCGAACATTCTTTAGTACCTGTGGAAAACGCTGATACTCTGCCAAAGCTTCCTTCAGACTCTTCTTTTTCCTCAAAGCACTTCCATCAACTTAATACTGGTGAGAATTCCGTCTCCGGTAGTGGCATGCCGCATAAAGATGATATGTCCGGACTGCTCACCTCCCAAAGAATATCCATTCTCGCCATATTTTTCATAAACATAGCGGTCCCTCCTACTTTGGTCTTTTTCATAGGAAAGGCCTGCCCCATCAAAGGCCTTATATAAGCCAAAGTTGGACATAATGGTAGTTACAATCTTTATTGTCCTTTAACTGCCCTTATCCCCATATTTCTTTTCCGCAAGAGATAAAGAATCTGATCTCCATCCACCAGTTCTCCGTCACTGTCTACACAGAGACAACGATCCGCATCTCCGTCATAGGGCAAAAGCCGATTTCGCAATCACCGTTCTTCACATACTCCTGCAAGGCTTCCATATGGGTAGAACCGCAGTTGGCATTAATGTTGTAGCCAGTTAGGATCATTGGAAAGTACATGGGTATCCGCTCCCAGGCATCAAAATACCGCCTTGGCACAGGAGGATGCGGAACCGTTGGCACAGTCCAAAGCAATCTTCTTTCCCTTAAAGGAACGGGTAGCCAAAGAAATCAGATAGCCGATATAACGGTTTCTTCCTGCGGCAAAGTCTACAGTTCTTCGATTTTTATCTCCGGTGGCTAAAGGAACTTCCTCGGTTTCTCCATCCAGATGAGGCCTCAATCTCCGCAATAAAATCATCAGAAACCTTTTTCTCGTTTTCATTGATGACCTTTAAGACCATTGTCATAGAAAAGGGATTGTGGGAGGCGGAAATCATTACTCCGCAGGAAAAAGTCTTCGGAACGAACAATATAGCTAACGGAAGGCGTGGTGGTAACGTGCATCAGATACGCATCTGCTCCCCGCAGCAGTAATTCCTGCGGAAAGAGCATATTCAAACATATAGCTGGAGCGTCTGGTATCCTTACCGATAACAATGCGGCACTCCTTTGTGCCTTTGTTCGAAAAATAATAGGCCAAGAACTTTCCCACCTTAAAGGCGGTATCCGCTGTCAAATCCACGTTAGCCTCTCCACGATAACCGTCTGTTCCAAAATATTTTTCCCATCTTTTTCTCCTTAACTTTATTGCAAATTGAACCCAGTACATTTTCATTCCGAGCTTGAAATACTTTGCTATTCCCTTCTACAGTTCTTCTGTCCCTTATTTTTGGAAAGGGACCTGTCTGCTCGAATCTGCAAAACAGGTCCTCTCTCCTTCTCTATAAAAAGCTTCTTTATTCCGCTTCTAACGCCTGTAAAATAACGCTTTAAAAGCATCCTTCCAATGGGAAGGCCTGAAATCCCTCTCCTTAAGCTTTTTCTTTACTCAGTCTTGAGTTAAAGGGACGTCTTGCTCTACTTAAAACCGTACTCCTCCGTAGTAACGGGAATCACCTCCGTGGAAAAGTCCCCGCCTCTTCGTAAATGGCCTTGGTAAAGTCATACCAGAAATGTACTCTCCTTCATTGGTGGCATGATAAGTACCGTACTTTTTCCGTCTCCACCATATCCACCAAAAAGCCTTGCCAAGTCCAGGGTATAGGTCGGGACTTCCTACCTGGTCGGAAACCACTCGCACACTGTGGGTGCTTCTTCCCCACCTGTAACATGGTCTTAATAAAGTTCTTTCCGTTTAAGCCCGAAAACCCAGGCAATACGAACAATAAAATGCTCCGGTAAAACCTTTCGAATCGCCTCTTCTCCCGCAAAGCTTGGAGCTCCATACACATTGATGGGATGGAAATCTCTTTCCTCCTCTTCCCAGAGCTTTGTTCCCTCGCCGGAGAAAACATAGTCTGTGAAAGATAGAGGCATCTTCCCTTTAAGTCCTTCATGACTTTTGCAAGACTTCCGGAACCTCTCCGTTAATACAACAAAATCTCTTTTCTCCGGATCCTCCCGCATCATCCACCGCAGTCCATGCGGCACAGTGAATCAGACGGTCAATCTTCTCTTCGGTAAGAATTCTTCTGGCTTCCTCTTCATTGGTCAGATCCAGTCCCACATAGGGGCATCGTGCAAACCGGACTTCCGTCCATAATGCCCACATACTCGGCTCAATCCCGGGAGCCTACCGCCTCTATGCCTCTTCGAGGCCAGCTCATTCATCACATCATGAGCCTAACTGCCCATTAACGCCGGTAACGAAAAACTCTCATGCTTATTCTCCATACTGCTTCTTATAATAATCCTGATACTCTCCGGAAATGATGTGCTCCACCAATCCTTGTGATCCGGTACCACTGAATAGTTACAGGAGATTCCGGTATCAAAGGTATATTCGGCTTCCAACCAAAGCTCAGTCTCTAACTTCGTGAGGGTCGATAGCATAACGCATATCGTGTCCGGGACGGTCTGTCACATAATGAATCAGGGATTCCGGCTTGTCTAAAGCCCTTAAAATCGTCTTTCACAACCTCAAGTTGGTTCTTTCATTGTGTCCGCCCAACATTGTAAACCTCTCCCACTCTTCCTTTTCCGGACAATAAGGTCGATAGCCTTACAATGATCGGTTACATAGAGCCAGTCACGAACATTCTCTCCCTTGCCGTAGACAGGAATGCTTTCATTATTCAGGGCTCTGGAAGTACCAGCGGAATCAGCTTCTCCGGGAAAATGGTAGGGACCGTAGTTGTTGGAACAACGGGAAATGGTCACCGGCAGACCGAAAGGTTCTGTGATAAGCCGAGTACAAAAAGGTCCGCACTTCCCTGGAAGAAGAATAGGGAGAAGAGGTCTTAATAGGGGTGTCCTCGGTAAAGAAAAGATCTGTTCTCTCTAAGGAAGGTCTCCGTATACCTCATCGGTAGATACCTGATGATAACGCTATATGCCGTACTCTCTGCAGGCATCCATTAAACAAACCGTGCCCAAAACATTGGTCTTTAAAAAGATTTCCGGATCCTTTGAGAACGATCCATGGGACTCTGCCGCAAAGTTAATCACCACATCCGGCTTTTCCTTTGCAAATAAGTCAAAGATAAAAGCTCTGTCTGTAATATCGCCCTTGATAAAGCGATAATTATTCTTTCCCTCTAAGGGAGCCAGAGTCTCCAAATTTCCTGCATAGGTCAGGCTGTCCAGGCAAATCCACTCCTCATCGGGATAGGCATTTACCACGAAATGCATGAAGTTTCCTCCAATGAAGCCTGCGCCTCCGGTTACGATTGTTTTCATCTTCTCCTCCTACTGCTCTTCAATATATTTTCCGTCTAAAACATCCTTTAAGTACTTGCCATACTCGTTTTTCTTCAAAAGCTCATAGGCTTCCAAAACCTTTTCCCTGCTGATCCAGCCATTACGATAGGCAATTTCTTCAAGACAGGCAATCTTTCTGTGCTCATGGGTTTCAATGGTGCAGACAAAGTTGGTTGCATCCACTAAAGACTCATGGGTTCCGGTATCCAACCAGGTAAAGCCCTGTCCCTAAAAGTGCCACATCCAGCTCCCCTTTTTCCAGAATAGATACGGTTCAGGTCGGTGATTTCCAGCTCTCCTCTCTTGGAAGGCTTTAGGGCTTTTCGCATATTCCACAACCTTGTTGTCGTAGAAATACAAACCAGTTACACAGTAGTTGGACTTAGGGCTTTTCCGGCTTCTCCTCAATGAAATCGCCTTTTCCGGCACCCGTCAAACTCCACGATACCGAAAACGCTCCGGGATCATCCACTAGTAGCCGAATACGGTGGCACCATGCTCCTTTTGCCACAGCCTTCTTTAAAGATTTCTCTAAAAGCCTCGTCCGGCAAAGATATTATCTCCCAAAATCATGGCTACCAGCTCTCCACCGATAAAACTCTTCTCCGATTAAAAAGGCTGAGCCAATCCGTCCGGAGAGGGCTGAACCGCATACTGTAAAGTGTAAACCGAAAAGACTCCCATCCCTAAGAGCTCCTGAAATCTGGGCGTGTCTGTAGGTGTGAAATAATCAAAATATCCCGAATCCCTGCATCCATCAAAACGGACAAAGGATAGTAAATCATGGGCATTGTCATATATCGGGAAAGCAATTGCTAGAAAGTCACCCTTGTCAGCGGATATAATCTGGTGCCCGGAACCTCCTGCAAGAATAATACCTTTCATGGTTTTTCTCCCTCTTAAAATAATGCATACTGCCTGTAAATTTTAGCATAGAGCAAAAGCAGATATACAAAAGGCTTTTTCTGTTAAATTAGCTTAATTTTTATAGGAGCTTTTTAAGAATTTTTATAAAACTGTTTCTATCAAAAACTATTGCTTAAAAATTCCTCATCTGCCCTCTCTTCCTCTTATTTTTCATAAACTCTCTTCCCTATCTTTTGCAAGGCATTTTTCTCCCTATGCTACACTAATGAAAACACAATACATTATGCAAAGGAGTTTAGCATGGAAAAAGCCTTAATTGCCATAGTGGCGGTGTGGACAGCTCTGTTGCCGCAGCGCCTTATGCAGGAAAAGAGGATATGATTGTATCGGCATCACCATGAAATTATACGATAGCGAAACCGGACAGGCCTGCCGCAGCAGAACCTGTTGTACCTAGAAGATGTGGAGGACGCAAGACAAGTGGCCTCTACCTTTTCCATGCCCTTTTATGTTTTTGAATTTCAGGACGATTTTTCAGAAAAAGGTCATTCTTTCCCTTTGTGGAGACCTATGAAAATGCGGAACCCCTCAACCCCTGTATTCGTTGCAACTCGTTTTATGAAGCACGATAAGCTATACCAAAGGGGCGGAGAGCTCTCCTGCTCTTATATTGTTACCGGTCACTATGCCAGAATCGAAAAGACGAAAGCACCGGACGATATCTTTTGAAGAAAGCAAAAGGACGAGAAAAAGGATCAAAGCTATGTTCTCTAGTTTTCTTCAGCCAGGAACAGCTGGCCCATACCCTCTTTCCCTTGGGCGAATATTCCTCTAAGAGGAGGTTCAGGGCATTGCGGACAAATACGGCTTTATCAATTCCGATAGCCGGATTCTCAGGATATTTGCTTTGTGACCAATGGGAGATTACGGAGATTTTTCTGGAAAAAGTTCCGGGAAAGCCCTATCCAAGCGGAGACTTTGTGGATGAAAAACGGAAAAAGCTGGGAGAGCATAGAGGTACTATCCGTTACACCATCGGCCAAAGAAAGGGCTTGGGACTTTCCTTGAAAAAGCCCATGTATGTTTCCGGAAAAATATTGATCAAGTGATTCTCTCTGAAAAGGAAGGGATTTACTTTGAAGGCCTATTGGCCAATGATTTTAACTGGATTAGTCTTCCTCCAACGGGAGAAATGGCTGTGGAAGCCAAAACCCGGTATAACGGAAAGGCGGTTCCGCCATCGTCTCTCTCGGGAAAACGGCGACGTCTTCCTACGCTTTCCGGAAAAGGAAAGAGCCGTAACCAAAAGGCCAGGGCCGTGGTGTCTTTATGACGGAGACCCTGGTTCTCGGGAGGGCGGAACGATCGTTGAAGGCTATAAGAAACTGTAGAAAAAGCTAACAAAAAGATTTTCTAAAGCAATATAGGCACTGAAATAGGGGCTACGATCACATAGCTTAATCAATATGAAGACTGTATTTATTATAAAGATACGCTCTATATGCGGTAGCAGGTCTATAATCGGTACGCTCCGCTAACCTCGCCTGTCACGAGAACTAACTTCATGTTCACACTGCTCGCTGCTCAAATGAACTCGTAGAGTTGGTCTGACGATCAGTACGACTTTCTAATGAGTCATGTCACAGTTCTGACTCGGCTGCTTTCGCAAGTAAAGTCGGCTGCAGATTGCACTCTTACAGACCTATATTGCGAATCGCATATGATTTTAGTTTCTTCACCGTCCTTTCGCAGTAATCGACTCAGACTCCCCTGCATTTACGAGAGCGAAGTAGCGAAACGTGCCCCTCGTTATGATCCTATACTGCATGAAAGCTATAGTTGAAAATCATACTCATTTTCGCTAGACATACAAAGCTTCATCAAGCTTTGCCTTATGAATCAGTAGAATTCCTCCCTCGTTCTCTTTCCCTTTTACGTTATAAAGGGCGGTATCTGCCGCAAGGTATAGTCCCAAACCCTGTTCTTTCTTCAGAGGAACAGAGTTACGTATTCCCTGGGAAATGGTCACAACTCCTCCTCCCACTTCTTCCGAATGTTGTAAGTTTCAAAGACTTTCACCGAGTCTCCCAATTCCTTGGCATAGCTAAAAAGCTCTTCATCTTCCATGTTCTCATAAATCAGAAACAAACTCATCTCCCGCCATAGCGGGCAGCATAAATGCGGGGATGCTTTGCACAAAGCTTCTTGATTTCCCCGCCACCAAACGAAGACATTCATCCCCGGCCTGATGACCGTAACGATCATTGTACTGTTTAAAAATAGTCTAAATCCACCATTTCAAAAGCCCTACAGGAGTTCTGGAATTATATGCTCTCTCAAAAGGCTGCATCCGCATAGGTGCTTAAATGATAACGATTGGGAAGGCCGGTTAATTCATCATGATCCGCTTTTCTGGGTGAGGCGAACATTTTCCTCCTCCATAAAGGCATTCTGCTCCTTTCAAATCCTCAAATCCTTCCGAATCTTTAAGGGCAAATAAAAAGGCATTGACCTTCTCCACCTCCTGCTGCTTCACCATCTCATAGTAGTGATAGGCCGACTCATTTCTGGATTTCTCATCGAAATCTTGTCAGAAATACCGCAGCTTAGATTCCAAAAAGCGTTTCTGTAATTCCGGAAGATTGATTTCCGAAAAGCTTTCCTTCCAGAAGATGCAGAACCTTATGACTCTCCTAAAGCTTATCAATTTCCAAGAAAGAAAATCCGCCAAATCGCATACATCCTCTATCATGTGGGTTCGAAGGGCGTCATTACCGCTTTGATCCACAAAACGTCGAATCAAAAATCCCTTCTCCGACATTTTGTCCTCATAATGCAGCAAACGAATAGAAAAGCTTAAAATGTCTATATCGGACAGCAAATTCTCCGGGTATAGGGAGAATTCTTTTCGCCAGGGTCAGGACAGATTCCAGGCAAGCTCTTGCCGCCTGAACATCCCTGACTTCTACTAAAGATAAATATTTCCCAGGAAAATATAATACTCATCATATTGGGAGACATACTCACTCGTCTACCTCACTCCACTTATCTCATAGAGGGCTTCTTCAGCATAATAGCGACCATGATCATAGTCATTTTAAGCTAAAATAGAGTCTGGCAATATTGATTTTACAATGCCGCTCGAGGCTATTGTCCCTTCTCCTCCATCTGCTCACAATACTGTAAAGGCTCGTCATATAGTAATCTAAAGCCAGAGCAAAGTTTCCTCAAAAATTCTGTAATTCCCCAAGAGATTATGAGAACAGGTCAAAAGGGCAAAAAGTCTGTACCTCCTGCTGGGATTTAATGGCTTCGAAAGATAAAGTTTCTCATTTGATCCACATCAAAAATGAAAGCTATAGTATGCATCAGCCAACTGATAATACACATAGCCCTTTCAAAGATTCATCATCTAATTTTTCAGCCATTCCAAGAAGGTATCCTAAGCTGTGAAAAATCTCCCTCATCAAATAAGGTGTATTGTTTTTCTATAGTAGGGATAGATCTTGTATTTTCCTTTTTCATATCCACTAAAATCCATAAAATTTTTCTTTGAAACGCTTTCGAAACGTAGCAAATCGTTCTAAAACGAGTCTCCCTAGCATATCTGTCTGTAAATAATAATCCGAACTATTATAACAAAAACCCTCTTTAGAAAAAGAGGGTTTTTCTAAAAATAATTATTATCTTTTGCCTATGAACGAAATCTTCTTTTTCAATTTCCATAGATACTGAGGATCCTCCGCATCTATGCGCCCCATTAAAATTGGCGGAGCTAAGGCGAGAGGTTTTCCGGTGCTGCTGTTGCGAGTTTTTCTCTCCGCACTTGTGGGCAGTCGAGCGACTCGTACTTTCCTTTGTAGACTTTTCGTACTTTCCTAGTGGTCTTTGCTCTTTCGTAGACTGTGTTTCTTTTTCTTTGTAGAAGAACTGCTTTCCTACTACTCTTCTTGCTCTTAGTACTCTCCGTACTACTTTTCGCCTTTGTTTCAGCGGACTTCGTTGTGAAGCGATGTGTTTGAAGTACAGCCGTAGCTTTTGCTACCACGGAAACGGTGCTTTCTCGTACTTGCAGCCTGGGTTTCCGTCGCAACAGGGAGGGAAGTGCTTTATACTGTATGCCGTTTCCGCCGGCAACATCCTGACCCTCGGAAGCGAATCATCTCGAAACGGTAACCAGCTGATATCCTCTGGCCGTTAATTCCGGAATAATCGCCTTGCAGGCCTCTGCCGTAGAAAGATACAGAGCATGCATCAACACAATGTCTCCATCCTTTACCTGACTCAAAACAATCTGCTTTGGTTTTTCTCCGCATCCCGAGAACGCCAGTCCTCCGTATCAATAGACCAGAAAAATCAGAGGTTTACTCACTGCTGTTTTCACATCTGCCGTGTAATTTCCCCAGGAAGACGTACCAATGCGGGAGCAACGCCGGAGCATTTTTGAACCGCCTGATCCGTCTTGATCGAACTCATTTCCGATGTAGTCCACACCTTTTTACTCAAATGAATATCATGATCATAGGAGTGATTTCCCACCTCATGGCCACGCTCCACAGTGTTTCTTTTAATATCCTCCGGGAACTTTTTCCACTCGCTGTCCCACAACAAAGAAGGGTAGATCTTCCATTTCACCTTCTCCAGCTCATCCATCAAAATGCTGTCCACCTGCACATCCGTCCGTCATCAAGGTCAAAAGCCACCATGGGTTTTGCTGGGGATCGATGTATCGTCCCTCGGATAACACAAGACCATTGTCTTCACTGGCACTTTCTGCGGTTTCAGAAGCACTTTCCTGCCCTTCTCCGCTTTCTTCCGAGCTCTCGAAAATGGAGCTCTACCACCGTCTCAATAGCTCCTTTTTGCTCCGTTCTGCTCTTCTCAATAAAATGTACAAATTCCGGCAAAAGGCCTTGAAAACACCAGAAACATAAACACTAAAGGCTACGACAGCGAAAAAGTATCCGAACATTTCTTACCGCTTCTCTTCTCTTCTTGATTCTTGCCTTTCTCTTCTATACCTCCCGTCTCTCCTCTTCCGTTAGCTTCGAGGAATTCTATTTCCTCCGTGCTGCTCCTTCTCTTTGCACTGCTGTTAGCTTGCTTCTGTCGTTCTGCTCTATATTTATCGCTTCGATTTACGAAATTTTCTCTCTCCGCTGTCTATATTTCTCTTGTCCGCCATGATTAACCCTTCTTTTTAATTCTGCCATTTCCTCCTTACTATACCACAGTTTTCCAAAAAGGAAGAGTTTTTAAGACTTGTTAATCCGAAGCATTTTTATTAGAATACTAGCCGAGAAGAAAAAGGAGTATAGCATGGATAAAAAAAGGAATCGCGGAAGTTAAAGAAAGTGTTTTCAAAAAGAAGATTGTCGTATTGACCGTATGGTCAGTTGCTTTGTAAATGAAGAGGAGAAGTCATTTCGTTTCTCCGACTCCTTCTATGCTTTGGAGGATAAGAATTATTTAAAATATTGCGAGCTTTTTAAAGCAATCTCTTTTCCGGTAAGCTTGGAAGAAATCTCTATACTCTGGCTTTCCCATTAGAGGAAGAAAAGGAAGGAGGAAAGCAGCAGGAGCTCTATCAGCTTTTGCAGTCCGAGCTGAAAGCGAGGAGGCTCTTTATGATGCTTTTTGAAAAGATTCGAAAGGACTATCCTCATTCCCGAAAAGCATCTTCTGCTTCTGGCCCATGGGGTTTATGACGTACCGAAAAAAGACCACCGACGGTTTTAGTTCTGGAGGATGCTTCGGAAAATGTTTATTCCTTCCTCCTTTTTGCCCTTTGTCCGGTGAGTCTTCTGAAGGAAGGTCTGTTTGCTGATCAGCAGAGTGATTCCTTTATCAGCCGTTCCGAGGACTTCGTTGTCCAAAAGCCGGAATTTCCTTCCTCTATCCCTGCCTTTCATGATCGAGGCAGTGATATTCACGACTACTGTATCGCTGCAAGAGAGAGATAGTCTGGACAGCTTCCTGAAAAGTCCTCTTCGGCACTCCCTGCCCATGGGCGAAAAAGCAACAAAAGAATTGTTTTTCAAGCTGGTGAAGAAATTTTGCAGGAGGACTGCACCTTTGAAAAATGTTCGACTACTTCAGGAAGAGCTTGCCGAATTACAGAATAAAGAAAATGAGAAGAGCGGGAACAAAGCCTTCGAAAAACCAGGTGAAAGCTCTTTTGGAAGGCCGGAGCCACAGAAGAACAGTTATTGAACTTCTCTTCTCTGTATGATGAAGAACTGGGAGAAAAAACGAGAGTCTTTTTTGGAAAATCTGGCAGATTCCACCCTTCGTTTGGATTCGGATAATGTGCATTTAAGAATTAAAAATGAGGTTTCACAATTTTGGAAAAGTAGAATCATTGACGGAAAAGAATATCTCTTACTTCCATTTCCGACAATCTGGAATGCAACGGCATTTCCATACGAAGACGACTTGCGGAAAAGGAAGAGCAATAAATGAGATAAACTCAGGCTTCGCCTGCGCCATTTTGCGATGAGAATACAAAGTTAGAAGATAAAAAGAGGAGGAGAAACTTCAGGAGCATTTCTCCTTCCGGATGGGAGGACAAAGTTGAGACTGGATAAATATCTTTTCAGACATGGGGGTGAGAAAGCCGTTCCGTATTGAAAACGAGAAATTCGAAAGGGACTGGTCAAGATTAACGGAGAGGTTGTGAAGGATCAAGCATGGAGGTTCAGCCCGGAGATTCCGAGATTGTATATAAAGACGAGCCTATTCATTATGAAGAGTTCTCCTATTACATGATGAATAAACCCTGTGGGAGTGCTTTCCTCCACCGAGGATAGAAAAAGCAAAAACCGTTCTGGATCTCTTTTTCCGACATACACGAAAAGACCTCTTTCCTGTAGGGCGTTTGGACAAAGGACAGCGAGGGCTTCTTTTGATTATGAATGACAGCGCTTTTAGCCCTATAAAGCTGCTTTCTCCCGAAAAATGCATATCGAGATATTTGGTGGAAATCCGCAAAAATCTCCGAAGAGGAACTGGATCGCTTACGGCAAGGGCATCCAATACGATACGGATTTAGTACCATGCCTGCAAAAAGCCCGTTGTCTATCTTCCACGGAGGGAAGGAAGCCAGGTGGAAGTCATTATCATGGAAGGAAAAATTCCATCAAATCAAAAATGTTTCTGCTCTGTCACGGATTATGTGGTCACCAAAGCTTCAAAAGACTTTCCATGGGACCTCTGCATTTAGATCCTGCACTTGCCCCTGGCGAATACCGTAGCTTTCGGAGGAAGAAGTACAGGCACTCAAAGAACTGTTTTTAGACCTATGATACAGATCTGTTTTTCGGTCTACGATACAAAACTTTTTTAGGTCCTAAGATACAAAACATATTTTAGGGTCCATCACTCATTCAATCTGATAGATCACCAGAATATCTCCTCACTGCAATGCAGTGTTCCCTCTAGGAATCAGATTTCGCCCTCTTTCAATCAAAAAGCACTCTGGCCATCTCATCTTTTTGGGATTTCCGCAATGGTTTTATTGGCATAAACACTGTCCCTGTCTCACCTCCATCTCAACGATATCCAAATCCGAGGCCATGGTAGACTTGGCAGGAACCGATAACCACCCGGTCTCCCACCTCGTATCTTCGTATCTCCCCCGTAATCTCTCCGTTTCTTTCCACCAAAATGATAGGGGTATCCGGCGGCGTAATATATCCCTTAATCAACTGCCCCGCCCAATGATGCCCTTCAGAATGATAAACTCAATAAACTGCACCGGCTTCTGCTCCGTAGTAGTCCGTAAAGTCTTCATAACGTCACTTTGGTCATCAATCATATCCAGACGTCGTGCATTTTCGGTAAAAAGCTTCCCTGAAGAGAATCGATAAAAATCACGATAAAAACACCAGATGGAATACAAAAGTCTCCGCTTCTCAAGCTTTCCACCGCTAAAATTGCAAATACAATGGAGGCGCTCCTCGAAGTCCCGCAAAAGAAATCAGAAATTTCGATTTTTGGAGGAGGGAAAGAACTCTCATAAGCAGGAATACGGAAAGAGGGTCTGGCAATAAAAGGTCAGGAAAGAAAGAAAATAATCAATCTGAAAACGCCACATGAGGAGCTCTGAGGGCTGGGATAGCAACCCCTAGCAAAAAGAAAATCACTAACTGCATCAGTCTCGTTAAGCCGTCAAAGAAAGGACACCATCTCCTTCTTTTCTTTGATTTTTCCATTTCCTAGAATAATTCCCGGTAAGATAAACCGAAAGATAACCGTTTCAGTACGGAGGAAAGGGAGTAAGCAGTGACTCGCCGGGCAAAACAAAAGACAAAAGTCAAAGCCGTCACCGGAAACATCCACCTTTCGCATATAGATACTGGGTAAGAGTGCCACCACAAAGCCCACCGATAAACCCCAGAAAACCGAGCAAAAAGCATGCCCAGCATCTGTCCGAAGGATAAGTCTCCCTGAATCATCAGCATGAAATCAAGGTCATCATATAGGACATGGGATCGTTACTTCAGATTCAAACTCCAGTAAGGAGGCTGTTCTATCCTTTTAAATTCAGTTTTCGGGAACGCAGAATGGAAAAAGACGGAAGCCGCATCGGTAGAACCTATTACGGACCCAGCAATAGCCCAGGGAGAAAACTTACGGTTAAACGCCAACATGCAGAAAAGCCCTACAGCTACCGCCGTTAGGACCACGCCCAAAGTGGATAAAACCATTGCTTCCTTGAAACGTGTGCTGCCTCCTTCCAGCTGGTTCCAAAACCGCCGGAAAACATAATAAAAGATCAAACCGAAACTGCAAATATTTTCCGCCAAAGAATAGTTTTCAAAAGGGAATCTTAAAAACACCGTCACTACCGAAGACGATGCCTAAAAAGGAAGGCCAAAAGCATAGGAAGGCCCATTCTTACAGAGGGCTTTTTCACACGCTGAAGAAAATGACAATTCACATCAATAGCATTTGATTCAGATTCCATCCACTATCCTGCCTCCCCTACTATCTACTCTATTTGACTACTATCTTGATTAAATATTGTTCATTATTTAAAAGCACTATTGATTCCTGCATTTGTCATCTATTTATGAAATTGCTATCGACCTTCAATTTCTTTCTATCGTGATAAAACACTAAAATCGTTGAAATGTTATTTTAACATAAGTTTCTTTAACAAAGCGCATAGAGCGAAACTCACAGACAGAGCGGTATGGGACAAAAGAAAGCCATTGTAGAGCGCAAAAGAAAGCCATTGTAGAGCACAGCAGGGTCTGCAAAAATCAAACACTAATAACCGCCTTAATGCAATATAGGTCTGAATTAGGGGCACGATCGCTGACTGCCTCGTCAGTGATACTTCGCGTACAGAAGAACTTTCTGTTTTTCGCTGCAAGTACCGCTACGAGGCGCAGATTGGCAACGTGCTCAATTCCAGACCTATATTTTGCATGAAGATTTGTATATTTTGATTTATCACAGACCCTTCTTAAATAATTTTATATTATCTACGGTCTTTCTCTTTTTGCCGTAAAACAGTCTTTGTGTAAAGCCCAGTCGAGCAATACGTAAT
>BNJV01003087.1_pt1 | contig 78209 bp, 91 predicted proteins | sample 8540591 | NCBI WGS metagenome assembly BNJV01 (sample SAMD00202457, study PRJDB9452) | human saliva metagenome | host: Homo sapiens | reverse complement strand
CGAACGGGCGTCCATTTATCCGTTTTTGTCTCTAGGAAGCAGTCTTTTTCTGTAAAGATTTGTATGTAACGGGTTGATAACACAGGTGGGTAACTTTATCAATGAGCGATCCGAGAAGATTGAGTGGTAGTGACCAGTGACTTCAAGACCTACTTTTATTTGAATCTTATCATCGGTCACAGTGAATATCTTCTCCTTTAGCTCATCAAGAATACTGCTTTGTATTCAGGTTGTGAATACCGGATCGCTGGGTTATCAACTTCCGATTCTGAGATTTTAACAATCATGTTTATCACTTTGCAACATCGATACTGCCAACGCAGATCCTTACACATGATCCTCCTTAAAAGTATTTGACGCTGTATTGGATCCACAGGGCTCTCTGCCGGTACCTCGTTCTACGCAAACCGTCATGCGGTATCTAACTGATTAACATTTTGACCAAAGAGGCTGTGGTTGGAACCTTTCCGCGCCCGTCTATGCAGTGGTGATGACCAATCACAGCATCTTCAACAGCACTCTATACCTTGAACAATTAAGAATGGGGTACTTATTTACTATATAATACGAGGGAGGTGAATATTGCAGTTTGTAAATCCAACTTAGGAGCTAGCTGGGTGCTTGGGACTTACAGCTCGACAAGTAAGAAATTTGAGAAAAGACTGGCATGTTCTAGGCAGTGACGGCAAGAGTATGCGGAAGAATGTATCCGGAATATATCCGATTCAAGTTAGAGAAACTGGACAGCGTTCAATCTAAGCAAAGGGAAAGAAGTATCGCAGGCATGAAGTGAAACAGATAAACATGGCTAAAGAGTTGAAGGCGGAACTGCACTTTAGGGATGTAGAAACGGTATCTAAGTGGAGATGCTACTGGCGTTGGTAAAGGCCTGACCTTCCACAAAGATGGCATGCAAGTGGCGGAACCAAGCGGTATAAACGAGATTATAAACACGCTTTCCAAGTCTATGAGAAGCACTTGATGAACACAATAATTGCAGCCCACAGGAGATATGAGCAGAAAAGTGTCTATAGTGGAGACATTGATGAAGAGGAAGGGAAGATGAAGAAGAGCTAACAGAGGAGGAGTAAATATGAACGGGTATGAAAGCCACTGCAGGTGAGAGACGAGAAACAGCAGAATATTAGAAAGGGTTGATAAGAATACTCTGCGGCCGGAAGGTATTTACAATTATCAGTGGGCAGAAGAGAAGCGTGTATTAGATAATTCAAAGATATGGCGGTAAAAGTAGACAGTATTTACATGCCACGCTAATGAGATTATGGATGCATTGGGTAGCCCTTATGTTGGTGTATTTTGTATAGCCTACACAGGTCAGGAGAACAGGAGGCACTAATCAGCATGTCACTTTGCTATATTGCTGATGCAAGCCCTAACTCCTACAATGGTTGTATATCCGACTGACGACTTGGCAAGGACTACACTCTAATGCAAGGATAAAGCCGGCTCCGATCTTATACCATCCATAAAACCGAAAGTTTCACTGGACCAATCAGTCAGGAGCTTGAATTGAAAACATGAGGAATGATATCTATCTCCGTGGAGCAGGCTCACCTTCCAAGCCTAGCCATAAAGCTATTAAGTATTTGTTTTTCGATGAGAATTGATAAGATGGGCGGTGCGTCCAAGAGAGAGGAAGCAAGCCCATTTTCTCTGCGAAAGAAAGAACAGACCTATAAAGCCACAAGAGAAGATTTTCGCTACATCAACGCACAGACTATCCGTTCTGAGCATGTATGGGATTTAAGGATAATGCGGAGGAAGAAAAGCATTTCTTTGTGCCTGTGTCCTCATTATGATGATTGAAGCTTTCTATGAAGTCCATCAAGTATTCCAATGATCATGAGCTTAAGTAACGAGGATAGAGCGAGATACGGCCGGTTATTACTGCCAGAATGCGGAGCGGAGATGAGTAGACGACGGAGACAAATGCAAGGTAGCTTCCGGAATGGAGGAATGGAAAGCGGTCCGAAGGAGGAATCGGCCGTGCAAAGAAGGTTTGCCTACTGGATGAACACGCGTACTCAATATTCATTAGAGTGGAGCGATGTGGCAAGAGTTCTTAGACTGCGAATAAGGACTTGACAGGAGAAACTTCTGAGAACTTTGTAAACTCATGACGCAGAACCATGAAGATGCAGAGACAGAGTCACAGAGGATAGTAGTGAATGCTCAAAACGGATATAGAAGAGTTTATAGTTCCGGATGCAGGCAAGAGCACAGCAACTGGAGGATCGATGTGCAGAAGAACTCCTGTACTGCATAAGGAGCATGGAGGACTTACAGTACATCGCATGAACATCACTCATGGGCAAGTGGCTTCTTGGGAAGATATAAGAAAGGATTATGAACCAGACATATGGGACAGAGCGGTAGCAGGAAGTTTGCCGTGAGAACTTTGTCTCATAGATGAGTGGATATAACGAGGATGAGACCATTGGAGTTCTGTATTAACAATTCCGATTGGGCAAAGCCTATAAAGGGTGCAAGTAATGACCTTTTGGATAGATTCAAAGATTTAAAGATTGACACGAGTTTCAACAGGAATGCAAGCTTATCTAACAGGAGTGGTATACAGGTACAAGGGTCAAATCTAACCAGTATGAAGAAGAGTAGAGGAGGAATACAAAGATTGCATGGATGGTTTATAAAGGCTGTGATAAGCGATATTCTCAGATGATTACAGCGGAGACAGAGAGTAACAGAAAAGACAGAACGGAATTAAATCCGTATGGAAGCCAAAAGGCCAAAGCATATGAATAACCACTACTTGGACTGCTGGGAGTTTGCACCAGTGAAAGCTGCAGCAGGAGCTTCTTGGAATCCGTTATGAGCATTTAAAGGAGATGTTCCTTCGCTTAAGACAGTACAGGCGGAAAACAGTGCGAGCGATAATAGCCAGTCTAACAACTGGATACAAGCGCCAGGATAATTGGTTGGGGGTTAAATGGAAAACGAAAGAGAAGAGAACTTAAGAGAAGAGTTAAGCTTTGTTTCGCCAGCAAAGACAACGCAGTAAGTAAATACAGCTATCCAGTCAGCACTGGAAGGAGGCGAGTCTTACAAGATTGGTACAAGAATGCTTACTAGAGCCGAATCTTTACAGGAGCTGGCAGAAGTTGCAGAAATCCTCTCATGGGATTGGTGGCACAAGGATGATAACAGCAGTCTGTTCTACAGATACCTATAGCTGTGTTGATGGGAGGTAGGCATTGAATTGGTTAGATAATTTAATGAGGCTTTTGTATCCCAAAGACGGCCTACAAACGCCAAGCTATAGAAATGCACAATGAGGCATCCAGAGCTTACTGATGCGGCCAACTGTAAGAACGCCAACGCAAACTGGCACGCCAGTATAGAGATCGCACTGAAATACGAGCATGCAGTTTCAGAGAGAGATTATCAGAGCTAGGGCGAGGAGGACTTGGAGAACAATTCCGACATTATGAGACTCCATCTTGCAGCTATAAAAGGAAATGCTGTCGGAGCGGGATACAGGCTAGAGGGCAAACACTGAGGAGCATGATCTTGATGAGGACATTGAGTCCTTATGGCATGAGTGGACAAAGGCGAAAAACTGTGCATGTAGTACAGGGCAGCTTGATCTTTGAACCAACTGTTAAGAATGGCAATTACCCGGAAGAAGGTGAGACGGAGGGAATCCCTATTTATTAAGTGCCACACAGACGATGGAGTTGATGCTACGTTCCAGTTGCGAGGCCATTGAGTGGGCAGACAGGCTCATACTGTGATGAGTCCTAGAAATAAGGAGAACAGAGTAATAGGCGGTATTGAGCCTACAATCAATACGGCAAGCCTAGCTGATTACTACATGAAAAATGCGATATTCAAGGCTACAACATCCTGGTGCCCAGTGTGCGAGGGCAAAGGATGTTATTTTTATGTGTTCAAAACAAGGCCTTCACAAGCAAGAGAAGTGTCCGACATGGCGCAAACGCTCACAAGAATCCGTGATATTAACGAGGTTCTTAGACACGATGGTGCCATTGAGGAACGAGGTTCTTGCTTGTCTATCCGTACTGTTATGACACAGGCCACTCCGCAGACTGGAGTGGAGGAAGGAAGCAACTATGAGATTTGACGGACAAAAGTACAACTACAAGGAAAGGAAACCTTAACGCACCGGAATGATTCAATACCTAAACAGCGGAGACAAAGTGTCCACAGTACAGCCGACAGGACTGGGCAGTGAGATGCTACAGCCTTTGTTAAGCAGCAAATGCGCATGGTTGGTAGCGGACAAGAGCGTACGTCCTGTGAGGTGTGAGTCGTGATATGAGGCGAAAGCTTAACTATTTCCTCTGCAAAGAGCAAAGGAATCGTGAGGACAGACGACTGACCTATCAAGAGGATATTGAGATAGTGGAGTCCTTCCTTGAGTGAGGGTTACGAAAGTTTCATTGCATCTGCTTACCTTTCCGGAAGCTAAACCATGGACGCTTCAGCGTGAACAGATCCGGGCAACTACCTAAAGCATAAGTGGATAAGCTCCTAAGCGGTGGATAGACCCTGCAAAGGAAAGCAAATGCAAACAAGACAGCCCTACTTGCCGGAGAGCCTTCGTGAGACCTGGCTTCGGAACATGGTAAGGACTGGCGAAGTCAAATTGATGAAATGGCAGAAGTTCAAGAATACGCCAAGAGTAAAGGCGCGATATTGGGAGGGTGAGAATAGTAATGGCAAAAGCAGAAGGAATCGGAGAAACTGCAAGGTCAAGTGAGCTAGCAATCAGGCAACGGAGAAAACAGTAATCAAGTTGAGGTTGCTCCTTCTCTTCAGGGCCAAACCGTATAGGCGATTATTCCCGGGAGATGAGATTTTACAGACCATTCGGAAGGATTTGTGTTGACTTATCAGGAGGCTCAATGATATGGGCGTAGTCCTATTCAATCATGACAGAGGAATAGGATTATCGAGTGAGGTTATGTCAATGCAAAAGAGTTGAGGAAGGCCGAGGAAAAGCTGACTATCAGATTTGACGATGATGATTTTCTAAAAACATCAAGAAAGTCGATAATAAGACAACAAGGCAGTTTCCGTTGGATACCAATGTGTAGATATGTGGGAAGAGTCAAAGAGGAAGCGCTTCCACGGACGGAAGATTCAAGGGATACGTTATCGCTAAATGGCAACCTATGATTTCATAATGTCTGTTCAGCTGATTCTACTGTAGGAGTGGGAAGCCGCACAATGGAAGAGAAACGAGGAAGAGAGAGCGCAGAACAAGCGCAGAAACAAAACAAATCTGCTTGGGCTTTATGAGGAAGCAGTTAGCTATAAACTTTAAACTTTATGGAGAAATGTGAAGAAATTCAAAGAGAGATTTTGAAGAGACAATAAATTTTATCTTGCAAGACACGGGAGAAGAGTCCCACCAGAGAGTTTGACAAGTTGAAAGACTTGGAGAACTGCTGCAGAAGGAAGAAGGATGAAACAGCAAAGAGGCTTTGGCTGATGAGGAAAGCGTGTAAACAGGATTCTCGACTTATGCAAGGGCTTGATGTTGATTCCTTCAAATTCAATACTTCCGTTGGTAAGGTTAAGTCCTTAGTGATTGAGGACTTAAGAAGAAAGGATTCTCCTGTGTCCACAAGACAGACCATCAATGCAAGTGTTACTACAGGGATGAGAAGACAGATTCGCGCATGACTGCAGATGGAATCCTTATGCGTGGCGATGTCAGTGGAAGAAATGCGAAGGACGGAGCAGAAGTTTGCCCATTCTTCCCATGGAACTATTGCAGAGAATTGCTTGTCCAGAACAGGCGATAGCTCTTATCAGTCTATGGTTATGAGTTCTGACGAACTGTATACCGAGCTTGGCGAGACAGTACCAATCCTACAGCAGCATTTTCCGGCAATCCTTGATTCTGCATAGCAAAGAAGGCTGTGGTAGAAACCTATAAGAGAGATTCCTACTACATGTGCAGAAAGTGGGTAACTATCGGCTCTAAGTCTGACTTTAAGAGGAGGCTTTACAGACCATGAGTATGTAATTAATACCATGGGCGACTGAGGAAGTTCAGGTCCGGAGGAGCTTAAGCACGGTTCAATATTCAGACTGAATGCTTCCCACAAGAAAGCAGAGACCTTCAGGTAAGCAGTTCACTATGAGCAGACAGGCTTTCATCAATGATGACATTGGAATCATCACTAGGAGAAATGCCTGCTCTTTACGCTACCTGGCAGAGCAAAACCTTGGATAAGATGGTTTTGCCATGCGTTGCGTTCCAATAACGGAAAGATTTTCCGATGTGGACAGACTTTTCGATGATGCAAAAGCATGCTAACCATATCGCTACCAGTGGCAGCTCAACAAGAGAATCTTTTGCAGAAAATGATTACAAAGCTTTCCTCTGCAGAAGATTCCAGTTCGGAGAGGGCAATCTATGCTACTCCGGAATTTGTTATCATCAACTATGGATATCAGTTCGACCTGTACACCCAGTCTACACTCTGCGCTTGTGCCGAGAATAACAACAAATGCAGCTAACCCTCTGATATAACTACAATCTGAGAGGTTATCAGAGACTCCTGTGCTTAATGCTTTGGCAAAGACCGAGGCTTGTCCATAGTTCTTAGTTGCTAACAAGCTCACAGCAGAGCTCTATATCAGACAGAACTTCCTTAACGGAAGCAGACTCCAACTATCCAGAGATGGAGGACTGCCACGACAGCTTTAGTATGGGATGTCGTACCTTGAGTGCGGAGGCATCTATGTTAAGGACTACAGGAGGATCAGTTTAGAAATGACAGCGTGAAGATTGTGTAATGAGGGAGGTAAAGGGATGAAAGCGATTTATAAGCAGAAGGCTGACGCAGACTACCAGCACTGTGAACAGCGACGAAGCAGGAGCAGAGCTTACGTGGTGATTGAAAAGCATGTTGGCGTTGCCGGATGCCCTATTAGGAGCCAGGAGACAGAGAAGCCTCCATCCGTAGTCCAGGAGTGTTGAGAGTGCCTTGCAAGGCATTGGCAAACCCTCTTAAGGTTGGACAGGATGTATATTTCAAGCCGACAGACGGCGTTACTACCCACTTCCACGGATACTCCACGCTTGGATATGTAGTAAAGGCTGCGAGAACGGAGCTACAAGCGTTATTGTTAGATGATCAGTTCAGACGCATAGGCTAGGGCTATTAAACAGCTCTAGCCTCTCGGAGAGTGCTAATGGGAGTTTAAGAGAGTGGGCATTTAGGAGACATAAGCCAGTGCATTCATAATCTGCGAAAGAGTTCAGGCGAAACGCATTTAGTCAGTGGGATGCCTATGACTAGCGATTATCGACTCTAAATGAAGTGGAAGAGAAGAAAGAAGCAGTTCGAGAGCATAGCGAGAATTGATGGAATCTACTGAGGACAACATTATTCTGCTTATGTGTCAAGGAGAGAACGTTGGTAAGCAGCCGGCCGGAGGACGAGGCAATGAGATTGATGCAAAGGAGAGTTCACATAACGGATTCAAAGGGATGAGGCGGTGTTTATTCTATTACTATGAGGCTTTTTAAATCGTGGGTGGAAAGTATCAAAAATCACGACTCTATTCCGTTGAAATTGACAACAGTCCACAACAAGATTGTTCATGCCGCCAGATCAAATTACAGGAAAAGAGTGCAGTTCCATCATGGCAAACAGGCAGGTTCTTAAGACTACTCAAAGGGCGACATGAGGCTGATAAGAAATTATACAGGAGGTTTAGTAAAATTTTGAAGACCAGAGCTCTATTGAAAAGCAGAAGTAAGTGCCAGGATAGCAGGTGTGTGAGCTTTAAGTCAAAATTGGATCTCTAAGTTTTATGTAATACAAAGGACACCCACGACTAGAATTGGGATAGGGACATGACATTAATGTTCCTGTCGCGGTTATTGGGTGGCGGGGAGCAGTTTATGGAAGGTGGCGAAAACAAGAGATTCACCCAGGAAGTCTGTTCTTGTGGGGGCGGATTAGGGACAAAGAGAGTGTTATGTTACTAGAAGCCTTTAGTGATTCACAACTGAGAAGATGGTACTGCCGGAGGCGAGCCACTTTTTCTTGGTGCAGAAGATGGAGAGCTCCATCGTGCTAAGGCTCGCTGGAATAAAATCAGAATCAAAATAAGAAGAGTTTACAGCGAGGAAGAAGCGAAATTGGAAAATGTATATCTTGATAGTGTATGGAAACGGCTTGATGCAGCTTCTCTTGAAAGTGAGAGGTAGAATGAAAGATTTACCGGTAACATCTCCGTTGGGCCTGCAGATTGCATATCAGAGCTATCCGCTTTGTTCCGATGGAATGCTATTTCTGAGAACATAATTGACAGTGGAAAGCCTTACAAACTAGCCATCTATGGTAGGCACTTCCGATAGCAACAAGAGTAAAAGCCACATGAGGACGAAACAACGGATACAACGGATTTCTATACGGATGAGTGGAAGATTCCATCATTAGAGAGTACTTACATGGTACAATGTGAAGAAATTATTAAATGGTGGCAGAACAAAGGACAATCGGTGGTTGTGAAGATTGCTTTTTATCTTCAGTATCTACAGTAACGATAAGAGTAAATCGTGGACACAGAGAGATTATCAATCTTATGAAGATGCAGCGAAATTCCGCCTAGACCCCATGTTGAAAGCCAATTACAGAAACAGAGACTTTTTGATGCCGAGGTAAACAGAGGATACTTCCATATGGCTATTGTGGCGTTGGAACTTTCAGACTGAAGGATAGAGAGAGAGAGAATGGGAAGTATCTATGCTAAGAGGATAAGACTGTGGATACCACGGCGGAAGGAAGTAAATGACGGCAAAACAAATACTCCAAACAATAGAGATAAAAAACAGAACAATAGTTCTGAAAACAATCTTCAACCAATATATCTGTCTTGGAGAGTCAAGAGGACTTCCTTTTGGAACAATCTTCTTGAGAACTTCCGAGTATATCGGGAAGAAGTAAGATGGACGGAGCCTTTTGCAGAAAGATCCTTGTTCTGGAGGTGACGATGTTATAAAACAACTTATTGTTGATTAGAAGGGAGAAAGAACAAATGAAAGCATATATGCACAGAATTAGCACTATCGAGAATGCTACCTTGCCGTGGCTTCTGTGAAGTCTAGAGAAACGGCGTAAGAGTGTTTATCAGAACAGCTCCGAGTACATACCACGGCATACGGGGCAGTAAAACGAAACCAGTATTAGTAAACAGCTTTGAGGAAGCAGTAGAAATACTTCGGATATTCCGAGGACTACGCAAAAGTATACCCTTCCTTTGAGGCTATGGATGCTTGCTAAACACAACACTTGTCGCTCCAGTGGTATTTATCCCAATGTATGACCCAACAAGGAAAGTCTGCAGCAGCAGCTCCAAAGAAGACTATGAACATCACAGGGTAGGCGTTGTTGATACCTCAACCAATGTAGCACTTGGAAGCGTAACCATTAAGCCGAACAGCGGAGAGAGATTCCTGCAAAGGCTTCCGAGATTTTGAGCTTTCTATGACACAGACCAGGAAAGTTAAACTGCGTGTCAAAAGAAGACCCAGACCGAGTAAACGCCAGTGCAGCTCTTAGCACACAGACGGACTCTGCAGACGTAACTGCAGTGGTCCGCAGAATGACGCCGTCGGCCTTGGATACGCAACCACAAGGGAGCCACTGGCGAATCAGACAATCAGAAACGTATATCCAAAAGCCGAGCGACTCAGCATCTTAGCCGCTCTTGGGTTTGGCGGAGAACCATTGGTTGCTGACTCGGTTCTTTAAAGTTGGCGGAGAGTGAGCTGCGTTGTATTCCCGCGAGTGCGATGCTGACCCTTCTGTATAGGGCGCACAGGCAGCAAAAGCTTACTACTTACGCTGCGGATGGTACGAGACTGCTAAGAAGTATCTTGACGTAGCCAGTCCTCACGCAATGGCATTTTTCCTATTACGTTAGGTAGTGCGGAAAGGTTTTCCACCTGTCTACAGCTGCTTGCGCCATGGCAAAAGTGTGACATGGACCACGTGAGACCCTCTCAAGTCTCCATCCCGTGGAGAGTATCCCTGCATCTCGCCACCCGTCTTTCTGACGAACATGAGGCGCCTTTCCTGGATGTTCCACAGGCAAGGAGAAGCTGCATAAACGCTTAGAGTTGCTAAACCATATCAGCCAATGATAATGGTTTTTAAGCTCCTGGAAACAACACTACGCTTATCCGAGTCCACAGACCAAAGGATGGGATGTGGATTGCATGCAGAAGACGATGAGTTGGTACAGAAACCGCTTTTATCTCAGGACCCATAAGAACAAAGTGGATGGAGCCAGCCAGCTATCGCTTTGTCCGAGGCCGGTGTGATTCCTGGAGAACATTTCTCCTTAACTCTTCATAAAAGGCAGCAGGCATGTCACGAGGACGACTCCAGCTTTGATGAAGCAGTGAGAACCGAAAGGGAAGCACCAATACCCTGACGGAAAATCAGTGCTCAGTACAAAGAGTTGCGCCCTTCACTCCGGCAGAAATGGTGATTGTGGACCATAATCGAGTCAATTCGAGCTTTGATTTCTAGCGTGCAGTGGAGGCACAGCTCAATGGCAGGAAAAGTCACGGTAATCAACTAGTGATCCCAGAGGTTTTGAAACGGATTTAATGTGTACGACCATGACGGAGAAAGCTTTATCGGTATTTTCCGAGCGCGTTACCTTGCTCCATTAAGTATGCTCACCGCTACCATTAGCGGGCAGTAGGCGTCGGCGGTGAGGCACTGCTGCCTGCAATCGGACATGCACGGTCTATGCAGCAGGAAATTCCGTTCAGAACGCTCTACCGCTTGACATTACGAGAAATTCGTGGAGCCATTCCAGGTAACAGGCGTCACTTTGAGAGGCAGGTGCTCATCCAAGTGACAGCTTCCACCAGAGTGACAGACTCATTCCCAAAAGATACAGGCGTCTCGTCCGTGGAAAGACCCTTGAAAATTAACACGAAGTGTAAAGGTTGGCAGAAGCTTTCCAGTGCAAACGTGACAGCTTTGAAGTTATCTATGTGCTTGTGGAGTTGGACGGAGAAAAGCAAACTTATTGAGCGCAGCAACGAGGCAATATTATGAGATTTTCGTGGTGAAACAAACATGAGGACATCATGGATAAAGTAAAGGAGATTAGAGCTATTAGCTGGTGCATAAGAGAAACGACTAAGGCGTAGAGGACAACTCTTGGCTCTTAGATTTTCTCAATATGGATGAAGGATTTTCAAGTTTGAATTGGGCTTCCCATTACAGCACGAGGGACTTTGAATGTACAAGGAGATTTGCGCTTAAAGGCCTGTAGATTTAGACTTGCAGAGGAGCTTAACCGAGGTCACAGGCGAGAGTTCAAGGAGGCTTACTCGAACTGACCATGACGGGCAAACACGCCATGAGACACCATGTAAGAAGCGCATTGGTTGCGGCAAAGAGCTAACGGAATGCCTTTATAGGTGGCTATCAGCAGTCTCAAAAGCAAAGTGGATGCGATTAGACTTTTAGAACATCGGTAGTTTACTTTTACATGAGGGGCATAGGAGGAAGAAGGACTTAGCTTACGGCAAAAGGTGGCAATGATTACCCACCACGCCGATAAGCTGACTCCATTCAACAGTGTAAATCTCTTTGATGAGAATGAGGCCACAGTATTGACGGAATAAAATATAGGGATGGTGCAAGTAAAGAATATAGCTTGAAGACCAAAGCTGAATCATGGGAATAATGGATGGTAGCTTGGGCAAAAGAGCACAGCCATGACGAAGAAGCAAATGCGAGATATTGCAGACGTTGCCGCTCCACGTATTCCTAGTGTGGGAGGTGCAACGCTTTGCAAACAATGAGAAAATCCTAATCGCCCCACATAAAGCCATGGAAGAAGATTAGTGGAAGCGCGAGCGTGGCAATGGGAACAATATCTGCAGCTGGCATTACTGCGGAAAGAGCCGCTGATGCTAAGAGAACTTTGACAGAATGGCTATGAGTTCTTGGAAGGAGACACAAAGGCGAGTGAGTGCAGAGTTTAATAACCTTGCGAAGAAGCTTGGCCAGACGAAATACGGAAGAGAAACCACAAAAGACGCTACGGAATCCAGCAAATGCTTTAGAGTACATGGCTTTGGCCGGATGCGCAATGGGAGATCTCCGTAAAGGCTCGTCCAGGCGTAGTAAAAGCCATCAGAGCTACCAACCTTGGACCTGGTGCAGAACTTCTGGACCCGGTAACAAGGATCTCCATAGGTGCACAGGAGAAGTGATTGGCGAGAATGGTGAGAATCTGCAAAGATTGCCTTTGATAAGTTGCAACCATGCGCACAATAAATCCAAATCAGGATCAGAGCAGAGTGCAACTCATGGAAGCTTATGGGATTCAGACCTGGCGGAGTTTTCAAAGGGCTTTAAGGTAGATAAACTGAGGACAGCGCAACGGCATTAGGTGTCCTTGCAAACAGAGAGTATCAAAGGTTCAGAAGCCCGGAACAGCTCTGAATGCTATTGATTAACCTACTACGCAGAGCAAGGCAAAGTAAGCTGGAAAAGCCAGGTAGAAGTTAGGAGCATCTGCATTTGAAAACGGAAAGTTCAAGGGCTTAAAGCTAGACACTTCAACAGAGGTTAGAGAATAAGCTATCCGAGCATACAGAAGAGGAACAGAACGCTACCATGCAGGCAAGAATGGGTGGAAACATGCATAATGATGCCTTTTACGCACTTACTTAACGGATTGGATGCCGTTAAAGACGGAAAAGAATGGAATGGGATGGATTGATTCTGAACTCCCTAAGAAATGCCACCAATGGTTCTTTACAGCAGATGGCCGCTACAGATGGATAACCTCGGCGGTACAAAAGATTTTACAATCTGCTGTGCGTGGACTTAGGAATCCAAGGTAAGCTGATGCCCATGGAAACATACCATTGGCAAGATGAGAGCAAAGGCAAGTTTACCACTATGGTTTATGCCCCCTGATGAGAAACTTTTATTGTGGTAACTTGAGGAGGCTGTATCCAAAGCATAAGCGTGGTGCAGAAGGCTTCGAGAGAGAGTCGGGTGGCCTAGTGCTTAAGATTGAGAGAGAGCTCAACTGTAGAGCCATCCAGGTGGCTAATATCAGGTGCAGTAACTGGCACTGCCTCCATGGCGGCGGTATTCGTGAGAGGCTTCCAGTATGGAAACAAGGATTGGGTCCATTGCTGAAACTTGTACCACACTTTGGGCGCAAATCCTGCATTAGCATGGGCTGACTGGCATGAAACGCCTTCTCGCCGGAGGGATTATTGGGAGCAGCAAGAGCCGTTGATGCCTCACAATGTGCCAAGCGTGATGAAAGCGACCTCAGCTAAGCGTTTCGGTGATATGGAAGCTATCTCTTAAAGAGCTTTGGCGAGGTTGCTGTAGAAATTGTCGGAAAGAAAACGCTTGAAAGACTCTCTCTCGAGGGCAAAGTAAGCAAACTCATCCGCAGTCGGACAATACAGTAAGGAGATTGATGGGACAGCGGAAAGCTTACAAAACTACAGCTTAGACTAAGTGTAAACTCTGATTTCAATAAGGAAAGATGCAGAGAAGCTTGGAACTGAGACTTGGAAAGCTTGGCTTCCGGAGTATCCAACCTTGTGTCTGAACAGCAAACAAAATCGCACTGCACTCTCCATCTCGTAGGCTTTGGTGAGGGTGGCTGCTACCGCAGAGGGATTGAGTAAAGCAGTTTGACTGGAGATGTACACACAGCATCCGTGGCGATGTCGAGACGAGTCAAGAAGCAATTAGGCGATGAGCACAAGAAAGCTATGGAAAGATGGCATTATCACGCCTACAGAGCAAGGAAACAATCGCCTCCTGACACAGCAGCTATCGACCTTAAAGAGCAAGCTATGCAGTCTCGAGAAACAATGCCTGGCGTGGAGCTTGCTTAACAATGATGCAGAAAATGCCCCCTTAACAAAGTGCGAGTTCCTCTCGCTAATGTTGTAGATAAATCTGGCGGAGAATACGCACAGGAAATGGCAGACAATGCAGATGGAACTGGCAAGAATGCATTTGATGAATGCAGAGTCCGGCTTATCCAAGGAGCTTGTAGGGACTTTCAGGAAGGACAAGCGAGTAGTACAGCCAGTCAATGTGCACATGCGCGCTATTGCAGACATTGAGAGCGGCGGCATAGGCAGCGTTAGTTACATGGAAGCAAAGGCTACAGAAACCTATTGGGTCGCTTTACCAACAAGATTCTTAGTGCTTATGGAAAAGAATTTAAATGAAAGTAGATAATCGTATTAGGAAACTTAGAGGCCGGAGCTCAGTTAAGGTACGATGAAGAGTGGACCGCTGTGCGCGGAAAATAATAAAGCTCAAAAGAGGACTCTGAAAGACCGCATAAAAGAATACGCATTGGCCATAACGATGCAGCGAAGTCGTGAGTGGGCAAACATGGAGGACTCATTCCGGAGGATGTTCAAGACACTTGATGAAGCGGTAAGATTGAAGTGCGTCACTGATAAGAAACAACTGGAAGAGAAATTCTTTTGCAAAACTGTTTGTAGTGGCAGAGGAAAGTGAATTAACCGGAAAGTGCAGAAATACTATGCAAGTGTTTACATGCGCTACCTCTCAGAGAAAGAGTTCCTCTAAAGCCCATAGCTCGTCAATACAGACATCCAGCACTACAAAACCTTGGAAGCATATGAGCGGTGATGGAAAAGCATCGAGTAAACTCTGTAAAGGAATTTCGAAGCTTGGACAGAACGTAAAGGTAACACGCCGATTGCGCCTTTCGCACCATGATCCTGCAGCAAAAGGTCGAGCCCAGCAAAGGTGCAAAAAGGACTGGAGAGCCTAGCTTAATAAAGCGAAAGTTTGCTAATGGCGGAAGAGCGAACGGTCCGACAAATGCCTTGGTGGAGCAGGGTGGGGATGTGACAGCTCATGTGTCCTCATGAGTTAACTCGCAAAGGAGCTGCAAGCCTTTGGCAGCAGCAAATGTAGAGCTTATCCCGCATCAATCCGTCAGTAGGTGGACGCGAACGCAAGCTATAGCCCTACCATCAACATATCCGTGAAAGTACTGTCTGAGAATTGCAAGTCCGCTTTTATCGGACAGTTACGTGATTTCAAAGCCATGATGGAGAGAGGCTGCAAAGACACGCGAGGATACCGTTTTAACATTGGTGAGGAAGTGTGGAAAACAATACTTATAAAAACAATTCTCGATACTTGGGATTTAAACTCCCTTTTAAAAGTATATAGCACAGAGAAGCTTTTTCCCTCTTCTCCTTGGAAGCAGATCCGCAGTGAGATAGGATGACTAGGCTTTTCTTCCGACACAGTCCTCAAACATTCCGCCTGGTGAATACGGAACGCTGGAGAGCAGCCAAGTAGAGAAGATTGGGAGAATTGAGGGTAGTGGACTGAAGCGAAAACTATGCAATGGTGCCAAAGCCAGTACGCCAGAACCACTGGCGCTTTATAATGGTGGCTCTTACAATCTGACTCAAGTATCTATCCTCTTTGCGAGTGTACGGACACGCCCGCGTGATACATTGGATTCCATAAGCTTTCGAGCTTGATTTGAAACGCTCGCGAATGCAGCAGGCGCACTTTCAATCCACAAAAGGAGGAGGACTTAGACATTTACATCATCTATGCGGAATTGGTATGTGAGATGGTGTGCTACGAGAATACCATTAGCCAAACTTTGTGATTGATGAAAATATCTATGACAGGCGCACCCAAGAGTTCTGACTCGTGAAAGGAGTATCACAGCCAAAGCCGATTCAGAATTGAAAGGATGGGCAGCGTTCTAAAGGCTGGACAAATGTAACCTCGACGATTGGCTGTGCAGAAGAGATTCAAAGACCAAGCACAGCGTATGCGAATCTCTAATTGCCGGGATGTGACCTAGATAAGATAGAGCAGACCTAATGAGACAGACTTTACAATTCCTGCAGAGATGTTTGCAAGAAATACGCAGTCTGCATGAAGTGCTATAAGACAGGGCTTTGCTTTAGTGATGACGCAAACAGCTTTATGAGCAAGGGGACCTTCTGACAATTTCTGTAGAGTATCCTAGTAGGCGCGCCTTCTGAGCACGGAAGCAATGATGGTTTACAGACTGGACTACGCACGAGGATACAGCCGGACTCGACTAACTGGACTACTTCCTTTGCGAGGATTCTTATACAGTGCATGAGCTAGGTAGACAGAACCCAAAAAGAGAAGCATAGGAAACAATAACGGTTAAGGTCAGGAACGGAAGAAAAGGTTCTGTATATCAGCCAAGAGCAGAGTACAAGACCAATCAGGAAGCCGGGAGAGTAGCAAAGGCTAGGCTGAATTGAATAGACAAAACAGACATGACCAACTATTACTTTTGCCAAAGCCTGCAGTCTCTTGACTACGCTTTCTCTCTACATACAACATTGAGATACTGTGGTGAGTATGTGATGGCAGGTATTTTGTGGATAGAGTTGATGTAACTTTGGACAGCGGAGGACCACACACAGAGCGTAACTGCTTTCAGGAGATTATTCAGAGGGTATAAGCACGACAATATCAGAATCGGAACTGTAGGCACGAGTAAATTTATCAAGGAAAAGCATAGTAGTCCGCCGTTTATATACGGATAAGCGAACGACCTTAGCAACGGCAGAGGCTACCTTATTTTTCCTGCAGCAGGAGAATATCAAGATGCCAAAGGTGCAAGTGCGTTTGTCCTGCATTTATCTAATGGAGAATCCCTGGAGTTTGTCCTTGGTGGATTCTACCTCGAAGAGGACTTGCCGAGGAAAGCAGGAGAAGCTGCCTGTTCTACAAACTGGCTTACTTCAGTTCTATAGACATCAAGGCAAAAAGGAGACACTTTTAGAGCTTGCGAGGAGTAAACATCAAGGCATTAGAGCAAGGTTAAGCTGAATCGAAAGGCAAAGGTAGCAAAGAGCTTTAGGATAAACGATGTGATAGGACAGTTTGAGAACTTACCTTTTTCTATAAAAGCAGTGACAAGGACCTCACCGATTTCAAATCATCCATAGGGCTATAAAGACCTGAAGAACATCTGGTTGTTGGTTGGTTGAAGGGTCAAGCTTAGAGGTGAATGAGGCGAGGAATTGGACGAAGTAACACTCCATAGTGTGGGCTTTCCGTTGAACTTGGACTTAGGCCAAGGCAGCCCAGTGGTACGAACTACTATCGGAGATTATGCGACAGACGGGCAGCAGTATCTCATTGTTGGGAATCGTCTCTGGTAATGGATGGGCTTGGTGCATTATCACAAATGTTCCTCCGCGAGAGGGAAGAGACACACAAAGGCGGAGAAGTCATGGAAGAGTGAGTTGATGCTGTAGCCTTTAAGGAGTGTCGATGGCTGGATTCACAGACAGAGAACAGTAGCACGAAAGGCGAGCTGACCGAAGGAGTCAATCATAAAGGCACAACTCATCCACCCTTGTATAAGACAAGGCGAGGAAGTTATCCCATGCATGGGGATTTTGGGCTTTTGAGATTCTTGCAGAGCCCTACTCCGATTTTTCAGAACAGAGCTACTGTAGAGGCTGTACAACGCAGACGTGAAAGTATGTGCCGGGGTATGCCGTGGACTATATAGAGTATATAGACCGTGAAGATGGAATACATGGCTGTATCCATGTGAGGAGGTAGAATGCGAGTTTCTTTGACAGCTATCCAAAAGTTGATTTTATCGAGGGTAATGACCGCATGAGAGAGCTGGAAGCGAGAAATGCTACTCGGCCTTTCAGAAAGAGAGAAAGAACTAACAGGAGACGAGTGAGCACTTCCGCAAGACTCTGACGACAGAAGAATCGTTCTTGCTACCTGTGCTTATTACACTTTTCCATGCTTACGAACATGATAGACTTTTTCCGGAAAGATGGGCACATCACAGGTACTCTAAGCTTTCCTTGATAACTTAGCATTTGAAGGACTACAAAAGGCTAAGGCAAAGCAAAAAGCCATCAACTCTGAGAGTTTACCTTAAGCGGGAGCACGTGAGCAACAAATTCTGGTGGTTCCTAAAGGCACGAAAGAGTATCACTTGGAAGCAGGGCTACCTGAGGACTGTAAAGGGAACTTAACTATCGGAAAAGCGAGAGCTGAGCAGGGGATGCAGAGACTGAATGCAGAGTTCCCGAGTACTTGGGAATGGACACGAAACTCAAGAACCATTGTGAAGCTTGTTGACAATATTCCGCTGTAGCAATCGCGCAGATACTACAGAAAGTCTCGCGGCAGCCGCGACTTGGAGATCGTGAGAGATTTCCGAGAAGTTAATCTATCTGGTACCGGATAGCTATAGGCCTTAACGGCGTAGTGCTTGTAAGCGGCGTTCGTATGAGTACTGCTGGATAGAAAGCAAGCTCAACGATATCAAGGATGCTTTGCACCTTTGGAAAGCGACCCAACTCAGCGGAGATTGATGTAGTCTTGCTTTGGGATAACCAAGCAGGGACAATACAGCGGACGACCTGACCTTTCGGAGGTTAAAAGCCGCTAATGATTGGGATAAGATGCCTGTATTTTACGGATACGCTTGATTTCAAGAAACCTGCAGCACGGAACTATAGCGTGAGATTGATAATATTATCTGTACGAGTCTGATAAGACACAGAAGCTGAGATTGGAAGAAGATTCTGTAAAGGACTATGTAACATGGCAAAGGTCCAAACTTGGAAGAGACATTAACCACGGAGTTTGTCTGGCGGTGTATGGTAAGTGAAAGTAAGCAGAGTTGTTGTAATGAATCTGAACTTTATAACCATCACACTGGGAAATGAAATCAAACTGTACTAGCATGAGATGTGACTTTTACTGTGGGAGGATGATTAAGTTCTTAGAGGAGAAATGCTTGATTTACCATCAAGCCCCTATAAAGAGGATGTTGATATACAGGCATTGTCCTGCAATCGAAAGTAGGCTTTCAGTATTTCCAGATATGCTAAACAATGTATTCCTGCTATCCGAGATTGATTCCATGGATGAGTGGATTCTTGACTGCTTGACTATAGATTTCAGGCTTCCATTACGACAGAGGATATGAGCTAAAAAGAAGCGAGAGTTAGTAAAAGCTTTGCTTTTGACAGTAATCCATCTGAGAGTGGAAGCTTGGAGGCTATATCGGGGCTTGGCTAGACGCCATATTTGGGGAAAACCGATGTAACAAGGACAGGTAATGCAAGTTTTCTATATCCATAGTGAGCATTAAAAGTCTAGTGAGTTGGAAGCTGTAGCCACCACACTAGAGAATGTAAGGCCTAGGATAATCTGAAAATGTAAAATGTTACAAGAACAGCTATTTCAGAAGAGTTCATTGAAGATGCTATTCAACTTTCTACTGAATTTTACTGTATTTGCGGAATGGGGAACTACATTGGGGATACTCTTTCAGAATCTAAAATCACAAACAAAGAAAAGAACTGATAGAAAGAAGCTTGCCAGTTGATGAAGCTTCAGCTTATTAAGTATGTGAAGTTATAGCGGATAAGGAAATTTCCACATGACGTGAGAAGTTGAGGCTTTAAATAACTCAACTGCCTATGATAGCACAGGCTCTTTTGTATCAGCCGTAAGCAGCAAGACAGAAGGCATCTGTCGTCGCTAGACATAAGTAACGAAAAACAACGAACAGACGCCTCTTACAGAGAGCTACCGCATGAGGATTTTTCAACTTATGGCCTATGGTAGAAGGCGATAGTAAGCTCATCTTTCACCTTTGCTATGCGTATGCTAACGAGCCGGACTTTATGCCAAGGTATGAGCAGGGAAAACCTGTAAATGTAATTATGAATTGGTTCTTGAAAACTTAAGAACAGCGATAGAAATTAAAGGTTGAGTTGATACATTGGTTTATGCCTTTGCCTCCTTGACTTGAACACTCTAAAAGCCGGATTGAAAGACGAAGAAACCGTTCTTTTAACTGTTAGTGGATGGTCTAGTACATCCCACATGAGCAGACAGTAAATATTCCAAGGATGAAGACTACAGCAAGTCTTATCGCATGGGGAAAGCCTATACAAAGGGACAACACCTTGGCGGAAATTGAGGATTGGGATGAAATGGCTGCATTAATCACAAGTGCAGAAGCCCAAAATGGCTCTGTGATTTTCTATTGCAAGGGCGAAAAGCCAACTGTTGATTTCAGAGTTAAGTTGAAAGGAGCGTTTTCATACGAGTGATGTTTGAATTCCATTAGGGTGGAGCAGGAGGGAAGAACTCGAGGAGGTGTCGCGATTATAGATGCCAATGCGACTATTAAGGGATATGTATGGAATGGTAACAGTTCCGCTTCCTGCAGGAAATTATATATATAAGTTGCCACGGAGGTAGTATATGCTCGGATATGGCGATGGATGCTGTTCTAGGATTGAACAAGGAGTTTATTAAGAAGGCGGCTTTGCATGCCTTCGGAATCGCCAGTATCACAAATTTTAGTGCGACCATGTATGCGCATAAGCAAGTCCGACTTACATGGGCTAAACCTACTAAGGGCTTGTGGAGTGGAGTACATTTTGTCTTTAGCATGACAGATGCCAACGAGCATTACAGACGGATTCTATACGCTTGATAGTGCTGATGTGCATTTTGAAACTGGCAGACTTGAAGAGCGACAGCTATATGTGAGGGGCATTTAACCATGTAACCACAAATGAAGGCAGATGGTACGACAGGCAGGGGCAGTTTTCTACAATCCGAGTGGCGGTATTAGTGGTGCAGTATCCTTCGGGTAGGAGCTGGCACTTGGACAGTTCCGAAGGAGTACAAAGAATCCGTTATATCTTGCTGGGCAGGCGGACAAGGTGGATGGGGAACTGGATTTTACGCGCCTGGAGGCGGGCGGTGGAGGTGGAGGATGTTTCACCACTGGCTATATGGACGGGATTACACCCGACAGGGCATACCTGGATAATACACGTGCGTTAGCTGCGCTGATTTTAACACTCTTTGGTGGCGGTATAAACAAGGTTTAGACACCGTGTTCGGTTCGATTCGTTCGCAACACGGACGGTCTCCGTTGCGTAAATGGATCCAGAAACTATAACAATCATCTTTTATAGTAATGGTGGAGATGGCGACTCTGGCGGGCGGCATCAGCGGTTCGTCCGGTTCAAACGGAAATGACGGTGGTGGTCGTATCCAAGTATCTCTGAAGGACGACTTGAGGGGAGACAAAACTACTTATTATTTCGACAGTATTAGACCCGGTTATGGACAGCATAAGCACTACAGGTTTTAATGGAGTTCTGATTCAACCGGAGGCATGGCGGGAAATGGTAATGATTCAGAAGGTGAAGCGGAACGGATGGTCGAGGCAATGGCGGTAAATGGAGCAAATGCCAGAGGGCTGGCAGCTCACGTGTCAGCGGTCGTGGTGGAACTGGCTGTATCTACATAGCATAGGGGTTCTTCCATGAATGACGGAAGCAAAGCCACTAGCTGAATATTGTGCAGAAAGGAATTTCCAGAAATGGAGTTCCTTTCCCCAAATTTACCTAAAAGGAAGGAGAAGAAGCAATGAAAAGAGTCGCGCTAATTCTGCTGAACAAGGACACGGCAGAGCATGAGGTAATGGCTATCACGATTTTTGATAGCCCTACCGGAAAGCAGACATGGGGGCAAGGGCTATCTCATGAGTACTGCATACGCCATAGGAGTCTCGATGTGGGATGGAAGAGCCGTGTATCTACAAAGATGGGGCTTTTACAATCTCAAAATGAAGGAAATGCGAGACGAAAAGGCGGAGCTGCAGCTTGTCCGTGTAGGAGAAGAGCTGGCTGAAAGGATTCTTCGCAGGCAGGAGGAACCAAGAGCTTAAGCTGACAGAACGAGGAGCTTAGGCAGACCGTAAACAGCCTGTGCTTTGATTCGTTAGAGGAGTGAGTAGGATGCTGAAACGCTTTTAGGACTGGCAAGAGATGGACTGCTAAAACAAAAGGATGCTGGACAGGGCAGTCAAGAAAGGATGGATTACCAAGGCACAGGAGGAAGAGATTCTTCATTGCCGCAGAGAGAAAAGAAACAGGAGAGGGTGAATCATGCGATAGAACTAATAACGATAAACAGAAGCCGCTACAATAGTTGGCGTTATCTTTTGCAAAGCAATGGATTCTTCAGCTACTTATGCTATGTATCAATCCAGGAAAAGGAGAAAGAGCGGAAGAGACTGGAAGAAGCCTCCAAGTCTTATTAAAAAGAGACAGTTCGATGCGCTGTGTCACTGTGGTCACAGGGTCATCGCGATGTTCAGAATCGCAAGAGAAGCCAAGAGGTACATTGATAGGGGTTCATTACATCGGAAGAGTATCACACCAGTTACAATTGCAGACCCTGTACTGAAGGTTAGGCGGTAACGGAATGGCTAAGGCAAATCATGGAGAGGTTGAAGAGCTTCCATGCACGAAGGAAGAAAACAAGATTATTCAGAATAATAGAGGAAAACAAAATGGATTTTTGGAATTGGGAAGCGTAGTAGCAATCACAGTTACTACCTACCTTATCGGTAAGGGGTGCAAGTCTGTAGGACTGGATAACAACATATCCTGCAATTTGCGGACTTGTTGGAGCAGTCCTTGGCGGTAGGTATGCAGACAATGAGCGGACTTTTCCGAAAAGGATGTACTTAATGCCGTAGCTGTGGGGATTGTATCCGGATCTAGCCTCTACAGGCGCAAATCAGATTGGAAAGCAGCTTTTCCGGCAATAATTATATTTTAGAAGCCTAGCAGGAGGCAATCCTGCATTTAACTATACTTTTATAAAAGGAGAAAGACTATGAGAAAAATGGACCTATGCAAAGATATGAAGGAATCGGACAGAGACGCATCTGTGCAGATTGTTCCGTGTAACACCGTTGATAACAGCCCTCGCCCAAAGCGGGGAGTAAAGAGAGACAGGAGGATGACACCACTCTACGGATCAGAGTGACACCGAACCGGGATAGCTACACGGGTCCCGGGAATCGGTTTGAAGAAGTAGAAATGCTTTTGGGGGAGACATTGCCTCCTTTTTATTGAGAGCTGAGGCAAATTAGAAAGGTTGAGAAGTGTTGAGAAACTTTTGAAAACTTTTTCAAAACGTCAGAATAGGAGGAAAAATGGCTTATCAAAAAGGTAAAAGCTTTTAGGCGGAGGGTATACGTCCCATACGGTAGACGGAAAAGGATTCTTCGTAAAGCACAAGAGATACTATCAAACGCCCATGCGTGGGGATATAGTCTACTTATAGTAGCGAAAAAGAGAGTCGCCCATGTGGGGAATTATGAACTGAGGTAACAAAGTTAAAGAATGGCCAGTATACCATTAAGACAGTGAGAAGGAAAATCCCTCTGCTCCGGGAGTAGTAAGAAATGCGGTGCTATAGCTATCACAGACTTATACATTCTTCCCTGACAGGAGAGAGAAGCATTGATCGGACGGAAGGCCATTCTTTGGTGAGAGACTTGTACTGTAGACGATTTTATCAATGCTGCTATGTTAGAGGTCGGCTATTTTGAAAAGGAAGCAATAGAGACCTTTGAAGCAACCAGAATGCCGGAATGAACACTATACGAAGTATAGCGAATGGTACGGCATGAACGTCGGCATGTGTGTCAAATCTGTATCATGGGTAGCATACACGGCCAGTTTGTAGCCAACATCAAAAAGAATCTATTTACAGGATGGAAGCAAGAAGTGAGAGTCTTGGTTCTACTATGACGAATCCGGAGTTCCTGTAAAAGGACAGTGGAGCTACATCACCGGCCGTTGGTATGCATCTCGATGATTCCGAAGAATGATTAAAGGATGGTCTAAACCGCAGACGATTGGTATTACCTTGCGTGAGGATGGCGGAATGGCTATCCGGCAAGTGGCTGCAGGACACAGGCAATGGTACTATCTGACGGATACATGGCTATGGCCACAAGTGCAAAAGCCAAAAAGCGAAAGGACAAGGCTTTGACTATGTGGGTGCAGATGGAGTGTATAGTCCGGCTTTTTATCTTGCTGTATGCAAATGATAATACTGCTGAAACCTCAGGCTTAAAAAGCAGCATTATTCATGTGGCACTAGGTTTAACAGCCCAGGCAAAACCGCCCACGTTTTTAGGAAGATGCATGCGTACGGTTTACATAGCCCTTTTTACATGGTTCTGACTCCCACTCAGGTCCATCCTAAAATATAGGGAGCAGAAACTCTCTTCAGATTTCCGTCCTCTTTTTCTTATCAGGGCTTCCCGAACTCGAAACTTCCCAGCTCTTATTCATTTTAATAGCAATGTATTATTTTTCATTTTTCCATCAAAGGAGATGAGATGCCAAGATCCACGGAGATTCAAGAAGAACTGCTGCAGATTGCGACAGAGGAGAGCAAAAGCTGGCACAAACCGCGTAAAGTCTCTGCAAAAAGAAAGATGCATCCTTATTATGGATAGGGAGACGGAGCTGCAAATCCGTTGAGACAAGAAGCAGATCCCTTTGATGATGAGTCTGTCACGAAGAGACGGCGACAGTGAAGGGAAGATCAGGCCGAGTGAAGGCGGAAAAGGGGAGAGTAGAGAAGACTGTAGCGAATAAAGAGAAGACAGAAGCGAATAAAGAGAAGGCAGAAGCAAAGAAAACTGAAACAGGAAAATTGAAGCAACGAAAGTGGAAGAAATTGTTTCGTAAGGAGACTTCATGAAGAAGGCTCCCAAAACACTGATGGCAGAGAAGAGTTTTGACACTTCTTCCCGACAATGTGCCCAGAGAAGAAGTTCGTAGAGAAGGTCCCAGAGACACGGATGCCAAGGAGGCTCATGGAATCCTCGGAGGTTATGGCAGATGGCTATGTTTTATTCGTTCCGAAAAACTTTTATGCCCGGGAGAACAGGATGTCTGTGTAAATTCTCTGATGATTCGTCGTTTTCATTTGAAAAACCAGGGAGATATGATTTACGGCTATGCCAAGTCCAGAAATCCTCAGGAAAGATACAATGCTCTTTTGTATATTGAAACTGTCAACGATTTGCCGGTTTCGCCATTTTCAGAAGACCTGACTTTTGATAAGCTGACTCCCCATTTTTCCTGATGAGAGAATCCACATGGAAAGGGAAGGGAAGAGAGTGCCCACCTCTTTAAGAGTGCTGGATCTCTGGCGCCTCATCGGAAAAGGGCAAAAGAGGAATGATTGTTTCTCCTCCCAAGGCAGGAAAAACAACCCTTTTTAAAAGCAGATAGCCCAGTCTATTTTGAAAAAATCAGCCGGATATGACCTTGATGATTCTTCTGATTGATGAGCGTCCTGAGGAAGTGACGGATATGATGGAAGAGGTTGTGGGGGATAAGGTGCAGGTAATTTACTCCACCTTTGATGAGCTGCCGGAGCACCACAAGAGAGTGGCGGGAGATGACCATTGAACGGGGAAAGCGTCTGGTAGAGCAGGGGCAGGATGTTTGTATTCTCTGGACAGTATCACCAGATTAGCCAGAGCATACAACCTGATTGTGCCCGTCCTCCGGAAAGGTATTGTCCGGCGGTATGGATTCTGCGGCCCTCCATATGCCTAAGCGTTTCTTTGGTGCTGCAAGAAATATTCGAGAAGGGAGGCAGCTGACGATTTTAGCTACCGCCTTGGTGGATACCGGCTCCCGCATGGATGATGTGATCTATGAGGAGTTTAAGGTACGGGAAATATGGAGCTGGTGTTGAATACGTGAGCTTCAGGAAAGAAGAATTTTCCCGGCTATAGATATTTTAAAAATCCGGGAACCAGAAGGATGATTTATTGCTAAGTCCTCTGGAGAAGGATGCGAGGATCTTAATCCATAGAGAGCTTGCTTCGGAAAAGAAAGACTGCTGTGAGGAGACTTTGAGTCTTTTTGACCGAACCGTAAACAATATCAGTCTTTGCGAAACCCTGGTTCGAGGAAGACCTTTGCAAAGCAGCAGCCGAATCGGAGAGAGAAAGCAGTCATAAAAATAAATAAAAATAAATCTGTAACCTTTTTGAGATTTCCTCTGTCTTTCCAAATGTCGGAAGAATTTAGCCTCGAAACATTGATAAAGATGGAGGAATTTACTATGAAAAGACTGGAATTGTTGTATTGGCTTTTAATGATGAGTATTGGACTGATGGCTTGTGGAGGAAAAAGAGACAAAGCAGTCTGAGGCGCTAAGACAGAGTCTTCGCAGCACAGGAAAAGTGAAGGCAGGAGCAGAGAAAGCAAAGGATGCCAAGGAAATCAAAGGAAGCATTTTGAAGTTAAGGACTTTATGTTCTCCATTAAAACCGATGATGGCAAGGGAGTATGCTCTGAACTTTTGATAAGGCTCCGGAAGGGTCTTAGTGAGGTAAAAAGAGGTGATGAGGTTACTGTAGAGTACACCGGAGAATTATCCGAAGTGGATTCCTTTACCGGAACCATCCTATCTGTAAAGAAGGCCTAATAGAAAAATTCACAAAGAAATCAATATTTTGCCTTATCCTTTCTAAGTCCCATAAAAAGCTAAAGGAGAACTATGGAAGAGCAAGAAATTATAGACTTATTATGGCAAAGAAAGGAAGAGGGCTTGACAGCCCTGCAGGAGAATTTTAAAGCTTACTGCGGGAAAGATTGCTTCTCAGGTGCTGTCCCAAAGAGAGGATGTGGAGGAGTGTCTCAATGATACCTGGCTGAAGGCCTGGCAGGCCATTCCTCCGGAACGCCCTCAATTTCTCAGAGCTTATCTGGGAAAAATTGTAAAGAATACTTCTATTAATAAACTAAAAATGTTGAAGGCTAAAAAGCGTTTTTCCGATGGCTTTACGGAAAGCGTGGAAGAGCTTTTGAGAAGATTTGCATTTTTCATCGGACAATGTGGAAGAGCATATGAATCAACAGGCTTTGGTGGATGCCTTAAATCAGTTTTTGGAAAAAGCAAAAGAAGGAAACGAGAGTTTTCTTTGTAAGAAGATATTTTTATCATGATGAGATACAGGAAATAGCAAAAGCCTTTTCAAGTTACGGAAAGCAAGGTGAAAAGTCAGCCTGCACCGTACCAGACAAGCTTTTGGCAAAAGTATTTAGAAAGACGAGGGAATCGTATGAAAGACTGAAATTTTGTAGAAGCCTTTTCAAATCGATGAGCGCTTCATAGAGGAAGCGGAAGATGAGAGAATCAAGGAAAAATAAAAATTTCCTATTCGATATTTTTCTTCAGCAATTGCGGCTTGCTTTTTGTCTGCTTTTTGTTACTGCCTAATCTATCGAAAAGAAACTGCCTATGCCTTTGCAAAGCATACCGGAATCGGCTCTTATTTTCAGCTGATTACTTTTCCGGAAAATATTCCTTTCGAGGACGGAAATCATAAGGCAGAGGTGGTAGTGCCGAAGCTGGAACAGGGAAGCGAAGAAAGCGAGATTAAGGGAATAGCGGGAGAGGCGAACGCTTCTAAAGGCGGAAGGAAGCCGGAAGTGTTGCTGCCAAGGAATCTGAAAAAGGCAAATTCCGCTCAGGCCATCAATTTTGATATAGAGAAGAAAAACCGACGAATTGATTGCCTGCTTTTAAAGCAGGAAATCCAAAGTAGTGAATATAAAGAATCTGTCTGTTTCCTCTCAAGTGATTTTTGGATTCTGAGGATTATTATGTCTTGGCTCTGAGTGCTTTTGCAACAGGAGGGAGACAGCTTTTACCCAGAATCATTATTACACTATGGATAAGCATAGCGGAAAACTTTTGCAGCTTTCCGATCTGTTTCCGGAAGGAACGGATTATCAGAAGCTTCTGTCCGAGGAAGTGGTTTCCCAGATGAAGGCTCATAATCAGAAGGGAGACTATCCCTACTTTATCCAAGACGGAGAGGATGATCAGGGCTTTCACTGGAGGTAAAGAAGGATCAAAGCTTCTATATTAATGGAGAAGGAAAGCTGGTTTTGGTTTTCCCTCAGGGAGAAGTGGCTCCCTATGGCTCAGGGAGAACAGCAATTTGTTATGCCGGACAGAATTTGGAAGGCATAAGGGAAAATACTGTGTTTTCTTTCTATACTTTATGCTAAAATAGAGCGGTATATATTTTAGGATGGGAAATGTAAGGGAGCATCCTCGTCGGAGCTAGGATTTTAGGGAAGAATATGAATTTTACACGTACAATATAGAGAATCGCATAGATGAAATGAAGAGCAAGAGAGCTCGTATTTGGCATAGACTCACGGGGATTATTAAGAGTCTATGCCTATTTCTCTTGCTGGCAAGTCTTTTTCCTGGAGCCTCTTTTTCCTATGGCTTGTTCCAGGGATTTCTGGATTCCGCACCGGATATTCATAAGATCCATGTAGGTCCCACGAGAATATGCTACCAAGATTTATGATAAAAGGAAATCTTATGTCCACCTCTGGTTACGGAAGGGTCCAACTCGAGAAAGAGTGAGCTATGAGGAGCTTCCCGAAGGATATGATCAATGCCTTTTGTAGCCATAGAAGATGAGCGATTTTGGAGCCATAACGGTATCGATTTTCGTTCCATTATGCGTGCTATCAAGGGTGGTTTCGATGACAGTTCTGCCGGCGGAGGCTCCACCATCACCCAGCAGCTTCTGAAAAACAATGTTTTTCGGCGGAGGCTTGCACGAAGGGAAAGTTTGAGCGTTATGTCCGAAAGTTTCAGGAGCAGTATTTGGCCCTCGGAGCTGGAGGATCAAGAGCAATTTAAGCAAGAAAAGAAGTGAAGAAGAGTATTCTGACAGAGTATTTGAATACTATTAATCTGGGCGCCAATACCTTTAGGGGTAAAGGTCGCCGCAAGAAGATATTTCAATAAAGAAGTTACGGAGCTCAATCTTTCGGAATGTACAGTGATTGCAGCGATTACCAAGAATCCTTCCGGCTTGAATCCCATTACCCATCCTGATAAGAATGCAATCTCGTAGAGCGCAGGTTTTAAAAATATGTTAAAAGCAGGGCTATATTGATGATGCCCGCTACCAGGAGGCTTTGCAGGATCCGGTTTATGAAAGAATCCAGAATGTGAATTCCGTGAGCCAAGGGAGACGATAAGCTCTATTCCTATTATACCGATGAGCTGACGGAACAGGTGGTGGACAGCCTTATGGAGCGTCTCAATTATAGTAAGGAAGACGCTACCAAGCTGCTTTATTCCGGCGGCTTTACGGATTTATGCCAACCAGGATCCGGATTTACAGGCTGTTGTGGATGAGGAAATTAATAATCCGGACAACTATGATACGGCGAAATATTCCATTACTCGAGCGATTAACCATCCAGCATGAGGATGGCAGCATTGTTAACTACGGCGAAAAGGATTTAGAGAAATACTTAAAAGAAGGTAGAGGACTGGACTTTAACGGTTTGTTCAGTTCCAAGGATCAGCCAACAAGCGAGTTGAGGAATTTAAGAATAAGGTTGTGGTGGATTCGGATAAGATTTTTGGGAGAAAGCATTGACTATGTTTTACAGCCTCAGGCATCCTTTTGTCTTAATGGATCCTTCCACAGGAGAAGTTTCTGGCTTTTAACGGGAGGTCGAGGAGAGAAGAAGCAGAGTAAGACATTAAATCGAGCCTCTAACGTGCTTAGACAGCCCGGTTCTACCTTTAAGATTCTTTCCTCCTTTGCGCCTGCTATCGATCTATACGGCGCTACATTGGCATCTACCTACTATGATTCCGAGTATACGGTTGGAAAGAAAACCTTTAAAAACTGGTATTCCGGAGGTTACCTGGATTTCAGAGCATCAGAGACGGTATCGTTTATTCCTTGAATATCGTGGCAGTTCGTTGCCTTTATGGATACGGTAAAGGTGGAAAACGGATTTCGCTATGCGGAATCCCTGGGCATTACCTCCCTTGTACCGGAGGATGCCAATCCTGCCTTAGCACTGGGCGGTCTGACCAGAGGTGTTTCCAATTTGGAAATGACGCAAGCCTTCTCTGTGATTGCCAATAAGGGACGGTTTCAGAAGGCTAAGTTCTTTCTCCAAGATTGAAGACCAAAATGGAAAGGTGATTATTGATACCACTGAGGATGAGCCGGAGCAGGTGATGAAATCCAGTACAGCATATCTCTTAACGGATGCCATGCGGGAGTCCATGGAAAGCAATCGAGCCTTTTCTTCCAGTGTTCGGGTAAGCTCCACTTCCACCAGAGCTCATTTTGACGGTATGAGTCAGGCGGGAAAGTCCGGAACCACCAGTAACAACAGAGATATCTGGTTTATCGGTTTTACTCCTTATTATGTAGGAGGAATCTGGGCAGGGCTGCGATGATAATCAGGTATTAAAGGATAGTAATTCCAGGAATATAACGGCGGTACCGGTTTTCACAAGGATATCTGGCGGAAAATCATGACAAGAATTCATGAAGGGAAGACGGATCCGGGCTTCCAGAGACCGGAGGACATTGTGGAGGAGCAGGTTTGCAGAAAATCCGGTAAGCTTCCCATTTCCGGTTGTTTTGCGGATTATCGCGGTAGTGCAGTGATTACAGAGCTCTTTGCTAAAAGGTACGGTTCCCACTGACAAATGTACCTATCATACCTCCTGGGGTGCTATGTTGGTGCCTGAGGATTTACGGGATTTGGATACGGATGATCGTTATTTCCGTTATAAGGTAAAGGAAAAATCCTCGGATGAGGACGAACCTTCCGGAGATGAGGTAATTATTTCCGAACAGGGCCCCTCCTCCAAGAAAAAGACGAAGGAAGAGAAGCCTAAGGAAGAAAAGAAAAACGAGAAGATTAAGAAGAGAAAGGAAAAGAAGCATGAAATTTATCCAAGATCGTTTTACCTCCATGCTGGAAGTGAAAAAATCAAAATTTTATGCTTCTTTATTTCCGCTTCAAAAATCTTGAGGATGTAGCCCTTTGTTTACAGGAATGTAAAAAGAATTATCCTGAGGCAAGACACCATTGCTATGCTTACATTTTTCTGGAAGAACGGGAAGGCTTTTTGCAGGAGCAGAAAAAGCAAAGCGATGACGGAGAGCCGGCGAAAAACCGCCGGAGCTCCTATTCTGCAAAAGGTTGGAAAGAAAAGAACTGAAAAAAATGTTCTCTGCGTTGTAAAGTCGTATTTTCGGAGGAACCTTATTGGGAACAGGGGCTTATCCAGAGCCTATGGAGATGCGGCAGAGCAGGTGCTTGCGGAAGCGCAGCTTTTGGAACGAAAAGAGGGAAAGAAATCCGGCTAAGTATTCCCTACACACTACTGGGGAGACTGGAATATGATTTTTCAGGAAATGGGGATTCGGATTTTTGGAAAAGCTACACGGATAGAGTAGAGCTCTTCCTGCAAAATGGAAGAGGAACAGTATCTGTCCTGAAAAAGCACATTGGGGAGTATGGACAAGAGGTGGTTTTTCCTTGCAATCAAAAAATAGCTGGTGGTATACTTCCTAAGTTAATGAACTGTAGATAAAAATGAATCATTTAAAGAGGCTTTTAAGTTTCTTTAAGGGGAAAGAGAAGTAAATGTTAAAGAATAGAGAAGATGTACGTAATGTTGCTATTATTGCCCATGTTGACCATGGTAAGACGACTTTGGTGGATGAGCTTTTAAAGCAGTCCGGTGTTTTCCGTGACAATCAGGAGGTTGGTGTAAGAGTGATGGATTCCAACCCCATCGAGCGGGAACGAGGCATTACGATTCTGGCAAAAACACCGCGGTAAGCTATGGAGATACCAAGATCAATATTGTAGATACTCCGGGACACGCAGATTTCGGCGGTGAGGTAGAGCGTATTTTGAAAATGGTGGACGGTGCTATCTTATTGGTGGATGCCTTTGAAGGTCCCATGCCCCAGACCAGATTCGTTTTACAAAGAGCTTTGGATCTTCGTCTTCCTGTTCTTGTGGTAGTGAATAAGATTGATAAGCCTCAGGCTCGTCCCAATGATGTGGTGGATGAAGTACTGGAATTGATGCTGGATCTAAATGCTTCCGATGAACAGCTGGATTGTCCTTTCCTTTTTGCTTCTTCCAAAAACGGTTATGCAAAGCTTAAGCTGGAAGATCCGGATGTGGATATGAAGCCTTTGTTTGAAACCATTGTAGACTTTATTCCGGCCCCTGAAGGGAGATCCGGATGCGGGAAACCCAGTTCCTGGTTTCTCACTATTGACTACAACGAATTCGTGGGAAGAATCGGAATCGGTAAGGGTGGAGAACGGCAAGATTAAGGTGAATCAGGAAGCCTTGGTTGTGAACCACCATAATCCGGACAAGAGAAAAAAGGTACGTATCACCAAACTCTATGCCTTTGACGGTTTAAAGAGAGTGGATGTGGAGGAAGCTTCCTTTGGAGATATCGTTGCGGTTTCCGGTATTGAAGACCTGCATGTGGGTGATACCATTTGTACAGAGAAGAATCCGGAGCCATTGCCCTTCCAGAAGATTTCCGAGCCTACTATTTCCATGGATTTCATGGTTAATGATTCTCCTTTGGCAGGAACGGAAGGAAAGTTTGTTACCTCAAGACATATCCGTGATCGTCTTTTTCAGAGAGCTGAATACGGACGTTTCCTCAGAGTAGAGGAGACGGAATCCGCAGATTGCTTTAAGGTTTCTGGCCGTGGAGAGCTGCACCTTTCCGTATTGGTGGAGACCATGCGAAGAGAGGGCTTTGAGTTTGCGGTATCCAAGGCAGAGGTTATTTATAAGGAAAATGAGCAGGGCGTAAAGCTGGAGCCTATGGAGATTGCTTATATCGATGTACCGGAGGATGCTACCGGCTCTGTAATCCAGAAGCTTACCCAGAGAAAGGGTACCTTAAACGGCATGAGTCCTTTTGGCTTCCGGCTATACCCGTTTGGAGTTTGAGATTCCTTCCAGAGGATTAATCGGTTACAGAGGAGAGTTCCTTACCGATACCAAGGGAAACGGTATTTTGAATACGGAGTTTGAAGGCTACGGAGAATATAGGGGAGACTTAAACTATCGTCATCAGGGATCCCTTATTGCCTTTGAGCAGGGAGAGGCGGTTACCTACGGCTTATTCCAGGCACAGAACCGTGGAACCCTCTTTATCGGTCCGGGAGAGAAGGTTTACAGCGGAATGGTCATCGGACAGAGTCCCAAGTCTGAGGATATCGAGTTAAATGTTTGTAAGACCAAGCATTTTAAGCAATACTAGAACCTCCAGCTCTGATGAGGCACTGAAGCTGGTACCGAAGAAGATTATGTCCTTGGAGCAGTGTATTGACTTTATCGATACGGATGAGCTTTTGAGGTTACTCCGGAAAATCTTCGTATTCGTAAGAAGATTCTGGATCCTACCGCTAGAAAGAGAGCCGGATTTAACAGGAAATAATAAGAAAGGTTGAGTGAAACTATGGCATTATTTAAAGGGAGCTGGCGTTGCTTTGATTACCCCCTTTCATGAGGATGGCAGCGTAAATTATGAGAAGCTGACGGAGATATTGGAGGAGCAAATTGCAGAAGGCACGGATGCCATTGTAGCAGTAGGTACCACCGGAGAGGCGGCAACCCTTACAGAGGATGAGCATATTGAAGTGATTGCTCATACTGTGAAGGTGGTAAATCACCGTATTCCCGTTATTGCGGGAACAGGCTCCAACTGTACCGCTACCGCTATTGACCTTTCTCAAAGAGCGGAGAAGGCCGGAGCTGACGGACTGCTTTTGGTGACTCCCTACTATAACAAGGCTACCCAGAAGGGACTGTATGCCCATTACAAGTCCATTGCGGATGCGGTTTCATTCCCTGTATTTTATACAATGTACCGGGAAGAACCGGCATGAAGATTGAGCCGAAGACCATGGCAGATCTTTACTATAATGTAAAAAATATTGTAGGAGTCAAAGGAAGCTACCGGAGATATGGGAGCTACATCGGATCTGATGCGTCTGGTGGACGAAGATTTCTTGCTTTATTCCGGAGAGGATGGCATTATTGTTCCTCTGCTTTCCATCGGAGGTTCCGAGTAATCTCCGTTCTGTCCAATGTAGCACCGAAACAAACAGCGGAAATCTGCAAAAAGTGGTTTGCCGGAGATGTGAAGGGAGCTTGGGAAGAGCAGAAGAGACACTTCCTTTGATTCACAGCCTCTTTATGGAAGTAAATCCCCATCCCAGTAAAGGCAGGAATGAATTTACAAGGGAAGGCTGTGGGAGGATTACGTCTTCCTGTGACAGAGATGGAAGAAGCACATCAAGAAGTATTAAAAGAAGAAATGCGCTGCTAGCGGATTTTATCCTAATAGAGAAGAGGGGGCTGTGAAGAAAAGAAAATAAATGCAGGATAAACTGTTTCTTATTTTCTTCTTTTTCGCCCTCTTTTTTCTGCGGAAAAATGAAATAGAATAAACAAGAAAAAGTAGAGTGGTTTTCCGAAGCTGAAGGAGGAAATAATGAGGATTTTATTACATGGTGCAAAAGGGCGTGATGGGAAAAGAATGTGCAGGAGGTAGCAAAGCAGACGGAGGGATGGAGATTGTAGCCGGTCTGGATTCTCATACGGATCTAGAGCCACCCCGGATTTCCGGTTTACGGAAGCGGAGTGGAAGTGAAGAAAGATTTTGACTGTATCATTGATTTTTCCGTAAAAGAGGCAGTGGATGCTCTTCTGGATTTCGCGGTGGAGAAAAAGAAGCCTATTGTGCTTTGTACTACAGGCTTATCTGAGGCTCAGGAAAAGAAGCTTCAGGAGGCTTCCAAACAGATTCCCTATTCTTCGTTCCGGTAATATGTCTTTGGGCATTAATCTTTTACAGGAGCTCTTACGGATTGCCGCGAAAAAGCTTTATGAAAATGACTTTGATATCGAAATTATGGAGGCCCATCATCGTAGAAAAAAGGATGCCCCCAGCGGAACAGCATTAATGCTGGAAAAGGCTGTGGAAGAGGGTATCGGAGAAGCAATGGTGAAGGTTTATGACCGTTCCGGAAGAGATACAGCAAGAGAGAAGAGAGAAATCGGTATGTCTTCTCTTCGGGGAGGAACCATTCCCGGAATCCACGAGGTGATTTTTGCCGGTGAAGATGAGGTCATTAGCTTAAATCATACCGCCTATAGTCGGAAAATCTTTGCAAAGGGAGCTATTACCGCTGCCTTTTTCCTGGAAAAGCAGGAGCGGGAAGCTATAGTATGGCGGATGTTTTTGAAATAATAAGGGGAATCATGAGTCATCAAAGCATGAAAGCCCATTGTCCGGTCGTTATGCTCAAAGAGATGCAGGAAATCTTTTTCTTCCGATTTTAAATTTAAAAACTGGAGAAAAGCTGTGGATTGTCTCTAGCGGAAAGTGAAAAAGAACTGGGGCTACCCATTACCGAAGAGCAGATTCAGGAATTAAAGGAGCATGCAGAGGATATCAATTATGATGTGGCCATGGCTAGAGAGAAAGAGGTTCGCCATGATGTGATGAGCCATGTCTATGCTTATGGCGTGCAGTGTGAAAAGGCAAAGGGAATCATTCATCTGGGAGCCACCTCTTGCTATGTGGGAGACAATACGGATCTGATTACCATGCGGGAGGGCTTAAAAGCTTCTTCGGAAAAAGCTTTTTAAACTGCATGAAGGTCTTAGCGGACTTTGCCATGGAGTATAGAGGACTGCCCATGCTTGGCTATACACACTTTCAGGCGGCACAGACCGTTACCTCTTGGGAAGAGAGCCAGTCTTTTGGTTACATGATTTGTATCTGGATTTTCTGGATGTAGAGGAATGCATTTCTTCCCTTAAAGCTTTTTAGGTTCTAAGGGTACTACCGGAACCCAGGCCTCCTTCTTGGAGCTTTTCGAAGGAGACCATGAAAAATGTAGAGAGCTGGACAGAAAGATTGCAAGGAAAATGAATTTCCCCGGAGTTTATCCCGTATCCGGCCAAACCTATAGCAGAAAAATTGATTCCAAGATTCTGGCGATTCTCCGGAATTGCTCAATCCGCCCATAAGTTTTCCAATGATATTCGGCTTTTTACAGCATTTGAAGGAAGTGGAGGAGCCCTTTGAGAAAAAGCAAATCGGTTCCAGTGCCATGGCCTATAAGAGAAACCCCATGCGCTGTGAAAGAATTGCCGGGCCTTGCCAATTTTGTAATGGCGGAGAGCCAGAATCCTCCCATTACCGCCGCAACCCAGTGGTTTGAAAGAACCTTGGACGATTCGGCTAATAAGAGACTTTCCGTACCCCATGCTTTTCTGGCTACAGACGGACTTTTGGACCTCTATTACAATGTGGCCTCCGCTTTAGTGGTTTATCCTAAAATGATTGAAAAAGCATCTTCGGAAGACGCCTTTATGGCTACGGAAAACATTCTGATGGACGGTGTAAAAAGAGGGGAGACCGGCAGGAGCTTCAAGGAAAAATCAGAAGCTATTCCATGGAGGCCGGTTTAAGAGTGAAAAGAGATGGTCTGGACAATGATTTACTGCAAAGAATTGCGGAAGATCCGGAATTTCCATTGGAAAAAGCGGACTTGGAGGAGCTTTTGATCCCGGAGAAATAGTATCGGTCGTTGCAAGGAGCAGGTGGAGGATTTTATTGCTACGGATATTGCTCCCTTGCTGGAAAAAGAATAAAGAGCTGTTAAACTCTTTCCGTAGAAATAAAAGCTTTATAGAATTAAAACAAGCATCTTGTGTGATATTTTTTAAATTTTGTATACTGAGGAAGGAAAAAGATATGAAGAGAGGAAATAGCCATTTTCACTTTAATACTTTTTGTCTTGCCTCTGATAGCCTTATTGTTTCTGGCATTCACGGGGAAAGAAGAGTATATGCTGGCCTTATTGTTCTGTGTCATGATTCTTCCAGTCTTTTTATGTATCAGTGGATCACAAGATTGATTAAAAGAGACTAGTTTTTGATACTAGCTTTTTGATACTAGCTGTTTAGGTGCACTCGCACTGCATTATACAATTCAAATGTAAGAAAGGGGAACAAGTATGGTTCAAGCAATTGTCGGTGCAAACTGGGGAGATGAAGGAAAGGGGAAGATTACAGACTATTTGGCGGAATCTGCGGACATCGTAGTTCGTTTTCAGGGAGGGAGCCAATGCGGGACATACCATCATCAATCTTATGGTCGTTTTTCTTTGCACCTTCTGCCCAGCGGAGTGTTTAACCTCAATGTGACCTGTGTTTTGGGGAATGGTGTTGCCGTGGATATCGGAAAATTTCTGGCTGAGCTGAAGTCTTTGGAGGAGGCCGGTGTACCGAAGCCAAAGATTTACATTTCCGACCGTGCCCAGGTAATGCTTCCCCACCATGTGTTACAAGATACTTATGAGGAGGAGCGTTTAGGAAAGAAGAGCTTGGCTCCACTAAGTCCGGTATTGCTCCATTTTTCTCCGATAAATATGCCAAAAATCGGCTTACAGTTTAATGAGCTCTACTTTGATGATATTTTAGAGGAACGTCTGAAGAAAATTTTGGAAATCAAGAGTGCCTTGTTTACCAATCTCTACGACAAGGAGCCTCTGATTTCAATACGGTATTAGCAGAGCTTAAGAAGCAAAGAGAAGAGATTAAGCCATTTTTAAAGGATACTTCCTTATTCCTGAGAACCGCTATTAAAGAGGGAAAGAAGATTTTACTGGAGGGACAGCTGGGAACCATGAAGGATCCTGACCACGGTATTTACCCCATGGTTACCTCCAGTCATACCTTGGCTTCCTACGGTGCTGTGGGAACAGGAATTCCTCCTCATGCCATTACCGATGTGGTTTGTGTTACCAAGGCCTATTCCTCTGCGGTAGGAGCCAGCTGAATTTGTCAGCGAGCTCTTCGGAGAAGCGGCGGAGGAGCTTCATGAAGAGAGGCGGAGATAAGGGGAGTACGGAGCGACTACGGGACGTCCCAGACGTGTGGGCTGGCATGATGCGGTGGCCTCCGTTATGGCTGCGCTTTACAGGGAGCAACCCATGTGGCTTTGACCGTTTTGGATCCCCCGGGATATTTGGATGAGATTCCATTTGTACCGGCTATGAAATCGATGGAGAAGTGATTCGTGATTTTCCGGTAACTCCCTTATTAAGAAAAGGCTAAGCCGGTATATACCGTATTGAAGGGCTGGAAGCAGGATATCCGCGGAATTCGTGGGCATGAGGATCTCCCTGCAGGAGTGCAGAGACTATATCGACTTTATTGAGAAGGGAGTTGAGGTTCCCATTACCATGGTGTCCAATGGCCCGAAGAGAGAAGAAATTTTACTGAGAACACCTAAGATTTAGGAAAAAACTGACGAAAGCCGTGAAACAGCAGATTGGAATAGACAGGAGGAAGAATGGCCCGTTGCCCGAATTGCAGGAGAATTACTTTTTGATATTAAAACCCAAAGCCTGAAATGTCAGTAATGCGATTCCGTTTTTAATCCCTATGATAAGGATAAAACTGTTGAAGGAGTAGTACAGAGTACTACGATACCCGTGTATTTACCTGCCCTCAATGTGGGGCGGAGATAGAAAGTACGGATTTCTCCGGTACGGGTTTTTGTGCCTACTGCGGTTCCTCCGTGGTTTTTACCAGTCGAATGAAGCAGGCGGAGATGCCTCAGAAAATCATTCCTTCCAGCTTACCAAGGAGGATTGTAAAAGCGTTATCAGGACAAGGTTCGTTCCGCCATCTATCATGATAAAGAGCTGGAAAACCGGAGTATCTGGAAAGGTTTGTGGGCTATTACCTTCCCTACTGGCTTTATAGCTTTGAGGTGGATGAACCCTTGGCATTGGAGGGACTAAAGGAATATCGAAGCGGAAGCTATCAATATCAGGAGCGATATGCCCTATCCGGACAGCTCCGTGAAAGTTTAACAACATCCCTATGATGCCTCCACCCGCTTTGATGATACGATTGCCGGCTGTATTGCCCCTTTTACCGAGAAGAATTTAAAGGAATTCAGTCCGAACTTCCTTTTAGGATTTTACAGTGATGTGGCGGATGCGGATGCCAAGCAATATGAGCCCAAAGCCCTTCATATGGTGGAACAACAACTATGGTCCTCGGTACTGGGAAGGCAGGGCTTTCAGGAAAGTGACATGCAGTTAAACAATGAAAGCATTCGATCCTTAACAAAAATCGGTGCCAAATCCGTGACTGTGGAGCGGGGTATGTTTCCGGTTTGGTTTTTGAGCTATAAAAAGGACAATCGAATCGCCTATGCGGTGGTAAATGGAGAGACCGGTAAGGTTTACTGTGATATTCCCATAAGCGAAAGCCGTTTTCATAATGCCTCCATGATGATTGCCATTCCCATATTCCTGATTTTGAATTTATCAAATCAAGGCGAGAACCTTCCCCGTACACCATGGCTTTGTCCACCTCTTGATTGTTCTTGCCTGAGGACAGATTTCAAAAATCAAAAAGCGAGAGGACAGTCTTACGGGAAACAAAAATAAGTCCAGGAAGAGAAGGCGAAGCTTCTTCGGCATAATGGAACAGGATATGCTCTTATTTCCGTTTTCTTTTCCTTAGGCATTATGCTTTGGCATCCGGTACAGGATGAATATTATTATCTGGCCAGTGCGGTAAGCGGGATTATGTCGATTCTTTTCCCTGCGTTTAATGATAAAGAAGTTCAATATTTTATCCACCGTTCCATACCGGAATTTTTGACAAAAGAGGGTGAAGTGATGAATAGAAGATTCCTGAAAAATATGCTGTTGTTTTCTATTTTTCAGTTTTTGATGACACTTTCTTTTCAGAGCTTTTGCCTTAAGCGAGGATGAGCTCTTGCAAGCTTCCGTTTATACGAATAGCAGTTCCGGCTATAAGGCCTATCTTTTGGATGACAGTGATTTGCTTAGTTCTTCCGAGGAGACCCAGGTTAAGGAGGCAATGATACCATTAACCAAGTACGGGAATATTGCCTTTGTTTCCGGAGAGGGCGGCTACTCCGCGACCTTCACTGCCAAGGATTTGTTGGAAGATTCCTTTCCCAACGGTAGCGCAAGCCTCTTATTGATTGATATGTATAATAGGGAAATCAGAATTCAAAGTTCGGGAAAGCTTATACAAAACCATCAATAATCATGTGGCGGACAGCATTACGGATAATATATATCGTTATGCCTCCAATGGGGATTTCGGAAAAACTGCCACTATGGCCTTCTGGCAGATGAACGCCAAGATGGAGGGACGATTTGTGGAGACGCCGATGCGTTGGATCAGCAATTTATTTCTTGCTGCCGCTTTGGCCTTACTTCTTAATTTCCTCTGGCTGATTACAGGAAAGAGAAATGAAAACGGCTGCGGCAGGGGCTATCCCGGCGGCTATGGCTCCGGACTTTATTATTGCTCAGCGCCGAAAGGATTTAATCTCACAAAATAAGCTCTATGTTCCCAGATCTTCCGGAAGCTCCGGAGGCAGTAGAGTGGCGGCGGCTTCAGCGGTGGAGGTTTCAGCGGTGGAGGAGGTCATTCCTCCGGCGGTGGAGGACATCGTTTTTAGAAGGATAAGAATAAGGCTTTTCCTTTGATTTTCTACAAAAATTCCGATTTTTCGCCGGATTTTCCGGAAGGAAAGCTTGCATGTTTATTTGTTTTATATTAGAATCCCATCTTTGACAGTTGCGAAAGAGTCAAGAGCCCATAAACGGCGTAATTACGCTATTTATGAGCTCTTGTTTTCTTTTTGAATTCTAGCAATATTTCTACTTTCTCGTTGCAGTTAAAATCTTTTTTTATTTCTCTTTGAGATACAATCTCGTAATCCGTTCTAAAACCAAATGTGTCGTGGAGTTTGTCTGTAAGGTCGGTTCGTGTATACTCAGGGATATATCCTTCACCGGGAGCTATCAGCATGTTCATTTCTTTCAGTGTTCTTATAATGCTTTCAGTGGTATAACTCTCACCTAACTTCTTCTCTAGAATGCGATAAAGAATCAGGGCGGTGAAGCAGGTAATGAAATGTGCCGTGATTCGATCTTTCCTACTGAGATATACCGGTCTGGCCTGAAATTCACTCTTCATAATCCGGAAACATTCTTCAATCTGCCATCGTTTTTGATTAATACTTATAATCGTTGCCACGTCATCTTCCAGGTTTGTGCATACGGCATAGAAACCGTCATAACGTTCCTCTTCTGTGGCAACATCTTCATCTATCGAAGGGATCATTTTATCTGCAATCTCGCCGTCAGAAGTACAGTGATTCTGACGTATAAAAACGCTTGGGGATCGTTTGGACGTTTTTTTATTCAGAGAAGAAGGATTTTCGACGAGCTTTTTCAGCGCGTTCAAGCTGACGATTCCGTATCTTTCTATATAGTCCCGATATTGAAAGGAAAAGGTGACAACGAGATGTTGCTCCAAACCGTCTTCATTAATCCACCGGTCTTTATAGAAAGTCTTCTCGTAATTCTCGACCTCATCTAGTTCACTGAGCTTGTACTCTTTTTATCTCCGATAAGGTGCCATCCGTCTTCATCAAGACAGTAATCCTTGAGGTATCCTTTCAGCTTTTTTTGATTGCTTGCGTGGTAACAAATTTTCGGTTTGGAGTGTTGTTGAAGACACGGTTTGAAGTTGATGATAGCCCTGCATCTGTACAAACAATAAACTTCGTCATTCCAAAGTCAGAAAGAATCTTTTTCTCCAATGGTTTCATCGAAGGTTGTTCATTCTCGTTTCCGTTAAAGAGGGAGAAGGTGAGGGGAATCCCATCTGCATCCATAAATAGCCCCATCTGTACAATCGGATTCGGACGGTTTTCTTTGGAATGACCATATTTTCTGAAATCATCCGCTTCCTCAATCTCGAAGTAATAGTTAGTGCAGTCATAGTAAAGAACTCTTTTATGTCGATTCAGTACCATTTCGGAATTCTTGTAAAGTTGAGACTGGAAAAAATCATTCTCTTTTGCAAGGATTTCCAGTGCACGGTAAACGTGATGGAGCTTGCAGTCAGGCTTTTCAAGAAACTTTTTTGAAAGTTCAAGAGAAGATCTCTTGGATCCGGGATAAATAATCCTAGAGAAAAGTAGCATAGACAGGATTTGATTCAGGTCAAACTCAAACTTGTACTTTTCGGCAATCTGAGCACAGATGTCATGGATTTTTAAATCATAGTAGATGTCCTTCAGAAAGAGGTAGCCTACGTTTACGCTACGGCAGCTTTCTTTCTTAATCAAGGTCGAAGAGGAGTACTTAAGCATAATGTCTTTTTTTGAAGCTTTTTCTTCTGCGGAGCGTTTGGCAGCGTACTGCTTTGCCCACTCCAGCGGAGTAAGATCTCCGCAAACCTTCAGAAGTTCATCTTCCGAACCAATATTCTCTATAGTCTTAGTAGTGGATTTACCATCTACCCAAACTGATTTACTTAGATAATAGATTGTCTGATTTTTGATTTTTGATACAGATACTTTCATGACGCAGTCCCTCCATGCGCCCATTATACCATATATAGCCAAATATAGCTAGTGCTATTTTTCATAAAATTTGACAAAAAAGTACAGGCTTTTCAAGGCCTGAGGAGATTTTGGAACTATTTAACTGTCAAACTACCGGAATAAGGCTTTTCCTTTGATTTTCTACAAAAATTCCGATTTTTTCGCCGGATTTTCCGGAAGGAAAGCTTGCATGTTTATTTGTTTTATATTAGAATTGTTCCCGAGTTATGGGCAAGTGCCTTAGAAGAAGGGGAGTTTTTCCCAAAGAAAAGTGATTTAGGAGGATTTATGGTTTCTGCAGGTGATTTCAGAAATGGTGTTACAATTGAGATGGATGGACAGGTAGTACAGATCAGTGGGTTCCAGCACGTTAAGCCCGGTAAGGGAGCTGCCTTCGTTCGTACCAGGTTAAGAAATGTTATTAACGGTGGTGTAACCGATAAGACCTTCCGTCCCACAGAGAAGTTCCCTGCAGCACGTATCGACCGTGTAGATATGCAGTATCTCTATGACGACGGAGAGATGTACAACTTCATGAACAATGAGACCTTTGAGCAGTTGCTTTGTCTCATGAGCAGATTGCAGATTCCATGAAGTTCGTTAAGGAGAACGAAACCGTTAAGGTAGTATCTTATCAGGGAAATGTATTCTCTGTAGAGCCTCCTTTGAAGGTGACCTTAGAGGTTACTCATACAGAGCCGAGAATTAAAGGGTAATACCACCACCGGTGCAACCAAGCCGGCTACTGTGAGACGAGGCGTTGAAAGTACAGGTTCCTCTGTTTGTAAATATTGGAGATAAGATTATTATTTCTACTCAGACAGGAGACTACGAGTCTAGAGCATAAGCATCAGGAAGAAAGTTTCTCCCGTAAGAAAATGAAGACTAAAGGCTTCCTAAAGGGAAGCCTTTTTATGAAAGGATAGCTATGCAAGCTTTAAAAAGCAATACTACAGGAAGCTATGGAATCCGCCTTTGTGGAGGCAGGCTACGACAAGGACTTGGGAAGGTAAGTGTTTCCAACCGTCCTGACCTTTGCGACTACCAAAGCAATGGTGCTTTGATGGGAGCATATCAGGAGAATCCCAGTGCCTTGGCGGAGAGGTAAAAGGGCTTTTGGAAAAGAAAAGCTATAAGAATACTCTTATTTTCCTCCGTGGAGCGGTGAAGCGGGATTTTTAAATGTAAAGCTTTCTCCGGAATTCACAGGGGCTTATCTCAGGAATGCAGACGGAAGAGAAAACGGTCTTTTGAGAAGGAAGGCCGAAGATATTGATGAACTATGGCGGAGCCAATGTAGCCAAAAGCCTCTTCATGTAGGACATCTTCGTTCTGCCGTAATCGGAGAAGCCCTGAAAAAGAATGGGACAAAGACTTGGCAATGATGTGGTGGGAGATGTGCACCTTGGAGACTGGGGTCTGCAAATGGGTCTGATCATCACGGAATTAGAGGACAGGGGAGAGCTGGAAAAAGCCCTTTACGATTTCCAGCTTGAAGAGATTTACCCCTTTGCTTCCAAAGCCAAGGAAAAGGATGAAGCCAAAATCTGGTCAATGAGAATATGCCAACCATTGCCAAGGAAAACACCTTAAAGCTACAGCAGGAGATCCTGTATTCCATAAGGTTTGGGAAAGAATCATGGAGGTTTCCGTTGCGGATTTAAGAAGAACTATGAAGCCTTGGATGTGCACTTTGACCTGTGGAAGGGAGAGTCCGATGCGGACCCCTATATTTCCCAAAGCTGATTGCCCTCTTGGAAGAAGAAATTAGCCTATCGTTCTCAGGGTGCTTTGGTGGTGGATATTACGGAGGAGGAGACAGCAAGGAATACCCTCCCTGCATGATTCAGAAATCCGACGGAGCAAGCCTTTCATGCTACCTCCGACACAGGAACCAGTATGGACAGAGAAGGCATTATCCAAGGATATGTATCTTTATATTGCGGACATGCCAGGGGCTCTTCACTATACCCAATTTTTCCGTGTGGCAAAGACGGGCAGAGCTTCTTCCCAAGAAACAGAGCTAAGCTATATCGGTTTCGGTACTATGAACGGAAAGGACGGAAAAGCCCTTTAAAACCAGAGAGGGCGGTGTCTTAAGACTGGAGCGCCTGATATCCGAGACCAGAGATTCCGTTTTAAAAGCGTATGGAGAGATCAAGGACAATGGCTTGAGTCAAGAGGAAAAAGAAACCGCCGGAATCGTGGCCTTGGCTGCCTTAAAGTACGGTGACCTTTCCAGACGCCACCAAGGATTACATCTTTGACACGGAAAAGTTTGCCTTTGAGGAAATACCAGTCCCTATATTCTTTATACTATCGTCCATATCTCCTCCATTTTAAGAAAGTATAGCGGAAAGTAAGGGAGAAACATGGAAGGATAGCTTTAACTGGATTTCGGAAAATGCAAAAAATTATCCTATAGGTAATTCCGAGGATGAAAATGTTATGGCTCTGGAAAAGATTTTGGCAGCCTTTCAGGATGAGATGCGGGATGCATGGAGAATGGCCCTCATAAAGATTTGTACCTATATCTATACGCTTTTCCAACCAGTTCAATTCTTTCTACCACAATGTAAAGATTTTGACGGAGGAAAATGAGCAAAAGAAGAAGGAATATATCGGCCTTCTTTGCCTAAGCTGGAAGGTGCTTATGGATTGTATTCAGGTGCTGGGCTTCTCCGCTCCGGAAAGGATGTAAGATGCGGTATTTTTGTACTCAAGTGATATTCACGGTTCTGCTTACTATGCAAACTTAGCGATAGAGGCTTATCGGAAAAGCGGCTGTGAAAGAATCCTGCTTTTGGGAGACGTTTTGTACCATGGCCCCAGAAATCCTCTGCCAAAGGACTATGCCCCCAAGGAGGTTATAGCCCTCTTAAATCCATTAAAGGAAGAATTCTTGCAGTTCGAGGAACTGTGAGGCAGAATTGAATCAAATGGTATTGGACTTTCCCGTTATGGCGGACTATGCCATCACAGGTGGGGAGAAAACATAGGTTTTTCCTTTCACGACCATGTCTATAACATGAGCTTTCCTCCAAAAGATGGAGATATCTTCCTCCAGGACATACCCATGTTCCCCGTGGCAATGAAGAAGAGCAGGGAGAAGTATTACTATCACCTGAACCTAGCTCCATCAGCTATCCAAAAGAAGACAGCCCCCATAGCTACGGCATTTTGGAAGACAACAGCTTCACCCTATACGATGTAGAAGGAGAAGCCTATAATAAGATAGAGTTCTAAAAAGGACATGTAATTAGAAATACAGGAAATTCATGCAATGCAACATAGGTCTGGAATTCAAGTGAAACTGAGCCTCATCGAGACTTAAAATAAGCTGAAAATTGAAGAACTTGAAATCAGAATTCAATTTACATGCAATGTAGAATAGGTCTGGAATAAAGGGCAATCTAAGCCCGCCGGTACTTGCGAAAAACGAAGGAACTGATGTTTTTCGCTTAGTATCCCTGCGAGGCGAAGATTGGCAGCGATGCGCAATTCGAACCTATGCTGATGAAGAGTAATTATATCAAGTTCTTCAATTTTCACATCTTCCTCCTTGACATATACCCCATGGGGGTATATCATCATCGTGAACAGAAAGGAGGCAGAGATGAAACAGTATAGAAGTTACAGGAACTGACCTGTGCTGCCTGTCAAAGTAGAGTTAGAAAAGCCGTGTCTAAAGTCACAAGCGTAAAGTCCTGTCTCGTTTCTCTTTTTAACCAACTCCTTAGGAGTGGAAGGAGAGGTAAAGACGAGATGCAATCAAAAGGCGGTAGAAGCTGCCGGTTACGGCTTTGAGAATCGGATAAGAGTGCATCCGGATCGGAACAGCAGGATAAAGTGATGCCTTAAAGGATACCGAAAGCCCAGCTAAGAAAGAGATTTTGCAATCCTTATTTTTCTTGGCTGTCCTGATGTATTTTTCCATGGGTCCCATGTTGTTTCACGCTCGGTACCCAGGTCTTTTTCCAATCCGGGCATTTTTGGCCTTAACGGAGCTCTTGCTTAGCATTATTGTACTTTTTCATTAACAAGAAAGTTTTTCATTTCCGGTTTTAAAAAGTGCATTTGCTCTATCCCCAACATGGATACCAGTAGCTGAGGGCTCCACCATCTTTCCTGTATTCACAGAATCCTTTACAGTATTCTTTATGCCTTTGGAGAGGGAAATATAGAGCAGACTAAGATGCTGGGCCACCACCTATACTTTGAAACAGCGGCAATGATTCTCACCTGATTACCTTTGGAAAGATGCTGGAGGCAATTTCAAGGAAGAGACAACGGATGCTTTAAAAAGAGCTTAATGAATTTAAGCTAAAAAGCACATCTTCTACTGGGGAACAGGAACAGAAGTTTCCGTGGAGGAAGTTATGAGAGGATCTCTTCACGGTATATCCCGGGAGAACGATTCCAGTGGACAGCATCATTGTGCCAGTACTACTGCCGTGGATGAGTCGGCATTAACAGGAGAATCTCTTCCTGTGGATGAGGGAGGGGGACAATGTCTCTGCCGGGTACTTTTGAATCAGTCCGGTTTTATCAAGGCTAAAGCCAGCAGAGTAGGAAAGGACACCACCTATCTCAAATTATTCAAATGGTATCCGATGCGGCAGCGACCAAGGCTCCTATAGCCAGAATGTCGATCATCTCAGGTGTTTTTGTGCCGGCGGTTATCGGTATTGCGATCCTGACCTTTTGTTATCATTCTTTTTAAGCGGAGGAACATTTTTCCGATGCCCTTTCAAAGCCGTAGCGTTCTGGTAATCAGCTGTCCCTGCGCTTTGGGGACTGGCTACCCCCGGTAGCCATTATGGTGGGAAATGGAGTCGGCGCGAAGAACGGGCTCTTGTTTTAAAACCGCAGCTTCTTTGGAGCTGCCAGCAAGGTAGAGATTATTGCACTGGATAAGACCGGTACCATTACCAACGGAACTCCGGTGCTTACTGGATTCTTCCGCATACAGGAGTTTCCGAAGAAGAGCTTCTGGCTTTGGCGGTATCTTTGGAAAAGAATTCGGAACACCCTCTGGCAAAAGCTATTTTAAACTATGGGGAAGAGAAGAAGATTTCTGTACTGTCCGTGGATAATTTTCAGGCTATGGTGGGACATGGTGTTTCCGGAACCATAGAGGGAGAAACAGCGGTGGCCTTCCTTTATCTATATGAAAGCGCATTTTCTTTGGAAAAGAGTTTTGAGGAGCAGTGCAACAGCTTTTCCGAAAAGGAAAAACCCCATTATTCTTTTGCAAGAGGAGAGAAGCTTTTAGGCTGTATCGCCGTAGCGGATACCTTAAAGGAGGATGCTAAGGCGGGAATCGGAGAGCTGAAAAAGCAAGGCATTTTCACGGTTATGCTTACCGGAGATCAGAGAAGGACAGCAAATGCCATCGGAAAGGAAGCCGGAGTGGATATGGTCATTACCCAGTGCTTCCCGACGGAAAAGAAGCGGTTATCGAAAGCTGCAAAACTATGGAAAGGTTGCCATGGTAGGAGACGGTATCAATGATGCGGTTGCTCTAACAAGAGCGGATTTCGGGTACTGCTATAGGTGCGGAACGGACGTGGCGATTGATGCGGCAGATTTGGTGCTGATGAAGATCCAAGGTAAGGGATATTCCGAAGAATTCGACTTTCCAGAGCTACGATTCGAAACATTCGCGAGAATCTGTTCTGGGCATTCTTCTACAATGTGATTTGTATCCCCCTTGCTGATTTTTACTCGCCATCTTCCATTGGAATTTTTGCCATGAGTCCTATGGTGGGGGCAGCGGCTGTGAGCCTTTCCAGCTTTTGCGTGTGCTTAAATGCACTTAGGTTAAACTTATTTAACAAACAATTCCGCTGGAGATCATAGAAGGTTTGGCGGAAGAAAAAGAAAAAGCTACTGTTGGATTTTGACTCTGATAAGAAGAGAGTCATACAGAAAAAGAAAAGGAGATTGTTATGGAGAAGCATTTGGTAATTGAGGGTATGATGTGCGGACATTGTTCCGGAACTGTAAAGAAAGGCTTTAGAGCTTTGCCACAGGTAGAAAAGGCTGAGGTTAGTCATGAAACCGGTAAGGCCGTTGTTACTTTGAAAAGAAGCTGTGAGCGGATGAAGTATTGAAGAAGGCTGTAGAGGATCAGGGAATATACGGTGAAATCCATCATAATTAATTTTTCATCATCATTTTTCATAATCAGTGTACATAATCAAGAAAGGCTCTGATTTTTATAAAACGATGTGAAAAGCAAGAATGTCTATAAGGGGAGATTGCATTTATGCAGGAGGAGCAAAAGCAAGAAGCTTCCATGGAAATGGGAGGCTGCTGGGGAAGAAAAAGACAGGCTAGAGATGAGGGAAAGAAGATTTGATTTCTCCTTAAACCGTATGGAGGACAGATTCGAGGAATTCGCAATATGCTTTTAGAAGGCAGTGTGTGGATATCATACCGAGGTTAGTTCCGTTTCCTCCGCCCTAAAAGGCTCAGTAAGGAGCTGTTACAAAGCCATATAGAAAGCTGCGTGGTTTCCGATATTCAGGAAGGAAAAACCGAGGCGGTGGAGGAGCTTGCGGCTTGATTAAGAAGATTATGAAACGAAAATTTTTCTTACGCTTTTCATACTTTAAACACAAAAGGACTCTATACTTCATAGAGTTCTTTTTGATTCTTAAGGAGTAGCGTCTGAAGAGGTATAGTATCCCGTTTAGAAGAAGCTGCTTTAAAGTTTCACCTATGTATTCTGCTTCTAACAGGGCAATGGTTGAAACGATATAAAAGAAATTTTTAGGAATACCGTATGAGAGAACAAATGAAAGGAGATGCTTATGGACAATAAGAACAATTCTATGCTGGCTGGGACGATTTCTTTCCCGAGCAACAAAAGGATGACAATGGAGGAGGAACAGACCCAGATCTTTCCTGTTCTATGTCTTTATTGCCATGATTATCACTTTATTGCTGAATACTGCAGTGTTTCCGGCAATGAAACGAGCAAGAATTGAGCCCGCTGCTTATTCGGAATTCCAAAGCCATAACGGATAAGGGCCGTCACCAAGGTGGAATTTAATCAAAATACCATTGTCTATGACGTGAAAAAGACAGTGAGACTCAAGCTACAGCACCACGAGTGAACAACGATTTAACGAAGCCCGATTTATGCAGGGTTAAATACCCGCGTGAGTACAGTAAACCATTCTGTAGAGAGTAATTTCTTCTTAAATTTCATTCTTTCTCGGTTGTGCCCTTACTGCTCTTTATGGCTTTTAGGAAATTGGCTTTCAAGCGTATGGGATCTGCATGGGCGGCATGGGAGGCGGTTTTGGCTTAGGCGGTTTAGGAAGATCAACGCCAGAGAATGTGAGAGAAGGATGACAGCATTCGCTTTAAGGATGTGGCCGGAGAAGATGAAACAAAAGGGAGCTTCTCACGGGGATGGTAATTCTTAAATCATCCGGACAAGTATTCCAGAATCGGTGCCAAAATTCCCAAGGAGCTTTGCTAGTGGGACCTCCGAGACAGTAGAAAACCATGCTGGCCAAGGCTGTAGCCGGCGAGCAGGTGTTCCCTTCTTCTCCATTTCCGGATCGGAATTCGTGGAGATGTGTGTGGGTATGGGCAGCTGGAGTTCGTGATCTTTTCGATCAGGCGAAGAAAAAGTCCCCTGCATTATCTTTATTGATGAGATTGAGTGCCATCGGTAAAAACGTGGTGCCGGCGGCAGGGAAATGACGAAGAGACAGACGCTGATCGGCTCCTTACAGAAATGGACGGTTTGACAGCAATAAGGCCATTATTCTGCTGGCGTACCAACCAGCCGGAACAGCTGGATCCGCCCTTCTCCGTCCGGGACGTTTTGATAGAAGAGTACGGTGGAGCTTCGGATTATCGGGGAAGAATCGATGTACAAAAGGTACATATGGTTGCCAAGATTAAAATGTCCGACAACGTAAGCACGGAGGCCATTGCCAAGGCAGCTCTACGTGCGTCAGTGCAGAGCTTGCCAACATTATCAATGAGGCGGCCTTAGGGCGGTTCGTGCCGGCAGAGAAAGGTTATCAGTCCGACTTGGAAGAGTCCATCGAGGTGGTTGTGCCGGTTACCAGAAGAAAAATAAGGTAATGACGGAAGGAAAAAGCTGATTGTGGCTACCACGAGGTTGGACATGCCTTGGTTGCTGCTTTGCAGAAGGACTCTGCGCCGGTTCATAAAATCACCATTATCCCCAGAACCTCAGGTGCTTTGGGCTATACCATGCAGGTGGGAAGAGGAAATCGTATCTCTATTCAAGGAAGAGCTGGAAAATGAAAATTGCCACTCTCACCGGCGGACGTTGTGCGGAGAACTCATTTTTCCATACCTGCACTACGAGGAGCTTCAATGATATTGAGCGACAACCAAGTCTGCAAGAGGCTATGATTACCCGCTACGGTATGGTCCGGAGGTGGGAATGGTAGCCATGGAGCAACTGCATAACCAGTATCTTGGGAGATTCCAGCCTGACCGTTTCACAAAACAAACCAAGATAGATGAGATGGTTGTAGCATTGAGTGAGAAACAACACGATAGGCTTATAAACTTTTGGGGGACAATATTGCAAGTTACACGAAATCACCAAGTTCCTCTATGAAGAGAGAAACCATTACCGGAGAAGAGTTCACGGAGATTTTTAAACCGAAGGAAAGATAGACCGCTTCTGTAGTGGCAAGAGAGGAAAACTAAGCCGGTTTTCATATTACATAAAAATGAAATGTACCAGATATACATTTCTCCGACATAGAGTATAGGGGTTGAAATAAGGGTAATCTGAGCCCGTCGGCGCTTGCGAAAAACACAGGAACTGTTGTTTTTCGCTTGAGTGTCCGATACGAAGGCGAAGTTGGCAACGTGCCCTATTCCAGCCCTATACTATAGAGAGAAATATTTAGTACATTTCTTTTTATTCTAACAAAAAGATAGATTTTTATCGAAAAATATGGTAAAAGTGACAGTATTCATAAAGTTTCAGGATCAAAAAGAATTACAGAAATATGCGGGAACAAATGCAGAACTTCGGTTTATAAAAATCAAGGAGGGTGTATGAAAAGAGATTTGGATTATCTTCGTCTGCTGGCAAGAGCTTTCCCAGTGCGGATGCGGCGGCAGCGGAGATTATCAATTGCAGGCAGTTGCGGGTCTTCCCAAAGGGGACTGAATATCAGATCTTCACGGAGAAAGTGAAGCCTTCATTTTTCTGATGCGTTCGCTTCAGGGTGATTCGTTCAAAGATTTCCGATGTTTTTCTCATTATCTTGGAGAAGAGGAACATGAATTTAGCCAACCTGATCTATTATCCCAGAGAGACTTTTTATGGATAAGCGCAATACCTATCTGGAGGATAAGGAATGGCAGAAGATTACCATTCACCGTCTGGTGGCCCTATGCCTTAAGATTGCTTCAAGTATACCGTTCAAGGGTTCGGAAAAAAGCTTCCCAAGGAATTTGCCTATGCCATTGACGAGCTTTTGCATGACGAGGAAGAAGATACCAAACTTTATCATAAAGAGATTCTACAGGGGGTTTTAGATGTAGAGAGAGGACGAGGCTTTTTATAATTGCTCTTTGTGAGTTGATTCAAAGTCTTAGTATAGACAGCCTGCATATTATCGGAGACATTTTTCGATAGAGGCCCCCATGCAGATCAGATTATGGAGGAGCTGATGTGCTTCCATGATGTGGATATTCAGTGGGGAAATCATGATGTGGACTGGATGGGGGCTTTTTGCGGAAATCCTGCCTGCATTGCCAATGTTTTACGAATAGCTACCTCCTATAACAGCTTTGATGTTTTGGAGGACGGCTATGGTATCAATCTTCGTCCTCTGTCCATGTTTGCTCAGGAGGTATACAGGAATGACCCTGTAGTTGTTTTACTCCTCATTTGTGGGATAAAAACATTGCGGATTCTGTAGAGCCGGAGCTGGCTGCGAAAATGTGTAAGACCATCAGTGTGATGATGTGGAAGCTGGAGGGACAGCTGATACGCAGGCATCCTGAGTATGGTCTGGAGCATAGAATGCTTCTCCATAAGGTCAATCTGGAGAAGGGAGAGGTGGAAGTAGAGGGGAAAATCTATCCTATGAAGGATTGTCATTTTCCTACGGTGGATGGAAGAGACCCCTACAAACTCTCGGAAAAAGAGCAGGAGCTTATGGATACCCTGATTTACAGCTTCACCCATTCCAAGGTCTTAAAGAGACATATAGATTTTTCTTTACCCATGGCTCTATGTATAAGATTGATAACCATAATATTTTTGTATCATGGTTGTATTCCCATGACGGAAGATGGAGACTTTCTTCCCCTTAACACCAGAGACGGAGAGGTTTCCGGAAAACGTTTGATGGATTACTGTGAGCAAAAGTGCATCGAAGCGTATTTTATGAACGAGGAATTGGATCCTAACGGAAAGCTTTATGCTACGGATTTCTTCTGGTATCTTTAGGTGCGGACCTAAGTCTCCCTTGTTTGGGAAGGATAAGATGACCACCTTTGAGCACTGTTTTATTGAGGGATCCGGAAAGTCATAAAGAACTTTCCAATTCCTATTACAAATGGATGAGAAAAGAAAGCTATGTGGATAAGATTATTCAGGAGTTTGATGGGGATCCGGAGCTTTCCCATATTGTAAACGGTCATGTACCGGTAAAAGAGCAAGAAGGAAAGTCCCATTAAAGCATCCGGCAAGCTTTTCATCATTGATGGGGGCATTTCCAAAAGCTTACCATTCAAGACAGGGTGCAGGCTATGCCTTGATATATGATTCCAAGCATTGTCCTTGGCGAAGCATAGGATTTCCATAAGGGAGAGGAGAATACTCCGGAGATTCAGATGGTGGAAAGGATGAAAAGCCAAATTCAGAATCGGAGAAACGGATAAAGGTATAGAGCTTCGCAGGCAAATGACGGATCTTTTGGATTTGTTGGAAGCCTATCAAAATGGTGAAATTAAAAGAGAACTAGAGATGAAGGAGAATTTAAGTAAACAATAGGAATACTTTATTTTTAACAAGAAATAATCACGGATTTTCACATTATTCTATGAGACAAGGAAAGGACTCTGCCATATAACAAAAGCTTGAAGGAAGGGCGTGCCTTTCACTTTTCTATTTTTCAAAAAGCGTAAGAGAGGAGGAAATGAAGAGTTAGAGAGGAAAGAAGTAAGTACAAAAACAGAGTTGCTGGGGAACATCGAGAAGACGAAACCATTGAGAAAACAGAAAAAGCTGGTAGAGACCCGAGGAATGAAGAGAAGATAGAAACAATAGAAGATTAAAACTACAGAGAAGAAAACCGCAATGTTAAATCTTACGGAAGAGACCCTTTAACTACAATTCTTCGTTTCGCTTCTTTCCTATGTTGTGGAACCTTGTTCCAACAGTTCTACAGCATGATGGATACCATTATCGTCGGAAAGATGATTGGACTGAAGGCCCTTGCGGTGAGGTTCACAGGAGCCATCAACTTTATGATTAACAGCTTTGTCATCGGAACCTGCTCCAGCTACGATTCCCGTGGCACAGAAATTCGGTGCAGGACAGTTTGAAAAGCTCAGAAAATACGTGGAAATATTCTGTATTTAACCGTGATTTTTCTATTGTGATGACTGTTGTAATCGGTATTTTGACCAAAACCGATTCTCCAGTGGATGAGATACGCCGGAAGAAACCTTTTCCTATGCCTATCTTTATATTTTTCATGGTGTTTTTGGGAATTCCGACGACCTTTCTTTATAATATAACAAGCTCCGTAGTTCGTTCTCTGGGAGATTCCAAAACACCGGTGTATTTCCTGATCCTTGCGGCACTGTGAATATTATTCTGGACTATGTGAGTGTCCACTAGGCTTCGGGGTGGATGGACCGGCTTATGCCACGGTGATTTCTCAGTTTGTTTCGGACTATTGTGTTTAATCTATATGATTAAGCGCTTTCCGATTATTCACCTGAAAAAGGAAGATTTTAAGCCGGAAAGAACATTTACTATAAAAAGACTTCTTTTTGATGGGAGTTCCTATGGGACTGCAATACAGTATCACAGCCATCGGTTCCGTTATCTTACAGACAGCGGTAAATGGTCTAGGTTCTCCAGGCTATGGCGGCCATTACCGCAGGACAAAAAGAATCAGTAATTTCTGCTGTTGTGTCTTTGACTCTTTAGGGAGTAACCATGGCAACCTTCGCAGGACAAAATGTTGGGGCCAGAAAAGCTGTCACGTATTAAAAAGGGTGTTTGGGAAGCCACCAAGGTGGGAAGTATCTATGCAGTATTGATATGCGCCGATACTTTTTCTTCTTCGGAATGAAATTCCTAAGATTTTTATTAATGTAATGAAGTGGAAGTTATTAAAATGGCTAAGGAATTCCTTTTGGGAAATGCCTTTTTCTATATTCCTTTGGCGGTTTTAAACGTTTTGGCGTTTTTCCGTTCAGGGAATGGGCTTCTCCGGATTCGCTATGCTGGCGGGGTGAAAGCGAGATGATAGCAAGAATCATTGTGGCCTTTATTTTATTCCATTACTGGGCTATATGGCAGCTTGTATGCCTCTCCACTGGCTTGGATTTTTGCGGATGCCTTTTTGATTCCGGCATTTTTCAAATGTATGAAGCGATTAAAAAGATTCCCGGCATAAATCTTCTCCGGTGCCCCCGCATTCTCCCCGAAGCTTCTTTTGACAAAGATCGCAGGACATTCTTTCCGGAATAAGGTGTTGATAAGGCTTTGTGGCAAAGGGATTAAGGGAAGAGTAGAACTCTGTCTTTCCCTGACATGAAGTTCATTTTCCCTTCGTATATAGGGCGTAGGATATGGTGGAGACAGTTCCTCTACAAGCTCATGAAAAATATGGAGAAAATATTCATTTTCCCCGATGCTGAAGGGACGATGAAAGGAAAGGGCCTTCCTCTTTTAAAAGTTGAATATGGCAGGGGCTCTTCTTTGAGCCCTGCTTTGTTCTATAGCAACATTTACAATAAGATCTAAAAGTAGTCAACATGAAATCCCCTTTTTCCTAAGCTTAATATTAAAATTATGAGAAGCATGGTAGCAACAATCCCGTATCATGAGCTGTCCAATATCTGTAGTTACGATATCATACCATAGCTTTAAGGAAAAAAGTTTGCGACTATAATAAAAACAATTTTGTGCCTATGATAATTTTTCTTGCCAAAAAGAAGGATTTGATATAGTAGGAGTCGCGTCTTTGAAAGGCGACTTTTATCCTGCCTAAGTTTGAGGCAAAGTGATCACTCATATGGAAAAACCGGCGGTGTCACTGATGAATCCGGTACGCACAAAGCATATGGAGAAGTATAACCAAGGAGGTAGAAAAATGAGTGCAATTGGAATGAAGCAACTTTTTAGAAGCAGGTGTACATTTTGGACACCAGACCAGAAAGATGGAACCCTAAGATGGCTCCATATATCTACACCGAGAGAAACGGTATTCACATCATTGACTTACAGAAGACTGTAAAGCTTGTAGATGATTCTTACAACGCATTGTCTCAGATCGTTGCTAACGGTGGAACCATCCTTTTCGTAGGAACAAAGAAGCAGGCTCAGGATGCTGTTAAGGCTGAAACTCTTCGTTGTGGAGAGTTCTATGTAAATGAGCGTTGGCTTGGCGGAATGCTTACCAGCTTCAAGACCATCCGTTCCCGTATCCAGAGATTAAAGGACATTGAGAAGATGGCTGAAGACGGAACCTTTGATGTATTGCCAAAGAAGGAAGTTACTCTTTTGAAGAAGAGTGGGCTAAAGCTTGAGGCTAACCTTGGCGGAATCAAGGATATGAAGTCTATTCCGATGCAATCTTCGTAATCGATCCCAGAAGGAGAAGATTTGCGTACAGGAGGCTCATTCTCTTGGAATTACTCTTTTCGGAATTGCAGATACTAACGCAGATCCTGAAGAGCTGGATTACATCATCCGGGTAACGACGATGCTATCCGTGCCATCAAGTTAATCGTTGCTAAGATGGCTGATGCCGTTATCGAGGCTAAGCAGGGGTGATATGACCGAGGGAAGAAGCCGCTTTAGCAAGCAGTGAAGAAGATTTTACACAAAGAGGGCATAAGATAAATCAGGTCCCTTTTGCTCTATGAGTAGAAGGGACTATTTCTAATGTTATCGTTTAAAAGGAGGAAAAGAAAATGGCAGAGATTACCGCAGCACTGGTGAAGGAATTAAGAGAGATTACCGGAGCAGGAATGATGGCTTGTAAGAAGGCTCTTACAGAGACAGCCGGAGATATGGATAAGGCTGTAGAGTACTTGAGAGAGCAGGGACTTGCAGGAGCAGAGAAGAAGGCAGGAAGAATTGCGGCAGAGGTGTTTCCTTCACAAAGATTTCCGATGACGGAAAAGACCGGCGTTGTAGTAGAGGTTAACGCTGAGACCGACTTCGTTGCTAAGAACGAAAAGTTCAGAACTTCGTTAAGGAAGTAGCAGCTCAGGCATTAAAGACATCTGCAACGGATATCGACAGCTTCTTACAGGAGAAGTGGGATTTGGATCCTTCCAAGACTGTTTCCGAGCAGCTTTCCGCTACCATTTCCGTAATTGGGGAAACGCATGAATATCCGTCGTTTTCACCAAGATTACCGAGAAAACAGCTTTTCGTTCAGGATTATATTCACTCCGGCGGAAGAATCGGTGTTCTTTTACGAGTTAAGTCCACAGTGGTAAATGATGCAATCAAGGATGGCAAAAGAACAACGCTATGCAGATTGCCGCTTTAAATCCAAAAGTACATCACTCGTGCAGAAGTTGATCAGAATAGCTAAAAGAACGAGAGGAGATCCTTTTTGGCTGCTGCTAAGAACGAGAAGCCAAATGCTCCTGAAGGTTCTTCTTGGTATGGTTGAGGGAAGATTAAACAAGGAATTACAGGAAGTTTGTCTTGTAGACCAGGTTTATGTTCGTGCTGAGGATGGAAAGCAGAAGGTTGGTCAGTACCTTGAGAGCGTTGCAAAAGCACAGAACGCTGAAATTTCCTTGTTCGTTTCGTTCGTTACAGAGACAGGAGAGGACTTGAGAAGAAGAATGAAGATTTTTGCTGCGAAGTAGCTGCACAGATTAAATAATGAAGAAATCCCTCTTGCTGTTTTGCGAGAGGGATTTTTTTAACGCTTTTTAACGAGTAGGCTTGGGAAGCGAGAGATTTCTCAATCTTAAAGAGTATTGCCTATGCAGTATGCAATATCTCAATCTTAAAGAGTATTACCGGTGTAGTATACGATATCTTGTTGAAATCATCAGAAAGGCTTAAAGAAAATGAACTGCATGATTTTTGGAAAAATTGGTGGCTAGGAAAGTACGAATCCGGGGAGTTTTGGAAGAAAGGGTAGCCGAGGACATTTTGGCCTTCTTAAGGATGCGGTATTGGAACTATCCGGTGCTAGAAAAGGTGGAGGTGAAAGCTCACCGCTTGCTTCGGGTTTTACTTCCGGGAGAAACGAAGGGATGCTTCAGTTTGTTGCCATATGGATGCGGTACCTATCGGCTGCATTGGAGAGAATCCCTTCGGAGAGTGGGAGGAAGCCGACTGTACGGTAGAGGCTCCTGTGATATGAAGGGGGAACCGCTGCGGCAATCTCTGCATTTTTACAAATCTTAGCTATGGCAAAGAAGGAGAAACAAAAGCCAAGGCTTCTTTGCAAATGGTCTTCACCTGTGATGAAGAGGGGATATGAGGGGTGAGAAGCTGTTCAGGAAGGATGGCTGGATAAAAATACCTTACTGATGGATGAGCCTACTGACGGTACCATACAAACCGCCCATAAGGGAAGGTTTTGGTACGAATAACAGATTTCACGGAAGAGCGGCTCATGCCAGTGATGCCTGAAACCCAGGAATTGTTACCATTCTCTCCGTGGCCATAGCCCATTCCGGAGAGCGAAAAAGAGGGTGGATGCTTTAGAAAAGTAGTTTTTGGGGAGATTCAAAATTTGCTTTGGACAATGTAGCGGAGAATTCACCCCTATCAGGTTCCTGCGAAAGCCAAGGTATCTGTGGATATGCGTTTGGTTCCCCATACTGCTGAAACAGGAAAGAAATTTTTGGAGAAAGCGGTGGAAAAGGTACAAAGAATTTCACCGGTCTTCAATCCACCATTTTTAATTACGGGAAATCGACCTGCCATACCCCATTATGAAGAAAGTCTGCTTTTGGCAAAATGCAAAAGCCATTGAAGTAGCCGGATACCAAAAAGCTCAGGTCTGCCCTTCCGGCTATACCGATACCGCAGTGGTTGCCGGAAAATGCGATAATCATCCACACCCTTTCTACGGCCCTGGATCACTAGACATGGCCCACCAACGAGATGAATATGTGGAGAAAGACGATGTGCTTCGTTGCGAGAAGGTTTATTTTGAACTTCTAAGAGATTTTTATATGAATGGTATTTAATTCATTTAGATGCTTTATAGTCCATGGTATAAGAGCATAAGCTCTGTGTAGGGGAGATTTATTCTAATTCTAAGGGCTTGAAGAGATAAATCCCCAAAATGTTTTGACAGTGTGGATACCGGGTGTTGATTAAGACAAGCGGTTGATCCACACTGTTTTGCTATTCTATTATGAAATTAATGTGATTATTCGGGAGAACAGCTTTTCATGATACTGTCTATGGTCGGGGCAATCTGAGCCCGCGGGTACTTGCGGAAAGCCGGGGAGACCGCAGCTGTTTTCAGCATATCCACGAAAGGCGAGGTTAGCGAGAGGCGTGCCCTCAGGTCAGAGGCCAGTATCCGAAATAGCAATAAAGCTTCCCGCCCACAGACAGTATCAATGAAAAGCGTAAAGCTTCCCCGCCCATAGACAGCATCATTGAAAAGCGTAAACCTTCCCGCCCACAGACAATATCATTGAAAAGCGTAATCGTACTATAGAATATTCAAATAAATGCCAAGAAACTATTTAAAATCAAAATACTAACTTCTCTTTTTAATATGGTATACTAATGCCTGTTTGCAGCGCGATATATGGCAAACAGGGAGTGTAAAAATTACTAGATGAAAAGGAGCATTATGAAGAGAAAGCTTGCATTAACCACATTGTCCTTACTGGCATTAGCTGTTCTTGCCTCTTGCGGACAGAAGACAAAGGAAAGTTCTGTAGCAACAACTACTGCTAAGGCAGAGGGTCCTCCGCTGAGACCGAGAAGGCTACGAGAAAGCCAACGAGACTAAGGCTGAAGGAAAGCTGGCTATCGTGGCAACTTCCGAAGATTACAAGAGTTGTTTGATGAGTTTACAAAAGGACACCGGCATTGAGACAGAACTCCTTTCCATGTCCTCCGGAGAGGTTCTCAGTAAGTTAAAGGCTGAGGGAGGCACACCTACCGCTGATCTTTGGTTTGGCGGCGGAATTGATGCTTTCATGAGCGCTAAGGATAGTGACTTACTGGAGAAGATTGATTTAGACGCTGCAAATGACTTTGCATCCGGCTATGTTGATCCTGATCACTATTGGTACACCAAGGGTGTTACCGTTGTGAGCTTTATTGTGAGATGATGAGATGCTAGAGACTAAGAATGCGGAAGCACCCTAAGAGCTGGGACGACTTACTTAACTCCGCATACAAGGATGAGATTTTTGATGTCCAATCCTGCAGTATCCGGAACCAACTACGGTGTTGTAAATGCTCTTTTTACAGAAGAAGGGTGAAGAAGGGGATGAAGTACTTTACCGCATTAAATGAGAATGTAAAATACTACTCCAAGCGTGGTGGAGACCCAGAGAAGACTGCTCAGGGAGAGGTTGCCATCCAGGAATCACCCCAATGGATACAGAAGACCGAGAAGCTTGCTACGGAGCAGGGATGTTCTTTAGTTTATCCTGAGGATGGAATTCCTTATGTACCGGAGGGGGTTGCCGTATTTAAGGGCGCTGCCAATGCAGAGGCTGCCAAGGAGTTCTTAAACTGGTTATATAACAGTGAGGATCACTTAAAGGAGTTGGCTGAAATTGACGGAAAGAATACCATTAGGTTGTTTTGACAAAAGCTGTCAATGTTGACTTATCTTTCGACACCGGTCTGTTAATGAAGGAAGACTTATCCTTATTCGGTTCTCAGAGAGACAGTATCCTCAGCAAGTGGGAGACTTTAGCAGGTTCTAAGAACGAGGCTTAAGATGAAAGCCGTTCTTTTCCTTAAAACGAATAGAGGAAAATGCGGGAAAGAGGTGGAGCATTCCACTCTTTTTCCCGCTGTATTGTTTTCCTCTTTATTGTTCTTTTGATTCTTCCCATTGTTCTCTTTATCGTTTATCCGATTTTTCTGCTTTTTTGGAAAGCTTTTTCAGGTGGAAAATCCGGGGACAATATTTTTCAAGGAAATCGCTCTGCGATATAAAACTGCATTTTTCCATAGTATAAGCTCCTTTTACTCGGCGTTGATTTCCACCAGTAATGCGCTTTTCTTTCTATGGTCGATTCTCTACAGGAAAAATGGCAGAAAAGAATAGCGTTACTTCTTTTTGTCCATGAGTATGGTTTCCCCGCCCTTTATCTCTTCCCTGTCCTTTATTACTTTGTATGGTAGAAGAGGACTGATTACCTATCGTTTACTGGGACTGTCCTTTGATCCCTATCATAAGTGGGGAGTGATTCTTATGCAAAGCATTCACTTTGCCTGTATGAATACCCTGTTTTTACCAATGCACTGGAGGATTTTGACGGAAAGCTCTATGACAGCGGAAGGGATTTGGGGGCAAATGCCTTCTTCGTGCTAAAGGATATTTTGCTTCCTTTGCTGTCTCCGGCTATTTTGGCTTCCTTCTTTTTAAGCTTTCTGCGGGGCTTATCGATTTTGGAACTCCGATTATTATTGGGGAAGATACAGTACGCTGGCAACGGAGTTTATCTGCAAATTATCAGGTTTTCCGATTTTTCAAGGCTACAGCCATGAATATTCTTCTTTACTACCTGCTTTTTCAGCTTCCTTCTTTATCGGATGTCCATGAAAAGAGCGGATGAGCGAAACAAGGAGCAAAAGGGAAAGACCGGCTTAAGACTGGACAGTAAACATTGGATGAATCTTCCAATACAGTTCCTTTTGTTTTTCTTTTTGCTTTTCCAGCTGTTGCAATATGCCTCCATTTTTCCTCTATGGCTTTCTGCGATTTTAACAAAAAGCAAATCTTTTTCACACAGGAAAATATGACAGTCTTTTTCAGTATAATTTATCCACCATGGGATTAAGCTTGCTTTTGGCTTTTGCCGCCTCAGTAGTGTAGCAGTTTTTTGCCTTTCTTCTGGCTTATCTAATGGAAAGAAAAATGAAAAAGAGGCAAGAAGCTCTTGGACTTTGCCCTTTCTTTACCCTATTTGCTACCGGGACCTGCTTCGGTCTTGCCTATATCACGGCTTTTAATAAAGGCGCCTTTAAAAGCTTACCGGAACGGTTTGGATTATGCTGTTCTCCCTGCTTTTCCGGCAAATGCCCTATGGGCAGTGGGTTGGCGAGTACGCTGTGAGTCAGAGTCCCTAAGAATCTGGAGCTTGCAGCCAGAGATTTGGGAGGGCAAGACCTTCCATGGTATTTTTCAAATCATCTTTGCAGGAATTTTACCCAGCTTTTCTCTTCCTGTATGTTACAGTTTAGTCGAGGTAACCACTGCAGGAGCCATCATTTTCTAATTAGTGCAAAGTATAAGGTCTTGGTTTATACCTCTTTGATGCCATATAACGGGAGACTATGCTGTGAGCTTCTCTGATATCGGGAATCATGATTTTACTGTCTTTAGCCTTTTTCCTTTTCTTTACTGGGAAGGGTGCAAAGTCTTGCATATGCAGAGGAGTAGGAAATAATATGCAAGAGAGGATTATACAACAGCAATAGGATACAGGAGGGATTTCAAAAGAACATCCTCTAGGAGGACTACATCACAGGGAACCTAAGCAATAGCTGGCTGCTTTGGAGGAATATTCTTTCGCTATGATCCGAAGGAGGATTTGGTTTTAGAGGATTTTTCTCTATCTATAGAAGGGAGAGATTTTTTTGTCTTTTGGGAGAATCCGGCTGTGGAAAACGACACCTACAGCTTCTGGGAGAGCTTTCCTCTTTCCGGAAAAAGGGAAAGATTTTGATAGAGGGAGGATTATAGCGTGCCTTTCCACCGGAAAAAGACCTGTATCCACGGTTTTTCAGTCCTATGCTCTGTTTCCCTCATATGACGGTTTTGGAAAATGTCTGTTATGGCCTAAAATGGAAGGGCTTTTCAAAAAGAAAGAACAGCGGGATAGAGCGGAAAAATATCGGATATGATGAAATTATGGTCCCTTTCGAGATAGAGATGGTGACGGAGCTTAGCGGCGGACAGCAGCAAAGGGTGGCTCTTGCCAGATCCTTGGCGGTGGAACAAGCTATTTGTTAATGGATGAGCCCTTAAGCAGTAATTTGGATGCAGGGCTTCGGAAGGATATTCGAGGAAGAACTGGCGGACTGCAGCGTAAAACTCGGACTTTCCATGCTTTTTGTTACCCATGACAGGAAGAAGCCATGGAACTGGGGCCATAGAATCGGCATTATGGAAAGGGAAAGAATTCTGCAAATCGGTACCGGCGAAGAGCTGTATTTACATCCGAAAAATGAGTATATTCGGCGCTTTTCGGAGAGTATTTCGTCAATTTTTCTGGAAGGGAAGAATCATTTTCTTCGATCCGGAGGATTTTCGAATTTCCTCGAAAGGGGCAGGGGTGAAGCCTTTGTCCGGAAGGCAGGAGGAAGGAAGGAGAACTTCAGAAAGGAAGGAGAGTACTTTCCGAGATTTTCTTAGCCTCTTACCGCTTGTATAGGGTGGTATTGACGGAGAGGAAGTCCATATTAAGTTGCAGGCCAATGCTCCTTTCCGGGAGGGAGAGGAAGTAGAGGTATTTTTCTATGAAAAGGAGGAAGAACAATGATTTACTTGGATAATGCGGCAACCAGTCAAAAAGAAGCCGAAGGAGAGTTTTGGAGGCAGTTCTTCATGCCATGGAAAGTATAGGGAAATGCAGGGCGTTCTACCCAGGGCAGCCCTACAGCTCTACAAAGACGGTGTTGATACAAGAGTTTTACTGACGGAGTTCTTTCATGGAAAGAATCCGAGCCGTGCTATCTTTACGAAAAACTCTACGGAAAGCTTAAACATGGCGATTCTGGGCAGTTTACAAAGCCGGGGAGACCGATGGATTACCACGGTGATGGAGCATAATTCCGTCCTTCGTCCCTCTTTATGCCATGGAAACGGCAGGGGGTGGAGCTGTCCTTCTGCGGCTTTTGGATGAGAAATGGTCTCTGGACTATGCTTCTTTGGAAAACTTTGCGAGAAAAATACGAAAGCCATCGTTCACCATGCCTCCAACCTGACAGGAGATCTGGTGGATTTGGAAGAATATCTCGCCTTTTGTGAAAGGAAAAAGTCTCTGCTGGATTGTGGATGCTCTCTCAGACAGCAGGAGTTTATGAATTGACGTGGAAAAGCTTGGTATTGACATCTCTGTGCTTTTTACTGGACATAAATCCCTATTGGGGCCTCAAGACCGGAGGGAATGCTGATTAAGGAAGGAATTTCTCTTCGCTCTTTATCTTACGGAGGAACGGGGTGGAAACCTACAATGAAGATATGCCGGCAGAGTATCCGAACCACTTGGAAGCAGGAACCTTAAATACCCATGGCATTGCAGGACTTCATGAGGGGTGGCCCTATATTCAAGAGAAGGTATTGCAACTATCCGAGAGAAGAGCTTAGCCTAATGGAGCAGTTTAAAAAGGGGATTGAGTCCCTTCCCGGGTGTAAAGCTCTACGGAAATTTTCAGGAGAAAAACGCTGTCCTATTGTCAGCATGAATCTCTATGCCTATGATTCCGCCATGGTCAGTGATGAGCTCTTTACCGTTTAATATATGCCACCAGAGCAGGAGGGCATTGTGCACTCTATGCATAAGGCTTTTAAACAATGTGAGACGGGGCTGTGTGCGCTTTTAGCTTTTCTCATTTTCAAATACGGAGGGAAAGTGGCCAAGGCGGTGGAGGCCATTCGAGATTCTTTCGGAGGCTGAAGGCTAGAGAAGAGAGGAGTAAAAGCTATCGGGTGAAGATAGAGTAAAAGTGATCTAGTTTATATTAATTTGAAATATAAAACATGATCTATAATAATTCTTGATTAGACTTTTTCTCCTGAATTTTTATAGTTTAGGAATCAATATTGAAAGGAGAAGCAAAATGGATAAAGAAAAACTTAGACTGTATGAGGCTTAAACGTCCTCTTCCGTGGTGGAAGCAAAAGAAGGCTATGGAGATGCAGGAAGAATTCTTACCGTACTGTGTGGATAATGAAACTGCAGTACACAGAATTTTTGCAGAGACTGGGGACAGAAATTTCAGTACGCAGTAGCTTCCCAAAAGCTTTCTGAGAAAGAATTTGAGGTTCGTATTGAAGTGAAGAAGCAGGAGTACATCCAAGGAGAAGGGAGCTACTTGTACTGTGGTATTTTCTTCCAACAAGATGGGAGAGGGTGCAGAGGAGCTAGGACATGCACTTTGATTAAGTCGTTTTTCGCTTTTGAGTAATGTGGATCCTGCCACGGCAATGGTTTTCTATAACAGTGGAGCCTATTTGACTTCATGAGGATTCTCCGGTGCTTTCGACTTAAAGACTCTGGAGAAAAGCCGAGTGAAGATTATGACCTGCGGACTTTGTGCAGACTACTATAAAATTAAGGAGAAGTGTGGCTGTGGTATTATTTCCAATATGTACGAGATTGTGAAACCAGATGCAGTCCATTAAGATTATTAAACCATAATGAGAGAAAACTTTACAATGCATCTTAAGCTTTCATAATACGGTGGATGACCTACAGATGGAAGAAGCTGGGAAAGGAAAAGGACCTGCCCGGGGACGACTAGATTCCCCTTCTTCCGTCATTTCCGCAGGCTGCAGACTTGCACTGGGTACAGCTTTGGAGAAATAGAGAGCACCTTTGGCGCTTGTAAGAGTGGATCTGGAGCCAGTGCCAGTACATGAGAATTCTGTTTTAGAATTTTGTTTCAGTTTAGGCTGTACACTATGTACTGCTATATAGAGAATCTATAGAAGATTTATTGAAATTTCCTATGAGATCTGTTCGAGAGTTTGACAGAGCATTTTCTATGGTATAGTGTGCGGTGTTCATTTGGAGGTGGATAGGTACCTGGTGAGCCTCTGGTCTTCAAAACCAGTGTTGGGTGTGTGGAGACATCCTAGGTGAGTCGATTCTCACACACCTTCGCCAAAGATTCCGGCATTTGCCGTTTCAGACTGCCCTTTTTGGGGCGGTCTTTTTCAATAGGGAGGGAAGATGAAAATACTCAGTGTTATTACACAAAAACCCAGCAGTACAGGCTCCGGCATTTACCTGACGGAGATTCTGAAATCTTATCAGCACCTTGGAGAAGAGCAGGCTGTGATTTGCGGGGGTCACGAGGAAGACAAGCTTCGGATATTCCCTCCGTGGATTTTTCCGGTGTATTATGAATCAGAAGAATTGCCCTATCGGTTTTGGGCATGGTGATGAGATGCCTTATAGGTACCAGATATAAAGGATCTAACGAAGGAAATGCTGGAACAGTTTGAAAGAGCTTTCTCTAAAAAGCTGGAAGAAGTATTGTCGGGTTTTTCGCCGGATTTGATTCTTTGCCATCATCTATATCTGACTTACTGCCTTGGTGAGGGAAAAATGTCCCGAATATTCCTATCTTTGCTTTTGTCATAATACGGACCTTCGGCAAATGGAAAGAGCATGATTTAGAGAAGGGAAAGAATTATTCAAAATATTCAAAAAGCTGGATCAAATTTTTACACGAAGGAAGCCAGAGACGAGGAGGTTCTTCGTCTTTACGGTGTAGAGTCCTGAAAAGGTAGTGAAATATCGGTATCGGCTATAATTCGGAAGTTCTTGCTTTGCCCACAGGATGTGGTCAGTCCCCAGGGGTATTCCCAGAAGAAGAGATTAGAACAGCTTCAGGAGAGATTTTACCAAGGGAGAAAGTACTGGACTTGCTTTTGCCGGAAGCTTCGGGAGAGAAAAGAGAGAGTATCTCCCTTAAGGAAGCTCTAGGCTCCTTTCTCAAAGGGAGAAAGAAACTTTTTCGCCTCTTTATGATTGGGGATAATGGAAATCAGGAAGAAAGGAGGCGGTCATGCCATGGCCAAAGCCTGTAGCTATCCCATCCACTTTTTAGGGACATTTGGATTACTCTGATTTAGGTACCTGGTATGAGTTTTCCGATTGTTTTTCTTCTGCCTTCGCTTCTTTGCGGGTACCCATGACGGTGATTAGAATCTCTTGTAGCCTGTGGGGAAATAAAGTTGTTCTTACGGCTTTGGAAGCTTGCAAAGAGTTTTTTCGAGAAAATCTTCCCTACAGCACCCTATCTTTTTGTGGACTGCCTCCTCGAAAAGAAATGCGGATGAAATACCGGAGGAAGCCTTCCGATTTTTGAGGACACTCTAGAAAAACAGATTGCTCTGTGTATGGATGACTATTCTCAAATGATTTCCATGGGACGTATCTCTGGGACGGAATTGCTCGAGAAAAGTCCTGTCTTATCTTGACTTTTTAATAGATAAACCGTACAATAGAAACTGATATAGAAATAACAGGGAAGGGGTTTTCTGTACCTTTCCTGCTTTGTTAAGTAAAGGGAGACTAGAGGAGTAAACTTAGGTTAACCCAGATGACCGACTTTCCGCTGAGCCATGAAAATAGGGTCCGGAGACCCTTGCTCAGGTTGTGAGCAAGCCCAAAGATTTGATTTTTGATCCTCATGTATCAGTAGAGGTTGGATACTTCTGATGACGCAGCGGTTTACCAGCTTACTAGAGGATCTGGCAATGATTCAAACAGTGATTTTTCACTCCGTAGTGGATGCAACCTACCTGTTTGACAGATTGCAGCAGCAGATGCCCTTTCCGATGTTTATGCGATGGGAGGCATTCCCAAGGTAGTGCTGAATCATAGTCGGTTTTCCGAGTGCCTTTCTCTGATGTCTTATCCAGGAAATCATGAAGGGAGGAGCGGATAAGGTAAAAAGAAGCCGGAGCCATCTTTGATTGGAGGACATTCCATTCAAAACGATGAGCCCTTCTACGGCCTTACCGTATCCGGTCTTGATACATCCTAAGAAAAATTCAAGAAAGAAACTACGGGAGCAAACCCGGGACTGTATTCTTTTAACGAAAACAGATTGGTACAGGAATTATTAATACCGCCGCCAAGGTGGAATTTGCCAGTGAAGAGCAAAAAGAGAGTCCTATCGTGTCATGGCTTCCTAAACCGAAAAGGGAAAAGGAAGCGATGGATCACTACGGTCCATGCCTGCACAGATATTCAGCTTCGGTTTGATGGGGACATGTGCTTTGGAGATGGCAGAGGCCAGTACAGGGTGACTTTTCATTGATTCTCCTCCATACCCTATATTCCGGAGAGCTACGAGTATGCAGGTGGAATTGGGCATGATTCCGGCAGGGGCCACGCCAACCGGAAGTTCAGGAGGGAAAAGTGGATGTCAGCACGAATTTCCACCCGCATTTCAGGTTACTTTTTGATCCCTCGGTCCTCCGGAGGATTGCTAAGTATTCCCATGGAAGAAAAGGAACAGAGCACTGGAAAGCTTTTGAAAAGCAGATTTAGATACGACGGTATCTCTGTATAGGAGAAGTAAGAGAATTAGAAGAGACATTATTCTCTACTAAAAACTTGCAAAGGGCAATAGCAAATAAGGCAACAAGGAGACGCAGCATGAATATTAAACAGCTAGAAGCATTGTCGTATCGTTAAAAACAAAAAGTTTTCTCAGACACGGCTCAAGAGTTATATCTTACCCAACCTACAGTGAGTCTCTTATATCAGTAGTCTGGAAGAGGACTTGGGGGTACAGCTTTTTAACAGAACCACAAGAAGTGCAGCTACCACCAACAATGAAGGAGAACAGATTTATCTCTATGCAAAGGACATTGTGAATCTTTCCAATAAAGATTCGGAATGCTTTTTAAAAGGATGAAGAGGAAGGAAGTGGAATGAAATTATTGTTCCGCATCCTCCATTCCGGCGCAGTACCTGCTTCCAGTATTTTGGCAAACTTAGCAAAACGATGCAAATACGGAAGTTTTCCGTATTCATGGACAGACAGCAGGGAGCGTCACCGATGTGGCGGAGCATCAGGCGGATCGGCTCGGATCCATCGTTCCCAATGTCCAACTGCAGCTCTTCCTTGTTGAAGATGAGTTAATTTTGGTCCTCCCAATACGGAATATTTACGGAATAAGAAGGAAGAGCTTTTCTTTTCTTGCGAAGCAGATTACAGTGATGGGAGAAATGTTCGGAACGAAAAGAGGCGGTAAATCTTACACAGATGGGATGGAAAGCCGGAGGAAATGTAAAGGTGGTGCTCGTTTTGTGTCCGGTGCCATCACTTTCCGTTAAAGGAGCATTGGTAGCTATAGTTTCTCGCTTGCAGCAGAGAAATGCGCATTAAGAATCAGAGCTTTTGGATTTTCCTCTTAAAGAGACGGATACTTTCCGCAAATCTATTTGGTCAGCAACAGCCATTATCCCATGAGCAATCGGGTGAAGCTGTTTCTACAGATGATGCAGAATCATGTTGAAAAGCACAAAGATTTTATAAAGGATATTCATGAAGGAAAATTATAAACATCGTTGCCTATGACGGATCGCGATATTTTGGGCTTTGAAAAACAGAAGGGTCAGGAAGCTACCATTCGGAGCTAGCTGGAAGGGTTTTCCAGAATTCAGACAATGAAGAGGGTAGAGTATGAGTGCCTCAGAACCGATGGGGTGTGCATGCCAGAGGATGTGTACAATGTATTTTTGGATACGGAGCTTTCCGAGGAAGAGATTCAGGATTACGAAATCGTTATCTTCGGAAGATATTGCCATTGTCTCCGTAGAAGGTCAGCCCCCGCTTTCATGCCAGAGATACAATGCCCTGGGGAAAATCTATCGCTATTCCCTGTTATATCGGAAGAACAAAACCCGGTGTTTTTGATCGAAAGATTTTTGTCCATTGGAAGAGCGCATTGGAGGCTATGCAGGAGGGCGGCAAGTTTTTGATCAAGGGCAGATTTAAATCTCTGCGGTAATCCTAAGATGAAGAAATCCACCATTCGTTCCATAAGCAGTATTCGTATTCAAAAAGTCAAAATCTGCTTCGATTTTACTTTGAAGGGAAGCAGATACAGTATCAATTCGGATTATGGTGAGGGCACACTTTTGAAGTAGGCTATCATAAAAAGGAAAGCCGATCTCCCGGATTATTGACAAAGATGGGCAACGCCGGTTACAGTACCAGCGAAAGGACTTTGTCTTATGAAGGTTCTTACGATTAGAAGTTGAAATTGAAAAAGCGTTGTTATGCTCCTTGGGAATAAGCATTTTATCCATAGTATGCATTGTTTTAATATGGGCTTAAGTCTGCTGTCCGGTCGCTCCCCGGAACCTACATCGAGAATGTCGATGTTCTCTTTTAAAAGAGGGAAGAAGCTCAGGAATTATTCTCACAGAAAAAGACAGGATGCCTATCATCTTGTTATCATCGATAAAAACGGCCATCAGGAGAATCTTTATGGAAAGGATATTCAGCTTCGTTATGATTCCGACTTTTCTCATATTCCAAAACCGGATTCCTTCTATCTCTTGTTTTCTTTTGGGAAAGAGAATTATGATTTAGAAGGCAGCTGCACTGCGATGAAGCTGCTCTGGATGCTTTTATTACAAAGTATCTTGAAAAGCATGACAGTGATGAAGAAGCAAGGGGCTGCCTTTCCTTACCGCCTATTCCCGGAAAAGGCTATGCGGTGGGAGATGAGCAGTGGGCAGGAAAATCGATAGGATAAATTCCGGAACTATGCTGATTCAGGCCATTTCGGAAGGAACTTCCGAATTGATCTTCGAGAGGAGATTTTTATCAAAGCCCGAGGCAAAAACCGAAGAGCTAAAAGCCGGTGGCGGAGGAGAAAACATAAAAGCTTGCAAGCTCTTCGTTACAATTTTAACTTTTCGGTGAGACAATAGAGCTGACCTCGGACCGATATCACCAATGGATGGAAAACGGAGAATTCAATAAAAAGGCATTAAAGGACTATGTAAAAGAGAACTGAAAAGGCGCTTACCGACACCGCCGGTAAGAAAAGAGCTTTTCATACGGAAGACGGAAGAGTACCTTTTGTTGAAGGAAAATACGGTTTTCTCTTTCCCGTAAAAAGAAGAAGCGGCACTTCTTTTACAAATTTAAAGTCCAATGAAGCGGTTATCCAGAGAAGCGGAGTATGACACAGTGGCACCGGGAAGAGGAGCCTCGATTTACAGGAGAATACCTATGTGGAAGTGGATATTGCAAGACAAAGATATGTTTACATGTGAAAACGGAGAGATTAAACTTAGCTCTGACTGTGTGACCAGAAACATGTCAGAAACAACGGAACACCGGACGGTATTTATCCTCACCTATAAAGACGAAAGAATGCCACTTTGAAGGGGTGAGGATTACGAAACCAAGGTGAGCTATTGGATGCTCCTTTAATCAGAGGAATCGGTTTTTCATGATGCTTGGTGGAGGAAAACCGGTTTGGAGAAATATTTACCTAAGAGGAGGATCTCATGGATGCGTGATCTTCCTCCTCAGATTGCAAAGGATTTGTACCAGTTTGTTTATCAGGGTATGCCGATTATTTGTCATCATTAATGGAAAATAAAAGTATAGTAGAAAGAAGGATGAGAAGTGCAAGGGAAGAAAAGCAAAAGCAGGAAGTACTGAGTATGCAAAAAGGCGGAGAAGCTTTTTGCTCATGAAACCAAGGAAGAGGTTCAGAAGAAAAAGAGAAAATCCTATGGGAGAAAGGGAAAAGTCCTTTTTCTCCTCTTTTTCGTTCTTTTACGTTTTTACTTTCAGGAATTTTTCTCTATAGCAGTATATCGTTATGGGAAAAATGTGATAGCGGAAAGGAATCGGCATAACGGAGAAACTGGTAGTTGCTGAGCAGGATGAAAAAGCCGGGAGAACAAAAAGGAGGATAAGATTTCCAACAGTATCAACAAATTAAAGACAAAAGGGAGCTTAAGCTTCTTTTTCTGGAAATGACTATTTAAAGTCGGAGAATGACTTTTTCACTACTGTTTCAGGAGCACTGGAAGAAAAATACGGCGGAAAGGTAGAATGGAATATTCCGGAGCTTCCCGGAAATGCTACTGCCTTATCCGGATATCTGAAATTACAGGAGAGAGCTTTACGGAGATGTGATTTTTCTTTCCTTTTCGGATTATGACAAACTCCTATACTTTTTCCTTATTATTACGAGATATTGCTGCGAGATTTCACGAAAATTTCCGGAGCGGAGATTTTGTGCCTGATTGGAGACCGGGCATTTGCGGAGGATAAGGCTACCAGGACAATGCCTTTTGTGGTGAAGAATCTTGCAGAATATTATGGCATTGAAGTCATGAATCTTGCAGAGCTTATGGCAAAAAGCAAACTGACCCCAAAAGCCTTTTTGACGGAAGGGAGGCCTACTCCGGCTTTGTTCAGCGTTTTTACCCAAATGCCTTTATAGAGGCTATTGAAAAAGCCCTGGGATGGAAGGGCAGGAAGATGTGCGGCGAAGAAAACGCGGGATGAGCTCAAAAACTCCTTAAATAGTTTATTGGAGCAGGAGCCCCTATTGCATAAAGATTTCTAAAGAAGAATTTCATGAAATCGGAGATACAGGACTTTCACTGCTTCCAGGGAAAAATGGAAGCTTTAGGCGTATTAGGGATAGCATCTTTGGCCCCGAGTCTCTTTCCTTGGTTCCCGGGCAGATCAGGGAACTGTCTTGTGGGACAGGATTCTTACCGCCAGCTACAGTATGGAAGGAAGCAGTTATTTAGGCATATACACGAAGGAAATTCTTCCCAAAGGACAGATTCTTTTTGCTTTTGCCTCTAAAGAGGAACAGGAGAATTTTCATGAGCTTTATATGCTTTCCGGCGTTCCTTTGGAAAGGGGGCTGGAGAACGGAACCGCCCTTCCTGTTCCGGAAATGCCCATAGCAGAGACTGCCGGAGCGGAAGCTTCTTCCGAGGCGGTAGCGGAATCCTCCGGGGAAAGCCAGGCTGCTTCTACGGAAAATGCCGGAGCTACCAAAACGGAAGAGAAGCCTGCTGCAAAACAGGAGGAAGAAGACGGAGACAAAAAGCAAGAGGAAAGCAGTTCGGAAGAATATGTATTTCCGACCAGGGGCCCGAGATGTACGATAAAGAAATTCAGGGAAAGTCTATTTTTCTTTTTGAAGAAAGCTACGGAAAGTCAGAATATTGGAAGAAAAGGTCATAGGAAGAGCCCAGGGCGGACTGTGTTCTGATTCAGGAAGACAGCTTTATGGGGATTGAAATAAAGTCGGATCATGATAGCTACTCTCGCCTGGAAGGACAGATTAAAAACTATAATCAATATTTTGATTACAATATGGTGGTGGTGGGCAGTAAACATGCCCACAGCATAGAAAATCACGTTCCCTCTTTTTGGGGATTATTACGGTGGAAGAGGTAGAAGGAAAATGTGATTTTTATATACTTCGACAGGAGCAAAAATCCGTTTTTGTGATATAAAAAGAAAGGCAAGTTTACTTTGGAAATCCGAACTACAGGAATTACAGAAAAAATACGGTTTTCCCAAGTATCAGAATAAATCCAAAAGCTTTTTAGTGAATTATCTTTTAGAAAGAATTGCGGAAGAAGAACTGCAAAAAGATTTTTCTCATTTATTGTTGGAGAGAGATTATACGATATTTTCTGTGAAGAAGAAAAAGCACTGAGGCAGGAAGGAGCGGAGGAACTTAAAGGAAAGAAAAATCAGAAAGAAAAAAATACAAAAGAAGAAAAATCATTGACGAAAACGAAGCTGGGGGTTACCCATTTGATTCGTAAAGGAAGTAAGAGGACTGTGAAAAAATGAGAGAGGAAGAGATCAAAAAGGCATTAGAAGAGAAGTTTTCCGAGCTTTATGGAAATACAGAGGGGATTCGCTATTTCTTTGCTCGGGAAGAGTAAACCTAATCGGAGAGCACACGGATTACAACGGAGGCCATGTTTTCCATGTGCCCTCAGTATGGGAAGCTATGCGACTGTAAAGAAGAGAGATAAGAACTTCCGCTTTTACTCCTAAATGTGGAGGGAGCAGGGGTGATTTCTGCGGGAGAAAATGATTTTACCCCTCTTACGGACAAGCAGTGGGCTGCTTACTTAAAGGGTGTGGTTTGGGCTATGGAAAAAAAAGGTCTGGATATTCCCTGCGGTCTGGATTTAGTGCTTTACGGGAATATTCCCAACGGCTCGGACTTTCTTCTCTCTGCATCCTTAGAGGTCTGTGATGGGAAGCATTTGTAAGGAGCTTTACGGATCTTTCCGTAAGCTTCCCGGAACTGGCTTTAATCGGGCAATACAGTGAAAACAATTATAACGGATGAACTGCTGGAATCAGGATCAGTTTGCCAGTGCGATGGGGAAAGAAGGATCATGCGATCTTTTGGATACTGCCACCCTGCAATTTTCCTATGCTCCCATAGTTTTAAAGGATCATTGCATCATTATCAGTAACACCAACAAAAAGCATAAGCTATCGGTTCCGCCTACAATGACAGAAGAAGAGGTCGGAAGAAGCACTGAAAAATTTTTGCAGAAATTCCGTCCCTATTAAGAGCCTTGGGAGAGCTTTCCGATGAAGACTTTCTTTTGCTTTGGAAGGAAATCTTCGATCCTATTATTCGGAAGAGAGCAAAAGCATGCGGTATTGGAAAATAACAGAACCATTGCGGCAAAGAAAGCTTTGGAAGAGGGAGATTTGCATCGTTTTGGAGAATTAATGAATCTTTCCACGATTCCTCTTTCAGGATGATTACGAGGTTTCCTGTGAAGAACTGGATACCTTGGTAGACGCAGCAAGAGCTCTTCCCTATGTCTACGGCTCCCGTATGACAGGAGGCGGTTTCGGTGGATGTACCGTTACTCTTTTTGGAAAAGGACAAGAAAGAGGAATTTAAGAGAAAAGTGGCGGAAAAGCTATGAAAGAAAGATTGGTTACCCCTGTAGCTTCTATGAGGCAGAGGGTTTCTGACGGTCCAAGCAGGAATTATAAGGAGGCAATATGAAGATTTTTAGTTACCGGCGGTGCAGGCTATATCGGTTCCCATACCGTAATTGAGCTTCTGGCAGAAAACTATGATGTGGTGGTTTTTGACAACTTCTATAATTCCAGCAAAAAGGCCATTGAGCGGGTCAAGGGAAATCAGCGGAAAGGGATTTTTCCCTTCTATGAGAGCGGACATGCTGGAGAGGACATGGAAAAGATTTTTCTCTGAGCATCCCGGATATTTCCGCGGTGATTCATTTTCCGGCTTAAAGGCAGTGGGAGAGTCTGTTGTGAAACCTCTTCTGTATTATCATGATAATCTTTTTAGGAACCCTAAATATTCTGGAGTGTATGAAAAATACGGCTGCAAAAACTTTATTTTCTCTTCCTCCGCAACAGTTTACGGAGATCCGGCGGAGATTCCCATTACGGAAAACTGTCCCAAGGGAACCTGCACCAATCCCTACGGCTGGACGAAAGTGGATGCAGGAGCAGATGCTTTGTGATGTGCAAAAGGCCAATCCGGATTGGAATGTGATTTCTACCCGGTATTTTTAATCCTATCGGTGCCCATATTTCCGGAAAGATTGGAGAGGATCCAAAGGGAATCCCCAACAACCTTCTTCCCTATGTGGCAAAAGGTAGCCTCCGGTGCTTTGGAGAAAAATCCATGTTTTCGGACAGGACTATCCCACCAAGGACGGTACTGGTGTAAGAGACTATATTCATGTGGTAGACCTGGCGAAGGGGCATGTGAAGGCGGTGGAGAGATTATCGAAAAATGACGGCGTTTTGGTATGTAATTTAGGAACCGGAAAGGGCTATTCCGTTCTGGAAATTATTCATGCCTTTGAAAAAAGCCTGTGGAAAGACTCTTCCCTATGTGATAGAGGAAAAGAAGGGCAGGAGATGTGGCTACCTGTTATTCCAGTCCCAAGAAGGCGGAAGAGGTTCTTGGCTGGAAGGCGGAGAAGGATATTCTGGAAATGTGTCAGGACAGCTGGAGATGGCAGTCTCAAAATCCTAACGGATATGGAGAGTAATGGAAGATGGTAGAGGAATTAATACAGGACTTTGTGGCTTATGGTGCTTATTGTAAGCTGATTGAGGAAGCGGACTTTGTTTATATCTACAACAGTCTGGCTACTTTACTTACGGTAGAACCTAAGAATTATTCTTATGAGAAGATTCAGGAAAAGCTTCAGGGGATTTCCAAAGAAAGCATTGAAGACGGTTCCTATTTGGAAAGTTTACTGTCGAAACTTTTTATCCCTGGCCTTGGAAAAAGGCTGTTCTCAAGGAAGATAATGTGGTGGAGCAGGGATCTTTTGGATACCAGAATCATGGGGATTCTTACAGACCGTCCAAGCCATGTGCAAGAAAAGTTCCGGGAATTTTATCAGGAGTCTCCTAAAAAGGCTACAGAGTATTTTTACGAGTTCAGCCAAAACAATGACTATATTCGTCGCTACAGAATCCGGAAGGATATTCATTTTCATAGAGGAAACAGACTACGGTCCTGTGAAATCAGCATTAACTTAAGTAAACCGAGAAGGATCCGAAGATGATTGCCCTCCTTGGGAAGATGCAGTCCTCTTCCTATCCGGCTTGCATGCTTTTGTAAAGAAAGCGAGGGGTATGGAGGAAGACTGGACTTTTCCGGCAAGGGACCATAGAATTATTCCTTTAAACCCGGCAGGGGAGGAGTTTTACTTTTCCAGTATTCTCCCTATGTGTATTATCCGGAGCATTGCATTGTTTTCCACAAGGAGCATAAGCCCATGCGGATTTCTGCGGAAATCTTCCCTAAGCTTTTCTTCTTTGTAGAGCAATTCCCCCATTATTTTGTGGGCTCCAATGCGGATCTTCCCATTGTGGGAGGCTCCATTCTTTCCCATGAGCATTTTCAGGGAGGAAACTATAGCTTCCCCATGGAAAAGGCGGAAGTTGAGGAATACTTTAAATTGGAAGGCTATCCGGATATTCAGGCAGGGATCGTGAAATGGCCCATGTCCGTGATTCGCTTACGTGGAAAGAATTCTGCTGAGCTTTCTTCCTGTGCTACGATGATTTTGGAGCGTTTCCGCTCTTATTCCGATCCGGAAGTTTCTCTCCATGCCTTTACGGATGAGACTCCCCACAATACCATTACCCCCATTGCCAGAAGACGGGGAGAGGATTTTGAGCTGGTTGGTGCTTAGAAACAACCTTTGTACGGAGGAGCATCCTTTGGGATTGTTCCATCCCCATGAGGAGTATCACCATTAAGAAGGAAAATATCGGTCTTATCGAAGTGATGGGGCTTGCAGTAGCTTCCTGCAAGACTTAAAGCAGGGAACTGGAGGAACTGGAAGCGGCACTTGTTTCCGGAGAAGACTGCGAGAAGAAAGCCTTTCAGAAGCATGCAGATTGGGGCGAGGAGATTTTAAGAAAATATCCCCATCTTTCCTCGGACAATGTCCATGGGATTGTACAGGTAGAAGTGGCAAAGGTTTTCATGGAGGTTCTTTCCTGCGCGGGAATCTTTAAAAGAGATGCAGAAGGAAAGGCGGCCTTCCAGTCGTTTTACAGAAGTGATCTCCAAAAGCATAATTTTCAAAATAGAAAAATAGGGCTGTAATGACAAGCTCAACATAGGGCAGTAGGACAAGCTCAATAGAGAGCATAAGGAAAGCCCAGGGAAACAAAAGAGAAAAAATGGCAAAGAGCTATAATGCAGACAGTATTACTGTTTTAGAGGGATTGGAGCAGTACGAAGAAGGCCGGGAATGTATATCGGATCCATCGGAAGCAAGGGCTTAAATCATTTGATTTATGAAATTGTGGATAATTCCGTGGATGAGCATTTGGCAGGATATTGTACGGAAATTTCCGTAACTCTCCATAAGGACGGTTCCTGTACGGTACGGGATAATGGACGTGGAATTCCCTGTTGACCGGCATAAGAAGGAATTTCTGCGGAAAGAATCGTGACGACCCTCTCCATGCCGGAGGAAAGTTTGATGATAGCTCCTATAAAACCTCCGGAGGCTTACACGGCGTAGGTTCCTCCGTGGTAAATGCCCTGTCCAACTATATGCGGGTCAGGGGTTTATCAGAATGGAAAAATTTATGAAGATGAGTACAGAAGAGAGATTCCCAAGACGGAGGCTGATTGACGGCTCTTGCCGGTGGTGGGAAAACCAGGAGACCGGTACGGAAACCACCTTTATTCCTGATGACAGCATTTTCAGAAAAAACCCGTTTTAAGGAGGAGTGGCTGATGTCCCGCCTCCACGAGACTGCTTACTTAAATCCCACACTTCATCTTCATTTTCGGGATGAACGGGGAGAGGAAGTCGTTAGCAGAAGATTACTATGAGCCGGAGGGACTTCATGCCTTTCGTGGCGGAACTGGTAAGGATCAGACGAAAATCGTGTCTCCGATTATTTCCTTTCAGGGAAAAAGCGGAAAGACTGAGGTGGAATGTGCCTTCCAGTTTACCGACAGCTTTGAGGAAAATCTTCTGGAGCTTTTGTAGCTGGCATCTATACCCAGGGAGGGGAACCACATCGTGGGCTAAAGACCAAATTACCCAGCAGTGAATACTTCACGCAAGACAACTGGGCATTTTAAAGGAAAAGGATCCGAACTTTCACGGAGCGGATACCAGCAATATAGTAGCAGTACTTTCGCCGTATCCAGAAACCTATTTTGGTAGACCAACTTCTTTGGT
>BNJV01002939.1_pt1 | contig 78339 bp, 146 predicted proteins | sample 8540591 | NCBI WGS metagenome assembly BNJV01 (sample SAMD00202457, study PRJDB9452) | human saliva metagenome | host: Homo sapiens | reverse complement strand
ATCAGCATGAGCCTGCTGAACCGGCAAGCTGACCGCTATCAGAATAAATGCCGTTAGAAGACTGGACGACGCTTCCATGACTGGCACCCACCGACGACTTCATTGGTGGCATCACCCAGCCAGCTAGCCGTCGCCGGTTTGACCCACCTGCATATCCCACAACAGAAAAACGCGGTCACGTGGGTTAAGAACCCTTCTCACCAGTCTGGAGTCAATAAGCTCAGCACTACTATCATCACTACACACCTGCATCGCATACCTGAGAACCATCAAGGTCAGTTGGCTCTCAGCACCCTTTACGTACACGTGACAACACCGTCTGCACCCAGCCCTTACTGCGACTCACCAACCTCTCGTGTATCGAGTATCTGGCTCTGCCCGGTAGTGATATCCGCCAATGGCTGAATCGAAGCATCCGGATTGGTACGCACCTCGTCGAGGATCCGAAATACTCAATCACCCGATCAGCGGCCTCCTCGCCTGACTGAACGTCTCCCTGACGGCTGCGGAGACGACTGATGACGCAGACGGATCAGAGATAGCGACGACGCCGCATCGATCGGCGATGCCACCGACGTCCTCCCCACGACGAAGGACTCTTCGAGCAGAAGACCACCCCCACCACACACCCGAGCGCAAACATCACGGGAACGCGACCACAACGGCAGCAATCCGCATCTCTTTGCCGAACCATCACCCACACACTCCATTTGGTACCATAACTCATCCCACCCCCGAAACAGGGGCCGCGAGAATGATCCTAAACACAAACCACCCACCACAGCAGAGGTTTCCAGGAAAGAGATTGCAGAAATCGTCAGAGCATCCGCGGGCTTAGTGACCCCAGCAGCCTACGGACCTATCGGTCAGCGGCCGCAGGAGCCTACTCGTCGTCCACAGCGACGGCTCTGAGGCACACGATCAGTTGCCCGCCGCGCTGAACGCCGGGGCAGCGCGCCGCTGGTCTTTCTTGCTGAGGTCGCGGCGTGGTTCCGGCGGCAGGGGCGAAGGTCAGGTTCTCCTCCATGAGGCGTTCCTCATCGGCCTGCGGAAACCCCGCTCCTCCAGCACTGAGCTACCCTGCACCAGCTCGTCGGGCACGGAGGCCCGAGAGGACAATGGTGGAGACGCCATCAAGCCATTCGTCCGGATCTCGTGGGGGTAGTCGATGCGTTCGGAACGTTTCGCGGCCTCGAGCGCGACCTCCACCAGGCGCATCGGGTTCGACGAGTTCCGCGACCCGACCACGATCATCAGGTCGCGGTGGGTGCGATCTGCTTGACCGCCTGCTGCCGGTTCTGGGTGGCGTAGCAGATGTCGTCGGTGGGTGGGCCTCACCAGCAGCGGAAACTTCTGCCGCAGCTGGGACGGTCTCCATGGTCTCGTCGACGCTGAGGGTGGTCTGCGACAACCAGACGAGGGTTTGTCGGCGGGCGGGTCGAGGCGGTCGACGTCGTCGGGGAGCTCTCCAGGGAGGGTGGTGCGCTCCGGGGCCTCCCCCATCGTGCCCTCCACCTCCCTCGTGCCCGGCGTGCCCGATCAGGAGGATGTCGGTGTCCTCTGGGCGGCGAACCGTTTCTTAGCCTCGCGGTGCACCTTCGTCACGAGCGGGCGGGTGGCGTCGATGGTGCGCAGCTCGCGAGCGCGCCGCCTCCTCACGCACCGCCGAGGCGAACGTGAGCGGGAGAACACCACCAGGGCATCGGCGGGCACCTCGTCCAGTTCGTCGACGAAAGATCACCCCCGCTCCTCAGGGTCGAGACGACGTGCTTGTTGTGCGTCTGTTTGCCGCACGTAGATCGGGCGGGCCAGCTAGGTCTCGAGGCCTTCTCCACGAGTGGTGACGGCGCGGTCACGCCGCGCAGTATCCGCGTGGCGCAGCGACGATGACCCGCTTGCTGGTGCTCATGCGGGCCAGTGTGCAGGGGCGCACACCGTCCTCATGTTTCCGACCGACCGTCGGTCGGGGCGGTCAGCGCCCGGGAATCAGGATCGCCAGCAGCGCCGCGGTGGCGATCATCTCCACTGTAGCAGCATGGCTGGTGGTCACCTTGCGGCCTTCATCACCCCAGCGACGGCACCAGCCACGCCCGCAGCGTGCAGATGATGAAGAACCCACCAGCCACCAGCGGGGCGAGCGAAAGTCGACAGCGCGAACAGCACCGCGCAGGCCGCGTGCCAGGTGACGGAGTAGGCGATGTAGCTCACCCGACCGCGTTTCCCGCACGTTGGTCTTGACGTAGAACACGGTGCCGAAGAAATACGAAACAGGCCAGCGACGAGCCCCGCAGCACCGGCAGACCACCGAGGGTCGAGCGGCCCCTCAGACACCGGCGCAGAGGCGCGCGCGCATACCGTCACGAGACCCGGCAACGAGCGTTCCGCCGTTTCCACGCCGCCACAAGCCCGGCCGGTCAGCGGGCCCGAACACCAGCACGCCCACCAGCGCGGTTTCAGCACCAGCAGCAGGATGCCGGGACGACGGTGATCGCGCTGTAGGTGACGACGGCGCGGCGGTAGCGGGGCTGATAGCTCGACTTCAGCCACGTCGCCGCCGCGAAGAAGCGAAGTAGCCAATCACCCACGACCGGGAGCCAGCACCAGCGTCCCACGAGAACCGGCCGGCGCATGTGACCCAGACCGGTCGCCGTAGGGGCATCATCAGCATCGCTGAGCCTCCGTGATGGTTCGGGCACTCAGCCCTGCGAATGTCCTACGGGTTTCCGGGTCGCCCTCCTGCTGCACGGCACCGATAGCTAGCAGCCCGACACGGGACGACGGCGGTGTTTGGGACTGGGCACGGGCACCCGCAATCTGGCCGAGATCTCGCGGCGGTGACCAGCTCGCGAGGTCAACGCTGCTGAACGTGAAATTTCCCCAGGGCGGCGGCCGTGATGCCGACGATCCCCGCCCACCACCAGGCCCGCCCATGCAAGAGGCCGCGATGCGAGGCGCGATCGCTGTCAGCGTGGACGTATCGCGATACCATCGAGACGATCGCCAGTGCCATCGGGCTGTAGGAACAGTTCCGGCGCTCGCATGCGCGCCTGCTGCGACGGGGTGAGCTCCCGCGAGAACTGCCGTCCGGGGCTCTGGGCCTGCTGGCGCCGGATCTCAGCACCACCTTTCTGCGCGAACGACTCGACGAGCTCAGGCTCCATCTGCTCGGGTCGAGCGTCCTTTGCGGGCCTGAGAGCGCGGCTTCAATTCGGACTCTGTCGAGGGTGGCTGCGTCATGGTCCCAAGCGTAGCTTCCGGGATGCTCATCGGGAAGCATCGGTGAGGCTCCTGACATGGCCTGACCAGTTCGCGAGACAGCCCACAGCCGCTGGCGCGCATCGTCGGAGCAGTCGCGGACTGGAGTGGGCAGGCTGGGCGAGATCTGGGTGGAGCGCAGGTCATCGAGATCAAACGCCGCGCCGCTCCCACCCAGTTCCTCACCCTGCGCGACCGTATCGCCGACGTCTCCTGCTCGGTGACACCGCGGCGCTTTCGTGCTGGACTCCGCAGGGCCGCTGCCGGAGGGGTCGCAGGTCAGGGCGCGCCTGAAGCCGCGGTGTGGGAGCCGAACGCGTCGCCTCAGCTTTCGAGATGCCTGGAGCTGCGGGTCGCGGGGCGGAAGGCGTCTGCTGGCGGAATTGGACGCGCCGACGCAAGCTCCAGGCCGAGGGGCTGTTCGACCCGCACCGGAAGCAACGTCTGCCGCTGCTGCCCCGCCGCATCGGGCTCATCACAGGCAGGGACTCGGACGCTGAACGCGACGTGCTGCGCAACGTCGCCCGACGCTGGCCCGCACGTTTCGACGGTGACGCACTCGCTGGTGCAGGGGACCCGACTGCCGCCGCGTCGGTGATGCAGGCCCTCGAGGCCTCGATCGAGCGACCCGGAGGTGGACGTCATCGTCATCGCCCGCGGCGGCGGGCGCTGGAGGACCTGCTGCCGTTCTCCGACGAGGGGCCTGGTGCGGGCCGTCGCCGCCTGCCGCACGCCGGTGGTCTCAGCCATCGGGCACGAGTCCGACGACCCCGCTGCTGGACTTCGTCGCCGACCTGCGGGCCTCCACCCCCACCGACGCGGCCATCGCGCATCGTCCCGGGATTTCACAGCCGAGCAGGAGCTCGTCGCCGCGGCACGCGCCCGCCTCACGCAGCCATCGACGCGCGGGTCGGGCGAGGCCGCAACGGGAACGTCGCGGAGCTGCGGCGGCGTCCGGTCCTGGCGAGTCCCGCCGCCGCTCTGGAGGGGCCATCGCGACCGCTCTGGCGCTGCTGCGTCACCGGCGGGCACCGCCATCGAGCGGCAGCTCACCAGCCCGGCGAGGCCGAGCTGGCATCGCACCTGTCCACCGTCCGCGCCCTGTCCCCGCCGCCACGCTGCAACGCGGCTACGCGCTGCTGACCGACGGAGACCGCACGATCTCCAGCGTCGCCCGAGGCACCCGTCGGGCAGCACCCTCACACGCACACCTCGCTGACGGCGACCTCACCCTCACCACGCAGGCCAGCACCCGGGAAGGAACCACGATGACCGACAAGAGATGCTCCTACGAGGCAGGCCCGCGATGAGCTGGCCGAGACCGTCGCCAAACTGGAGTCGGGTGGGCGTGACGCTGGCGGAGTCCATGGAGCTGTGGAAACGCGGTGAGGAACTGGCCGCCATCTGCCAGGGCCCACCTCGACGAGGCGAGGGCCAGGTGGAGAAAACAGCGCTGAGCGAGTGAGGGCCCACGACCCTCCTGCGTCCTGGGAGTGATCCAGCGTGTGCAGCCTCGCGAGGCCGTTCGCGACAATCGGGTTTCCGTGGATCTTCTTCGGCTGGCTGACGACCATCTGGGACGTGGCCTCACTCCGGGTGGTGGAGGAGCCCCTCCTGGGGTTGCCTGACCTGCTGACCTCCGGGCTCATCGCGCTGGTGGCCGGCGTCTCCACCCTGCTCGGGCACTGCGCCATCCTGTTCATCAATCGGGTGCAGGGTCTGCGGTTTCCTGGCGGTGCTGGCTCGTCGGCGGGGTCTTCTCTGACGCTGCTGTACACCATCAGGCGCTGATCCTGTGGGATCGTCGCGGACCCATCACCCAGCATCGCGTGCACCTCGCCGAGCTGGTTGCGGTGACGCTGTCCCTCCACCGCTCCCCTGGCCTACGGATTTCCTCGTGTTCATCCCCACCTCGGGGTGCTGATCGGCCGCATCCTGCAGGGGCTGGAGCGCGATCTGCCTGTGGCTGCTGGTGATGGCGCTGCGATGAGCACCAGCTGGTGGCAGGCGCTGCTCGCGACCGGCCTGGCCTGGGTGATCATGCAGCTCGCCTCGCGGCTGCTCGGGCCGTCCCATCGGTACCTCGACGGGAAGAGTCTGGACCCTGGTGACGGGGCCATCCCGGCGATTCCTCGACCCGAAGGACGTGCTGGCCGGGACGCCCTTCGTCCCCGTCGAGGGCGCAGCCGATCCGTGAGCCGAGGGACCCGATGATCCTGGTCCTGCTGCAGGTGACGCTGCTCGTGATCCTGGTCCTGGCGCTGCTGGCTCCCTGGAATCCCTCGAATGGTGGGCACGTCGCCACCCGGCGCCTCGCTGCCGGCCCCGCAGGCAGCACCTCGCCGCCGGGATCCGGAGGTTCGCCGTCTACCTGTCAGGCATCGCGGTCATCGACGGCGCCTCGATCTCACGCCGCGAGCACGCGATGCTGGAGGAGGTGCGCCAGCGCGTTCCGACGTGGTCATCACCGAGGACGTCTTCCCCTACGCCATGGAGAATCGCGGCTGGCGCAGCGCGCCACCGCCTGGCTGTGGCGTCGCCTGGACCGGGCAGACGCCGCTCCGCTGGTGGCCGGCGCCGTCTGCTGATCAACCTGCGCAACGTCATGCAGGGTGCTGGTCTCCGCCGACCCGCGCTGCATGGCGGAACCTACAACTTCGGGGTCGCGTGCGTGGTGTGGCAGTCCCTCCCTGAACGCCGGCTACGACCCCGCCACCCGGCTGCCCGTGACGCTGATCGGTTACTCGGGCGGCGCGCAGATCGCCTGTGGCGTCGCACGCTTTTCCTCGCCGCCCACGACATTCGAGGTGGATGTCGTCTCCATCGGCGGGGTGTTCGCCGACGATCCGGGCCTGGACCACATCAGGGTCGCTGACCCACCTCAAAGGGCAGCCGCGATCACGTCCAGGGCTCGGCACCCTGGCTTTCCCCGGCCGCTGGGTCACCGCCCCGCTGTCCCTCCTACGGCCGTGCCGTCCGGGGACGGCCGCATCCACACCATCGGCATGGGGCCGATCCACCACCGCGGCTACTTCTCCCAGGCATCTCTCCTGCCCCGACGGCCGCACCCGCGCAAGGAGGAGACGATCAGGACAGCTCGTCGAGGCTCTGAGACAGCTGAAACGATCGCACGTCAGCTGCCGAAGCGTCGCTCACGCTGGGCGTAGCTGCGCAGAGCCCGCACGAAATCGACCTTTCGGAAAGTCGGCCACAAAGGGGCTCACGAAGTAGAACTCGCTGTGCAGCCGACTGCACAGCAGGAAACCCGGAAAGCCGCTGCTCCCCGGAGGTGCGGATGATCAGGTCGGATCCGGCTGCCCCTTCGTGTACAGATGCTCCGGAGATCTCGTCGAGTCTCGACGGTGGCCGCCACCTCCTCCAGGGGTGCGTCCCTGCGCAGCCCGCTCCGCCAGCGGCGACCGGAAGGCGTCACGCAGCTCGTGCCGTGCCGCCGTAGCTGACCGCGACGTTGATGTGCATGCCCCCGCACCGCATCGGTTCTCGGCTCGACGACGCCCTCAGGCTGGCGGCCCGCTCCGGCGGCAGCAGGTCGAGGTCCCCGACCGCCTGCACCGCCAGCGTCCCGTCTCGGCCAGCGCCACCACCAGCTCGTCGATGACCTCCAGCAGCGGCTCCAGCTCGTCCGCGGCGGCACGGTCGAGGTTGTCGGTGCTGAGCACCCACAAGGGTGATGACGGGAATGCCGATCCAGTCACACCATTCGACGAACTGCTGCAGCTTCGCTGCGCCCGCGCGATACCCGCGACCAGGGGCTGCCCGGGCGCGTTCAGCCGCGCCCACCGCCGGTTGCCGTCCGCCAGCGCCACACGCGCGTGCCGCGGCGGGGCAGGCACGATCAACCCACGCTGGGACGCCTCGCTGGGTGGGTAGAGCCACGCGGGGGCCAGATGCGGTCGATGAATCGGCTGGTCGCGCAGACGCAGAGACGCAAAGGGTAGGTGGATTCCACCCACGCGAGGATCGATTAACTCGTACCAACGCCACCCGTCCGCCGGCGGATACTCTGCGCCAGTGGATCACCGGCAGGTCGCGCAGTCCTCACGAGGTGCCGTCACTGGAAGAAGGCGTTAATCGCGTCGGTGACGCAGCTGTTTCCCAGGTCACGGACCCGTGACCCAGCCGTCGTGGAGTGAGCAGATGCCGGACTCCAGCTGCTGCGCCTGTGGTGACAGCGGCACTGCTGGTGGGAGTTGTGAGATGCGCCCGTCGCTTGAACCACGGATCGGGCGGCGCCACTGCCAGTGAAGCTGCAAGGTTGGGCACGGGGCGGCGGGCCGAGCGTTCGCGCCGGATCCCACCATGCCGCCGACGCTTTCGGTTGCCTTCTGCCCAGCTCATCACCGCGCCGGCGAAGTGCGCCGCCACTCCCTCTCGTCAGCGCGGTCGAGGCACCGGGTCGCAGAAGGCGGCAAACCGTCGTCGTCCAGCCGTTGTCGTCGCGGCCCGTCAGAGCATCGAACGCCTTGAGGAGAGCCGAGCCGTCACTCATCGCCACCGCTCACCGTGGCGGTGAGTCGCGGATAGACGTTCGCGCCCGATACTGAAAGCGGCGGCCTGGTTGGCCGCCTGTCCCTGGGTCAGCTGGCGGTCACCTGCGTGGGGGCTGGTGTCCAACCCCGCGAAGAGTTGACGGTGAATCACCGCATCACGAATCCCCCCGAAGTGCAGGCGCTCATCATCCAGAAATCGCATCAAGCTTCACCACTCAGATACCCTCCACACCCCCACCACCCCCACACACCAACCCCCCCCACAACCCCACACACCCAAACCACCACAAACCCCCACCCAAACAACCCACCACACCCCACAAAAAACACACCACCACCCACCACCCCCACCCCCACACACCCACCCCCCCCCCCACAAACCCCCCCTGTTACCCACCCCACAGTAAACTCACCGAACACTCGGATCCCAACCGACGATCATCACCAGCGTCCGACTTGGCCCTTCAAAAAACCCCCACCCCCAACACAACCACCCGTTCGCCAACAACGCCTTCACCAACCTTGATGTCAGCGATGCCTTTGGGATTCTCCCAGAGTCCAGCAGGACCTTCATTTGTGGTGCACAGCCCCCTTTGCCTCTCTGCCAGTCGAGCTCTGCTCCCGGTGGTCAGGTCCTCGTCGAGGCTCAGGAAGCTGCACCGTGGGCTGGATACGCCGCCGTTCAGGCTGCCGGTCGGTTCTCCGTGACCTGTCTGCAGCGCGTCTCTCGTGTCGGACACGGGCACCGCCAGCGCAGGTTTCTGCTCGCCGCGGTGAGCCTGCTGGGCCGATAGGCTCAGCCGACGGGTTCGGCTGATGTCTGTGCGATCATCCCCGAGCACAAAGCGCACCACAAGGCGACGCGACCCCAATCAGCATGACCACCGTCCAGCCCACCCAGGTGCGCATCAGTTCTCGCGCTTCCCGGGGTGGCTCCGTGCACCAGCGGTGTCTCTACCTGTGACCGCGGACCTGCACGCAGCGGGCGGCGTCTCACTCCACCGGCGGTCCCGCCACCGCACCGTCAGTCAGCGCCAGGTGCACCACCCGTCCCGGACCATCGGGCGTGACTACTCTCGCATCGATCGGGGGCCTGCCGCAGAAGTCACGACGTGAGCGCAGTGCTCGAACGCGAACTGGCACAGCAACTTCCCACATGCCCCCTGGATCTGCGAGAGTTCGACAGGTTCTGGCTGCGCGCCAGCCCTCATCGAAACAGGCTCCACCTCGTTTGAGGAAAAGAGTGCCAACCACGGCTCCTGCCGCACATGCCCACCCTCCGGTCAGCTGCGCTGTGTCCCGCCAAGACACCTGCCTGGGGTCGATGCGCGCGCGACCGCGGCCAGGTCTGCCGATCGGGGGCGCCCAGGTGACCCGTCGGCGCAGTGAAGAATAGACCACCGCCAGCTTGTCGTACTCCGGCGAGGAGTCGACGTGATCCGTCGCCACCACCTTCATCGGAAGCCTGTGGGCGCGATCCGCTCAACAGCAATCTCACACGGATCTGGCGGCGCCGCTCCGGGTGGCTCGTCCCGTTCCGGTCCGCCCGGTGGCCCGTCCCGCGCACCTCGGCATGACGGGAGGCGGCAACAACCATGTCCTCAGGCTGGCGCCCACACCGGCGCGGGCCACCTCTGTGCCGTCCTCAAGGGATACGCACCCAGTCACCGACGCTTTGGTAGTCCGCTTCGCGGATCCAGGTGGTGCAGCCGATCCATACTGCTCCGTGACGGCCGCGGCTTTTGGGCATGCTCTACGCGTAACCAGCAAACCGAGCAGGCGCTAGACGCACGCCACCTGGGGGTCGGTCGGTGCGCGCCGCCTTCGCAGCCTCGGGAACGCCGGAACGCTGCGTCGATGCCCCAGCCACCACCGCCGATGGTGATCCGGCAGCAGGCCGACGGCCCCGACGAAGATCCCGATTCCCGAGGAACCCGTCCAGCCGCCTGCGACGAAAGGGACTGACACGGACGGACACCAGCGAGCAGAGCGCTGGCTGCCGGGCAGCAGCTCGACGACACGCCGCAGGGGCCGACCACGACGGCAGGGGCCTGCGCCGCCAGCGAGGGCTGCACCGATCCCACGCCACTGTCCGCTCCGGCCGATGCGTGCGTCCCAGGGCCTCGGCTGCACCGTCGATGTTCGTGAGCCCCTGAGCGCGACGATGGCGGATCACCGCAGTGACGGCCACCGCAGGAAGAACAGGCCGAAGCTGAACGCGAACTCGTCCGTGGTGCGGCCGCTGCTTCTGCGTGATGGTCCGCGACTCTCGTTCTCGGGTGAGGGTCGCGACGACGCCCGGGCGCATTTCGTTGCCGGGCGGCCGCTCCGCCTCCAGTTTCTGCAGCGCCGGTCTCCTCCTGCTCCGCGACAACGGGAATGGGAGAGGCCGCCGGGGTGGGAGAAGCCACGCCTGTGCGGGAGACGACATCACCCGCGGTCGTCTCCGGACTGGCTGCAGCGGGCGCGGCGCTGGTCTCTCACGCACCGGCGCTCGCCGACCCGCCGCATCTCCCCGGAACAGGCCCGTCTCTGCGCGAAGTCTGCTCCAGATCACCCCGGCGACGAGCGAGGCCGCGCTGCCTGCGGCGCGGCGGACTCGAACGCTGGGTCGCATCCGGGTCGTTGTGCTGCGACCACCTGCTCCGGCCGCGGCCTCGGCGTCTGGGAACGAACCGCGTGACCACTTTCACCACCGCCCCGCGGGCCGCAGCGGCGGCGGATCCAGGCGCGAGGCGGAAGCCTGGGCTGGCTGTTCGGGATGCTGATATGCCGGCTGCACCGGTGGCACGATCTCTGGTCGGCGATGGTGTGCCACTCCACGTCTGGGCTCTCTCCGGCCCCTGAGCGGGTGGGTCTCCTGAGACTCAGGGCTGCTTGACGCCGCTCAGGGACGTTGCGGAGCCGCTTTTCGGTGTAGCCGGGCGCTCGGCCTGCTGGCGCCGCACCTCGAGCCACTGCCATGGTCTCCTCGTCCTCACCCAAGGATCACCGCAGAGACGGGCTCCGGCATGCGGGCCCGGAGACCACAGATCCGGCTCGTCGGCGGCATCGACGTCCCTGGTCTGCGGACGAGGCCGGACTGGGCTGCGTCCGCGCGCGCCGGACGGCAGCGGATTGGCGGGCGTGAAAACACTGCTGGCGGCGCGGTGTTTGCCGGGCGGGGCCGCGGGCGCGGCGTCTCGACGAACCGACGTGCTCGGTGGCGTGGTCGTCCCATTCAGTGTGAGGCTCCAGAGCGGTACCGTACTCGCTCTACTCGTCACCCCAGTCGGCTCCGCGGGCGTGCCCTGCCTCACCCAGTCGCTTGCGTCGTGTGAGCGCCGAATCCTCCATCGGTCAACGCTTGTGCCCATATTCTCGCCGCAGCCGCGGCGTGACCGGATGAGGCGCCTGAGTGAGCTTTCACCCGCAGGAGGCGGGAGCTGTCAGCGGTGCGATGCTGCCCTGCAGGCCCAGGAGCATGGCTCTCGAGGGCCAGCTGGGGCGCGACGTTGCCTCAGCGCACTTCCTCGTAACATCCAACCTTGCTAGCGCATCCAGGGGCCCACGGTCTGCTCCGGGCTGGGTGCGCCTGCGAAGGCAGTGATCTCGCGCTGGCGATGTCGGCGTTCACGAACGGCACCCGGGAGCGGTCTGGCAGGCTGGGACGTCGCGGTGGTAGCCAGTCGGCTCCGCTGAGGACCCCGGTCCAGGGCGTCGCGCTGGAATCTTTGACGCTTGGGCCTTCTGCTGGGTCCTCAGGGTCGCGATCGCGCCACTGGGTGCGCGCGCCTTGACCCGCTTGGTGCCCATGCCCGCGGCGCCGCCTGCCATCCGCCATCTCCCCGGCGTCGGCTCGGCGGTCGAGATCGCTGGCACTCCTGGGATGCGAGCGACGGAGTTCTCGGCGGCGGTCGGGCGGTCCGGTGAGATTGTTCAAGCCGGGCCGGCAACGCCGGGATCTCGTGACGCCGCGCCCGGGCGCTCGTCGTTTCAGGGCCGGGCTTGGGCGCGGCCGATGTGTCCACCGCAGCACGGGCGCGATGCCGGGCCATCGCTCGTCGCTCGTCCCGCCGGATGAGCGGCTGTGCGACCTCACTCCACGGGCGGGGTGACCAGCGCCACGACTCCCGGCGGCGGGAGCGGATGGCGACGATCACGTCGTCGGCGCTGGGGCGCTGCCAGAGCATGTACGGTCGCGGGCGGGCTCGCCAGGAGGCCGCTCGGCAGGGCGTCGGCACCGCGTTCGGTGACACGGTCCGCGTCCTCCACCGACCACCTGCCACCGGCGGTCCGCGGGCGCGACGTTGGCGCGGGAGACCAGCTGCCGCATCTCCCTCTGCGACGCCGGTGCACGGCTGCTCGGTGCGCAGCAGCGTCACGTCAGGGTGGGCGTAACCGGACGGCGAGGTGCGGCGGTCGTTGCAGTGCCACGCAGCCGCCGTCAGCACTACGGGCCGCCGCGAAGGCATGCTCGTTCGCGCGCGTTCGAGACGTCCTGGGCGGGCGGCGACGCTGGCCAGGCGGCTGGGTCATGGCGTGCCTCCCCGCTACCGCACGGCGCAGCGCCTCAACGAGCCTTGTCCTGGCCACCAGTTCGTCCCACACGCTCACGTTCATCCTGCCACCTGCCACCGACTTTCCGGGCGGGAGGATCCAGGATCAGGCAGTCGCTTGGCGCCCTATGCGCGAGCCGCTGGGCGTGGCGCTCCGCGCGATTCCGCGGGCGTCAGCACTGAGTGGCGGTCGGGGCCTGCGCTGGCCAGGCGGAGGAAATGCTCCCGCGCGCGGCGGTGGAGAGTCCAGGCCCGCGGCCTCAGAAAGCCCGGTCACCTGCGGCCTGATATGGTGGCGATAGTGGCCACTGCGTCGACGCGGATCGGCGTCGAGCAGCACGCGCGGATCGGGCCGCAGCCGCGCGTCGCCAGCACGCCACCTGCTCCACACTCAGCGCGGGTCAGCGCCGACCCGCCTGGTGGGCGATCATCGAGTCAGACGTACCCGTGCACCACCGCCGACCCTCGGCGAGCTGCGGGCCGGATCAGCTCACGCTCGACGTGCTGGGCCTTGTCGGCGGCGTATGAATCAGCGCCTCGGCGCGTGAGACTTCAGCTCCGGGTGGTCCGGACTAACAGCAGCTTGCGCACGCCCGTGAGGCCGGATCCCGCCGGAGCTGGCGCGTGACCACCAGGGTCCACTTGCACTCCGGAGCCACAGGACGAGCATTTCCTCGACTCTGCGTAGTCTTGCCACCGCGTCCCCGCCCTCGAGACGATGAAAAGCCCGTGGACGGGTTGGGAGTTGTCATCGGCGCACCTTCACGCAGGATCGTGCGGATCCCTCGTCACCCGCTCAGGCCAGCGTTCAGCAAAAGCTGGCGCGGGCCCTGCCACCCGCTGGTGGGCGCGTTCCATCTCGCGTCCCCGTTCGAAGAACCTCCTGCGGGTCCAGCTGTGACAGGTCTGGGATCCGGGTGGGCAGCGCACTCCGCAGGTCGCTGGCAACTTTCGTCGACCCCCAGCAGCTTGCGGGCCGGTTTGCCATGCAGCTGCACCCGCCACCTGCCCGCTGGCGCACACCTGCTCGGCCGCTCCCAGCGCGCCCGCCAGTCCGCGTCGATGGAGTCCACGTGGTCGGCGACCGGCACCGGTCCGCCAGGATGCAGACACCCTGCCAGCGCGCGCCACGGCAGCAGTGCCGCAGCCGGCTCGGCAGGAGACATCACCGAGGCGCAGGGCGTGCCACGGCGGCCACCAGCGAGTCCCACGTTAGGCATCAGTGGGCAGCCAGCCAGGCGTCGAGGCCGTCACCAGCGCCGGCTCCACCGCCCGCCGCCGCCACGCCGGGTCGAGGCACACTGCCAGATCCCCTCACGTGCCGTTGCACCTCCGCAACGCGGCGGTCACCGCTTCCACCTGGCTGCCGGTACTGGGCACGGACGGGGGCGTGGAGGTCGGTGGCGAACAACCGCGTCACGAAAGCCTCCATGGTGGCCTCTCCCGGTCCGGCGGGCGGGTTCTGGGAGATCGTGCCCTCGGTGAGCGGGTGCCCCGGGCCGCTGCTGAGAGCCGGGAACTCGTCCACAGCGGTGGCCGACACCGCGTCTGGCGCCGCCCGCACATGCCGGTACCTGCTGCTCGCCAGAGCTGAGGACACCGGTGCAGCGCCGACTCGCGGTAGCAGGATCGCATCACGCCCCCTGCCGCACCGTGAGCCCTCTCGTCGCCGGATATATTTGCGTCACCGTCGGGCGCGCAGCGAGATACTCGGTCCGCTGGCATTTCCAGCGCCGCCACCGGCCTGAGGGACCGCGCGCGCGCCGCACCAGGGGACAGGTCAGGTCGGCGCGAATTTCCTGCGGCAGCTCTCGGCGGTGGCGCCGGTCGGGATGATGCACTCCTGGGGCAGGTAGGAGCCCAGCCGCGCGGCGAGGTACGCCCTACACCCGCCGAGCACCCGGTGCGCGCACGCACCACCGGCGCTTGCAGCAGCCGGTGCGTCGGCGGTGTCCAGCAGCGGCGACGTCGATGCTGTGGCCGGTCGCGGCGCTCCATCAGCCCGGTGATCCCAGCGTCCTGAGACAGCGGCGGCGCGTCAGCCTGGAGGGCACGCCGAAACACGCATCACCGCTGGTCGCTCGAAACCCAGCGCCTCGCTTCCCACGCAGGGAGTGTGCACCCATACACCACCTCGCCGAAGGCGCGCGATCTCCAGCCCCGCGTCAGCTGGCGGGTGGTGGTTTCTTGCTGGTGGTAGAGGTCTTCACGCCTGGGTTTCTTGGCTGTGGTCTTCTTCCTTGCCGCGGTTTTCTTGGCCGTGGTTTTGCGGGCGGGTCTCTTCGCGGGCTTGGCCTGTTTCTCGGCCAACAGCAGTTCGAAGCGCACGCCCGGGGTGATGTCTCGTCCGCGAAGGTCGTCAGCGGCGCAGAGTCGCGTTGGTCTCGCCGTCGCAGACATGACGCCCGCCCGCCCGACTTCAGCACGACGGGCTTGCTGCACGGCGGGATCGGCGCCGAGAACTTCTTGAGCGGTGCGGCCGCGGCCGCACGCCCGGTCTTAGGGCGGCAGTCGCGAGCCTCCCTCCGTGGGTGATGTCGAAGATCTGCTCCTCGCTGGTCAGCGACCGCGAGTCAGCAGCTCCTTCTTCGGGTACGGTCCGTAGCGGCCATTCTCGGGCGGTGATCTCGACGCCCCTCGGGGTCCGTGCGCCACCACCCGGGGCAGGCTCAGCATCAGGCGCTGCGCCGCCAGCCGGACGACGCCTCTCCAGCGGACATCGACGTGAACAGCGACGCCGTCCGTGGTTTTCACCGACTTCGGCGTCTCCGCAGCACCTCGGTCACGTAGGGCCCGAACCGGCCATTCTTGGCGACGACGCGCGTGCCCGAGCCGGATCGACGCCGAGCTCGCGTTCCTCGTCGAGGGCGCAGCAGCTCCTCAGCTGACCTCGACGGTCGTGCCGTCGGGCGGCAGGTCGTCGGGAACGTTGCGCGCCGCCCGTCCGCGGACTCGACGACGTGCTGTAGTGGCCGACCCGGCACGTCGATGCCGGAGCCGCCGAGCGGGAAGGTGGACAGGCCTTTGCGTCGATGTCGCCGAGCTCGGTGACGAGGGTTTCCAGGTCGCCCGCGACGTCGCCGTCAGCGCGGTAGAAGCCGGTCGGGACCTGCCAACCGCTCCGGCCTTGCCCGCCGGCGACCTCGTCAGAAGCTCCTCAAGCTGCGCGGTGAAGGTGTAGTCCACCAGCTGCGTGAAGTGCTCCTCCGAGGCCGCGCGACGGCAGAGCGCCAGCCAGGTCGGCACTCAGCGCGGACCCCTCTCGAACACGTAGTCGCGGGCGGTGATGGTGCCGCCGGATGATGGAGGCGTAGGTGGAGGGACGGCCGATCTCCAGCCCCTCCAGCTTCGCCACCAGCGACGGCCCGGTGTAGTGCGGGCCGGTTTGGTCTCGTGCCCGGCGGCGCTTGCCGCCTCGGCGGCGAGCTCCCGCCCCGGACAAGCTGCGGCAGCCGCGGCGCTTGTCATCGCTGGCGGAGCCGTGTCGTCCGTGCCCGCGACGCAGGCTTTCGGGAAGCCGTGGAAGGAGATGGTGCGGCCGGATGCGGTCAGCTCGCGCGCTCCACCGGCACGCCGGCGGCACCTGCACCGACGGTGGGGCGGCGGAGATGGCGACAGACCTGCTCGCGCGCGCGTCCGCCACCCGGGAGGCGAGGGTGCATCCAGATCGGCTGGGTGCCAGAGGCGGTGGGCATCACCGCCCGAGCCGTCGCCCGGTGGGCGAAGACGTCGCCGCGGGCCGGATGTGCCTCGCGCGCCTCCCGCGCGTTCTTTCACCTTCGAGGCGTAGATCCGGGGTTTCGCCGGCAGGTAGCTTTCCGAACAGCTGTCTCACCTGGTCCGCGGGCGGCCGCGATCGCGACCGTCCGACCGCAGGGGTGACGGAGTCGGTCCGCATATAGGTGGTGAAGCCCTTCTCGGCGAGCCTTCCCTGCGCCACCGACATGGTCCGCTGCGAGGTGAGACCGAGTTTCCGGCCGGCCTCCTGCTGGAGCGTGGTGGTGCGGACGGCGGCTCGTGGGGACGGCGGTGACAGGGCTTGGCCTCCACCTTGTCGACGCGGAACGCGGCGGCCTCGAGCGCGGCGACGGCGAAAGGCAGGCGGTGGCCTCGTCGAGGACGGCGGCAGGTGCTGGTCGCCTGACCGCTGGAGTCGGTCACGCCCATGGGCGATCCGCACCCTGTCGAGGGCGGCCTTCGGGCCGCCGCGCCGGAAGGTGCGCGGTCAGCTTCGCCTGCCGTCGAGGATCACATCGAGGTCGGTAGCTGGCGGGCACGAAGGCGACACGCGCCCGCTCCCCGGTCGATTCAACGGGGATGCGCGTGCCGCCACGGACTGCGCCCGGCCCGCCGACGGCTTCCGGCATCACCTTCTTCCACAGCACCGGAGAAACCTCGTAGCCATGGACGATCCAGGATGCGGCGGGTCTCCTGCGCGTCAACGAGGTCTGGCATCAAGCTGGCGCGGATTGGCGACCGCCTCCGCGATCGCGGCCGGCGCGGATCTCGTGGAAAACCATGCGGTGCGCCGGGACCTTGGGTTTGAGCTCCTCCATCCAGATGCCCACGCGAGTCGCACTCGCCCTCGCGGTCTCACCATCGATGGCCAGGAAGAGCTCGTCAGCGGCCTTGAGCTTCTGCTTTCAGCTCCCGCGAAGCAGCCTTCTTATCGGCCGCCACCACGTAGAAGAGGCGCGGGAATCGGCGTCGATGTTGACGCCTGCACACGAGGCCGCACTTGAGGCCCTTGTACCGGGCCGGCACCTCAGCAGCACCGAAGTCGGAAGGTCACGGATGCGCCGCGGCTGGACTCCACCACACGCATCCATCACCGAGGTGCCCGCGATCATTCGTCGCCTTGGTCGGTGACTCCACGATCACGAGCCGCTGCCGTTTGTCCGCCATGCGTCCATCTGCCTCCCGTCGTCCGATTGGGAGACAATAGCCCAAGGTTCAACACGGAGGTCTCCCGGTCGACTCAAGGCTGCGTCAGCGGCAAGTCAGCACAAGGGCATTCCCCGAGCAGGGAGACTCGCCCGGCGCGGGCGGACGGCACCGCCGCCGACGAGGCCAGGACGGGCGCGACGGACGTCAGGCGTCCTCCGGAGGCCACGGTCTGCCTCGGCTCCCGGGGTCTCGTCTTTCTGTCTTGCCGCCATCCTGGTAGCTGGCGGTCCCGGTGGGCGATTCGAGGTACGCACGCTCGGTCTTCACCTGCGTGCCGGCAGCAAACGAAGGTGGCGGTGTTCGCATCAGGTGACGGACTTGTCGATGGTCTTGTCGGCGAGCGGCTGCAGAGCGCAGCTTGACGTGGTAGTTGCACTGGCTGCTCCAAGAGAGACGCCCGCGGTCAGGGAATTGATCTCTCTGCTGGGGGTCGCCTCCACCTTCAGCCTGAACCCCGTCGACGCTCTCCGCCGGCGCCGTCGGCGACGACGCGGGAGATGCCGGGCTGTTCCGGGGATCGACGCACTCTCGATGATGCGGTTGTCAGGCGCGGTGTACTCATCCAGCGCCAGCATCCCTGCCATAAAGGAGTGTCCTGGACTACCACCGCGGAGCCGGCCGGTAGCGTCGTTCAGCCAGGCTGCCGGGTGCCAGGATGCCCAGTTGGATGCCCTGGAGTTGGAGGTGACCTGCTCGGAGTACTCGCTGGGCTCGCTGGCCGCCTGCCAGGGCTCGGCGGGCCGGGCGGCGACAGGCCTCCCGGCCACGGCAGCGCGACCGTCTGGGCCTTGCCGCTGAGACCGACCTCGCGCTCAGGGCGGTGGTGGTTTCGGCGACCTGGAGGATCGTCTTCCAGGCTTCTGACGTCGCTCTTGCCGAGGATCGCGTCAGTGAAGACGCAGGCGTGGGTCGAGTTGATGGTGGTGTTGCTGAGCGTGCGCTCGCCTGCCGTAACCCGTCGGCGGCCAGCAGCGCCTGCGCGCCGCGGTGTCCTGGAGGTCGAGGAAGGCGGGAAGCTCGACCGTGAACTCATCACCGGGCGTGAGGGGTGGTGTTCGTGGCGTCGTAGCTGACACTCGAACTCCAGGTGAGATCGCGCCAGACCTCCTGACGCCCGTCGACGGGGTTGCCCAGCTGATCCACGTGGCTGAGGGAGGCATCCGTAGGAGAACGATGCCGGGGTTGATCCCCGCCGAGGCGGGGTGGCCGCAGCAGACGAGGAAGGCCGACGCCGTGGCGGGAGGGCGGATGTCGCAGCCACGGCACGCCACCGCGGTGTGCGCAAACGTTTTCATTCCCATGGCTCTCCTTCCCACAGCTTTCGATCTTCACGGCCGGATGACAACCGGTGTCCCAGCGGCAACACTCAATACAACACTGACGATAGCCGTTCGGCTGACATTCGGATGGTCCTCAGCCGAATAGACAAAAACTGCGCGATCCAGCGATCACGCCACGGGCCAGGCGGCCCGCCAAACACCAATATCACCGTCGACCAACCTCAAGCGTCGCGGCCTCACCCCTGAGGCCAGGACGGCATGGAGAGCTAGAAGGTGGTCTGTGCCTCCTGCGGGTCGATGATGGCACTGTAGACCCCCGCCTCGACGCGCCACGCCCGTTCCTGGGCGGCGAGGGCGTCGTCTGCAACGACATGATCTCCCAGCGCTCCCGTCGTCCGCGATGCCCATGGCACGCACGGGATTCCTTCCAGGTCCCGTGACCTTGACGATGCCGGCTTGGGCGATCTGGTCGAGTTCGATGATGGTCCGCCGCTGGGAGCCGTTGTCGGCGCGGCGCAGCCTGATCACATCGCGTATCGAGCCGTCGTCGCTCAGTTGAACTGTCCGGGAGAGGTCAGCCTCCTGACCGGAACGCCTGCATGCTGAGCGGGTCGGGCCTGCCGCGGGAGACGTCTTGGACCCGTCGGGCCTCTTCCAGCCCAGGAACAGGCCCCGGTAGGTGGCCGACGTCCGCGGCCTCGCCGTTGGGGGTCCGTTGGAGGATCTGGGCTCCTGCGCGCAGGATCGTCGGGTCGACGTAGAGCCGCGCCGCCTCTGGGTCGCCAGGCAGGGCCACGGTGCCCCTGCCGTCGAAGGGCGGCAGTTCGAGGAAGTCTCCCTGGCGACGGCGTTCCTCCTCGGTGACACCGCCCATGGCAGGGTGACGGTGGTGTCGGTCGGCAGCAGGGGAAGCGCAGCTGTGGACGGTATCAGCCCCGGGCCAGGGGCCATCAGAGCCATCCGAGGTCGAGCGCGGCAACGAGTTCCCTGGCAGAGTCGTCGGCGCTGATCGGTCGGCGGAACAGCGTAACCGAAGTTCAGCGCGTATCCACCATCAAGGTGAGGCCTCGACCAGGTCAGGGACAAGCGGCTTTTCAAGCCAAGTTGTCATCGGTCTCTCTCTCCGTCGCGGAAAACCTGTCATCAGGATCATGTCACTTCTTGGACCTTCGCGCAGAGAACCAGTATGTCGAACAGATGGACATCACCTTCAGCGGGAAGCCGAGCCCATCGGTAGGCCTGACGTCATCGAGCGGGCGACGGGGTCGAACCCGCCTCTGAAGCTTGAAGCTTCCATTCTACCGATGAACTACGCCCGCGCGTCGCTCAGGACGGCCCCATTCTAGCCAGGTCGGCCGCCGCATTGGCAACTGCGTCCCGCTAGCTGCCGTCACGGGCACCGCCTACGGCTGCGGAGCCTCTAAGCTTGCGCCATGAGATATCCTGGGCATTGACGTTGGTGGTTCTGGCATCAAGGCACTCCTGTCGACCTGGAACTGGGAGACTTCGCTGAGTCCCGGCTGCGCATCCCCACCCGTCAGAAGTCCAGCCCCAGAGAATGGCCGCGGTGGTTGCGGAGGTCATCGAAATTTCAGGGACGCAGGTCGCCGACGGGACCCGCATCGGGCTGACCATCCCGCGCCTGTCGTGCATGGGCGGGTGCCGTTCATCGCCAACCTCCACAAATCCTGGACGGGGCTTGAGGCGTCGAAGTTTCTTCGAGGACCACCTGGGCCGTCCCCGTCACGCCTGGTCAACGACGCCGACGCCGCCGGGCTGGCGAGGTGTACCACGGGGCAGCCAAGGGCAACGACGGCCTGGTCATCATGACCACCCTGGGCACCGGCATCGGCAGCGCCATCATCTACCGGGGTGTGCTGGTGCCGAACGCCGAGCTGGGGCACGTGGAACTCGACGGTCTCCGACGCGGAGACCCGCGCTGCCTCCTCCATCAAGGAGAAGGAAGCTCAGCTACAAGCAGTGGGCGGTGCGCCTGCAGCGCTACTACAGCCACATCGAGTGCTGTTCTCCCCCGACCTGTTCGTCGTCGGCGGCGGGGTGTCGAAGGACTCCGAGAAATTCCTGCCGCTGCTGGACCTGCACACCCCCATCGTTCCCGCGAAGCTGCGCAACCCGGGCGGGGATCATCGGCGCCGCGCTCGCTGCCCGTGACGCGGATGAGCACCTGGAGAGCCGCTGAGGCGGTCCGGACGATCCGGAACACACGCAGGATTCCGCGAGATCCCGCCAACGGTGGCGCGCTTCTCTTAGTGTTGTGCCGGCGCCCCGCGGTCTGCTGGATGGCGGTGGTGCCGGAACTGGGCAACTGGGACCTGGGCGGTCAGGTCCCAGCCGCTTCCGGTCGCATGTGGCCTATGCCATTCCGGCCGGTATGGCGGTGTGGCCGGGAATGACATTCTGGGACCGGAGTGTCGAGGCACAAGCTTCCGGTTTCTCAACCGCAGTACGAACGTCGGCGGCCTTCGCCACCTGCTTGCTGAGGTTACAACAATGACGCATTTGCGCTTCGTCGTGTGCGGCAGCCTTCAGGATGTCGATGATGTCGCCGGGCGGTGTCCTCGTCGAGGTTTCCCGTCGGCTCGTCTGCAAGGATTATGGGAGCGTCCGAAACCAGGGCTCTTCCGATAGCCACTCGCTGTTGCTGGCCTCCGAAAGTTTCATGACGTTCCGGTTGATCTCCTCCTTCTCCAGCCCCATCGTCTCCGAACTTTAGCATCAGCATCGCTGCTGACCAGCCGCAGGTTCTCAAGGCGTCAAATAGTCAATCAAGTTGTAATTCTGGAACACCAGCGACACGTTGCGCTTGCGGTGCCTGGGGAAGGCCCTCCTCCAGGATGTCCTTCCCATTGCAGAGAATGCGGCCGCCCGTCGGCACATCGAGCCCTGCGAGCAGCCCCAGCAGAGTCGACTTCCCTGCCCCAGAGCCACCGAGAATGGCATAGAACCTGCCTCCTCGAACTCGATGCTGACGTTTTCAAGGAGTTTTCCGTGACGCCTTTTTCATAGGCGTAGTTGACTTTCCAGTGCGAGAACGCTCATCTGTGGATTTCCTAACTCATCTTGGAAAGAATCTGCTTTGGCTTGAGCCTCAGCATGCGGGACCATCGCGACCACTGCGGACAGCAGGACGACGCCGTAGCCGAGCAGCCAGGCGCGGCCGAGTTCAGGCAGTGATGCCGCTGCAAACTGGGGGTCCGGGGCGGCCGGGCTCTGCGCCGCTTCCGGCGTGCCTGGCCGAGAACGAAGTCGCCGAGCAGGGTGGGAGGCCTGGCCCGCGACCAGGGACGCCAGGAGGCCTGCTGCAATCGCGATCATCGTCAGCTCGATCACGAACTGCGCCAGCAGCTCTGCGCCTTGGAGGTTCCCATCGACAGCGGGATCCCGATCTCGTGGATCCGCCCCCGGACCCAGAACACCAGCACGAACACCAGGATCACCATCCCCGCCAGGCTGACTCCCGCCAGCAGCAGGTTCAGTAGGCCTTCGACGGTGGCCATACCGGCCAGCACCCCGGCGTAGGACTTGGCGTTGTCCTCAATCTGAAGGCTATCCCAGGCCAGCGGCAGCTGCCTGGCCCGGCTGATCGCAGGCTCCAGCTCATCGGCGCTCGAAACCAGGTAGTGGGCTTCGCTGAGCCCCGGTGACGAGGCCAGTTCCCCGCTGGATTCGAGGTCGGTGTAGAAGGTGTTCTCCGCCATCTCGGCTGGGAGCGTCGCCCCCGGCGCGGTACCGGTGTAGAGACCGGCGATGGTGACCGTGACGGTCTTGTCCTGACAGGTCAGCGTGAGCTGATCGCCCACCTTCAATCCGTTCCGGGCGGCGAGATCCTGGTGCACCACGGCTGAATGCCGGTCCCAGCCTCAGGTGCCGGCCCTCGACGAGGGTGTAGCGCTTGCTCGCGAAGCCCTGGACCAGGTCGGTCCGGTGACCCCGTCACCCGTGCCCTCAGGCATCACGTCATCCGAGAGCTGCACGCCGCTGGCGGGCATCTCGACGAGCTGAGGTCTTGCGCCACGGCCGTGAGGCGCGCACGTAGTTGTGGCAGTCACACCCCTGGCCACTGCGCTGACTGAGTCCGCGTCGGTGAGTCTTCAGCTCGCCGCTGCCTGGACGGACCACGAAACCCGGCGGACACCCCCGACTGATGTTGTCGCGGAGGTTCTGCATCGCGGCCGCGGACGCTGGTCTCGGCCATCAGAGCGCTGAAGATCACCGTCATGATGAGCAGCAGCACCACGGTCTTGCCCGACCCGGCGGCTGACAGACAGCCAGGCACGTTTCATCAGGGACATGTCCGGCCCCTCAGGAGAGCTGGGTGAGCAGGGCCTTGGGCCTGGCACGCAGCACCGGCACCGAGGCGATCAGCACAGCGACGCAGACCAGAGCCAGTGAGATTCCCGCAGACCAGACCCCATTGCCCGAGGTCCAGCATCACCTGGACATGGTCCGAGGGTCTTGCCCGACAGCGCTGACTCCTGGTTGGCGCCGAGTTGTTGCCGAGCTGCTGGGCCATCTCCTTGGTGGTCGCGCTGCGCGGCCTGGGAGACCAGCTGGTTGCCGATGAACTGGGCGACGCCCTGGGCGGCGAACCAGGCCGCTCCGAAGGCCGGGATGGCGATCAGCACCAGCTCCAGGATGTGCTGCGTCACGATTCCCGGCTTGGAGCTGCCCTATCGACAGCAGGATCCCGGTTTCGCGTCGTCGCTCCCGCGACCACAGCGATCAGCACCAGGGACATCACGATGACCCGAAGATGACCGTGGCCACCACCATGCCGTCGACGAGCCGGTAGATGCTGTTCACGGTGCCCGGTGACCCCGCCAGGACCTGGTCGGTCTTGGAGAGCTGGAAGGTTTCCGTCGATGCCCAGCTTCTGAGCCTCCTTCATCAGGCCATCGACCTTGTCAGGCGAGTCGACGAAGAAGGTGGCGTCCTGATAGATCTCCTGGCCCTCGGAGAATTTGGCGAGCTTACGGCTGGTGTCAATGTCGGTGTACACCTGGTTCTGCACCAACTCGATACGGTTCCTGGGCGGTTTGATGTTATCGCCGGAGAAACAAATCCCACGATCTCAGGCTCAACCTCGCTCCGATGACTTATTGACGTTGTCGGGTCGCTCGCAATGGCCTTCAGCTTGATCTTTGTCGCCGATCTTCAGGCCATTCGCCTTGGCGAGGGACTCGTGAATGATGGCCTTGCCGACGTCGGATTCCCTGATATGCCGGCCCTGGGTGAGTTTCAGCCCACCGGAACGGAAGTTGATGTCCAGTTCGCTGTTGTTCTCCCCGTATCCTGAGAGCAGCATTGCTGAGAGTCCTTCTTGTCCGCACCGTCGTAGGGGATCCTGAGCAGAGCCCGGCAGTTTCAGCACCTTGCGCGCCGACCAGCTCAGAGGTCAGGGTCATGCGGCGGAAGTTGTCCTTCAGCCCGGGCCAGGCCCTTTGATCGCGTTGATGTCGGCCTCCTTGACGACACCTCCGCCACGCGGGGTTCCCTTATTGTTCTGCCGGTTGTTCTCAGGGTGAAACCGGAAAGCAGCTGTTGGCCCGCCTCCCCGGCAGCCGCGTCCGTCGACTGCTTGACCACACCATGCTCAGCATGACCGTCGCCAGGCAGAGCAGAATGCCGAACATTATCAAGCGTCTTTATTTTCTTGCGCACCACAAAGCGCCACGCACAGGTCAGGGCCCGCATCGTCCGTTTCTCTCTCACTTCCAGGCCGCATGGACGGGACATTCTCATCCAGGCAGCCTCGTTTGCCGCACAGGTCGGCTCCCTACAGATTCCAGGTCTGCGAGCGACTTCACGACAAGGCTCGATAGCCGGAATTGCCGATTCCCAGGGTCAGCCATCGCCCAGCCACTTCATCGGACTCGGGTGACTGACCCGTCGGGCCCACTCATCCGGCAGTTCCCTAGAAATCAGAATCGCTCAAGACCTGCCAGGAGCTCTAGCACCGCGATAACGGTCTTTCCGGGGCCTGCTAGGGACCTCTGAATTGCTTCTACAACCCAGGTCTTGGGGCCAGCGACCCCGGAAAACCAGGGTCCGGCGAGCCCTGGGAGGCCCTTCCGGCCTCAGCGGCCAGCACCAGGTAGGACCAGGGTCGGGTCCATCCCGCAGAACTGGGCCGAAAGGCCGATCAGCCAGGGCCAGCGGTCGAGAGAGAAACCACCGGGATCACATACGCTCGGGGTGCCTTGATGCCCAGGAGGTGGAGGCCCTGGGCTGGACGTCACGGGTGGCCGCCACGAGCGCCAGGCGCGATGAGCGCACTTCTCCTTCCGAACGCAGCACCGGGCAGGCCTCGTAGAACGCCGACAGGGCCCCGGCCAGCTCATAGAGGTAGCCGCACAGCTTGTGGGGGTGAGAGTGCGCGCGACCTCGTCCACCACCTCGCCGAAGCGGCTGAGCGCCAGCGCCAGGGCCTGCTCAGCCGGGCTCTTCAAGCACGACGACCGCACCCCAGCCGATTCCTCCGCCTCGGCCTTGCGCAGGATCTGGCAGGTGCGGGCGTGGGCGTACTGCAGGTAGGGCCCGGTGTCGCCCGGTGGTCTGCACCATGCGTTCGGCGTCGAAGACGTAGTCCTTGTGGATCGCACCCGACAGGTCGGCGTATTTGATGGCGGCCAGTGCGATCTCGGGTGAAGCCTCCTGCTCCGCCAGGTCCAGCAGGCTCATCAGCGAGACCGTCCCGCCGTCGCGGGTCTTGAACGGGACGCCCGTCAGGGGCCGAGGACCATTCCGTATCCGACGTGCTGCGCCTCGACGTCCTCCGGCAGGGTAGCCGGCCTTGCGGGCCGCCGCGAAGATCTCCTGGAAGTGCTGCGACTGGCGCACATCGGTGACGTAGACGATCCGGTCGGCCCTCAGCTCGCGGACACGGTGACGGATGGCCGCCATGTCGGTGGTGTCGTAGCCGTAGCCGCCATCCGATTTGCGGATGATCAGCGGCGCGTCGAAGCCCTCCACCCAGAGCACCAGCGCCCCGTCGTCGACGACGGCGATACCGCGGGCGGCCAGGTCCTCAGCCACCTCCGGCAGGGCGGCGTTATGGGTCGACTCCCCGCCAGGTCGGCGTCGGTCAGCAGCACCCCGAGCCGCTGGTAGGCGGCGTTGAAACCGGCCAGCGACACCGTGATCAGCTGCCGCCAGATCGCCAGGGTCTCCCTCGTCGCCGCCCTGGAGCTTCACGACGCGCGCCCGGGCCCGGGTGGCGAACTCAGGGGTCGTCGTCGAAGTGCCGCTTCGAGTCCTTGTAGAGCTGCTCGGCGCCGGCCAGGTCGAGGGCGGCGACGTCGGTGCCCGTCTCGATGATGTGCTCCACCAGCATGCCGAACTGGGTGCCCCAGTCGCCGATGTGGTTCTGCGGGACCACCCTCGTGCCCGAGAGCGGTGAGAATACGGTTGAAGCAGTCGCCGATGATGGTGGTGCGCAGGTGCCCGACGTGCATCTGCTTGGCGACGTTCGGGGCCGAGTAGTCGATGACGACGCGCTGCGGATGCGAGGTGCAGCTCACCCCGTGGTGCGGATCCTCCAGCACGGCGGTGGCGGCCTGCGCCAGCACGTCGGCGCGGATCCGGAAGTTGATGAATCCCGGCCCGGCGATCTCCAGGGGCTCGCACAGGGTCGGAGACGTCGAGCTGCTCGACGATGCCAGCCGCCACCTCACGCGGGGGCGCTTCTGCTCCTTGGCCAGGCGCAGCGCCACGTTGGACTGGAAGTGTCCGAACTGGGGTTTCGTGGCCGGGCGCATCTCCGGATCCACTCCCGTGACGGCACGCAGACGGGCATCGAGTAGGGCAGGCAGCGATTGCATGGGGGACATTCTCTCACCCCGTTCCAGTGATCAGTCACGATCCTTCGGCAAGGGTGTTCAATTGAGGCCATGACCAGCGCTCCGCTTATCGAACTGAACGACGGAAACTCCATCCCCCAGCTTGGCCTCGGGGTGTGGCAGCTGACGGATGAGGAGGCCACCGCCGCCGTCAGCGACGCTCTCGAAACCGGGTACCGGCACATCGATACCGCCGCGATCTACCGCAACGAGACCGGGGTTGGCCGCGCCATCGCGGCCTCCGCACTGCCCCGCGACGAGATCTTCGTCACCACGAAGCTATGGAACAAGGCGCAGGGCCGTGACCTGGCCCGGTCTGGCCTGGAACGCAGTCTTGAGAAGCTCGGGCCTCGATCACGTGGACCTCTACCTGATCCACTGGCCCCTGCCCCGCTCAGGACAAGTACGTGGAGACCTAGGGAACAACTCATCGACTTCCGCTCCGAGGGCCTTGCACGCTCCATCGGGGTGTGCAACTTCCTGCCGGGCATCTCGACGCCATCGTCGACGAGACCGGCATCACCCCGCCATCGACCAGATAGAGCTGCACCCCACCTTCCAGCCCGACGACCTGATCAACCACTGCGCGGACCTCAGGGTCGCCGTGGAGAGCTGGTCACCGCTGGGCCAGGCCGCCGACCTGGCTGATCCCGTCATCACCGGCATCGCCGGGCGGCTCGGCGCCACCCCCGCGCAGGTGGTCATCCGCTGGCACCTGGACCGTGGTTTCATCGTGATCCCCGGTCGAAGAATCCGGAGCGGATCGCCTCGAACTTCGGGGCCCTCGACGTCCGGTTGTCGTCTGAGGACCGGGCCGCCATCGACGCCCTGAACGCCAGCAACCGGCTCGGCCCTGATCCCGCCACCTTCAACGAGGCCTGACGCGCCATCCGCGGGCCGGAGGCATTAGCCTTCCGCCATGCAGATTGCAGTGATCGGTTGCGGCTATCTCGGGGCGGTGCATGCGGCGTGCATGACTAAGATCGGCCACGACGTGACGGGCCCTCGACACCGACCAGGAGAAAGTGGAGCGCCTGGCCGGGGGAGGCGCCCTTCCACGAGCCAGGATTCCCGGAGCTGCTCGCCCAGGGGTGGCCTCGGGCCGGCTCACGTTCACCACCGACCCGGAGCGGATCGCCGACGCAGAGCTGGTGTTCATCGGCGTCGGCACCCCGCAGCTGCCAGGTCGGCTCGGCGCCGACCTCAGCCAGGTCGATGCCGCCGTCGACACCATCATCCGGCACGTCGTCCCGCGTCCGGGGTCCGCGGCGCTGGTGGCGGGAAAGTCGACGGTGCCGGTCGGCACCGCCCAGCGGGTCGCGCAACAGCTGGCGGGCAGCGGCAGGGACCTGTTGCTGGCGTGGAACCCCGAGTTTCTCCGCGAGGGCCACGCGGTGACCGACACCCTCCGCCCCGACCGCATCGTCTACGGCCCTGCCGCGGGACCGTGCCACCGGCGAGCGGGCCAAGGCCCTCCTGGACGAGTGCTACGCCCCTATGCTCGCCGCGGGAACTCCCTGGTGGTGGCGGACTACCCCACCGCCGAGCTGGTGAAGGTGGCAGCAAACGCCTTCCTGGCGACGAAGATCTCCTTCATCAACGCCATGGCCGAGCTGTGCGACGCTACCGGCGGGGACGTCACCCGCCTGGCCGAGGCCATCGGCCACGACGACCGGATCGGCCCGGGAGTTCCTGCAGGCCGGCATCGGTTTCGGCGGCGTGCCTACCCAGGACCTGCGCGCCTTCATGGCGCGGGCCGGGGAGCTGGGCGTCGACCAGGCCCTCACCTTCCTGCGCGAGGTGGACGCCATCAACCAGCGCCGCCGCGACCACGCCGTCACACTGACGGAGCGGGCCGTCGAGGGACGACTGGCCGGACGGAAGGTGACGGTGCTCGGCATCACCTTCAAACCGGACACCGACGACCTGCGCGACTCCCCCGCCCTCGACATCACCTCGCGGCTGTGGGCGCGCGGCGCAGAGGTCCGGGTCGTGGACCCTGCTGCCGGTCCCGAGCTACGGCGGCGCCAGCCGGAGATGCAGGTCTGCGACACCGTCGAGGAGGCGGTGGCGGGGGCGGACGCGGTCCTGCTGCTCACCCCCTGGCAGGAGTTCCTTTCCCTGGACCCGGTAAGGCTGAGAGAAATCGTCGCCTCCCCTGCCATCATCGACGGGCGTAATGCACTCAACCCGAAACTGTGGCAGGATTCCGGCTGGAGGTATTACGGAATGGGTCGCGAAGTCCCGGCCTGGTGACCGTTTCGAGCGCTTGCTTGCCCTCCAAAATGGCTATTTCTGGGGTTTTCGGTGCGTCCTGGCTTGACTTCCTCCTCAGATGGGTCAAAGTATGTTTTCGTACTCGAATTCTTTGAAGGAGACACCCCATGACTAAGCGTGAACTGATCCAGGCCATAGCGGCCAGGCGGGGCTCACCAACGCACAGGCCGAGGCCGCGCTTGATGCCTTCGGTGCCGTTATCACTGGGGCTCTCGTCGCCGACAAGAAGGTGCAGCTTCCTGGCGTTTTCACCGCCGCCACCACCCAGCGCGCCGAGCGCGAGGGCCGCAACCCGCTACCGGCGAAGCCATGACTATTCCGGCTCGCCGTGTCGCGAAGTTCACCCCAGCCACGGCTCTCAAGAACGCACTCTGAGCCATCTCACTCAAAGAATTGAAGCGCCATACACGGGATTGTGGTGGCGCTTCAGTATCCGGCTCTGCGAGTAAATGGGTGATGATTTACCCGGCTGATTCACAGAGCAAAAACTGGCCGCGACCTGAGGGTCGCGGCCATGTTTTCTACACGAGCGTCAGTTCACCGGACATCCACGAACTGGTTGGTCGCGGCCGACTCGATCATCGCCTCGCAGACCCGCACCACCTGGGCGCCCTGCTCCAGGGTGACGATGTCAGAGGCCTGCCTGAGGACCGCGTCGCGAAGTTCTCGTGCTCAGTGCGCAGCGGCTCCGGCTTCGCGATGGCGAACCGGGTGACGTCGCCTCCGAGACGCCGCGGAACTGGGCGATGTCGTCCCAGGTCGTCTGGATCTGGCCGTTGGCGTAGAACGTCAGGTCCGCGGTGAGGGTGTCCGCGATGAACATGCCCGCTTCTCGCCGGTGACGAGCGTCAGCCGTTCCTTGGTGGGGTCAGCCAGTTGACGAGGTGGTTGGACATCAGGTTGCCCGACAGCTGGCAGGTGGCCGAGACCATGTCCTCGTACTCGCGTCCCGCCTTGAACATGGTGCGGGCTGCCACCAGCTCGTAGTCGCGCTGCGTGACCCAGGCGGTCAGGTCGATGTCGTGGGACGCCAGGTCCTTGATCACGCCGACGTCCGCGATGCGCGCCGGGAACGGGCCCTGCCGCCGGGTGCAGATCTGGTACAGGTCACCCAGCTCGCCCGCCTCCAGGCGCCGCCGCAGCTCCTGCAGCGCAGGGGTTGTAGCGCTCGATGTGGCCGACGGCCCCTGACAAGCCCCTGGGCGGCGAAGGCCTTGGCGAGACGCTGGGCGTCCTCGAAGGTCTTCGCCAGCGGCTTCTCGATGAGCGCATGCACGCCGGCCTCGGCCACCTTTTTAGGGCCGATCTCCTCGTGGTACATCGTCGGCGCCGCGATCACGACGTAGTCGAGGTTCTGCTCCAGCAGGGGCCTCGATGCCGGGCAGGACGGGAAGCCCCTCGGCGACACCATGCGGATCGCCCTGGGCATCGGCGACGGCGACGAGGTCGACCCCATCGATGGCGCGCAGGTTACGGGCGTGGTGCCGCCCCCATCATTCCGAGGCCGATCAGCCCCGCACGAAGATTGCTCATCATGCACCTGCCTTGGCCAGGGCGTTGACAGCCGCGACGATGCGCTCCAGGTCCTCCTGCGTGAGCGACGAGGTGCACCGGCAGCGACAGGCATTCCCTGGGCGGCGCGCTCGGTCTCCGGCAGCTCGACCGACGACTGGAACGGCTTCAGGCGGTGGTTCGGCACGGGGTAGAACATGCCGGAGCCAACCTGGTATTCCTCCTTGAGGGCCTTCGCCAGGCCGTCGCGGTCCTCGGGGACGCGGACGGTGTACTGGTGGAAGACGTGGACGGCGCCGTCGAGGGTGGGTGGCGGGGGTGACGCCCTCCAGGTTCGCGGACGAGGAACGCGGCGTTCTCCTGGCGGGTCTTCGTCCAGCCGTCGACCTTCGTCAGCTGCACACGGCCGATGGCGGCGTGGATGTCGGTCATGCGGTTGTTCAAAGCCGACGACCTCGTTGTGGTACTGCTGCAGCATCCCCTGGTTGCGGTACAGACGGACGTTGCGCTCAATGGTGGCGTCGGAACAGGAGACCGACTGCCGCCCTCGCCGGAGGTCATGTTCTTGGTGGGGTACAGCGAGAACATCGCGAACTCGCCGAAGGCACCGACCGGGGTGCCGTTCAGCGACGCACCATGAGCCTGGGCGGCGTCCTCGAACAGCAGCAGGCCATGCGAGGTCGGCGATGGCGCGCAGCTTGTCCATCTTGGCCGGGTGACCATACAGGTGTACCGGCATGATGGCCTTGGTGTGCTCGGTGATGGAGGCCCTCGACCGAGGCTGGGTCGAGGGTGAAGTCGTCGGCGGCGATGTCCGCGAACACCGGGTGGCGCCGGTCAGGGCGACGGAGTTCGCGGTCGCGGCGAACGTGAACGACGGCACGATCACCTCGTCACCGGCACCGATGCCGCAGGACAGCAGGCCGAGATGCAGGGCCGAGGTTCCCGAGTTCACGGCGAGCGCAGGCGCGGCCGAGCTTGAAGTGGTCGGAGAACTCGGTCTCGAAGGCAGCTCACCTCGGGGCCCTGCGCGATCATGCCGGAACGCAGCACACGGTCGACGGCGGCGCGTTCCTCCTCACCGATGATCGGCTTGGCTGGGGGATGAAGGACTGGGTCATCGGGTTTCCTTTACGAGGTTGAGGGTCTCGCCCACCTGCTCGAACTCGTCGCCGGTGTGCGGGTCACGGAAGGTGTTGGGGCCGGTCTCCTCCAGCGGGAAACCGGGCAGCCCACCCACTTGATGCGGCGGGCCGGGACACCGGCGACCAGCGCGTAGGCGGGACGTCACGGGTGACGACGGAACCAGCGGCGACCGTCGCCCATTCGCCGATCGTCACAGGCGCGACACAGACGGCGCGCGCACCGACCGAGCAGCCGCGCCTCAGGGGTCACCCCGACGGACTCCCAGTCGTGGGCACTCTGGAGGTGCCGTCGGGGTTCACGCGCGCGGAAAGGTGTCGTTGGTGAGCACCGCGGCCGGGCCGACGAACACCCGTCCTCCAGCTGGGCAGGCTCGTAGACGAGCGTAGTTCTGGATCTTGCAGTTGTCCCCGACGTGAACCCCACTGCCTATGTAGCTCCCCGCCCTCACAATCACGTTCTCCGCCGATCTCGGCCCCGCCCCTCACCCGGGCGAGATGCCAGATGGAGGACCCGTCGCCGATGTCGACGCCGCCGTCCAGGTCCGCCGACGGAAGGATTCGTGGTTCAGGCATATGCGTCCTATCGGTGGCTAACAGATGAATTTGACGCGGACGGTCTCAGTGCTGCGCCTCTGCACTGGCCTAGTGCCGCTCAGAAGCCCGTCCACAACGGCCACGCCCTACGGGCCAGTAGGGTAGCAACATATGGCTGGTCTGCCCACCAAAGATGGCTACCTACCGGGGCGTAGGTGTTGTCAATCCGGGCATGGTGTTGTCAATCCGACGCAGTACCCTGGCGTTCGCGCAGCACGATGGCGACGCTGATGACATGTTCCAGACACAATCCCTACCCCACCCCTGGCCCGCCTGGCCCAGGAACAGGCCGGAGCGCTCTCTGCGGCCCAGGTCGCGCAGCACCTGACCCGCGGCCCAGCCCGCCGGCTGGCCTGGAATGGGTCAGCCCTCGGCTTGGGCTTCACAGCATCCATGCCCCCACATGGCTCACCCTTGCCTTTGCCGGACTGCTCCGCGCCAGCCCCGAGGCCGTCATCTCGAAAAAGCCTCGGCTTACCTGCATGGAGCCCTGCGTCAGCCTCCTAAGCAGATCACCATCTGGGCCAGCGCGAGGACCAGAGATTTCCAGGTACGACACCTGAAGGTGCGGTTCGTGCAGGAGCCGCCGCAGCCGCTTCCTCAGCCGCGCAACCAGCACGCTCCGGCATAGAGGACGCGCTGCTCGACGCAGCCCGGGGAGCAGCGGAGAACGACGCGCTGTCAATGGTAACCCGCGCACTAGCACAGCGCCTGACCACCCGGGAACGCCTCAGAACTGGCCCTGGGGCAACGCGGTAGGGTCGCGCATCGCCAGCTGTTTGAGGACCTCGTCTCACCTGCTCTACCGGACCTGGAAAGCGTTCTCGAATGGCTCTACCTGCGACGCGTCGAGGAGGCACGACCCGCCGACACCACAGCGGCAGGTGTGGCTCAGCCCGACAATTCGCGCCGATGCCTGGTGCGAGACTTATGGGGTTGTGGTGAGACCGACGGCCGCGACCACGACGACTTCAGCCGCGACCTGCGCCGCGACAACCAGGTGGCCACCGCCACCACAGCGGTCGTACTGCGTTTCCGGGTGGCAGGACGCGACGACCCGTCCGTGCGAGGTCGCCGGGCAGGTCGCCAGGGTCCTGCAGCTGCGAGGCTGGCGCGGTCGCCTCCGTCGCTGCAAACGCTGCGCCCCTACGGACCAGTAAGTAGCAACATATGGCTGGTCTGCCCACCAAAGATGGCTACTTACCGGGACGTAGGACCATACGACGTCCGGTCCTCGTCCGCGGCGGGTGGGGATAGGGTTGCTCACATGCGGAATCTCAATGTGGCGGAGCTGGCGGCCAAGGTCGTTGAGGGGTCCAGGGGTCATGTGGCGAAGGCCATCACCCTGGTGGAATCAACGAAACCGGAGCATCGCACGCAGGCACACGAGCTCCTGCAGCTGATCAATCCCCACACCGGGAAGGCCTTCCGGGTCGGCGTCTCCGGGGTGCCGGGCGCGGGCAAGTCGACTTTCATCAACGCGATGGGCGTCAAGCTGATCGACGAGTACCAGCACCAGGTCGCGGTGCTGGCCGTCGACCCGTCGTCGACGCGCACCGGCGGCTCCATCCTCGGGGACCGCACCCGCATGGGTGACCTCGCCAACCGGTCTGAAGCCTTCGTCCGCCCGTCCCCATCGGCAGGCCACCTGGGCGGTGTCGCCCGCGCGACGCGGGAGTCGATGCTGGTGCTGGAGGCCGCGGGCCACGACGTCGTGATGGTGGAAACCGTGGGCGTCGGACAGTCAGAGGTGGCGGTCGCCGGCATGGTCGACACCTTCCTGTTCCCTGCATGTCGCCCGTACCGGCGACCAGCTGCAGGGCATCAAACGCGGCATCCTGAGCTGGCCGATGTGATCTCCATCACCAAGGCCGACGGCGACAACGAGGGCGAGGCCCGGGTGTCAGCCCGAGCTCAGCATCGCGATGAAGCTGATCTCCAGCGACGAGACGAAGCGGCGCGCCCCCGTCCTGACGTGCTCCTCATACACCGGCGCAGGCCTGGACGATGTCTGGGGCCCGCGGTCACAACACCGCGCCGACCTGGAGCAGGACGGCGAGCTCGCGGGCCGGCGCAGGGCGCAGCAGCGCGCCTGGCTGTGGAACAGCGGGTGGAGCAGGAGATCATCTCGTCGCTGCGGACCTCCCCAGAGGTCCGTCAGGTCGCCGAGCGCGTCGAGGCCGATCTCGCGGCGGAGCGGGTCAGCGCGCCGTCGAGGGCGCCACGGACATCCTCGATGCCTTCGCCCGCACCTTTCACACCCTGCGTCCCATGATCCCCGCCTCACACTGGAGTCCCGAGGCACGACAGCCCGGCGGCCTCCCGGACCCCGCAGGGTCCCGCGCAGGCGGCCGACTGCCGATCACAGTCCGATTCAGGGGCTTTTCAGGGTCTGCAGGGCAGGCGAGTCAGGTGACCGCGATTGGTGCTTCCTCTAAGCTGGTTTCGTTGAGAGGAGGGTGAATGGGCGTGTCGACCGCGCTGAGAAGAGGATCGGCGCTGCTGCTGACAAGGTTTTCGCCCGTGCCTTCAAGGGCGACGTGCAGCCTGTCGAGATCGCGGCGGGCATCCAGCGGGAGCTGGACTCCGAGGCCAAACTGTTGAGCCGTGACAAGCGACTGGTGCCGAATGTGTTCACCGTCGTCCCTCTCCCCTCATGACTACAACAGGTTGTTCCCCTACACCAAGACGCTGAACGCGGAGATCATCCCAGGGCTCAGGGAGCACGCAGCAGAGCGGTCGTATGTCTCAGTGGCCCCATCCAGATCCCTCTACATGCTGGAGCAGAGCCTGCCGACGGGTCAGTTCCGGATCGCCAGCCAGGCCATCGCGTCTGCCCCCTGACCAGCCGCCCGCGCCCAGGCCGCGGGCCTCGCAGCAACTGGTGCTCGAGGTCGGCGGGGTGAGGCATCCCCTGGTGCCGCCAGGCCTGGTGATCGGACGCGGCTCCAGCGCGGATCTGCGCGTCAACGATCCCGCGTGTCGCGCCGCCACGCCATGATCTCGGTCTCCGGCCCGCTGGAGAACCGCACCATACGCATCGAGGATCTCGGGTCCACCAACGGGACTCGTCGTCGACGGCTCGCGCGTCCAGACCGCGCAGCTGCGCGACGGCTCCGCATCGAGATCGGCAACACGAGGATGCTGGTGCATTCGCCTTCGGAGGCGTGAACAATGTCGGATCTCATCGCGGCGGCAATCAAGATCGTCTTCCTTGCCCTGCTCTGGCTCTTCATCGGCATAGTCGCCGACGTGATCCGCAAGGACATGTTCGGGCGGAAGGTCTCGGCCTCGACCTGCCCGCGACCGAGCTGGCGCCGGTACGCCGCGGCCGGTCGAAACGCCAGCCCACCCGGTTCGCTATCACGCAGGGCGCGCAGCAGGGGCCTGTCGGTGCCCCTGGAGCCGACGATCAACCTGGGCCGCACCTCCGACTCCACTATCCTGCTCGACGACGACTACGCGTCGTCGCGTCACGCCCAGCTGGTGCAGCGTGACCCGGAGACCCTGATGGTCACCGACCTGGGCTCACCAATGGGACCTACGTCAACGGCAAACGCATCACCGAGCCCACGCCGCTGACGGTGAAACGACATCCTGCGAATCGGCCGCACCATGATGAGACTGGAGGTGTGATGCAGGCGTTCTCCCTCGACTTCCGCATCCACTCGAGGTGGGCGTGTCCGCAGAACAACCAGGATGCAGCCTTTGCCAGCCCTCAACCATAGCTCGTCGCCGACGGCATGGGCGGGGGCGGCGGCGGGTGACCTTGCCTCGGCCGTCGCGGCGAGGGAGGCCAGCGACGGCGACCGCCGCTCCCGGCAACGAAAGCACCTCGTGGAGCACATGGCGGGCATCATGCAGCGCGCCAACGACAAGCTGTCCGACCTGATCGAGAACGACCCGGAGCTGGACGGGATGGGAACCACCTTCTCGGGTGCCGCATTCTCGGGCACGATGCTGGGCATCGCACATCGGCGACTCACGCGGCTATCTGCTGCGCGACGGCGAGCTGAGGCAACTGACCCACGACCACTCCTGGGTGCAGTCGCTGATCGACGAGGGCCGCATCACCCGGAGCAGGCGGCCACCCACCCGCACCGTCGCTGATCCCAGGTCCTCAATGGGTCCGGGGACACGGAACCGGACTTCTTCGAGCTGGCGTGAAGGAGGACGACCGGCTGCTGTTCTGCTCTGACGGCCTGTCCGGGGCTGATGACCGAGGAGACCTGAAGGACTGATGCTCCCTCGACGATCTCGACGAGTGCGTCTCCGCCTGTCGCGGCGCGGCGAACGAGCACGGCGCCACGACAACATCTCCATGGTGCTGGCGCGTGGTCCCGCGACGACGCGCTTGACGCGGCCGACCGTCGCAGCTGGCCGGGTCTGCCCTGGAGACGCACGATCCCGAGCATCACGCGCGGCGAGGACGAGGGGCAGGGCTACCCCGAGCCGGAGAAGCCACCGAGGACCCGGACCACGACTCCCGGAACAGGCCCGGTACGCCCCGCAGGAGAGCAAACACGCGCTGGCCCACCGCACTGGCGGCGATCCTCGCGGGGTGATCGTCGCTGCCTTCTGGGGTGCGTGTACAGCCGTCCCGTTATCACAGCCGACGCCGACGGGCAGATCGGCATCTACAACGGTCTTCCGGGCGCGTTGCTCGGCTACCGGATGAACAACTCATCGAGCGCCGCAATCGCTCGTATCGGATCTGCGTGTTCTATCAGCGGCAGGTCCAAACACGATTGCCTCCGACCTCCAGCGCCCAGACGATGACGGCAATGTCTCGGACGGCTATGCGACGCGCTGCGCGAGCGCGCGCCAGCAGCGGCGCGGCGCGGAGGCGACACCGCTGAACTCGACAGCCGCCGACCGAGCCCTGCCAGCGGAGACGACAGCGTACTGCGACGGCAGCACCGCCGAGGCCAGCCTCGCTGCCGAGCTCACGGAGCAGGCGAACTACCCGACGATGCTGCGCCGATGACTCCCACGTCCACCGAAGAAGCAAATCCGGAGGCCTGCTGATGTCCGTCGTCCAGCAGCCCCTGCGCAACGGGCGAATACATCGTCTTCCGGCAGCGGCGCGGGCGTCGAGCTCGCGCTGACGCTCAGCAGCATGCACCTTCGGCTGGTCGGCTGGGTCGTCTCCACCAGAACCTGCGGGGCTCGCTGCCACCTGAGCTGATCCGGGACCATCATCTGTGCCCGCGCTGGCCTTGGGCGCCCACGCCATCATCAGGTGGCGGATCTACCTGGATCCCGGTGATCCTTCCCGTCGTGTTCCTGCTGAACGGCTCGGCCTGGCTGATGATCGCCCGCCTCGACCTCGCGAAGAAGAATGCGCACGCGGCCACGAACCAGATCATCTGGACGCTCCGGGGATCGCGCTGTTCGCCGCGGTCGTGTTCTGGCTGCGCGATCACCGCCGGCTCCAGCGGTTCCCGTACCTGCTGTTCCTGGGTGGCCTGCGGATGCTGATCCTGCCCTGGTGCCGCTGGTCGGACGTGAGCTGAACGGCGCCCGGATTCGATCGGGCTGGGCCCGCTCAGCTTTCCAGCCCGCGAGGTGGCAAGATCCTCCTGGCGCTGGGCTTTCGCCGCTATTTTCTACGAGAAACGCGACCCGCTGGCCCTCGCTGGAGGCAGGCGCTTCATCGGCCTTGAGTTCTCCCGCGCCCGTGACCCGGGACCCCATCGCGATGTGGTTGCTGTCGCTGGCGATCATGGTCTTCCAGAACGACCTCGGAACCGCGCTGTTGTTCTTCGGCCTGTTCACGTTCATGATCTAGCGTCGCGACGCAGCGCCTGGCCTGGCCGATCCTGGCGAGGGTCGCATTCTGTCATCGCCGGCCGCGCTGGCCTACAACTCACCAACCACGTGCGCCGCGTCAACTCCTGGCTCAACCCGGTTTCAGCGACTACGACGGCAACTACTCAGATCATCCAGGCGCAGTTCGGCTTCGCCTGGGGTGCTATTCGGCCGCGGCTGAGGCAGGGATCATGGCGGCGCCGATGAACGAAAAGCGACTTCATAGCCGCTAGCCTGGCCGAGGAGATCGGGGATCGTGGGCCTGATGGCGATCGTGCTGATGTACGGGTTCATCGTGGCCGTGGGCATGAAGACCGCGCTGACCCGCCCGGACGGCTTCGGCAAAGCTCCTCGCGGGCGTGGGCTGGCGTTCACGTTCGCGGTACAGGTGTTCTCGATCATCGGCATCACGCGGCTGCTGCCGCTGACCGGCCTGACCACACCCTTTCATGTCGCAGGGTGGTTCCTCTCTGATCGCGAACTGGATGATCATCGGGATCCTGTTGGTGATCTCCCACCGGGCACGCATGCCTCAGCGTAACGGCCACCCTGCAGGAGTTGCTGACTCCTGCCCAGTCGACGGCGGTGATTGCGAAAATGAACGTCTAGGAAAGTCAGCATCTTCATCTCGCTGCTGATGGCGGCTTTGTTGGTGAACATCACCTGGATCGGCGTCGGCCGGTCCGACGCGCTGAACGCGGATCGCGCGCAACCGCCGCGTCCGCGACCACGAGATTCACCACCAACCGCGGTGCAATCCTCGTCGGCAACGACGATCGCCACGTCGGTGCCGGGACGGACCAGTCTCCCGGCAGCGCACCTTCCCTGAAGGTGAGAGCTGTATTCCTCGGCGCAGCGGGCTGGCATTCGTACTCCTACGGCCGCCAGGAGCTGGAACGGAGCGTGGAACTCGGAGCTGTCGGGCATCGCCTCGTCGCGAGATGTTTCCGGGTCCTGGACCCGCTCACCGGAAGAAGCCGCAGGGCGCCAACCTGGGCTTACGACGCTCAGCCCGAAGGCGCAGGCAGCCGCCGTGAAGGCGCCTGGGCAAAACAGCAGAGTGACCGCCATCGCGATCGACTACACACAACCGGCGAGATCCTGGCGCTGGCCTCGACCCCCACCTACGACCCGAACCACTGGCCACCCAGGGACACGTCGGCGGAGAAAGCGAGCTGGGACTCTCTTCTGGAACAATTCGGGAGGAGCCACTGAAGAACCGGGCCGTCCGCGAGGTCTTCCCCACCCGGGTCGACCTTCGAGCTGGTGACGTCCGCGGCGGCCCTGGAGTCGGGATACGCGCCGGACACTGCCGTCGTCGCCGCGCCGAACGCGTACCAGCTGCGGGCTCCAGCCACTCCGTCGGGAACTCGACGAACTGCGGCGGCACCGAGATCACGCTGGAGCATGCGCTGGCGACGTCCCGCAACACCACGCCTCGCGAAGCTGGGCGTGGACCTGGGCAAGGACAAGATGGTGGACATGGCCAAAGAAATCCGGCTTCAACGCGGAACCGGGCGTCGAGCCGCCGGCGTCGACGTGTCGAGGGTTCGGCAACTGGACGCGGCGCTGGCTGGGCCAGTCGAGCATCGGACAGATGAGGTGGCCGCCTCGCCCCTTGCTAGACGCACGATGGTCGGCCTCCCGCCATCGCCAAACGACGGGGTGCCGATGGAGACCCCACCTGGTCAAGAGCGTCACCGGCAGCGACCTGAAGGGTGATCCAGACGGTGCAGCCTCGAGCAGATGAGCCGCCCGATCGGCGAGGGCACCGCTAAGCAGCCTCAGGCAGATGATGGAGAATGCGTGGTGAGCGACGGCGCGGCTCACCCGCGGACGTCAGTGACTTGACGGTCGGGGGCAAGACCGGTACCCGCCCAGCCCGATCCGAACCGTCCACGCCCCATGCCATGGTTCGTCGGCTGTGCTTCCGAACCGCATGTCGCCGTCGTGACCTTCGTGCAGAGCACCGCGGTCTCGCGCGACGACATCTCTTGGCGGCAAGGTCGCTGCGCGATTTTCAAAGCCGTGGTGGAGGCCGTCAAATGAGGACGGGCGAAAACTGGACCAGATGGGCCACAATGGTTCTCGATCAATCGAGGACCAGTGCGATGACTGGGCGAGGGCACCCTGCTGGGGCGAGCCGCTGCGAGCGATCGATCAGATTATCACGGGCGTGGCGGCATGGCAGAGGTCTGGCAGTGCCAGTGACCCTCCGTCTCATCCGCGAGCGTGGCCATCAAGCGCCTGCGCATCGACCCGGCCAGCGATCCCACGTTCCAGGCCCGGTTCCGCCGCGAGGCCCAGTCCGCGGCGGGCCTGAACTTCACCCGAACATCGTCGCCGTCTACGACGCACCGGCGAGGAGCAGGCAGCACCAGTCCGATGTCATGGTGCCGTACATCGTGATGGAGCTCGTCGAGGGTGTGACGCTGCGCGAGGTGCTGCGCGACGGCCGCAAGATCGTGCCGAACCGCGCTGGAGTTCGCAGCCGGTGCTCGACGCGCTGTCCTACAGCCACCGTGCCGATCATCCATCGCGACATCAAACCGGCAAACGTGATGCTCACACGCGACGGTGAAGGCGATGGACTTCCGGCATCGCCCGCGCCGTCTCGCCGACACCTCCCGCGACGATGACGCAGACGGCCGCCGTGATCGGCACCGCCCGAGTATCTGTCGCCGGAGCAGGCGCTTCGCGGCGAGACGTCGACCAGCGTTCGGACCGCCAGCACTCGTGGGCTGCTTGCTCTACGAGCTGCTGTGCTCGGAGCCGCCGTCTCAAGCTGACTCGTCTCCGTCGCTCTGGTCAGCACGTGCGGGAACGCCCGTACCACCCAGCCAGCGTGACCCCGAGGTGACCCCCGGCGATGGACGCCCATCGCTTTAGAAGGCGCTGGGCCAAGTCGCGCCTGCGACCGCCAGCCAGGGACGCCCGCGAGTTCCGCGAGGACATCCTGCGGGCTGAACGGGCAGCGGCCGTGATGGCAGCCTTCTCCTCGCTGAGATGCCGACCACGGTGATGCGTCCTCCGCGCGGCGCGCCGCCCTCGACCACCGCGATGCCGGTGGCGGCGGCCGAAACGGTCCAGCGGACACCTCCGTGAGACGGTGCGGTGGACACCCTGGAGGATGAGGACCAGCAGAAAGAAAGCGCAAGAGGCTCCGTGGTCACGCCTCTCGGTCCTGGCGCACCGCTGGCGATCGCGCCTGCCGCCACGCACCACATGGTCTTGAAGCAGCGGTGCTCCCCGGCGGGTGACGGTGCCGTGAGATGTCGTCGGGTCGGACCAGGCCACCGCCGAGAGCGCTCTGAAAGAGCAGGGCTTCGCCTGAAGGTGGAGAAACGTCGAGTCCGGCGACGCGCGAACAAGGGGCAGGGTCACGGCGAGGCGACCCGGCCTCTCGCACCCAGGCCGTTCGGCAGCACGGTGACCCAACGAAGGTCGGGCGGGGACCGACTCAGCGTGCAGATTCCCTCCGACCCGCGAAGGGCAGGTCCGACGACGGCGCAAGTCGCAACCCAGAAGCCCGGGTTTCACGGGCAAGATCACCAAAGAGGACGTGAAAACCGGCAGATGGGGCCGCCGATGCTGGTGAAGGGACAGGTGCAGGAGAGCGATCCTGTTCTAGGCCAGAAGGCCGCGCCCGACCACGACATCACCTCGAAGATCGCTGACGGGAACCTCCCCGTGCCGGATTTCACCGGCAAGACCCTGGACAGGAGGCCCAGCCCGCCACACGAATGCGGGTTTCAGTGACGCTTCTGAGAGCTCTCGGAGGGCGAGACCAGCCAGCAGGATGCCGAAGACTTCAGGCAGACGGCACGAGCAGCCTGGGACCGCAAGACGGGAAGAATCACGTCGCCATTGCAAAGGCAGCGCCGTGACGACCGCGAGACATGCCAGACCTGAAAGGCAAGACCGCGAAGGATGAGGCACCGGCAGAATCAAGAACGCTGGCTTTTTACTGTCTGACCATCAACAACTATGCGATACGAAACGAACACGAGCCCAACAAGGTTTTCTCACAAACTGTCCAGCCAGGTTACAAGCACTCGACAGGAACACTGGGGTGGAGGTTACGATCGCCAGGGCAGCCACAGCAAACACCGGCCCCCACCGTGCCATCGAGGCCGTCACCATGAGCTACTGCCCTCACCTCGCCCCTCTCCGACGGTTGCGGCGCTGACCCGGCTGGCGGAGAGCCTCACAGCAGCACTTGCGCTCCTGATAGCAGCCAGCTGGGCGGTTTCGGTGCTGCTCAGGCTGGGTGAGCTGCGGTTCGACGCGAGCTGCGACCAGCGGGGCTGAGGTCGGCGGCGCGGGCTGGCGCGTCAGCGCGTCGCCGCAGGTCACGAGACAATCGACAACTCCGTGCTCGCAGTACAGGGGAACGCCACCACCCGCGGACATGCTCACGTGAGGCAAACGCTGCCGTTCCCGGACATTTTCGTAAGTCTCTGTCGCGCTCTGTACAGAAACGATTGATGATTCCGGGTAGGGTCCACCAAGCGCATCGATCCACAACGTAACTCAGGGAGGGTGATGGGTTGTGCGACACGTTTGATCAGCGCTATTTTCTTTGGCTTGCCGCGCCGATCTTCTCTCTCCGGCGTTACCCATGTCTGAAGTTCCAGCACCGAAACGTTGCGTTCGCTGTCGCCCCTCAAGACTTTGACGGTGATCGCACGGTTCTGGGCGTCATCCTGAGGCCTTTCGGTTGGGCTCCGTGGCTCCGGTTGATCGGCTCCGGGGTCGGGCCAGGTGGTCGTCTGGGTGATTGCCTCCTGGTACGCGACGACAGCAGAGGTTCTTGAGGCGTGGCGAGGAGGATCGTCTTCCTCGCTCGGTGTCGGCCTCGCCACATGTCTGCCGTTCATCGGGCACTGAGCACTTCTGGTTCCTCGTCAGCCTGGGCGCCTTCGGTACGGTCATCTCAGCGGTCTGGGGAGAGTGGATCTCCCGACCTGCTGACCGCAACGCCTAAGGCCCTTTCTTGCTAGGACAGCGCTGTGGTCGCCAAGGGGGCGAAACCGCGGCGCCGCTGGCTGCGTCGGCGCTGCATGGGTCCGCCAGCCAGTTGGCGAGCGTCTCGTAGCCGCCCTCGGTGAGCACTCGGCTCAGGATGGAACTGCACGACTCCATCGGCCATTCACGGTGCCGGATCGCCATGATGACAGACTCCGGTGCCGGGCGGAAATGCCTCCAGCTCAGACTGGCATGGTGTCCTTCGACGGCGGCCAGCGAGTGGTAGCGGGTGGTGCGCAGTGGCGACGGCAGGTCCGCGAAGATTCCCTGGCTGTCGTGGTTCACGGGCGACACCTTGCCGTGCAGTAGCTCGCTGGCGCGGCCGACGACGCCGCCGAGGGTCATCACCATCGCTTGGAGTCCGGGGCGTACCCCAGACAGCGCGGCGTGCGATCCCCGACCTGCCGGATGACGTCGACGCACACCCCGGCGCGCGCTCCGGGGTGCCCGGCCCGTGAGAGCGGCACACCGTCGAAAGGCGTCCTCCCCAGCCGGCTTCGGCACGAACCTCCAGGTCGTCGTTGCGCCACACCTGCGTGCTGGCGGCGATCTGGAGCCAGGTAGGAGACCGATGTTGTGAGACGAACGAGTCGTAGTTGTCGATGACGGGGATGCGTGCCACGGGCGCAATTCTGTCACGCGGAGGCGGCCCGGCACGCTGCCCCACCCTGTTATGGACCAACCGGCGACATGCAGGCCTGCGAAATTTCCGCCGCCACCTTGCCGCATCGATGCCCGGCACACACACGCAGTGTTAAGCTGTCCCTTGCTCGTCATTCTCATTGCCCGGCGATGCCCCGTCGAGGCAGCCGAGCCGCAGCAGGTCCTCTACTAAAAAGCGGCCATGACAAACACGTAGGTTTTTCCTCTATGGTGAAGTGGAAATGCAGTCCGTGAGGAAAGCTAAGGAGAACGAGTGAAGTTTCAGAGACCGAGGCAGTCGTGTTCATGGCGGTTGCACGCCTGAATGCGGGACCGGCGGCATGCTCGTCAGGTCCGGGGCAGCAGATTTCCACGTTGACATGGTTCATCAACGATTGGCGGTGGGGGCGTCGCCGGGCGACGGCGGACAGGCGGCAGCCGCAGCCGGCGTGTTCAAACGCGGGCCTCGTGTAATGCTCCATCAGGGTAGAGCAGCCGCCGTAATGAGGCGTCGGACCAGCGGCGGCGACTCATCCGCGTCTCGCAGCTCAATCACGACAGCGTCGACATCATGAGCCTCGACCCGGTCGTCGTCCCCGGGAGTTCGCTGAGGGCCGGCTATCTCAGTCGCGTCGGACCAGTACCGGCGGGACTTCACACGCGGACCGTCCAGGGGTGCGCTGGATGCCTCAGCACTGGAAAGGGAAACTGGTCGCAGCACCGTTCTGAGCCGACACCCAGCCGCTGTGGTACCTGCGTCCGTCGCCGAGAAGCCCGGGCTCGACATATGAGCGGTCCCGTCACGCTTTCGACCGGGTCATCGCCGCCAGCTCAGGCCACGGGCAAGGACATCGCGCTGCAGGCCAGACGCTACGAGCTCACACCGTCTTCACTCACATGCGCTCGTGGCGCCAGCCGGCCGGATCGATCAGCATCGAGAACGGGGGCGGCCGCCGCCGACACCAGCTGGGGCTCGACACGCCAGCCGGCAAGCGGGCCGCGACGCTGATCTCCAGCCTCGCGCCCGGTCCGGGGCCGTCGGGCCGGCGCTGTATCGTCGATAGAGACGAGACCAACGCGCTCAACTATGTTCCAGGACGAGAGCACCTCAGGGTTCATGCTGAACTGGCCCTTACGTTCACGCAGCTACATGAAGAGCGGCGACGTGCCGTTCGCGGACGACCTAGCTCGACGACCTATCGGGTGGATGCGGACAAACCAGTCGGCTCCCACCCATTCCGTGCGGGATCGAACTCAGGGTGAACTCCGGCCTCCCAGAAGCCGGACCTGGCATGGAAGGCGATCCAATGCATCACGACCGAAGACCATCAGAAGGCCCACCATGATGGGGACCGGCGGCTTGCGTCGGGCCGCGGTCGGCTGGGAAACGCCGAGATACGTGAGCAGTTCCCGATGGCCGACGCCATCAGACTCTCAACGCGGCGGTGCAGCGCCCCGGACCGCCTACTGCGGCGACCTCTCAGCGGCCATCCAGCGCACCTGGTACGCCGCCTGAGGCCGTGGACGGAGCGCACCCTGCGAGTCCACCGGAGCTGATCGCCTGAAAGTTCTCTAGGGGAGGCCCTGCCGTGAAAGCGCCACCACGACCCGTGTAAAGCGGCAGGCCACGGCTGGGCCAGACCGCGCGAAAGAGGAACGCAGGCTCGGCTTTCGAGCCGGCCCGGGCCCAGTGCCTTCGTGATCGCCGAGTCCTGCGACCTTCTGCCATCCTCCGGGCCGTTCTACACCTCGCTGTTCCAGTGATACCGGCTCACCGACCCGGGCAGCAGGCAAGTTCATGTGCTGTTCCGGGGAACTGCCTGATCGTCCTGCGCGACCCGCGCTGTGGTGGCAGGCGTTCGGGACGCACGGCTCTGGATCACCGTGGTCACGGTGGTGGTCGAGCTCGTCCTCCGGGTTCCTGATCGCTTCCTGGCGATGGCAAAGGTCCTCGACGGGCGCGCGGGCTGCGCTTTGCCTGTCGTGCTGATCCCGTATTCGATCATCACCGTGGTCTCCGGCGTTCTCCTGGCTCGCCAGCTTCCGCCACCGACACCGGATTCGTCGATCCGCTGCTGAACAGCCCTGACGCTGGATCTTCGGGACTTCGACTGGTCGGCGACTTCTGGGCCTCCATGGTGCCGATCTGCGTATCCGAGATCTGGAAGACCACCCCCTTCATGTCGCTGCTGCTGCTGGCCGGCCCTGACCCAGATCGACTCAGCCATCGGAGGAGGCCGCGATCGTCGACAGCATATACACCTGGGGCGAGCGGATGCGGCGTGGTGCTGCCGAACATGAAGTCGGCGATCCGCGACGGCGCTGCTGTTCCGCACCCTCTGATGCCTTCCGCATCTTCGACAACATCTTCATGTGACCGGCAGCAGCCGACACAACCTCACTGTCACTGGTCGCCTACAACCAGACTCCATCTCGCGCACAGAGGTCGGACTCGGCTCCGCGGTCTCGGTGCTGCTGTTCCCGTGCGTGGTCGTCATCGCGGTGATCTTCGTCAAGGGCTTCCGCGTCGATCTCGCCCAAGGGAAGGAGATGAGCATGACTCGCGAAATCACCATTGGACAGCGGCTCCTGGCAGATCGCCGGCAGCATCGCGATCATCATCTACACGATCGTTCCGCTGCTGTGGATCGGCGAACCCGTCGCCTCAAGCCGATCCGAGCGGGCCGACGGCAATTTCCTGGCCAGATTCACCCCACTGGAGAACTACGAGCTGATCTTCTACCGGCGGCGCCCGGGACCTGTTCCTGCCCGCGCTGTCTCAACTCCGCGCTGGTCACGGTCCGTCGCGACGATCATCGCCGTGATCCTGGCGACCTTCTGCGCCTATGCGATCGCCCGGCTCGACTTCCCCGGCAAGCGGCTCATCCTCGGCACCGCGCTGACGGTCGTCTTCTTCCCGGTGATCTCACTGGTCACCCCGCTGTTCGACCTGTGGCGCCAGATTCACCTGTTCGACACCATCCCAGGCCTGGTGCTGCGCTATCTGGTCCTGACGCTGCCGCTGTCGATCTGGACCCTGTCGGCCTTCTTCCAGCAGATCCCGTGGGAGATGGAGCAGGCCGCTCAGGTGGACGGCGCCACCAGCTGAGGCCTTTCCGAAAGGTGATCGTGCCGCTGGCCGCGCCCGGTGTCTTCACCACTGCGATCATCGCTTCTTCACCGCGTGGAACGACTTCGTCTTCGCCATCTCGCTGACCAGCGACAAAGCCCGCACCGTCCCCGCGGCGCTGGCCTTCTTCACCGGCGCCAGCCAGTTCGAGTCGCCCACCGGCGCGATCTGCGCCGCGGGCGTCGTGGTGACGGTGCCCGTGGTCGTTCTCGTCCTCATCTTCCAGCGCCGCATCGTCTCCGGCCTCACCTCTGGTGCCGTCAAGGGCTGAACCCCGACTAGGAGAGCAAACAGTCTGGTCAACATCACCCTCAAGAACATCGTCAAGGAGTACGGCGACGGTTTCAAAGCCGTCAATGACATCAGCCTGACATCGCCGACGGCGAGTTCATGATCTTCGTCGGCCCATCCGGGCTGCGGTAAGTCGACGACCCTGCGGATGATCGTCGGGCTGGAGGACATCACCTCCGGCGAGCTGCAGATCGACGGGCAGCGGGTCAACGACCTGGCCCCCAAGGACCGCAACCTCGCCATGGTCTTCCAGAACCATGCCCTGTATCCCGCACCTGACCGTCAGGGAGAACATCGCCTTTCCCGCTGCGGCTCAACCGCAACAAGGTCGACGAGGAGGAGATTCAACGCCGCGTCGACCAGGCCGCGCGACCTGCTGGAGCTCAACGAGCACCTGGAACGCAAACCCGCGAACCTCTCGGGTGGACAGCGGCAGCGCGTCGCGATGGGGCCGCGCCATCGTCCGGGAGGCGGACGCGTTCCTCTTCGACGAGCCGCTCAGCAACCTCGACGCCAAGCTGCGCGGCCAGATGCGCACCGAGATCGCCCGTCTCCAGCGCCGGCTGGGCATCACCACGATCTACGTCACCCACGACCAGACTCGAGGCCATGACGCTGGGCGACCGGGTCGCCGTGCTGAAACGCGGGCTGCTGCAGCAGTGCGCCTCGCCGCGGGAGCTGTATGAGGAGCCAGAGCAACCTGTTCGTCGCCGGAGTTCATCGGATCCCGCCCATGAACTTCCTGCCCGCCACGGTCCACGAGGGATCACCTGGAGCCTCCGATGGTCAAGGCACCCGATCCCGGAGAGCGCCCGTGAGGCGTTGGCCGGGCAAGAAGGTCGTCATCGTCGGCCTGCGGCCAGAGCACATCAAAGACGCCGACGTCACCCCACCCACCGAGGGATGCGGTGTCCTTTCAGCTCGGTCATCGACGTCACTGAGTGGCTCGGCAACGAGCAGTACGCCTACGATCCCATTCCAGTCTAGATCCCTCGGTGCAGAGCACCTTTGGAGGAGCTGGACCGGGACCTCGACAGCGAGGGCATGCGCACGCAGTTCGTCGTCAACCTCGATCCCAGATCCCAGATCCTGGAGGGCGAGGAGGCCGATCTGTACTTCATGCCGGAGTCCATGATGGTCCTCGACCCCGAGTCCAGCCGCATCACCCTGGACGAGGAGAACGCCAAGCGCATCGCCGGAACGCTCGGAGGCCGCCAGGGAAGCGCGCCCTGGAACGGGGCAAAGGACTAGCGCCCCTGCCGATAGCGAACGCCCAGCCTGCCGGTTCACCCGGCGGGTTGGGCGCTTTGCTGTTGGCTCTATCGCCGCTTTCTGCTGGTTTCCATTCGCATTTGCTGGCGTCACAGCACAGGCAAACGTGAATAAGGCCAGCAAACCCAGATCAGGACCAGCAAACCGGACTGCTGGAAGGCCGCTAGCTGCGCTTGGCGTGGGTCACTCTCAAGGCGCCCTGGAAGGCGGGAAGCGACAGGGACGACTCTTTGGCCACGCTGTATCCCAGGCCGTAGGCGTCGGCGTACTGCCGGTAAAACGATCAACGCCCGGGAGGACTCCAGGGCGGTGCTCATCCGGTCGCCGGGGCCGATGGCCTCTGGCGATGGTAGGGCGGGGCGGTAGGGAACGCCGTGCAGGATCACGGAGTTGCCGACGCATTTGATCCCGGAGGTGGAGATGATCCGCTGCCCCTGGATGCTGATCTGCCTCCGCTCCGCCCTTCCAGAGGGCGTTCACGACGGCCTGGATGTCCTGCTGGTGCACCACCAGGGCGTCGTCGTCGACTCCCCGCGGGTTTCACGTCGGCGGGGCGTCGGTGAGCGTCACGCGCAGGCCGGGACCGGCGACGGGGTCGCTCGAGCCGTCCCGCCGCTGTCCTCTGCTGCTGTTCCAGTTCCGGGGACGCGCCCCGCTGATGTCCGAGGGCATCCAGTTCGGACCGGACCTCGCTGACGTCGCGGCTCAGTTGCTCGTTGCGCTGCGCCTGTGTTGCGACTCGAGCCGCGCAGCGAGGTGTTGCGGTCGAGCGCAGGTCGAGCCCCGGGCGGCGAATGCGGAGGCGGTGGGCATCGTCCCGGCCAGGATGCAGATCACCCCTGTGCCGACCCGGCCCCGCAGACTCCGCGTTGCCCCTCACCGCGGGGACGCCTGATGCGCCTCAGGAGACGGAGCAGTCGACCGTTTTTCGCGGGCCAACCCTACGCGCTCGCGGCACCGGATGTGTTCCCATGCGTGTGACTCCACCACCCTTGGCACGAGGAGATTGAAAGGAGGGGCGCGGTGCCCGAGTCCAAGGTGCGCAGGAAGCCAAGAGCAAGACGCGCAAAGAGCAGGCCGAGGAGCTGGCGAAGGCTCGCAAGGAGCGTAAGGAGCGCAAGCGCATCGCCTCTGGGACGGAGCGCCGGTGGGTGCCGTGGCTCTTTTGCACCGTCGGGCTGCTGGGTGTGATGTGGATGGTGACTCTGGAATCTGGCTGGCACCTACATCGGTTTCTCATGCGGTCGCTGGGTGAATGGAACATCCTGATCGGCCTCGGTTGATCATCTCGTCGTTCATGCTGGCGACGCTCTGGAAGTGACCTGATGGGCTGGCAGCACGTCGTCGGTTCGTTCGACGCCGTGATCCTGGACCATGACGGGCACCATCGTCGACTCACACGCGGCTGCGCTCCGCGCCTACACCACTTGGGCTGAGGAGTTCGACGTCGATCTGGAGAAGCTTCCCACGTATCTGGGCATGCCCAGCACGGGCCTTGACGGAGACGCTGGTCGCGGAGGACCGCTGGTCGGCTGCGGCGATTCGCATCGAGGACTTGGAGGTCACCGACACCGCGGGGGTCGCGGCCATGCCGGGTGCCGCGGAGACGCTGCGCGTGCCGCCCGCCGGCGCGGTGGCGGTCGCGACGTCCTGCACGCGGCGTCTGCTCGATGCATCGGATGGCTGCGGCGGCGCCTGCAACTGCCCAGGTGGTCGTCACCCAGCGACCAGGTGGCCAACGGCAGACCCGCTCCTGACTCCTTCCTGCTGGCCGCCGAACAACTCGGCGTGGAGCCGTCGCGGGCTCTCGTGGTGGAGGATTCGCTCGCCGGGATCGCAGCCGCCCGGGCCGGCGGCTTCCCCGTCCTCGGGATCCTCAGCACCCACCCCGACGATGTCCTGCGCGCCGACGTGCACGCGACGACCTGTCCCAGGTGACGTGGGAGGTCACACGACGGCATCCGGCCGTGGTCGCCTGGGGCAGCGACCGATCGCTAAAGCCACATAGTCACCCATCAGTTGTTAAGTTCTGAAGATCTTCCACCGCTTTCCCGCTTGCTATATGAGGGGTGACGGTGCCTGCAGGGAATTCCTATGGGTGGTGCTGGTGTTCCGATATTCACCGTCGTCGGCTGGGTGTGGTGGTGGGACGGCTATTACGGTCGGGGATGGTCACGACGTGGGCTTCGATCACATTCACCTCCAGCTGGGACGACAACTCAAGCTTGATGGTGCCGGTTTGCCCCATCCCGGACCAGACAACAGTCCAGTAGCTGGTGGCGGTGACCGTGTATGTGCCGCGCTTGGGGTACTGGTAGCCGCAGAACGGTGATGCCTCATCCCGAGTTTTGTTTGCTGGGTGTGGTACTCCTTTGCCCGCAGGTTTTGTGGTGGCCATCACCATGTCCCAATCCAAACGAGTCACACCTCGCCGTCGCCGTGACGCTATAGCCATCCTGCGACGCGGTCTTCACGATCGGCCCCTCACGTGTTGAGGGGCGGATCAGTAACCCACAACCAGTTACGCCACCCCACCAGCGTATGCCGGCCGGGAAAGCCCTGAATCTGGTCCGGCCACATCCCCATCCCCACCGGCCGCAACTCCATGCGCTCCACCGCGATTTTTCGCCAAAATCCGCAGGATCCGGGGCTGAGCTTCTTCAGGGCTGGGTGCCCAATAATTGTAGGAGAGTTCCCCAGCGACATTGCAGCTCATGATCACCCCACCACTGTGCCCGGTCCAGATCGGATCCGTTTTCGGTGGCTGCGGATCAGCCGGCTTGACATAACACATACGCTCAGAGATCCCACTGCCCACCATCAATACGGCAAGGAACCTCAGTCTTTACTCGTCATAGTGATAACACCTCTGCTCCCCCTGACCCCCAGAACCCCAGACTGCGAACCACCAGACCCACCAGAGCTTTCCTCGGGAACCCCCACCTCAAGCTCACAAACACCATACCTGCCCACCTCTGTGCAGCGGATTTTCAGCGTTTGCTTGGGTAAAAGGCAGTTGGATTGCGATCAATAAAAGGCTATTAAGAGACTTAGCTTCTGGCACATGATTAGCATCCTGAACTTGCTTTCGCTATAGCTCCTCTCGAAACAAAAACCTTGCAGTCCCGGGTACACCAAACCCCGCCCCATGGGCTTGAAAATCAGGGAAACAATTTAGATTTTGTTAAATGCGAGCCAGGCATAGCACCAATCAGCCACACCGTCGCCGAGCTTGACCACCTCGAATCTGCCAAGCCACGGTCCGTGGGCGAACAGGGTTCAAAAACTTTCTACCAGTCTTTGAATCGATAATTTCTACTTCCCTGCTGTCGGTACAGGCTTGGATTTCTACCATTTGAGAATCATCTACCCCAGTTGCTCTCCGCAGCTCCTTTGATATGCACCTTAATGACCCCTGCTCTGCACCCAGCCTTTGCTGCGATACTCACCAACTTGCCGCGTATCGAGTACCTGCGCTCTGCCCCTGTAGTGATATCCGCCAACGGCTGAATCGAAGCATCCGGATTCGTGCTCACCCCACTGGCGCGATCCGAAATACTCAATCACCCGATCAGCGGCCTCCCGCTGCTGCCGGGCTGAACGTCTCCGACTGGCTGCGGCGACGCACTAGAAGGAGACGGACCAGGAAACGCAGACGTCGTCACCATCGTCGGCGATGCCACCGACGACCTATCGAAAGTTAAGGGACTCTTCGGAGCAGAAGACCCGCTCACTTCCACACCCTGACACCACGACCATCACCGTCACAGCAGCAGCAATCCGCATACCTGACTGAACCATCACCCACAACTCCATTGGTGCACCACACTCATCCCACCCCCAGAACAGGAGGACGACACTGATCCTAGATAACACAGCCCTGCCCTCGGGGAGGAATCCTGGAGAAAATTCCCGTGAGATCCAGGAGGTGTGATGTGACTGCGCTGTGCGCATGCGCAGGGCTGACCGGTCTCCCGTCGGCGGGATCTCGTCGTCTGGTGCCGGTAGACCCCCTCACGTGACCGATGCGCGTACTCAAGCCCCTGATCCCGCCGACTCCGAGCAGACTGTGGTCCGCAAGGAGAAGCGTGGAGCGGCTGCTGACTGCCGGTACGCAGCCCTACCCCTGCGTGACCTGAGCCGCAGCCACACCCTGGCGGCGGTGTGCGAGAGCGCTGGGGACACTTTCTCGAAGCTGGCGAGGAGACCGGGCGATGTGGTGACGGTCGGTGGCCGGGTCGTGCACCATCCGCAACACAGGCAAGCTGGCCTTTCGCGACGCTGTCAGGACGGCTTCACCCCCGGGGACAACGGCGGCAGCGGTTGCAGGTGATGCTGTCGCTGGCGGAGGTCGGCGAGCAGGCCCTCGCCGCGTGGAAGTCCGACGTCGACCTGGGCGATCACGTCTGGGTGAGGGGTCGCGTGATCTCCTCCAAGCGCGGGAGCTGTCGATGGCCAAATGAGTGGCGGCTGGCGTCGAAGGTCTGCGGCCGCTGCCGGTGCTGCACAAGGAGCTGTCGGAGGAGTCGTGGGTCCGCCGCCGCTACGTCGATCCTCATCGCCCGCGAGGAGGCCCGGAGATGGTGCGGACCCGCTCCGCCATCACCCGCGCGATCCGGGAGACGCTGCACGAACAGGGCTACCTGAGGTCGAGACCGGGCCGCAGCTGTGCAGCGGCGTGCATGCGCTGCAGGCGCGCCCGTTCACGACGCACCTGAATGCCTTCGGCATCGACATGAGCCTACGGATCGCGCTGGAGCTACACCTGAAGCGCACCATGGTCGGCGGCGCGGACCGCGTCTTCGAGATGGGGCGGGTGTTCCGCAACGAGGGCATCGACTCGTCACACTCGGCGGAGTTCACCATGCTGGAGGCTCACCAGTCGTGGGGGCGACCAGTGGACCATCGCACAGCTCACCCAGGACATCGATCGCCGCCGCCGACGCCACCGGCTCGGCGGCAGGTGGAGACCGAGGCGGCACCATCGACCTCGACGGCCAGTGGCGCTGGCTGGCGTTCTTCGACGGGCTGAGCCAGGAGCTGGGCCGCGAGATCACCGTCGAGACCGGCGTCGAGGAGCTACGGGCCATCGCGGACGAGACGCGCAGGTGGAGTACGACCCGAAGTGGCCGGCCGGGAAGCTGGCGATGGAGCTGTTCGGCGATCCTCGTGGAGCCCGGCCTGATCCAGCCGACGTTCGTGTGCGACTACCCGGCGGTGGCGCAGCCGCTGGCCCGCCCCCACCGCTCGGACCCCGGGAAGGTGGAGGCCTGGGACCCGATCATCGGCGGCATGGAACGCGGCACCGGCTTTCACGGAGCTGATCGACCCGGTGATCCAGCGCGAGGTGCTGGTGGCGCAGTCGCTGGCGCCGCCGCGGGGCGACCCGGAGGCGATGCAGCTGGACTGACGATTTCCTGGAGGCCCTTGAATACGGCGCCTCGCCGATGGGCGGTCATGGGAGCTGGGCATCGACCGTCTCGTGATGCTGCTCAGCCGGGGGCCGGCATCCGGGAGACCATTCTGTATCCCCTGCTGCGTCCGTCTCATAGCTGAACGGAGGTCTCGACAAGGGCTAATTCTAAGGTTAACCTTCGTGCAGACTCGAAGCCTGTCACCAGGTGACCCGAGATTTTCTGTGAACTGCCGTCGGCACCCCTTAAGGACCCTCCATGCATCTCGAGCGGCCCCTCGTATCCCTAGCCCTGGTCTCCACTCTGCTGGTCGGTGGCTGCGCCGGCAGCGGCCAGCAGACCACATCCGGGTCAAGCAGCGCACAAAACACCTCGAACGAGGGCGCTGGTTTCCCGCTGACCATCGAGAACTGCGGCCACCAGCTGACCTTCCAGAAAGCTCCGACGCGGACGGTATCGCTGAACCAGTCGTCCACCGAGATCCAGCTGTCGCTGGGAGTGGCAGACACGATGGTGGGCACCGCGACCTGGACCGACCCAGTGCTGCCGTCCCTCGAGGAGGCGAACAGCAAGGTGGAGCGGATCTCCGACAGCGCCCGTCGCTGGAGGCCGTCACCGCCAAGAACCTGACTTCGTGACCGCGTCCTTCCCCAGCACCCTGAACGACAAGAACGCCGGCAGCTACGAGAAGTACGAGTCGCCATGGGGTCCCGCCTACCTGGCCCCGAACCAGTGCGGCAAGAAGAGCGGCGACGACGCACCGAGGAGAAGTTCACCATCGACAAGGTGTACCAGGAGGTCGAGGAGCTGGCGAAGATCCACGGCGTCCCCTGACAAGGGAAAACAGGTCAATCGACGAGCTGAAGTCGCGACTGGAGAAAGGCCATCGCCCAGAAGGGTGCGCAAACCGGTCAAGGTGCTGTTCTGGTTCGCGAACTCCGAGGCGCCCTATGTGGCGGGCGGCTCGGGCGCATCGCAGTTCGTCTCCGACCAGCTCGGCGTCACCAACATCTACTCCGACCAGAAGGACGAGTGGCCGCAGGTCAGCTGGGAGGACGTGGCTGACAAAGAATCCCGACATCATCGTGATGGGTGACCTGACCCGCAAGAGCCAGACGGCCGATGCCGCCGACGAGAAGATCGCCTTCCTGAAGAGCAATGCCGTCACCGCGCAGATGGACGCGGTCAAGAATGAGCGCTTCATCAGGGTCGCGGGTGGCGACATGAACCCGTCGATCCGGACCGTCGACCTGGCGGAGAAGCTCGTCGCCGGGATAGAGCAGTTCGGCTCAAGTGAGCCCATCCCAGGCCACGCAGAGACGCACCGTAGGGCTCCCGGCGGCGGTAGTGGTCGTCGCCGGCATCGGGCGTGCTGCTGCTGTCGATAGTGACGGCCATCAGCTTTCGGACCCTCCGACCTGAGCGTCGGGACGTCTGGACGCTTCGCGCGCGCAAGCTCGGCTTCGACCGGATCCGGCCTGACCCCGCTGCGGGCTCGCCACCATCTGGGACCTGCGCCTGCCGCGGGTCCTGCTGGCGGCATACCGCCGGCGCCGGGCTGAGCCTGTGCGGCGTGATCATGCAGTCGCTGCTGCGCAACCCGCTGGCCGAGCCGTACCTGCTGGCGTCTCGTCGAGCCTCCACGGGCGCTGTGCTGATCCTGGTGATGGGGCTCGGCGGCGGGCTGGTGAGCTTCCCGCGGGCGCCTTCGTCGGTTCCTCTGGCGGCCTTTCGCCGCGACGCTGGGACTGTCCTGCCTGGCGGGCGGCACTACCGACAAGATCGTGCTGGCAGGCATCGCCGTCACCAGGGGTTCTCGGCCCGACGTCGTTCATCATCATGGTCGGCGCGGACGCCAACACCACCCGAGGAGTCCTGTACTGGCTGATGGCCTCGTTCGCGAGCGTCTCCTGGACCGACGTGGCGCTTTCGGCGACGGTGCTGGCTGGGTTTCTCCTGCTGACTATGTTCATGGCCGGGTCGCTGGATGCCTTCATGTTCGGCGAGCAGGAGGCCGCCACGCTGGGGTCTCGGGTGCACGCCACCCGGATCATCCTGCTGGGCGGGGCGGCGTTGATGACGGCCGTGGTGGTGTCCTCGTCGGCGCCATCGGGTTCGTCGGACTGGTGCTGCCGCACATCGCGCGGTTGCTCGTCGGATCGCGGCACCGGGCCCCGCTGCCGGTGTCGGCGGTGTTCGGGGCGATCTTCCTACCGTGGGCCGACACCATCGCGCGCGCCGCCTTCGCCCCGCTGGAGGTGCCGGTGGGTGTGATCACCGCGCTGGTGGGTGTGCCGATCTTCGCCACCATTCTCGCTAGAGGACCAGGAAAACGATGAAACCAGAAGCAGAAAGATCTGACCTGGACTGCCGGCAGCGCCATCATCGTGGACGGCATCAGCGTCCCGGCCATGCCCGGCCGGATCCTGACTGCTCGGACCGAACGGGTCGGCAAGTCGACGCTGCTTGGCATGCTGGCCCGCACCATCCAGCCACGATCCGGGGAGATCATCCTGGGCGACCGCCCCTACGCGCAGTGGACCCCGACGCAGATCGCCCAGCGGATATCGGTGGTGCAGCAGAAGGCGACCACGGACCAGGACGTCACCGTCCAGGACGTCATCGATCTGGGACGCATCCCCACCGCCGCCGCTGGCCGGTCCCAACCCCCAGGACCGCAAAGTCGTGGCGGATGCCGCGAGGCGCACCGGATCGAGCATCTGCTGACCCGACGGTGCAGACCCTCTCGGGTGGCGAAAACAGCAGCGCGCCCACTGGCGCGGGCAGTTTTCGCCTGTGGAGGGGCAGCTGATGCTGCTCGACGAGCCGACCAACCACCTCGACATCTCGCATCAGCTGGAGATCCTCGCGACGCTGAGGGAGTCGGGGGTGAGCGCGTGGTCGCGCTGCACGACCTGAACCTCGCGACCAGCTTCTGCGACGGAGGTGCTGGTCATCCACCAGGGACGGGCGGTCTGCCTGGGCAAACCGGCCGAGGTGCTGACTGCCGACCTGATCCGCGAGGTCTACGGCGTGGAGGTGCGCATCCTTCATCCCGAGGGCGACGAGACCCCGCTGTTCCAGTTCCTCCGTCCCACGTCCTCAGCAGATACAAATTAGGACCTGAACATCGAGAGCACCAGGAAGACTAGGCAGCCGGCGCCAACCACGATACTCACCCAGTGCACCGGGATGCCGTAGACACTGTGTTGGTCCGTCACCTTCTGCGGCCAGCTCCTGGCTACCCTGGAACCCGCCGCTGACAACGGTCTATTACTGGTGGCGTTCCCCGGTGAGCATGGTCAGGATCAGGACGTTCTTCTCGGGGCGTCGGCCGGGCAGTCGACCCGCGTGGGTCAGGTGGCTGGTGAGGTGCAGCACCACGCCGGGACGCATCTCCACGACCTCGTCGCCACAGGTGAACAGCAGCCTGCCCTGGGGCGCACTGCACGGTGATGGGGTGCGCTGCCTGGTGGTCGTCGAGATCGCTGGCCGGGGGCGAAGTTCATCAGGATGACATTCGCACCATCGCCCTGAAGGTGCCTGCGCACCCGGGCCGGCTGCGCTGACGGGTCTGTCTCGAGGGGCCGTGGCGATCGAGTCGATGACGGTCATCGTCCCGGTGGAGGACACCAGGTGCACCGAAGGCGTCGGGGGTGTTGATGGGCACGGTGATATCGGTCAGGCTCGGGTCGGCCATGGGGTTTCTTCGGGTGATCGGATCTCAGGCTGTGGGGCGGTGCGGTGGACGCGGTGGCCAGCGGCGAACATGCCCTTCATGCTGAGCGCCCGCCAGAGCCCGATCCAGCTGCTGGGGATGGGGCGAGACGAAACCGGTGATGGTATCGACGCCGTAGGAGTAGAAGTACCGGGTTCAGCGGAACGGACGGGCCAACCAGCACGGTGTGGGCGTTGCGGAGAGCCTCGATCAGGCGCGGCGCGGTCTTGTTTTACGAAGGCCGAACCGGAGATAAAGACGTAGTCGCACTCGGGTAGGAGGTATTCGCAGGCGGAGTCCGGGTAGTCACCGGCCTGTGGGTTGCGCTCCAGGCAGATGTACTCCCCGCCATGTCGAGGGCCTTCTGGGCGAAGGGGAAAATGCCCGATGACAGCGACCTTCTTTGCCGGTGACGTCTGGTGGCGTGGGGTCGAAGACCATGCCCCAGTTGATGCCCTCGCCGGTGGGGACGAAGCCGTTGGCCTCGGCGACCTCGGGGTGCTATGCCAGGAGTTGATGGCGGCCTGCCCGATGGAGCTCTCCGCCGGTTCCAGCTGCGCACCAGCTGGGCGGCCTCCCGCAGCGGCGCGCCGCCGTCGAGGGTGACGCCGGGGAAGATGTCGGACGGATTTGACGTTCATCGTCCACGCCATGCCGATGCCACCGGCCGAGTTGATGACCCGGTCCACTGCGCGCCGACGTTCACCGTTGTCAGGGTCACCTCCTCCGGGATCGCGTCGATGAGTGCGTCGTAGATCTCCCAGGGGTTTCATGCCGTTCTCCGTCCAGCCAAGGTGGGGCTTACCTGATGGAGAGTACACGGCGATATCCGTCGCCAAAACCCCTAGCATTCATCGTTTCAGAAACGTTATCATCGTTCCATGACGATGACTGAGGCAGGGGTCCGCGCACCCCAGAGACCGACACTTTGGCGGCAACGCTGATCCGGTCCCTGGCCGACCCGAACCGGCTGGCCATCGTCAAACACCCTCATGCTGTCCGAGCACCGGGTCGCCGACCTCGTCAAACACCTGCTAGCACAGTCGACGGTGTCCGCCCACGTCAGGGGCTGCGCGACAGCGGCCTGCTGACCGCGCGCGTGAGGGACGCGCCACCTTCTATTCCCTGGCCGAGCCAGAACTGATCACCAACCTTCGGCAGCCGCCGCTGACGACCTCTTGGTCGCCACCGGCGAAGTCCCAGTCACCTGCGAACCGGAAGACGACGCGCAATGAGCAACCACCACGACGCAGCCCACGAGCACAGCGCCGCACCGCACGACCATCACAGCCCACGAGAAGAGCTCCCACACCACGGGTCACGGACATGGCCATGGGCACAATCACAATCACGCGCACGGATCGACGAACCGGAAGCGCCTCGGGATCGCCCTGGGATCACCGGCGTGATCTTCATCGCAGAGGTCGTCGGCGCGATCGTCACGGACAGCCTGGCGCTGCTGGTCGACGCCGGGCATATGCCGACCGACTCATGTCTGGTGGTGGCCCTCTATCGCGGCGACGCTGATGAAACGGCCGCCGTCGAGAGCAGCACACCTGGGGCTGGCAGCGCGCCGAGGTGCTGTCGGCGGGCGCGCAGTCCGCGATCCCGCTGTGCGTCGGCGGGTATGCGATCTTCGAGGGCGTCGGCAGGCTCTTCGCTCCCCAGAGGTGGAGTGCCGGCGGGGTCGCTTTCATCGGTGTGGTCGGCCTGCTCGGCAACGTCGCGTCGCTGATGGTGCTGCTCGGCGGCAAGGACAGCAACCTGAACATGCGGGCTGCTTTCCTGGAGGTGCTGAACGACGCGCTCGGGTCGGTGGCGGTGATCGTCTCCGCCGCCGTGATCGCCCTGACCGGCTGGACTCGCGCCGACACCGTCGCGCGGCCTCCTGGTCGCCGTGCTGATCGTGCCGCGAGCGCTGAAGCTGCTGAAGGAGCGGGGTCGATTCTGCTGGAGGCCACCCCCAGCGGACCTCGACCTGACCAAGGTGAGGGAGCACATGGCGGAGCACCCGCACGTCAAGGACGTCCACGACCTCCACGCCTCCGTCGTCTCCACCGACCTGCCGGTCCTGACCGCCCACGTGGTGCTGTCCGACGAGTGCTTCAGCGACGGCCATTCCCAGGAGATCCTCCGAGATCCAGGACTGCCTGACCACACACCACGAGGTCGAGCATCGAGCACTGCACACTGCAGCTGGAGTCGGAGAAGGTCGCCATGAGCACAAGGAGCACTTGCACGCCCTGAGGGCCGCGACGCCGTCCTTTTGGACAGGTGATGCTGTTCCCTGCGGCGGGGGCGAAAGGCCAGGTGGCATTGCGACGCTGAAACCATGAGAAACACAACCAGCAAGTCCACATCCACCGCACCAGCCGCCAAGCACATCAGCAGGCACAAGCCTCGCGGTTCCTTCCTGCTCCGGTCTCTGGCGCTGCCGGTGGCTGCCGTCATGGGAGCCGGTACCTTCATGCTGCACGGCCCAAACGCAGCCATCGCGGCTCCACCAGAACCCACCGAATCAGCTCGTCTCTGCTTCCGCCTCCTCGTCCCGTTCCGCCTCTGCTTCTGAAACCGAGCATCCGCCGAATCCGCCGAGAAAGGCCCGCATCACAACCACCGCACAGGTCTGGTGGACGCCGGTTTCCCCGGCGGCCCCTGGCCGCAGTGACGAAAAGCCGACTGAAGCACCGTCGGCGTCGCCGTCGGCAAGGGAAACCTGGAAACCGGCGAAGCCCCACCCCTCGACGGCGAAGTCCGCATCGGCTCCAACACCAAAACCTTCGTAGCAGTGGTGACCATGCAACTCGTCCAAGAAGGCAAAAATCACCCTCGACGAACCCATCGAAACCCACCTCCCAGGCCTACTCCACGGCGAAGGCATCGACGGCGCCAAGATCACCGTCCGCCAGCCCTGCAACACACCAGCGGCCTCCCCGAATACACCGACACTGTTCCTGGCGAGACCGACATCTTCCAGATCAGAGACAACTACTACTCAGCACGACCCACTGATGTCGCCCTGAGCAAACCGCAGCCTTCGAACCCGGCAGCCAGTTCACGTACACCAACACCAACTACATCGTGCTACGTTGCTGGCTGAGAAGGTCACCCACCGGCCCCCTGGCAGAGCAGATCACCCAGCGCATCATCGAGCCCACTGGGGCTTTCACACACCTACTATCCGGGCCCCGGCGAGGAAGACTCCGAGGCACACACCCCACGGCTACCACCGCAACACCTCACCGACGAATTGGCAAGACATCACCCGCATGGACCCTCCTGGGCCGGCGGCGCAGGAGCCATGATCTCCACCCCCAGCGAGACTAGGCACCTTCATCCAGGCCACCCTCAACGGCACCCTCCTCAACCAAGACTCCATCGCTGAAATGAAAGAAAACCGTCGACACCAGCAGAGTCTGAGCGGTGTTCCCGGGAAGCGGTTATGCTCTGGGTCATATTCAGCCTGCCCTCAGCTGCGGTACATGCTTGGGGACACGGCGGCGGCATCCACGGCTACACCACCCAGAGCATGGTCGGCCCCGACGGCACCGCCGTCACCATCGCCGGCACCGCAGCAAGAGGTATCGTCGATCCCAGCGACACAGCAGCTGTCCAGCAGAAGGCAAAGCTGATGCCCGACGCCGTCGATTCCCTGATGTGCAAGCGTCAGGGTGAGAACTCTGCCGGACCTGGATGTTCACGGCATGACGATCCCCCGCCTCGTGCTTGACTCACGACGCCCAGCGCACCATTGCATCGGCCCACATCAGAGGCGCAGGCTATCCGTTCGGACAGGTTCTCCCGGCAGAAAACACTGTTCCTGCGGCGTGAAGGGTCAGGGATGGTGTTGCGACGCTGGAAAGCCATGAGAACACTGACAAAAACCTCTGCGTCGCTCACCGGCCCGGCCACCGAGGCCACCGGAGGCACAGGAGTCCGCGGCTCTTTCTTCCTACGGTCCCTGGCGACTGCCGGTGGCCGCTGTCGATGGGGAGCCGCGCCCTCATGCTCGCACGCGCCTGGGGTGGCCAGTGGCCGATCCGTCGACACCAGGAGCCTCGGAGACCCGTCACCCGCAGTGACAGGATCAGGCTCGCCCAGCCGAGAAAGGAACAGGTGCTGTCCGCCAGCACAAAGCCTCGGTCGATGGCGGCTTCCGGCGGCTCTGGCTGCAGTCACGAAAGCCGATGGAAGCACCGTCGGCGTCGCCGTCGGCAAGGGAAAACCCTGAAACCGGGAAGCCCCGCCTCTGGACGGTGAAGTCCGGATCGGGTCTAGCACAAAGACTTTCACCGCGGTGGTGATCCTGCAGCTGGTTCAGGAGGGCAAAAATCAGCCTGGATGAGCCGGTGGTACAACCCACCTACCCGGCCTGTTGAAAGGCGAAGGGCATCGACGGCTCGAAAATCACCGTGCGCCAGCCTGCTGCATTACACCAGCGGACTCGCCCGAATACACCGACCAGACCGGCCACGAGGATCCCCTGTCGCCAACCGCAACAACTACTACTCTCCCAGGGACCTGCTCGACTTTGCCCTGAAGAAACCAGCGGATTTCGCTCCTGGCAGCCAGTGGAAATATTCCAACACCAACTACGTCATGTTGTCCTGCTGGCCGAGAAGGTCACTCACCGGGCCTCTGGCTGAGCAGATCACCAAAGCGCATCACTCGAGCCCTCGGGCTGCACCACACCTACTATCCCGAACCCGGCGAAGAAGACATCCGAGGCACACACCCCCACGGCTATCACCGCAACTCACAAGGCGAGCTGGAGGACATCACCCGCAAGGACCCCTCAGAGGCCGGCGGGCGCGGGAGCCATCATCTCCACACCCCAGCGAGCTGGAACAAGTTCTTCCATGCCGTCCTTGATGGCACCCTTCTGAGCCAGGACTCATCGCCGAGATGAGAGAAAACCGTCGACGCAGGGCAGCCCGAAACAGGCGTAGACCACTATGGCCTGCATCATCAGCACCTCGCACTCAGTTGCGGAGGCACAACCTGGGGGACATGCTGGCAGCATCCCCGCGGCTACACCACCTTTCAACGCTGGGGCTGATGGCACCGCCGTGACCGTTACGGTCACCGCCCTGACAACGGCCATTGCAGATGATCCCAGTAGCGCCATTGAGAAATACCAGCTCGGTCTGCAAGCCGTCGACTCCACGCTCTGCAACCACTAAGAAGACCACCCACCTACTGCACTCCCTGCGACCCACCGCCCACGGCGTTATCCCTGATAGGGGACGCTGCCTCTCGGATAAAGCAACACTGTTCACGGCGGGGGCCGAATAGCTGGGTCGGCGCTGCAACGCTGGAACCATGAGAAACACGATCAAAAACCTCTGCGTCGCTCACCGATCCGGCCACCGAAAGCACCGACAGGCACAGGGCCCGCGGCTCCTTCCTGCTCCGCTCCCTGGCGCTCCCGGTGGCCGCCGTCATGGGAGCCGGCACCTTCATGCTGCACGCTCCAGAGGTGGCCATGGCAGCCCCACTCGACCCCGCACCGAATCAGCCTCCGCCTCGGCTTCTGTTTCCACCTCAGCCTCCGAGACGAGTCCGCCGAGAAAGCCCGCATCACAGCGACAGCACAGGGCCTGGTGGACGCCGGTCTACCCGGCGGCCCTGGCCGCAGTCACGAAAGCCGATGGAAAGCACCGTCGGCGTCGCCGTCGGCAAGGGGAACCCTGGAAACCGGTGAGGCCCCGCCCTGACGGTGAAGTCCGGATCGGCTCAATTTCGAAGACCTTCGCCGCCGTGGTGACCATGCAACTCGTCCAGGAAGGCAAAATCACCCTCGACGAGCCCATCGAAACCCACCTACCCAGGCCCACTCCGCGGGCGAAGGCATCGACGGCTCGAAGATCACCGTCCGCCAGCCGCTGCAGCACACCAGCGGCTTGCCCGAATACAGCGACCAGATCGGCCTGATGACCCCTTCGCCAACCGTGACAAGTACTACTCAGCGAGAGACACGCTCGATCTTGCCCTCCGAGCAAACCAGCGGCTCTTCGAGCCCGGCAGCCAATTCAAGCACACCAACACCAACTACATCGTGCTATCGCTGCTAGCCGAGAAAGTCACCCACCGGCCCCCTAGCAGAACAGATCACCCAAACGCATCATCGAACCCCTCGGACTCACCCACACCTACCTGCCGGGTCCCGGCGAAGAAAAACATTCGCGGCACACACACCCCACGCCTACACGAGGAACAACTAGGGGCAGCTGGAGGACATCACCCGGCAGGGACCCATCCGCAGCAGGCGGCGCAGGAGCCATGATCTCCACCCCCAGCGAACTAACACGTTCCTCCAGGCCGACCTTCAACGGCACCCTCCTCAACCAGGACTCCATTACTGAGATGAAGAAGACCGTCGAAGCCAGTGATCTGATTGGTGTTCCCGGGAGCGGCTACGGCCTGGGCATATTCTCCATGCCCCTCAGCTGCGGCGGCGAGGCCTGGGGACACAGCGGCGGTATCCCCGGCTACGGCAGCTACAACATGGTCGGCCCCTGACGGCACCGCTATGGCTCTCACCGTGACCGCCCCACCAGATGCCATCGTGGACGATCCCACCCGACTGTCGCGGCCATCCAGCAGAAGGTGCAGCTGGTGCGACGACCGTCGACCCCTTGCTGTGCAACCGCTGAGGAGGAACCCTACCCGCCCAACGTGATCTCCGGCCGACCCCATAGGGGTCCCGGCTCTGCCTGATACCCGTCATATCAAAGGCACCCCTGTCCATTTGGACAGGGTGGACGAACACATACTGTTCTCACGGCCGGGCTGCAGGAGGGGCGGCCGCTGCCAGGCTGGTTTCATGAAAGATTCGATGAACAACTCCGCATCACCTGTTGAGAAGAAAAGCGATACTGGCAGCACTACAGAGCTTGGTGGACGCCGGGTATCCAGCTGCCTTGGCTACAGTGCGATCCTCAAGGCAACACCACCAACGCAGTCGCAGGCACAGGGAACCTGAAACCGGCGAAGCCCCACCCCTCGACGGTGAGGTGCGCCGGCTCGAACACGAAAACCTTTCGTGGCGGTGGTGACTCATGCAACTCGTCCAAGAAGGCAAAATCACCTCGACGAACCCATCGAAAACCTACTCCCAGGCCTAATCCATGGGGAAGGCATCGCACGGCACCAAGATCACCGTCCGCCAACCTCGCAGCGACACCAGCGGGCTGCTGAGTATCACGATACGCTGGTTCTGAAAAAGACATCTTCCAGGTCAGGACAACTACTATTCACACCGACCTGCTCGATGTTGCCCTGGGTAAGCCAGCAGCTTTCGAACCGGGCAGCCAATTCACATACACCAACACCAACTACATCGTGCTAACCTTGCTGGCAGAGCGGTTGGAGACATCGGCCTTCGCAGAGCAGATCGACAAGCGAGATTGTTGAGCCACTGGGGCTTTCGCGAACCTACTACCCGGGCCCCGGCGAAGAAGACATCCGCGGCATGCACCCCCACGGCTACCACCGCAACACCCCACCGAGGAATGGAAGGACATCACCCGCATAGACCCTCCTGGGCTGGCGGCGCAGGAGCCATCATCTCCACACCCAGCGAACCAACCAAGTTCATCCAAGTTCTCACCTTTGATGGAACCCCTTCAACCAGGACTCCATCACCGAGATGAAGAAAACTGTCGACACAGACCATCCTGAAATATGGATGGGGCGGCTACGGTTTGGGGCATATTCCCCCATGTCCCTCAGCTGTGGTGGCGAGGCCTGGGGACATAGCGCGGTATCCACGGCTACGGCAGTCTACATCACGGTCAGCCCCGGACGGCACCGCTGTGGCCCTCACCGTCACGGCCATGCCGCATGGGCTCTGTCTCTGATCCCACCGATATGGAAACTCTTGCAGAAAGCAAAGCTGATGCCTGACGCCGTCGACTCCCTTGCTGTGCAACCGCTGAGGGAGGCGATCTCGCCCGACAGAACCTGCATTCCGGCTCGGGACCCGGCTAGAGCTGGCATGCCTGACACTTCAGAGCACAGGCGCCCTGTCCTTTGGACAGGTCCTTTTGAGGAAACACATACTGTTCTCGCGGCCGGGGTGCAGGAGGGTGGCCGCCGCCAGGCTGGTTTCATGATCAATGTAAAGAACTCTGTAACCACATCCGCTGCTCCGAAACGCAAAGCCACCCGGTCTGGCAAAGGGGTGTTCCGCTCGTTCCTGTCGCGGTCGGTGGCGGTGTCGCTGGCAGCCGTGATAGGCGCGAGCGCCTTCGGGTACACAGCCCCAGTCGTGGCGGTGGCCGATCCGTCGACGCCTGGGGCCTCGGAGACCCCGTCGCCCGTGGCGACTGGATCAGCTTCATCAACCGAGAAGGAGCAGGTGCTGTCAGCCGCACAAAGCCTGGTCGATGGCGGCTACCCAGCAGCCCCTGACAGCCGTACGCGACAAAGACGGCACACCATCGGCGCAGCCGCAGGCACAGGAAACCTGGAAACCGGCGAAGCCCCCACCCTCGACGGCGAAGTCCGCATCGGATCCAACACCAAAAACCTTCGTGAGCAGTGGTGATCCTGCAACTCGTCCAAGAAGGCAAAATCACCCTCGACGAACCCATCGAAACCTACCTCCCAGGCCTACTCCACGGCGAAGGCATCGACGCCACCAAGATCACGTCCGCCAACTCCCTGCAACACACCAGCGGCCTCCCCGAACACACCGACACTACATCGGGCTGGAGGACAAAGTCTTCGAAAACCGAGCATCTACACTCACCCGGGACCTGATCGACATCGCGCTGACCCATCCCTGCAGCCCTTTCGAACCAGCAGCCAGTTCAGGTACACGACACCAATCATCGTGCTACCTGTGCGAAAAGGTCACCCACGACCCTGGCAGAACAGATCACCCAACGCATCATCGAGCCATTGGGGCTCACACACACCTACTACCCGGCCCCGGGCGAGGGAAAGACATCCGCGGCACGCACCCCATGGCTACCACCGCAACTCCTCAGCTGAGGAATGGAGGACATCACCCGACAGGACCCGTCCTGCGGGCAGGCAGCGCAGGAGCCATGATCTCCACCCCCAGCGAACTAGGCACGTTCATCCAGGCAACCTTCAACGGCACCTCCTCACCCAAGACTCCATCGCCGAGATGAAGAAAACCGTCGATACAGGGCAGCCTAATCGCGGTTATGGGCCTGGGCATATTCTCCATGCCCCCTCAGCTGCGGCGGCGAAGCTCTGGGGACACAGCGGCGGCCTCCCGGCTACGTCACCCAGAACATGGTCGGCCCCGACGGCACCACTGTCACCACCGCCGGCACAGCCTGGGGGCCCAGCGCTCCTCTCGACCCCCACTGACAGAGCGGCTCTCCAGCAGAAGCAGAAGCTGATGTCCGACGCCGTCGACTCTCCTGATGTGCAAAGCGTCAAGGGTGAGAACTCTGCGGACCTGGATGTTCAGGGCATGATGATCCCCCCGCCTGTGCTTTGACCCAGGACATGCCCGGTTCAGCTCGCCCCGATGCGCACGCCGCCGCGACTCGCATGGGTCGCGGCGGCGGTGTGCCTGATCCCGCCCATCATGTAGCCTCGGCATTATGCTGGCGGATCCGGCTCAGGAGCTCCTCACGCGTCTCGGAATATTCGATGGAGCGGTTTCCTACTTCGCATGCGCCTGCCTCAGTCGGTGTTGCTGGTCGGTTTGCCGTATCTTCCGCGCACGGTGCTCGTCGCCGCCATCGTCATGTATCTGGTGACTGTCGCTGGCAGTGGCGGAAACGGGATTGGGATAGGGACGGCGCCGGTCATGTTCGCTGTGTGGTGGCTGGCCCGCTACCAGATAGCCCAGTTGTGGTTCATTGTCGTCGTCGGCATTTCCTGCGCCGTGATCGTGATGGTGGCTGTGGTGTAGCACGGCCCGTCCTCGGACTCACCGCGATCCCCGTCGGGCGGCTAGCGAGTGCCCTGCCGATGGCCGTCGCCCCGGCTGCGCTGGGCAGGTACATGCTCGTCGCGCGAGCTCCTGAACCAGGCCCTGGAGGAGAAAAGCCGAGCTGCTGGAGCGGACCGGCGAGGACGGCTGGAGCGTGAGCTGACTGCCAGCCGCAAACTGCCCTGGCCCGACGTCCACGACATCGCCGGACACCACCTCTCGGCGTCATCATCGCCGCAGGCGGCCTCCGCCCTGACCCGCACCGACCCCGAGCGGGCCCGCCAGATGCTGCAGACCGCCCAGGAGACGCGCACGTACGGCGCTGGCTGATCTGCGCCGCACGGTCGGCCTGCTACGGCGAGGGCGGTGAGAAGGGACCAGCGGCGAGCGCCGAGCAGCAGCCGGTGCCGTCGCTGAGCGCCATTGCCGACCTCATCGCGGTGCATGCAGCCGCGGGCAGCGATCGTCGACTACACGACGCTCGGCGACCCCAGTCGCCCGCCCTGGCGGAGACCGTCGCCACCGCATGGTCCAGGAGTCGCTGGCCAGCGCCAGCACGTCGCGCGCGGCCTGTCCGGCATGGCGGGCAGCGAGCCGCCCTGGTGGGAGCCCGGCTAGCCGCCGACCGCGGCCCGACGGCGGCTGGTACAACCACCGTCGTCCCCACGAAACCAACCGGCTTCCACCACCCCCGTTGCGCCTGCGAACCCCGAGGACCCGGGTCCGTTGCCATTACCTGAATCGCACCTAGTGCGGTCGTCAAATATCATCGATACAGGCCTTAACGGCAGCAGTCATCGCACCCGGGGCGCCGGGAAAGCAGCCGGACAGTGAACTGACCGAGACAGAGGCAAAGAAAGAAAGAAAGCGCACAGGGCAGAAGAAAGGCGGCAGCCCACCTGATTCGTCTCGTCATCGCCGACGACCAGGCGGTCGTCGGGCTGGGCCTCAGCGTCATCCCTGGGAGCTGAGGAGACATCGACGTCGTCGGCGAGGCCGCCGACGGTGCTGAGGACGAGTCAAACTGGCCCGCAGCCTGCAGCCCGACGTCGTCTGCATGGACATCAGGATGCCGGGCGTCGACGGCATCGGGCGACCCGCGATCGTCTCCGACCCGGACGTGGCCGCCGACGTGCTCATCCTGACGACCTTCGACATCGACGACGCGTCCTGGCCTCGCTGGAGGCCGGCGCAGCCAGTTTCCTCCTCAGGGCGCCGACGAGGGCGACGCTGCTGGGCGCCGTCCGCTCCGTGGCGGCAGGAGACGGGACCCTCGATCAGCGGGTCACCCGCCGCATCCTGCATGAGCTGGCCAGGCGCTCGCCGCGCTCCGCCCAGAACAGCGGCCAGACGCCGGCGGCAGGGGTCCTGGGCGAGCCTCCGGAGTGGGGTGGCAGCGTCGCGTCAGTCCGGATGACACCGGGCAGGGCCGACGTCCCCTGGGGTGACGAGGTGCCCCACCCAGGAGGCAGGTCCAGGAGGTGTCCCTGACGGCGCGCGAACTGGATGTGCTGGGGCTGCTGGAGCCAGGGGCTGTCAAACTCGGAGATCGCCACCAGCTCTATGTGGAGCCCTGACGTCAAATACTCCACCTGACCGGGCTCATGCAGAAGTCAGGATCCAGGGACCGGCTCCAGGTGGCGCTGTGGGGCATCCGGACCGGGCTGGTGGACCCGGGCACTGTGAGCAGCTCGCGCAGGTGACCGGCGGGACGCGCCAGCTGGGGCGAGCCGGCGTGTCCGCTGGTGTTCAGCAGGGGGCGAGTGGCTCGATCCGCCACGTCGTCGCCTGGTCCTCCTCACCGGTGATGGGCTGCCCGGTGCTGGTGGACAGGGCCAGGCCGCTGAGTTTGGAGCGGATCCTCGCTCCGCCGTCCACCGGTAGGAGGTGCCACCCGGAACCGGCTGCCTGCGGTGTCGATCCCGGTGCTCGCATCAGCTAAGGCCCAGGCCGCCGCCCGGGTAGGCGTTGGTGGAGGCGGCACCCAGCGCGGCCTTGCGGCGGGTGATGGCGTAGGTGAGGTCGTCCTGCCGGCGCAGGTGCCAGCGGGTGTCCTCACTGGTGGAGGCGCTGAGGGCGACGCCGCCGGGGGTCAGGGTCAGTGCCCGGCCTTCGGGATCGAGGAGGCGGACGTCGCCGTCAGGTTGCGCCTGCGCGGGGGTGCGGTAGTAGGTGCGGACGCAGTCGATGTCGAAGGAGGCTGGCAGGGCGGGTCCTGAGCGCGCCCAGGTGCCCCTCCAGGCTGAGGACCACGTGCCGGGACATGCGCCGCAAAGCGAGGGGTCAGGGGCGGGTTGCAGATGCCAGATGAGTTGCCGGTCCCAGTAGATGAGCGGCTCACCCTCCGGCGCTCGACGCCGTGAGTGTGAGTCCGCGTGAGACGTCGTCAGCTGTTTTTGTGGGTGTGCTGGCCGAGGGGACGGTCAGGGCATCACTGGCCAGAGGCGTAGGCCCGGTATCACGGCGTGGAAGTCGAAGGTCTCCTGGAGGTCGATCTCCGGGTTCGGGTCGGTGGCCAGCGTGCCCTCTCCAGTGAGGGTGGACGACTGGAGCCACACGGCGGAGAGCATTAGCCGCCGAGGGCAGGGGCTTTTGGCCCGGACCTCCACATAGCTACACACGCCGGGGGTGTCGAAGACGGACTCCACAGCCCCGAAGGTGTGGCTCTTGTTCCTGAAGTTCTCGGCCTTGGCCGTCAGGTGGAAGGACGCCAGTCGGACGTCTCCGCGTTCTCCTCGCGGAAAGCCCCGGCCCCGAGAGACCGGGTACCACAGCCCCGACAGACGCGCAGGATCCAGCGGAGCGTCGAAAGAGTCGCTGAGGGGCCGATGAGCGTCCACTCCCCAAGTCGATGCCGGGTCCCTCTGCATGGGCGAAAACCTGCCCCAGGGAGGCAATCCAGTCACGCGCCGCTGCGGACAGCATGACACTACGGCGGTTCAGTGTCGTCTCGGTGTCGTCATTGCTCACTCTCCTCTCACAGCTCAGAGTGCTCTTGACACTCACCGTAACTCTGGGTCAGCTCACAGTGGGGCGGGAGGTGGTCGCAGGTGGAGTGCGCTGGGTTTTGTGGACACCGTTGAAAAAGATAGTTTCCTGCCGCTGCCTGGTTTTGACTCCATTCCTGTGGTGGACGTCATTGGGGGTGTAGTGCTCTAAGCGCCGAGGTGGAATCATTTGTGATTGAAGCGTAACTCTACTCGAGACTGCCACGGGACATGATAAAAGCCGCGAAGGACCAAAATAAAGGAGGAAGGAAAGCCGCGATGGCCAACGACACCACCACCTCGCCCGCCACTGATCAGCAGCAGCCCTGGGTTCATCCCCACTTACGCGGGAAAATCCGTCGGCATTTAGTGCTCAAAGCTCCCTTAGCTCAGCTAGTGGACATAGCTCACCTAGCGCAATGAGGCCAGCAGGTGTGGGTTCGAAGCACGCATCAGCTCCGCGACAAGGCAGCTGCCCTGACGTTGCTCATAGACTACAAGGTCTACAATGATGGTGTGTGGAGCGGACATCGAGCTGATCGCAGACTGGCTCGCTTCGCGGACGATGACTCGCGCGAGCAAGTTGTTGCTGCTATCGAGTTGCTAGAGGACCGTGGCCCACAGCTTGGACGGCACCATCGTCGACACGGTGACATCGTCGCGGCACCGCAACAGTGGAAGGAACTCCGGCCGGGATCGTCTGGGCGTTCCGAGTTTGCGGATCCTGTTCGCCTTCGATCCCAAGCGAGCAGCGATCATGCTGATCGCCGGTAACAAGACGAACAACTGGGTTCGTTGGTACAAGAAGAATATCCCGCCTAGCCGATGACCTGTTCGGATGACCACCTACGCGCATTGAGAAGATGAGTAAGGAGTGACTGCTATGGCCATGACACTGAAAGACTTCCTTGCTGAGAATCCCTGTGGACCGGGAGCGTGTCGAGGCACATGGGAACGGATGCTCACAGAGGTCCGCGCTACCGCCTCCGCGAACTGCGGGAGCAGGCAGGTGACCCAGGCCCAACTGGCCGAGCGGATTGGCGTTGGTCAGCGTCAAAGTCTCCAAAATCGAGCACGGCCACCTTGGACAACGCGAAGGTCGGCACGATCCGCAACTACCTCAAAAACCGTCGGCGCAGCTGGCCCTTGAATATGTGGTGGGAGACCAACGCGTACAAGTCGCCTAAATTCTCTGACGCTAGAAAGTTTCTCCGGGAGATCAAGCTCCCGAGCTACCATTTCGCAGCTGCCTGTAACCAACCACCACGCAATGGAGACAGACAACATGAAGAGCAGGTGAGGGCTGCTGACCTGCGGCACACGGAAAGCTATTCATAGGGTGGCTGATAAACAGTAAAACTCCTTGTCAGGCAGGTTGACTGCGGCTATGAATAAGCCTCACGGCTGAATGCACATTAGGAGCAGAGGGCCGAGGGTTTTCGGCTGGGATTTCTAGCTTTACGAGCTCAGACTGAGTCGTTTTGATCGCGCCGGTGCCTCGCGAGACCTCAATTCAGCACCTCAGTATAAGATTGAGGACTTCCTCGGAGTCTCCGGACCTTCGAAATCGTCCTCCACAGTTCCCTAGGATCGCGTGACGTCTGCCATGTACCACGCTCATCCGATGGCAGCCATCGCAGATGAAAGCAGCATCCACCATAAGGGTGTTAGTCACAGAGAAGGCGTTGCCAATAGAGACAGGGTTGCCAGCGAAATCGGTCAAGTTCACACCCGCTGCACCGCTCCATGTGACAACGGGCTCTGCACCAACCACACGTAATCGTTGTCATATCTCTTACCCGGCCTCCCTAGCCACACACGCCCTGCTACGAGCCGTCGCACGAGGCGAACTAAGGATATCGAGGCTCGCAGGAGAGCGGATGCTCAGCGAGTCCGCGCCCTACCGCAGGCCGTTGTCGGTTGGCCAGGTAGCATCTATAAAAGTCTGAGAGACGGGCGCCAAGCATGCAGACATTTCGATGTCGAGGACCGCTGGCCGGAGCTGTTCGCACAACGATGAGGCGCAACGCGACAGTGTGCGGCAGTCCCTGGCCGCTGGCTGGCACGAGGGCTTCACCCCGACCCGTGAGGACGTGGAGAACCTCACCGACTACGCCCGCGGCGCAATCGACTTCGCCGAATACCGTCGGCGAAGTCACGCTGCCGCCCGCCGGGAGAGTTGGCGTGGTCACCACCGGCCAGTGACATGACACCGAGGTTCGATACCTGGGGTCGTATTTCTACCCAGAGACAATCGATCCAGAAACCGGCACGGCACGCTGCGTAACCTCTACGGCGAGCGTGACGCCAGAGTGCTCGCACGTCTGGTACGTCGAAACCTCAGGACGAGGCACAGCAGATCGACAACGGCACCATAACTATTGCCAGAACCTACGACGGCGACCACATGCGAGGCGATTCACTGGCACCTGTTCCAGAGACGTCTACGAATGGGCGGGCGGTACCGGAGAGTCAACATCTTCAAAGGACCAGGTCGCAGTTTCGAGACGTCTCACCGGCGAACTGGACCGCTACTAGCACGATATCCACCAGCTCATCACCCCACCCTATGGAGCCAGCTAGGCCGCCACGGTTCGTGGACCAGGCGGCGACCGTGATTCGCTCACGTCAACCAGGCCCACCCGTTCCGGGAAGGCAACGGCCGCACATCGAAGCTGTTCATGCAACACGTCGCAGAACAAGCGGACTATAGATTCGATTACGCCCGCGTCACCCCCGAAGTGTGGAACCAAACCTCAGCCCTCAGCGGGACCAGACCTGTACTCTTACGAACCCGAGCCGACTCTACTAGTCCCCGTATTCGACGCGATCACCACACAACCCGATGAGCGTCACCGACTCAGAGCAGATGGCCGTCAGCAAATCCGGCTGACCTCAGCCACCGCGGCATCCACCTGAAAAACCTCACCGAACCTTTACTCAACATCGACATTTCCACCCCAATAGGGTGAAGCCATCGTCGGCGTCATGGCTGTCCTCGCTCAACTCAGAGTCTCCACAATCCGAGAGAACACCCGACGTGGCCTCGCTCACACGCCTTCAAGGCCGCGTTGGCGGCCGACCCACCGTCATGACGCAACAGATGGGCGTACAGAGTTCGCCGCCGCCGGCTGGGTTTTCTTGGAGGTCGTGGAGCGAGACAGTCGCAAATCCCCGCCGCCCCGAATCGGTTCATCCCACTCGCGTGAGAGGTGCGTGAGAGCTGATCGAGGGCAGCGGGCGCAAAGGGAGTTTCATCCCCACTCGCGCAGGGAAAATGCAGTACGCTTAAAATTACGCGTATCACCCCAGGGTTCCTCCCCACTCGCGCGGGAAAATCATGGCCGTCCAGTACGGCGGTCTTGTTTTTAGCAGTTTCACATCCCCACTCGCGCGAGGAAAGATTTGATGTGGTTTATCTTAGCATGTGTCCTGAGGGAGTTCATCCCGCGCGCGCGAAAAATACCAATCGGCTCGTCCTGATGATGGGAAGCTGGGGTTCATCCCCACTCGCGCGCAGAAAATGGCCCCTATCGCGAGGATGGCTCTCCAACTGCACGAGGGTTTCATCCCCACTCGCGCGGGGAAAATGATAAGGGTCTGTTCGGCTCGCTGCCGGTCGGCGCCTGAGTTCATCGCACTCGCGCGGGGAAAATTCACTCTGCGTGGGCTGGAACAGCACCTGTGGTACGGTTCGCTCCCCACTCGCGCGGGGAAAATCACGCCTCGGTGAATCGTTTGTGGTGGCTAGCTTCGGTTCATCCCCACTCAGCGCGGGGAAAATCCCCTACTGGTGCTACGGGTCACAGATCGATGGTGGGTTCATCCCCACTCGCGCGCCGAGGAAAATATTGTGAAGGATTGGACGCCGCTGCAATGGGAGGTTCATCCCCCACTCGCGCCTGAGGAAAATTCGACGTCTGAGCAGTCTCAGCCACAGGAGCCGGTTCATCCCCACTCGCGCCGGGAAAATTCATCCTCCTGTTTCATGAGGCCCTCACCCTCGGAGTTCATCACTCGCGCAGAAAATGAGGTTCCAGAATCAGCTCCACACGTGGGCCGGGTTCAGCACTCGCGCAGGGAAAATCGACTAGTGTTCCACTGTTTGCAGCTCCGTGGGGTTCATCAGCGCGCGCGCGGGAAAATTACCACGACCACGCCGACCGCGTTCGAGGCAAGGGTTCCTTGGCGGTGTCAAGTGGTGGAAAGCAACAGTAGTTTCTGGAAAGACTTCTCGGTGGGGTAGAGGTAGCCGAGGGTGGCTCGGGGCGTTCGTTCAGTTCTTCGGCGATGGCTGTGAGATAGAGGCTGGTGTTGGGGATGGGGGTGCCTTTGGGCAGGTAGTCACGGATGAGAGGTCGGTTGGTGTTCTCATTGCTGCCGCGTTCCCAGGGAGAGTGGGGATCGGCGAAGTACACCGGCATCTGGGTAGCCATGGTGAACGCGGCGTGCCGGGCCATCTCAGGCCCACAGTGATCCCAGAATTCAGTGCCCTTCATCAATTCGGGCGGCGCACGTGATGTGGTCGATCGGGGCGTCCACACTACGTCTGCGTTCTTGCCCTTCGGCGGGGCGAGGATCGTGACGAACCGGGTGGTTCGTTCGACGAGGGTGATCGCGGCGCTGTTCTGCCGTAGGCGCCGATCGATCAAGTCTGCTAATGACCGTGAAGACCTTCCGTCACCGCCTCCTGGGGCCGCTGATCTGATACTGGCCATTCCCACAATCAGAGGTTTCCGCTCGCAAACGACGCCGGGACTGACGGCTAGTGCGTTTCTCGACCGAGCAGCGGCACCGTGCTCCCGCAGCGTCTTCTTCGGCATCGCATAAAGTCCAGGTGTTAGATCGCTTCGCCATGAGACACGCTCGCTCCGCGCGGGCCGTGGGGAACCCTGACACGGTTCAAAGCCTGTCACCCAACCTCGGCACGTAATCTTCCCGCGATCTGACGTGGTATGTGCAGAACCTCGAAGATCAGCAATCACCCGCTGCTTCAACACCAGATCAGCATCAATCTTGCGGAGCTTGGGCCGGGCACGCCGCCGCTGCGCGCAGCTGCATCAGCAGCCACCACGCCTTGTACGTCTCGCCTGATTCCGGGCCGCTTCCCGCGAAACCACCGACACATCCCTACCAATCCGCCGAGCAGTCTCACGCACCCACACGCCTCACCAAGCCCTCGCGATCCCAGCCCGATCCGTCACCGTCAGCAACCGCCGCTGCGACAACTCCTAACAAGCACTGTTGCTACCGACCCTAACGACACCACCCATCCCCACTCGCGCAGGGAAAATTAACCCCTTGATTGATTATCCTGTCAAAATGAAGGAGTTCATCACTCGCGCGGGGAAAATCTGTTTACGATTCTCCAGATGGTCCAAACCAACGGTTCATCCCCACTCATGCGGGAAAATTGACCATTAAAGCTTCAGAAGCTTCGGTAAGAAGGTTCATCCCCACTCGCGCAGGAAAATCACCAGTATCCACTAAATTTTCATTCAGGCAGGGTTCATCACTCGCGCAGGGAAAATCTTCCAATTCTCGTTCATAATCTTGATGCGTTTGGTTCATCTCGCGCACGGGAAAATTACATGTTGGCTTTTGCTCGCTTTCATGACAGGTTCATCACTCGCGCAGATTTTCTTCCTTAAAGACCGCGCTTGGAGTGAAATTGGGTTTCATCTCGCGCAGGGAAAATCTTCCACTGACCGGTTTCGCAGCGGTAATGAAGGGTTCATCATCGCGCAGAAAATACGAGACACTAACCATACTGCTAAAGTTTCGGTTCATCCCCACCCCAAAACACCAACACCAACACATCCCCACTCTATCTCGGGAAAATGGCGAACAGATGGGGATGACCGCCGACTGAGTGGAGTTCATCCCCACTCGCGCAGAAAATGTACACGCGGTCAGATCGTCGTAGATCAGATGGGTTCATCGCTCGCGCGCGAAAATTTGGCCAGCTTCTCCCACTTGCGCTGACATCGCCGGTTCATCCCCACTCGCGCGAGGAAAATGCCACACCATCGATCTTATCCCGCTTCTTCTGCGGTTACATCCCCCACTCGCGCTGAAAATATATACACGCGCGAGGTGTGGAGCATCGCAACAGCGGTTCATCACTCGCGCGTGAGAGAAAATGCAACATGGTGGGTGGTTATCCACAGCTAGGGTTCATCCCCACTCGCGCGGAAAATGCTGAAATGGGTACCTACAATTTGCCGCAGGGTTCATCCCCACTCGCGGGGAAAATCTCCTGTCGATACCATAAAAGAAATCGCCATGGGTTCATCCCACTCGCGCGGGAAAATCCGCCGAACGCGGGCCGGAGCTGGGTGGATGGGGGTTCATCCCGCTCGCGCAGGAAAGGTGGACGCGTGGCTGCGAGATCCACATCCGGCCGGTTCATCCCCACTCGCGCGGGGGAAAATTGGGTGGGCTGATGGCGCGAAGGTGTCGCGGGGTTATCCTCAGCGCGAGGAAAATACGTCTCGCCAGCGGCCGCGACATGAATGTGGTTCATCCCACTCGCGCAGGAAATCCCCGCTCACCGACGTCGAACGCTAAAGGTTCATCCCCGCTCGGGAAAATCCATAAGCGAAACTAACGATTACCCCAGGTTCATCCCCACTCGCGCGAAGAATTCCCGAGGTCAGAGCTTCCTTTCAGTGCCTGGGTTCTTCCCCACTCGCGCGGGGAAAATCGTACCACAGCCTGCGCGGAGGGCTCGCCAGAGGGTTCATCCCACTCGCGCAGGGAAAATGTGTTGTTGCTGCTGGTGGGTTGGAGGAGCAGGGTTCATCCCCACTCGCGCGGGGAAATTGCCGGAATCCCACAGACGTCGTGTGGTATGCCGGTTCATCCCACTCAGCGGGAAATGAGTGTGGTGGCGGTCTGAGGACGGGCTACGGGGTTCATCCCCGCTCGCGCGGGAAAATTGGCTGCCACTATACGCCCCCTGTAGGCCTCCCGGTTCATCCCCACTCGCGGGAAAATTGACACCCTGTAGATTCCATCGAGGGCCTTTGGTTCATCCCCCACTCGCGCGGGAAAATCTGCCAGTGACCTCGTAGCCCATCGAACCTCGGTTCATCCCACTCGCGCCAGGAAAATGCCTCCTGCTGAGATGCGTAACATGGTATTTCGGTTCATCCCCCACTCGCGCGGGGAAAATAGGCATCAGGCCGTTGGCCTTGCTGCATGGAGGTTCATCCCACTCGCGCGGGGAAAAATGTCTCAGGGTCAGGCAGGTGCTCAACCCCCCGGCGCGGTTCATCCCACTCATGGGAAAATGATGACCTCGTAGCCCACCGGACCTCCTCCTATGGTTCCAGCCCCACTCGCGGGGAAAATTTTCCACCAGCCGCAGATGATCTGTGTGTCTCGGTTCATCCCACTCACGCGGGAAAATTGATGTGCATAGTATAAGCGTCAGACGCCGACGGTTCACATCCCCCACTCGCGCGGAAAATGGTTCGGCGAGTGTCGGGCGCCATGCCCGCTGGGGTTCCATCCCACTCGCGCGGGGAAAATCTTGAACTAGACGGTAAAACCAAAGAACAGGAGGGTTCAAGCCCCACTCCTTTTGAGGAAAATTCTATGGCGGAGGTCGTCGGACTATATAGAATGCAGTTCATCCCCACTCGCGCGGGGAAAATGCTGAACCGGCCAAGCCGCTGGTTGTGGCCGGGTTCATCCCCACTCGCGCGGGAAAATCAACAGGTTGTAGCCTGTTGGCGTTCTTGGGTTCATCCCACTCGCGCGGGGAAAATTCGGTAGCCGCCCTGAATCTATTGGCACTCGCCGGTTCGTACTCGCGCGGGAAAATTAGCACCAGGGCTGAAGCACTACTACTCTTACGGTTCATCCTCGCGCGGGGAAAATGCCATGTGGAAAACCTAGGCTCATCCTCAGGCGGTTCATCCCCACTCGCGCGGGAAAATACGGCAGCAGGACGAGTTACCGCACCTGGCAGGTTCATCCCCGCTCGCGCAGGGAAAATTTTCAAGTCGCGGGGCTACGCCTCTCGTCTGATGGGTTCATCCCACTCCTTGAGGAAAATGCTTAGCGCAGTCACGGCAGGTCCAGGTCATAGGGGTTCATCCCACTCTCGCGCAGGGAAAATGATGAACTATTTCAATGAGTCCTTAACCGCCAGTTCATCCCCACTCGCTTTTGGGGAAAATACAGCAATACGTAACCA